>OFEK01001988.1_pt1 | contig 12054 bp, 7 predicted proteins | sample 1521131 | NCBI WGS metagenome assembly OFEK01 (sample SAMN05720209, study PRJEB24109) | activated sludge metagenome | isolation source: Anaerobic digester | place: China | collected 2015-12-16
GGACGTGATCCTGGAGGTGAACACGGCGATTCGGCAGGTGGAGACGGCGCTGGAGGAGATCAGTGCGACGCGCGAGGCCCGGGTGGCGGCCCAGGACACGCTCGACGGCGAACAGGCCCGTTACGACGTGGGCGACGTGACCAACGAGGAACTTCTCCGCGCCCAGCGCGATGTCGAAGAAGCGGTGCGAAACGAGCTTCGGGCCGTCACGGCTTTCAACAAGGCCGTCATCGCCCTGGAACGAGCCAAGGGCACGCTCCTGGACTACAACAACATCACCGTTCTGCCGAAGGACTACCAGCACGCACAGGCAGACCGGTAAGGGGAACGTTCGACCGGGCGTCTGTTTCTGTGCGGCCTTGTGTGAGCGGGTAGGGTGGGTCCCCCGGACCCACGCGGAACCTGGGGCCTGCCTGGCTGGGTGCAGCGGTGTGTCGTATCTTCATGATGTGTTATCGTCGGCTTTCGTGCCGGGTGGCACGTTCTTCTTCATATTGGTGCCCCGTGGCCGGTCCGGGCCACAGCGGATACCTGCAACTGCCTCGTTGAGCCGTCCGGGCCACAAGGCTCGCTCCGCGTGGGTCCGGTGGACCCATCCTGCAGATTGCCCAACGGGCCCGGCTGCATCCGAGCCGAACGCCAGGACCAAGCCGCAGATGAGAAGGGGTGCCGGGCGAGGCCAGATTGTATGAGCAAGACCAAAGCGAGGAACCGGTGAACGATGCCACTACGCCGCCTAATTCCAGCGAGGAGATAGGTGGGCACACAATCAACTGGGACGCTGTGGTCGGTCATCACGTGGTCTGTCTGATCGACGTACTCGGCATCCAAGATCAGTTCTGCAACTGGGTTCAGGTTGACATGGAGCGGCCGGAGACCCTTAGTCCCGTTGTTAACTCGGTCTTTCCTGTGTGTCACTTTCAGAACATGTTCAACCAGTTCTTCCAGGACTGTCAGCAGGGCCGTGGTCCTGCCTTCCGGGAGTCGGAGCTTCCGGAACATGAGATCGCCGCGTTTCTGCAATGCACTGAGTACATGCTGGGAACCCAGTGGTTTTCGGATACCTTCGTCTTCTACGCCCCGACTTCTAGCAGCGGCGGCGACCTGTCCACGGTGCCCGTCTTCTACTTTCTGATAGCATGCTGTCTGGCGATGCTGGATTCTCTGGCCAGCGGTCATCCGGTGCGCGGCGCTCTGTGTGTCGGGGAAGGTGTCGAGTTGTCGAAGCACAACTTCTTCGGGCCGGCTTTCGCCCAGGCATATCACATCGAGAGCGAGTGTGCCGGTTACCCGCGTGTGGTGGTGTCACCTGAGACACTGGCTTTCGTCAAGGATGTGCAACACCGGGTTCCCACTGATACCACGACACTACGTATGAAAGGCATAGCCGGTCTCTGCGATAAGCTTGTTACCCAGGATACCGATGGCCATGCCATCGTGGATTACATGGGCGAGGGCATCAGTGAGTACGTTACCGAGAATGCCGACCGGGAGCAACTGGTGGCAATAATCAAGGCTGGCTACGAATTTGCACAGCATGAGAGCCGACGGTTTCGTGACAAAGGGAACGCGTTACTCGCGGGTCGATATCAGTTGTTGTGCGGTTACATGGAGTCGCGGCTGCCCCTGTGGGGGATTGTGGCCAGTGACTGAGAAACGTGCAGTGGGTAGGGTGGGTCCGGTGGACCCACCCTACGGGTTCTACAGCCTTGTGTGAGCCGTCGCGTGACGTTCATGGTGGATGAAAGAAGCCCCGATCCGTGAGGGTCGGGGCTTCTCTATTTGATCGTGCGACCGTCGAGCGACGAGAGGCCGCTCCCGGGTGCGGCCTTTCAGCCGCGGATGGGTAGTGTCGCACCGTTGCGCAGGTAGAGCGGGATGCGGTCCAGGGGCGCCGGGGCGGTGAGGGTGCAGCCGCCGTCAACCTGTCGTCCGGTCCAGGCATCGGTCCACTGCGTGCCGTCGGGGAGATAGACCTCGCGGCTGCGTGCTCTCTCGGCGAGGACCGGGGCGACCAGCAGGTCGGGACCGAACATGAACTCGTCGGCGACGGTCTGGCATCGCGCGTCGTCGGGGAAGTCGAAGAACAGGGGCCGCATAGGCGGCGCGCCGGTGCGGGAGGCCTCGCCCATCTGTTCCATGATATACGGGCGAAGTCGCTCGCGCAGCAGGAGCAGGTCGCGGAAGATGGCGTAGGCCTCGTCGCCGTAGGACCAGACTTCGTTGTCGGCGCCGCAGAGGTCGTGGGTGGGCAGGCGATAGCCGTGCAGGCGGAACAGCGGACAGAACGTCCCGTACTGGAACCAGCGGACAAGCAACTCGCGGAATGCCGGGGACGCGGCCTCGCCCTCGCGGAAGCCGCCGATGTCGGTGGTCCACCAGGGAATGCCGCTGAGGCCGATATTGAGCCCGGCGACGACCTGGGCCCGCAGGGCCTCGAAGGTGGAAGGAACGTCGCCGGACCAGACGGCGGCGGCATAGCGCTGGCTTCCGGCCCATGCCGAGCGGCACAGGCTGATGATCTCGGTCTCGCCTTCGCTGCGCATGCCGTCGTAGAAGGCCTGGCTGTGCATCAGCGGGTAAATGTTGCCGACGGCGGCGCCACTGCCGGCGTGGTACCTTGCGTTCTCGGGGTCCATGGGGTACATCTCGGGTTCACAGGCGTCAAGCCACCAGATCTTGATGCCGCGGCGGTAGTAGGAGTCGCGGGCCTTCTCCCAGATGAACTTCCGGGCCTCGGGGTGGGTGGCGTCGTAGAACTGGACGTAGACCTTGTGCTTGAAGCCGGTGTCCCAGAAGAGGACGTGTGCGGGATTGCCGCGGTCGCTGCCGATCAATAGGCCGCGCTGCACCATGTCGCTGTAGTTGACGGAGTCCGGATTGACCGTGGGCCAGATGGAGACCATCACGCGCACGCCAAGGGTGTCGAGCTCGCGGACCATGGCATCGGGGTCGGGCCAGCACTCGGGATCGAACGCCCAGTCGCCCTGGGCCGTCCAGTGGAAGAAGTCGATGACGATGACGTCCAGCGGCAGGCCCCGGCGGCGGTACTCGCGTGCGACGGCCAGCAACTCGTCCTGTGTGCGGTAGCGCAGTTTGCACTGCCAGAAGCCGGCCGCCCAGGATGGCAGCAGCGGCGCGCGGCCGACGACGTCGGTGTACCGCTCGACGATGGCTGCGGGCGTGTCGGCGGCGGTGATCCAGTAGTCCAACTGCCGGGTCGATTCCGCGGTCCAGCGGGTCAGGTTGTGGCCCAGATCGAGGCGTCCTACGGCCGGGTTGTTCCAGAGGAAGCCGTAGCCGCGGCTGGAGAGCATGAAGGGAATCGACACTTCGGTGTTCCTCTGGATGAGGTCAATGACGCATCCCTTCTGGTCGAGGCGGCCGTGCTGATGCTGGCCGAGGCCCCAGACGCGTTCGCCGTCATAGGCCCTGAAGCGGACTTCGAGCCAGAAGTGGTCCGCTCCTGGCGCGAGACGATAGTGTCGTGCCGGCGGTGCGATGAAGTGGATGGGCTCCTCTGCCAGCAGTTCGGACCGGTCGGCGGAACGAAGGAACCGGATCTGCCCGCCCTGGCCGACCTCGGCGGCGATGGCGCCGTGAACAATCGTGGCCGCGGTGTCCGTGATGGTCACGGCGGCGCGGGATGCCGGAGCGTCGGCGGGGCGCTCCTGGAGGGCCCAGGCCGGCTGGTCCATGACGTCGCCCTCGGGCACGGCCCTAACGCGCAGGCTGTCGCGGCCCCAGGGCTCGATGCGAAGTGTTTCTCGGCCCCGCCGCCACACAAGGGCCCCCTGTGTCTCCGCGAAACACGACATGGCTTTCCTCCTGACGGTTCATCCACGGTCCAATTTCGAGCATCACGCAAGCGACGGGTCATTGGACAGACGGCCGTGCGGCGTGTCAATGCACCGTATGGTTACGTCCGCACCGGTCCCGGCGGCAGAGAAGTCACGGGGCGCAGAGGGAGCCACCGCGGTTCCGTCGTCGTCCGTGGCCGCCTTGACCTGTGCGGGCCTGTTGCTATACTCGCCACTCTGCCCGGCTCCGGCGGTCAGCGTGCCGGGTCGGGCGACAGTGGGAGGTGCGCATGTCCAAGGTTCACCGGGTCAGGTTCCAGCCTTTCGGCCGCGAGGTCCGCGTGCTCGACGGGCAGACGATTCTGGATGCGGCCCGCGCCGCCGGCATCGAGATGAACTCGCCGTGCGGCGGCAAGGGCACGTGCGGCGGTTGCCGCGTGGAGATCACCCAGGGCGCGCCGCCGCCCGACGGACCGTCGCTGGAGCGGCTCACGGCCGAGGAGCTTCATCGCAACGTGCGTCTGGCCTGCCAGGTGCGCGTCACGGGCGACATGACCGTCGTGATTCCGGCCGAGACGCTGCTGTTTGATCAGCAGATTCTCGAAACCGGCATCGACACGGCGGTGTCGCCGGAGCCGAATGTGCGGCGAGAGTTTCTGCGACTCCAGGAGCCCGGGGTCGCCGACCAGCGGAGCGACCATGATCGCGTGCTCGACGCCCTGGGGGATCGGGGTCTGAGCCCCGAGGCGGATGTGACGATGCTGCGGGAACTGCCCGGGGCGCTGCGTGCGGCGGGATTCGAGGGTACGGCCGTCATGGTCGGCGACGACCTTGTCGCGTTCGAGCCGGGCGACACGACGGCGCGGCACTTCGGCGTCGCCGTGGACGTGGGCACGACCACCGTGGTGGCCTCGCTGATCGAGCTTGCGACGGGGCGGCAGGCGGCGGTGGCGTCGTCGGCCAATCCGCAAGCGTCCCACGGCGACGACGTCGTGTCGCGCATCGAGCACTGTCTGCGCGGGCCATCGCAATTGACGGAGATGCAGGGGCTGATCGTCGGGTGCCTGAACGACCTGGTAGGGCGGCTGTGCGACGAAGCCGGGCTGCGGCCGACGGACCTCTTCGAGGCGGCCGTGGTGGGCAATACCACGATGACGCACCTGCTGCTCGGGCTGCCGGTGGACCACATCGGCCGGTCGCCGTTCATCCCCGCCGTGAGGGAGGGGCTGAGCGTGATCGCTCGGGAGCTTGGGTTGGCGATTCATCCTCGCGGGCGCATCTACGTCGGTCCGACGATTGCCGGCTACGTCGGCGCCGACACGGTGGCGGGAATCCTGGCCACACGGCTGCACGAGACCGACGGGCTGCGCATGGTGATCGACATCGGGACCAATGGCGAGCTGGTGCTCGGGAACCGGGAGCGGTTGCTGGCGTGCAGCACGGCGGCGGGGCCGGCCTTCGAGGGGGCGCGGATCAAGTACGGAATGCGTGCCGCGGCGGGGGCGATCGACCGTGTGGACATCGCCGACGGGAGGCTGCGCGTCCATGCCATCGGCGACGTGCCGGCGGTGGGTCTGTGCGGCACGGGGCTCATCGAGGCCGTCAGCGCGTGCCTGGAGAGCGGGATCGTCAACGAGATGGGGCTGATGCAAGCAGCGGCCGATCTGCCGGGCCTGTCGCAGGATCTGGCCGCGAGGTTGATCCACACCAACGGCGAGACGGCCCTGTGCCTGGTCTCGGCCGAGCAGTGCAGCACGGGGCACCCTGTGCTGTTGACGCAGCGGGACGTTCGCGAGGTCCAACTGGCCAAGGGGGCGATGTTCGCCGGCGCGGCGGTGCTGATGGCCGAGATGGGCGTGACGGCGGACGACCTGGACGAGGTGCTGCTGGCGGGGGCGTTCGGCAACTACATCCGGCCGGAGCGTGCTCGCAGGGTAGGGCTGCTGCCGCCGGTGCCGCTGGAGAAGGTGAAGTTCGTGGGCAACGCCGCCGGGACGGGAGCGAGGATGCTGCTGGCGAATCGGTCGCAGCGTCGGACGGCCGAGCACGTGAGCCGCAGCGTACATCACGTGGAGCTGTCCGGACGGGCCGATTTCCAGGAGATTTTCGCGGAGGCCATGCTGTTCGGCGCTTGAGCGGGCCGATTCGCGAAAGGCGTTGACTTTGGGTGGAATCTCTGATAGTTTTCCGGTTCTTTGTCGGCAGGAAACGGCCGTACACGGAGGGCGCGGGCGTCCTTCGGGTCGGTGTCACACGGCATGACGCATCGGTAAGGGAGAATTGCGATGGCGAAGGCGATGAAGCTGGTCTATTTCTTTGGCGGCGGCAAGGCGGAAGGCCGCGCGGACATGAAGGCGGTGCTGGGCGGCAAGGGTGCGAACCTGGCGGAGATGACCAACATCGGTCTGCCGGTGCCCCCCGGATTCACGATCGTGACCGAGGTGTGCGACCTGTTTTACCGGGGCGGCAAGAAGTGGCCGACCGGCCTGGAGAAGCAGATCAGCGAGAACATCGCCAAGCTCGAGAAGGTGATGGGGCAGAAGTTCGGCGACGACAACGACCCGCTGCTGGTGAGCGTGCGTTCGGGCGCGGCAGTGAGTATGCCGGGCATGATGGACACGGTGCTGAATCTGGGGCTGAACGAGAAGGCTGTCCAGGGCCTCATTGCCAAGAGCGGCAACGAGCGGTTCGCGTGGGATGCCTACCGCCGGTTCATCAACATGTTCGGCGACGTGGTCATGGGCGTGGCTCATGAGCACTACGAAGAGCAGATGACGCTGCTGAAGAAGAAGCGAGGCGTGGAACTGGACACGCAGTTGTCGGCCGACGACCTGAAGGAGCTGTGCAAGGCTTACCAGGAAGTGTACAAGAAGCACGTGAAGTCGGCGTTCCCGTCGGATCCGCGCAAGCAGCTCGAGTTGGCCATCAACGCGGTCATCGGATCGTGGCAGGCGCCGCGGGCGATCAAGTACCGCCAGTTGAATCACATCACGGGGCTGAAGGGCACGGCCGTCAACGTCCAGGCCATGGTGTACGGCAACATGGGCAACACCTCGGGCACAGGCGTGTGCTTCACGCGCGACCCGGCCACGGGCGAAAACGTGTTCTACGGCGAGTTCCTGATGAACGCCCAGGGCGAGGACGTGGTGGCGGGCATCCGCACGCCGCTGCCCATTGCCCAGTTGACCGAGTACCTGCCGAAGTGCCATGCCGAACTGCTGAAGATCAAGAGCCGCCTGGAGAAGCACTACAAGGACGTCCAGGATTTCGAGTTCACGATCCAGGAAGAGACGCTGTACATGCTTCAGACCCGTACGGGCAAGCGTACGGCGGCCGCGGCCGTGAAGATCGCCGTGGACATGGTGGGCGAGAAGCTGATCGACAAGAAGACGGCAGTGCTTCGCGTCGATCCGCAGATGCTCGACCAGTTGCTGCATCCGACGTTCGATCCGAAGGCTCAGCGCGACGTGATCGCCACGGGCCTTGCGGCGAGCCCCGGTGCCGCCAGCGGCAAGGTGTGCTTCTCGGCGGCCGACGCCGAAGTGCAGGCCGAGATGGGCGAGAAGGTGCTGCTTGTGCGTCACGAGACGAGCCCCGAGGACATCGGCGGCATGGCCGCGGCCCAGGGCATTCTGACCTCGACGGGCGGCATGACGAGCCATGCGGCCGTCGTGGCGCGCGGCATGGGCAAGACGTGCGTGGCCGGTTGCGGTTCGCTGCACATCGACTACAAGAACAAGCAGATTACGGCCGGCAGCACGGTCGTGAAAGAGCACGAGTGGCTGTCGATCGACGGCACGACGGGCCAGGTCATGCTGGGCCGGGTGGCGACCGTCGAGCCGAAGCTGAGCCAGGACTTCGAGACGCTGATGAAGTGGGCGGACGGGTTCCGCAAGATCAACGTGCGGACCAACGCCGACACGCCTCATGATGCCCAGGTGGCGCGCGATTTCGGCGCCGAGGGGATCGGCCTGACGCGGACCGAGCACATGTTCTTCGAGGGCGACCGCATCTGGGCCGTCCGCGAAATGATCATGGCCGACGACGAGCCCGCCCGTCGCGAGGCCCTGAAGAAGCTGCTGCCGATGCAGCGGAAGGACTTCGAGGGCATTTTCAAGGCCATGGACGGGCTGCCGGTGACGATCCGCCTGCTCGATCCGCCGCTGCACGAGTTCCTGCCGAACGACGACAAGAACCAGCAGGAAATGGCCGCGCGGCTGGGCGTGAGCGTCGACAAGGTCAAGGCCAAGGTGTCGCAGCTTCACGAGATGAACCCGATGCTCGGGTTCCGCGGCTGCCGCCTGGGGGTCGTGTTCCCGGAAATCTCCGAGATGCAGGTCCAGGCCATCATGGAAGCCGCGTGCAACATGCAGGCCAAGGGCGTGAAGGTTCTTCCGGAAATCATGATTCCGCTGGTCGGCGTTCGCCGCGAGATCGAAGTCCAGGCGGCTCTGGCGCACCAGATGGCCAAGGACGTGATGGAGAAGAAGAAGGTGAAGGTGAAGTATATGGTCGGCACGATGATCGAGATTCCGCGAGCCGCCCTGGTGGCCGACACGATCGCCGAGACGGCCGAGTTCTTCAGCTTCGGAACGAACGACCTGACGCAGATGACCTTCGGGTACTCGCGCGACGACGTGGGCAGCTTCGTGCCGAAGTACATCGAGCGCGAGGTTCTGAACCGCGATCCGTTCCAGGCCCTGGACCAGGAAGGCGTGGGGCAGTTGATTGAAATCGGGATCAAGAAGGGGCGTTCGACTCGCAAGAAGCTGAAAGTCGGCATCTGCGGCGAGCACGGCGGCGAGCCTTCGAGCGTGGAATTTTGTCACCGGGTGGGCATGAATTATGTGTCGTGCAGCCCGTTCCGGGTGCCGATCGCGCGGCTGGCGGCGGCCCAGGCGGCCCTGCGGAAGTAGTGGAAAGTGGCGTTTGTGAGCTGAAAAGGCATATTATCACGGTGGCGACGCCCGAACGGGGAGGTCGCCACCGTTGCTTCGGAGCCTCTGCGCCTCCGGCATGCTTTCTTTTGGATATGGGCGATTTGGTTTGACACGGTAGAGACAGGTCGCTATTATTCCGTACTGCGAGACTCTGCGGATCGTGGGCACAGCCGTATGAGCCTATTTTCCCGGAGCTGGAACTGCCGGGGGCAGTTCGCACAGAATGTCGGCGCCGTCGGATTCTTCCTGGGGGCGGCTTGCCGATCAAAACACTGACCGGGAAGGACTTATGGAGAGTACGGTAATGGCTCGAGGTAGAGTGAAGTGGTTCAATGATCAGAAGGGTTATGGATTCATTGAACAGGACGGCGGCGGCGATGTGTTCGTCCACCACAGCGGCATTCAGGGCGACGGCTTCAAGACCCTGGCCGAAGGCGACACGGTCGAGTTCGACGTTGCCCAGGGCCCGAAGGGCCCGAAGGCCGAGAACGTGCGCCGCGTGTCGTAAGTTACTGAGCACGTTGTAACAAGCGAAACCCCCGTTCCGAAAGGAATGGGGGTTTTTCTTTGGCCAGAGCGAAGCTGAAGCCGGTCGGCAGGGTGGGTTGGGAGGCCGAAGCCGTCGCCACGACGCACCCCTGATCGCGTGGTCCGTGCCTAGAGAATGGGCATCCCGTTCAAGATGTTGATCAGGATCGACAGGTCGCCGGGCTCGGCGCCGCCGTTGGCGTCAAGGTCGAAAGCGCGCGGCTCGAATCCCACGGGCGGCATCCCGTTCAGGGTACTGACCAGGAGGCTGACATCGGTCGGTTCGGCGCCGCCATTGCCGTCGAGGTCACCGAGCGTGCGGCACATCAGGTCGATGTCGGCGGTCGCCTCGCCGGCGAGGTCGCCAGCGCAGGTGACTCTGAGCGTGAGGGTGCCGCAGCCGGCCGTGGGAGCGTTGTTGTCCCGCGGGCTCCCGTGGACGCGCCAGCAGCGCGGAAGCTCGGGATGGTCGCTGAGAACCACTTCGCCGGGGCCACTGCCGGGCAGCTTGGCGACGGAGAGGCTCACGTCATTGTTGCCGTTGAGGTCATCCACGACAACTTGAAGATCGATGTAGTGGCCGCCACGCGACATCGTGACGCCCGTGTTCTGGTAGACCCAGTGTCCCTCGTGAGACGTCTCCAGGTGAATCGAGGGCGCTCCGGGCGGCGTGAACAGCCACAGGTCGTCCACATCCATGTAATTGACTCCCGGCTCGGGGTATTCGTCGGTGCCGTAGATAACCTGGTCGAACTTGTCGGCTGGGCTCTGAAACGGCGCGTCCTCGACCAGGAGATCGTCGTCCATGCTCATCGTGACCGTCTGCGTGTCGAGGTCGAATGTCAGGGTCATGATCATCCACGTGTTGGCGGCGAATGTGCCGACGGTGTCACCGTTGAAGAGGATATAGCCGTCGTAGGTGAACTGCATCTGGGCGATGACGGTGTCCAGGTCGAAGTCGCAGAACTGGATGAGCCACTCCGCTTCGCCAAGGTCGCTGATGGCAATGGTTTGCGTGAAGACGACGACGCTGCCGTAGGGCCGGTGGTCGGGCATGAGTTGGTCGGCGGCCCAGTGAAACGTGCCGTCGTACCCGCCGCCGCTCTCGATGGTCATGGCCTGCTGCCCGGAGGCCATGTAGTCGGCCTGAACGTAGACGTCCTCCTCGGCGAGCCACCCGTTCTGCCCGTCCAGGGCGCCGAGGACATAGCCCTCGTCGTTCTCGAAACCGCACCAGTAGATGTCGGTGGCCAGGGCCGGAGATGCCGCCAGGGCCAGAGCGGCCAGAAGCGTGACGTGTCGCACTGTGGCCTCCTTTCGTGGGAGGGGGGTCGCGCCGCAGCGCCGGCGGTCCCAGGGGCCCAGCGGCTGAGGCGGGCAAGCCATATAGGTAAGTCTGGCACGAAAAGCCCCCGAAGTCAAGCGAGGGTGCCCCGGTACGAAGACCTTGGAGTGCACCGGTAGTCCTTGGGGTCCAAGCGGTTATGTGTCTTGGCGATCAATGGGGCCGACTCTGAGCCGACGTTCGGGTCTTGCGGCAGCGTGCCGGTGGCGGTATATTCCTCTTGGTTTTGCTGGATGCAGCAACCTTCCCAGTCATCCATGAGGCTTGCCAAGGGAGACGATTCATGCAGGCGACGATCAGGAACCCGATTCTTCCGGGCTTTCACCCGGACCCGTGCATCTGCCGCAAGGGAGACGACTTCTACATCGCGAATTCGAGCTTCCAGTGGTGGCCGGGGGTGCCCATCTACCACTCACGCGACCTGGTCCACTGGCGTCTGCTGGGCTACGGCTTGACGCGACGGTCGCAGTTGGAGATGGACCGCATCCCGGATTCGGGCGGCATCTGGGCGCCGGCGCTGAGTTACCGAGAGGCCGACGGCCTGTTCTACCTGGTGTACACGAACGTCAACCGGACGAGCCGCTACGCGCCGCTCGAGATGCCCAACTACGTGGTGACGGCCGAGGATCCGCGCGGCCCGTGGTCGGAGCCGGTGTACCTGAACTGCACGGGCTTCGATCCTTCGTTTTTCCACGACGACGACGGCCGCACCTGGATGATCAACATGCACCGGGGCCATCGGCCGGGTCAGAACTCGTTCGACGGCCTGCTTGTGCAGGAGTACGATCGGCAGAAGAAGCGTCTGGTGGGCCCGGTAACGAACGTGTTCGGGGGCAGCCCGATCGGCGCGGCCGAGGGGCCGCACCTGCTCAAGCGAGGCGGGTACTACTACATTCTGTGCGCTGAGGGCGGGACGGGATACCGTCATGCCCTGACCATGGCGCGGTCGAAGTCGCTGCTGGGACCGTACGAGGTCCATCCGGCGAACCCGATCATGACGGCTCGCGGGACGGAGTGCGTCTTGCAGAAGGCGGGCCACGGGAACCTGGTGGAAACGCCGAACGGGGAGTGGTACGGGGTGTTCCTGTGCGGGCGTCCGAACAAGGACCGCCGGTGCATCCTGGGCCGCGAAACCGCCATCGAGCGCGGCCAATGGCGCGACGACGGGTGGTTCTACTTCGACAGTCCGAATCCGCGGCTTGAGGTTCCTGCGCCCGATTTGGCGTCAAGCCCGGTGGAGTTGGCCGCGGACTACGACGATTTCGACGATGCGTCGCTGGCCTTGCACTGGAACACGCTCCGCCTGCCGCACGAGGACGAGGTGTCGCTGACGGCGCGAAAGGGATGGCTGCGTCTGACGGGGCAGGCGCGTCCGCTGGAGACGAACCAGCGGCAGGCGCTGGTGGCGCGTCGCATCGAGAGCCGCGACTTCGATGCCGCG
>OFEK01001990.1_pt1 | contig 12045 bp, 9 predicted proteins | sample 1521131 | NCBI WGS metagenome assembly OFEK01 (sample SAMN05720209, study PRJEB24109) | activated sludge metagenome | isolation source: Anaerobic digester | place: China | collected 2015-12-16
CCAGCAGCGCCCGGGCCAGGCCGAGGTCCTCGGCGTTGGCGTCGCCGCCGGGGCTCATGGCCACCATGCCGCGGCCGACGAGCATCGGCGTGTTGGGCATCGTGCGGACGATGCGCGTTGCGGCCGGACAGGACGACGCCAGCCGCGCGATCGTCGTTCCGGCAACGATACTGATCAGAAGTTTGCGCGGGCCCATGAGCGGGCCGATCTCGGCCATGACGGCGGGGATCATCTGCGGCTTGACGGCGAGCACGACGACGTCGGCCGCGGCCACGGTCTCGGCGTTGCTCGCGCTGGTGCGGACGCGCATCTGCGAGGAAAACAGCGTGCGGCGCTCGGCCACCGGGTCGGCGACGCAGATGTCCTTGGCCCGCAGGGCGCCGCTGCGGACGATGCCGCGCACGATGGCCTCGGCCATGTTGCCGCCGCCGACCACGCCCAGACGAAAGGTCATCACCTGGACCGGCGGGCTCGTGGGGTCGTCGGCCTTGCCGCGGATGGTCGGGTCGGTCAGCCAGACGGCCCCGGCGCCGGCGATGGCCATCAGCGCCGCTCCCAGCCCCGAGCCGAGCACCGGCCCCAGCACCGCCACAGCGTTGCCCAGAAACAGGCCCGCCACAGCTCCAAGAGCGGCAAACAGGCCCAGCCACAGCATGCTGCCGGCGGTTCCGCGTCGTGCGTATCGCGGCAAAGGTTCGGTCATGAGCGTGCTCCCAGAAAGGTCGTGTCGCCGGCAGGTACTCCGCGGGCCGCAGCGGCGCGACGGCGCGACGGCGTGCATTGTGGAAGCGGGAGACCGAAAAGTCAAGGCCGGGTGCGGCCAGGGATGCATTAGCGTTCTTGGGGAAGCAGGGGCAGGATGCCCCTGCGACTCATGGGCAAGGTGCCGGTGCCACGGTACGGCCGCACGCGGCGATGGCACCAGGTCAACGGTTGTCGGGCGGAGCGGCCGATGGTAGGATGTCGCGACCATGAGCGTGGAGCACACGATTCAGTTTCGGGTACGTTACGGCGAGGTGGACCAGATGGGCGTGGTCCACCACAGCCGGTACCTGAGCTACTTCGAGATGGGCCGCGTGGAGCTGATGCGGTCGGTCGGTTTGCCGCACGCGGCGCAGGAAGACCGGGGCGAACCGCAGTCGATCCGGAGCGTGGACGTTCGGTACGCGTCCCCGGCGCGGTATGACGACGTGCTGGAGCTGACGACGCGGGTGCCGGAGGCTCGCGGGGCGCAGGTGGTGTTCGAGAGCCGCCTGTGGCGGATCGAGCCGGGCCCGCGGGCGCTGGTGGCGGAATCGACGCAGGTGGGCGTCGCGGTGACGGCCGACGGCAAGGTGCGCCGCCTGACGCCGCGCGAGTTGGCGGCCCTGGGCGCCCCGCCGCGCAGCCGGGCGACGCGACAACCGTCGCCGTAGCGCGACGGATCGCTCAGTGGACGGTTCCCGCGCGCCAGGGCGGCCAGTAACGCAGGGCCACGACGCCCTGGACGCTCTCGGCCGGCAGGAAGCCCCAGAAGCGACCGTCGAAGCTGTTGTTGCGGTTGTCGCCCAGCACGAGCAGGTGGTCGGCCGGCACCGTCACCGGGCCGTACGCGAGGGCGGCCGGTCGTCGGACGTACGGCTCGTCGAGCCGCTGCCCGTTCACATACACCCCGTCGAACGGCCGCACCTCGACGGTGTCGCCCGGCAGGCCGATGACACGCTTGACGTACTTCTCGTCCTTGCCGGACCGCTCGGGCGGCACGAACATGACGATGTCGCCGCGCGCGATCTGTCGCCACTTCAGCAGCGGCTCGCCGTGCCGCTCGATCTTGTGCCGCGGGCTGAAGGGGTTCTGGAGCCCGTACCCGAGTTTCCAGACCAGGAAGCGTTCGCCTTCGCGGATCGTGTCGAGCATGGACCCGGTCGGCACCACGACGTTGGCCACGACGGTCGCCTGAAGAATCAGGTAGACCACGAGCATGCCGGCGAAGAACCGGACGTCCTTGAGCAGGCCGCCGCCGCGGACGTAATGGACCAGTCGCTCCTTGTACTGTTGAAGAAGCTGTGTCATCGCATGGGACTCCTTCGCGGCGGCGGCGTCGCCCGACACAGGCGCCAACCGCCCGCAGACCAGAGTATACACGCCGCTGGCGCGTCGGTCAAACGATGCCAGACGCACCGGCACAGGACCGACGCCACGGTGTACGTCACGTTTGTGGTGAGGGGTGCCACACTTTGGAGCGACGTCCTGGCCCGAGCACAGTCGAGGGCCGCAGGCGGCGCCAAAGTGTGCGCCGCAGCAGCGGGGGGAAGCGACATAAGGGTCGCTCGCGAGCGACCCGCGGGGGGGACAGGCACCCTGGGGGAGTTCGGCTCGGCCCTCGACGAGGCTCGGGACTTGCCGCGAGTCGCCCCTGCGGTTAGCGCAGCCGTAGGGTGGGTCCACCGGACCCACGCGGATTTGTGGCGTTCGGCCCTCGCCGCTCCTCGACGCGGATCACCGGCCGATCACTGGGCCAGCTGGCCGTCCGATCGGCGGAAGGCGACCAGTCCGACCGCCAGGACCCAGAGCGACGCCAGGGCAAGGTAGCTCCACGCAGGCACGCGGCCCGACGGCGGCCACACGCGAAGCGTCAGTTCCAGAGGCTCCGGCAGCGTGTCGGCGCCGACGGCGGCTGCTTCGCTGACGAAGACGACGCCCCCGTAGCGCAACGTGGCCATGCACAGGACGCCCTGGGACCGATCGGGCGGCACGGCGACCACGAACTCCGCCGTGCCGGCGGCGTCGGTGGCGGCGGTGGTGGGGCGTGCGGCCGTCTCCATGAGCATGACCGTCAGCTCGACGGGGATGCCTGCGGGCGCGGCGCGACCGTCGGACGACACGACGCGGACCCGCACGGGGCAGGGTCTGGCCTGGGCCGCGCGCGATGCGTTGGCCGCACGGCCGCTATCGGGCGACGGCGTCACGTCGAGTGGCTGCGCGGTGGCCGTGGCGGCCAGAGCGACCAGGACCGCCAGCGACACGGCGAGGACCAGGGCGGTGCGTGTCATGGCAACGGCCCGCCTTTCTGCGTCGCGGGCGGTCGTCGCACGGCCGCGGCCAGACCGGCCAGCGTCATCAGGCCCGACGCCACCCAGAGCCACAGGACCAGGCCCGTCCGGTGCAGCGACAGGGAGACCAGGCGGTTCTGCCCATCGTATCCGTTGAGACTGACGTAGAGGTCCTGGAGGGGGCCGGTGGTCAGGTCCACGTCGGCGCGTTGGCTCTCCGTGCGACGGTCGGCGACGCGTGCCGGGCGCAGCGTGGCCACGTGTTGTCCTTCGCGCGACACGGCCACCTCGACCCGGAGCGTCGCGAGGCGGCGGTCGGGGTCGTCGGTCAGGGTGATGCTGCGGCAAGTGAAATCGTGGCCGGCGAAGCGGACGGTCTGGCCCTCGGCGACGACGGTCGTCAGGTCGTCGCGGACCAGGTGCGATCCGGCCACAGCGGCCACGAGGAGGACGTAGGCCGCATGGGCGACGACGTGCGTGCGGCGGCCTTTCCATCCGAGGCCCCCGGCGAACCACGGGCCGACCAGGAGCACCGTCAGCAACAGAAGGCCGAACACGGCGCCCAAAACATTCCATTGCGGCACGCCCATCTGGTACCGGCGCTCGGTGAGCTGCGAGAGCACCTGCGGGCCGACGGTGCCGAGGAAGACCGCGACAGCGAAGGCGGCGAGGACGGCGGCCACGGCGGCCATGAGCCACACGGAGCGGCCGGCGTGCGATGGAGCGGGCGCCGGGTCGGCGGCGGGGGTGGCGCCTCGTGGTCTGCGGACGAGCAGGATCGCGGCGGCCAGGGCGAGCACGGCCAGGGCGAACCAGAGATAGGCGTCGGTTACGGCGCCGCGGGCGTAGGCGTGGACGCTGGCCTCGACTCCGCCGCGTGTGATGTAGGTGGCCAGCACGCAGGCCACAAGCGACGCGACGACGAGGGCGAGCGTTGTGCGGAGGAGGCGTCCGGTGCGTCGCGCGGGCGCCAGCGTGTGCAGCGCCGCGGTGGCGAGCAGCCAGGGGACCAGGGAGGCGTTCTCGACGGGGTCCCAGGCCCAGTAGCCGCCCCAACCGAGCTCGACATAGGCCCAGTAGGCGCCGAAGGCGATGCCGGCCGTCAGGAGCGACCAGCCCACGAGCAGGAACCGTCGGAGCGACTCGAGCCCTGCGTCCAGGCGGCCGGAGATCAGGTTGGCCAGGGCGATGCCGAAGGGGACCGTGAGCACGGCGTAGCCGGCCAGCAGCAGCGGCGGATGGACGACCATCGACCACGTCTGGAGCTGAAGGTTCATGCCGGCGCCGTCGGGCTGGACGAGGCGAGCGGCGACAAACGGCGACGAGCCGATGGTCAGCAGGATCGTCAGCAGGAGCGGCGTCATGACGGCCAGGGCGCCGGCGGCTGCGGCGTCGCGTGTGAGCGGGCGTGAGACGACGAAGACGGCCGCGGCGGCCAGGGCCAGGGCGGCCCACGTGAGGAGGCTTCCAGCCTCGCCGGCCCACAGGGCGCTGAGGCGGTAGACCATCGGCTGCCAGGAGGCGCTGTACCGGGCCACGTAGTCGAGTCGCAGATCGCAGCGGACGAGGGCGACCAGGAGGACGGCCGTGGCGGCGGCGACGGCCAGTGCCGCGGCGACCGTGGCCTGTCGCGCCAGGCGTGCGGCCATGGCGTCGCGCCGTGCGGCCCCGAGGAGCCCCACGAGCAGCGCCATCGCGCCCAGCAGGGCCGCCAGGTACAGAGCCAATTGTCCGACAGGAATCAGCATGGGCGCCGCCGCAACGGGTCAGTCTGTCTCGGAACGTGGGCTGCTGCCGTCCGCCGGTGCGGCCGGAGCGTCGATCCTGCGCCGGTAGCGGCTGGAACACTGCGTCAGCAGCGTGTGTGCCCGGAAGACGCCGTCGGCCCCGAGCCGCCCGTCCAGGAGCACTTCGCGGCCGGGCTCCAGGTTCGCCGGCAGCGATCCGGTGAACGCCACCGGTACGGTCGCGCCGCGGGCCTCGACGGCGAAACGCGCCGATCCGTCCGCCTGCATCGCGGGCGGCTCGGCCACGAATCCGGCCAGGCGCATCTCGCGGTTGACGTACTGGTCGCCCGAGGCGATCAACTCGTCCACGCCCATGTAGAGATGGATTCCGCGGCCGAGCATCACGGCGATCAGGCAGGCCAGGCCGCCGACGAGCACGACGACTGCGACGACGGTTCGCCGTTGCCGGCTGTCCATGCACGAGGCTCCTGCGGCTGCGCGTGACAAGGCCAAGGCCCCGCGATCGACGCCGATCGCCGGACCGCTCCCATTATAGGGCGGCGGGGCACGACTTCAAGGCGCGGGGCGCGGCCGGGTGCATTCGGCGGACGAATGTGACCGACTTCACAAACCGAACCCGGCCACGAGGGTATGATGATGGGTCGCAATGATGCGAATGAGGAGCAACCTGTGAAACCGCGCGAGAGATTCTGGGGAGTCGTGAACCGGACGCCGATCGACCGTCTGCCGCTGCTGGAGTGGGCCCCGTGGTGGAACGAGACCCTGGAGCGGTGGTACGGCGACGGCCTGCCGCGCACACTCACGCGCGAGCGAAGCTGGGAACTGACCGAGCACTTCGGCCTGGACGATTGGCGGCAGACGTGGATCCGCTCGCTCTCGAACAGCGCCCCCGCGCCGGCGTCGCACGGCGCGCCCCTGGTGCGCAGCCGCGACGAGTACAATGCGTTCCAGGAGCACCTCTGGCCCGAGCCGGAGACGAATCTCGACGACCTGCGTCGCTGGGCCGACCGCCACGCCTCGGGCGACACCGTGGTCTGGATCATGATGGAAGGTTTCTTCTGGTTCCCCAGGCGGTTGCTCGGCATCGAGCAGCACCTCTACGCCTTCTACGACGAGCCGGCGCTGATGCACGACATCAACAAGCGCCTCGTGGAGCACCTGCTGCATTGCCTCGATGTGGTCGAGGAGATTCTGACGCCCGACATGATCAACTTCGCCGAGGACCTGGCCTACAACCACGGTCCGATGCTCTCGAAAGAGCTGTGGGACGAGTTCATCGCGCCGTACTACCGCCAGGTGCTGCCGCGCGTCGCCCGGATGGGGACGATTACGATGATGGACAGCGACGGGCAGATGGATCCCGCGATTCCGTGGCTGCTGGAGGTGGGCCTGGACGGCGTGGAGCCCCTGGAGCGGCAGGCGGGCGTCGACATCAACGCGTTGCGAGCGAAGTATCCCGGCCTGAAAATGATGGGGGCCTTTGACAAGATGACGATGCCCAAGGGCGAGGCCGCCATGCGGGCCGAGTTCGAGCGCATCCTTCCGGTGATGGCCTCGGGCGGCTACTTCGCCGGCTGCGACCATCAGACGCCGCCCGGCGTGTCGCTGGAGAATTACCACATCTACCTGAAACTCTTCGAGGAGTACGCCACGCGCGCCGTCGCCGACTGGTGACGGAGCGGGTCGCCCCTGCGCCAACACAGCGTCGCAGCGCTACCGCGTTCGCACACTGCGGACGGTCTCGAAGAGAACGCACGCCAGGATGATCGCGCCGCCGAGGGCCGTGCGCGGCTCGACGGTTTCGCCGTGGACCAGGTATCCCGTGATCGCGCCGTAGAGCGGCAGCAGGGCGCCCAGGATGCCGATGGTCTTGCCGCTGAGGTGGCGGAAGCTGGCCGAATGGAGCGTGTGGGGCAGGGCGGTGAACGCCACGCCCAGCAGTGCCACCAGGCCGAGGGTTCTGGGTGCGGACAACCCCTCGGGCTTCATGATCACCAGCGGTGCCAGCAGCACGGCCGTGACCATCACCTGCCAGAACATCAGGGCGGAGCTGGAATACTCCCGAACGTACTTGCGCGTGATGAGATTGCGGCACATGAAGAACGTGCCCGAGACGATGCCGAGCAGGATGCCCTGCGTGGTGGCGTGCGAGAGGCTGATCTGCGGCACCATGACGGCCACGCCGACGAAAACCATGCCGGCGACGGCCACGTCGAGTTTGCGGATGCGTTCGCCGAAGACCGGCGGCTCGACCAGCGCAGTCAGCACCGGGTAGGTCTGCATCGAGAGGATGGCCACGGCGGCGGTGGAGACCTTCAGGGCCTGGAAGTAGGTCACCCAGTGCAGACACATGAGCAGCCCCAGCAGCAGAAGCATGCCGTAGTGGCGTCCCTGGGCAGGAAGGAATCGGGTCCGCGTGGCCGCCATGAAGGCCAGCAGGGCCACGGCCGCCACGACCGACCGCAGACACGTGATGTGCGACGCCGGCAGCGGGATGAGCTTGGCGAACACGGCCGTGCCGCCCCACAGGAGGACGGCCACGTTGAGCTGGATGAGATTGACGGTCCTGGGTTTCATGGTCCTTCCGCGGCGGCAGGCGTAGCTGCCGTCGCATTTCTCCGCGTCCGGTGCGGCATAACGCGCCGGGAACACAGCCGGACGCCATCGAGCGGCTGTGTCCCCGGGATAAGGTGCCCATCGTGCCACGCGTGTCGCGCGGAGTCCAGTGTTTTCGTCGCCGCTACTGGAGGTGCGGAATGTGGGCCTTGTCCTCCGGGCCCACGGTCGCGGCCTTGCCGCCGGCCAGTTGCCCGGCGAGCGACGTTGGCGTCCATTGCCCGTCGGCGGCCCGCCACGTCCACGTGTCGGCGCCGTCGGGGCCGGTCACGACGACCTTCGCGCTGCCGTCGTCCTGCGGCTCGATGGCCACGCTCACGTTGCCCCGATGCCACGGATCGAACACCGCGGCGATGCGCACCGCGGAGGCCTTGGCCGTCGCCTGGAGTTGCTTCAGCCCCATCAGCTTGTCGCGGTTCATCGCCGTCGAGTCGCCGACGATGGCCGCCAGGGGCTTGTCGGCCGCCAACTGGAAGTCGCACGCCGCCTCGCCCATCCGCAGGCGGAACCGCAGCGCCGACGCATCGGCCGTTTCCACCTGCTCGGACTGCACCAGCCACGTCACGTCCGACTCCTTCGGCGCGCGGATGTCGTCGAGCACCAGGACATAGCGGCCCTTGACCCAGACGAGCGTGCGGCGGAAGCGGTCGAGGTCCTTGTACGCGCCGCCGGCCTCGCCCTCGGCCACCACGACGTCGCCGGCATCCTTGAACGTCGTCAGGCGCGCCAGCGTCGTCATGTCCTTCACGCCGCCGCGCCCCGGCTGCGTCCAGTGCTCGCCCTCGCCGATCTGCCCGGCGCCGTTGACCAGGATCGTGTTGTGGCCGCTCGTGAGCTTCATGTACGAGTAGCCGTCGTCGCGGGCCACCTTGCGGCCGCCGGTGAAGATCTGGAACTGGTTGGCGTCCGGATCGTCGTGGGCCACGTTCAGATACTTGTACTCATTGTCGTTGCGGTACTTGTTCAGCTTGAAGCCGCCGTAGGGCGACGACTTGAAGAACGCCGCCACGTTGTCGGCTTTCCACCCGTCGCGGACGTAGACCAGACCCATGTCGTCGAAGCAGTACGTCTTCGGCAGCTTCTCGATGGAGCCGCCCGTCAGTGTCGGGTCGTACCACACCAGCCCCATCCACCCAAACTGAAAGGCCTCGTTGACCTGGCGGCCCTTGTCGTTGGTGCGCATGTTGGCGCGGAGCATCTCGCGCAATCCGTCCATCAGATCAGCGTCGCGGCAATGAGCCGCATAGAGCCAGTGGTACGAGTTGTAGGCACCCGTGCCGCCGCTGTCGCCGTAGTCGAACGTGTCGGTCAGGCCCGGCGTCAGCGTCTGCATGCGGTACATGAGCGTATTCTTGAAGAACGGCCCGTCGAGGTACGACGTGCCGTAGCAGCGGTCGGTGGCCTGCATGCCCAGGGCCAGGTGCGCGCCGCCGAAGACCATGTACGACGGCGACTCGTGCGTTGTGCCGTCCTCGGGGAGCCAGTCGGCGATGAACTTCATCTCGTCGAAGGTCTTCTGAAGGATCCAGCCTTCCTCTGGCCGGTTCTCGGCGGCCGCCAGCAGACACATCGTCAGCCCGGCGTTGCGGTGCCAGCGGTGGTTGTTGTGCGGATCGGACTTCCAGTAACCTGGCCCGCCGGCGGCGCCCAGGTGCCCGCGGTAGTACATCCGCCGCGCGTGCAGAAGCAGCTTGTCGCGGCACTTCTGGCGGAACTCCGGCTCCAGGTCGTTGTAGAGCCAGTCGTAGAGCAGTCCGGCGCCGATCATGATGTTGGCGGCGCTCATGCCGCTGTCGGTTTCCTGGCCTGCTTCCCAGTTCTCCTGGGCGAGGAAATGTTCCAGGAACCCCTTGGCCCGCTCGAAGCTCCGCTTGTCGCCCGTGATCAGGTAATGCAGCCCGATGGTCGGCGACTTCCACAGGCCCTGCCGCTGGCCGTCCGTGGCGTCGTTCAGATACGTCGCCTCCTTCGGCGGGTTGCAGGCCGCGGCGTAGGCCACCAGGTCGTCCCAGAACGGCTTGCCCTCGTCGCTGGCGGCGAAGGCCTTGATCTTCTCGAGCCCCTCGGCGTCGAAGAGCACGCGCGGGTGCTTGCCGACCAGTTCGGGCCGGATGCCCTTGAAGTCCTCGACGACCGGGTCGGCCGCCGGCACCACCGGCGGCGGGGGCGGAGGCAGCGTCGGCTGCGCCTGCATCGCGCCGCCCAGTTCCACTGTCACGTCGTCCACCCAGACGGTCTGGTTGCGGTCGGCCGTCTGGTCGCCCAGGACCACCACCGCCACGAAACCGCCCACCTGCGACTGGTTCCAGTCGTACCGCTTGATCGGCTTGTCGTCGCACAGCAGCGACAGGCCCTTGGCCGCGTCGAACTGGAACGTCCACTTGTGCCAGCCCGCCTCGCGCTTCACGCCCAGGTACTGCACCTTATGCCACGGCTTCAGCTTGGCGTCGACCAGGCTCAACTCGCCCGCCGAGTACGTCGTGTCGCCGCTCAGGTACCGAGCGTACAGCGACCCGACGGCCACCACGCGGCCGTCCTTCTGCGCCAGGCCCCACAGCGACCCGTGTCCGGGGTCTTTCGGCTTGGCCGGCGCCGCGCCGCTCTCGTAGACCCACATTTCCACCTTGCCGCTGCCGTCGGCGTCGCGCAGCGCCCAGACCGCCTTCCCGCCCGGGCCCACCTTCAGCGCCGCTCCCGAGCCCTCGTGGTTCTTCTCCTTGTCGGCCGCGACGTCCCCCGCGACCGTCCACCCGCTCAGGGCGTCCTCCCCGTTGAAGTCCGCCGTGGCGGCCGACGCGGTGCACGCCCACCACGCGCCGCACGTCAGGGCCAACAGCCCCACTGTCAGCGTTCTCATGGAATCCTCCTTCGTTCTCCCATCCCACTGCGCCATACACAGGTCGAGTCAACAGACCCGACGGTCTCTTCCCTTCGGGCAACGGCGTGCCAGGTCTGTTGACCCGACCTGCCTGCTGCCGATCATCATTCTACTCGCCTCTGCGTCACGGACGGTCGCTTCCGTCCGTCTGCCCGAGGTTCGCGCTCCATCCCCGAAGCGGGTCGCCCGTGGCGACGATGTGGTCGCGAAGAAGCGCCCGCATCCGCTTCAGTGCGCCGCGGTCCACCACGTCGATCAGGTTCCGCGTCTCGTGCGGGTCCGCCGCCAGGTCGTAGTACTCGTCCTGGGCGGTCGGGTTGTAGATATACTTGGCCGTGCTCGTGCGGACCATACGCTGCCAGAAGGGGATCTGGTGGCCCCAGCCTTCGCAGACCAGGTGATCCTCGCGCACGGCGTCGGTGCGGCCCTCCAGCAGCGGCACAAGGCTGCGCCCGTCGAGCCCGTCGTGCGGCGAGCGCCCCGCCAGTTCGATGAACGTCGGCGCCAGATCGAGCAGGCTCACGAAGGCGTCGGCGGCGCGCGGCGACAGCGATGGGTGCGACATCACCATCGGCACGCGCCACAGGCAATCGTACATGCCGAAGCCTTTGTCCCACATCCGATACGCGCCGACCGACGACCCGTGGTCGGCCGTGTAGATGATCAGCGTCTGGTCCAGCTGGCCGACCTCGTCGAGCGCGGCCAGAATGCGGCCGACCTGGGCGTCGATCAGCGAGATGTACCCGTAGTACTTCCCGATCAGACGCGACAGCCGCTCCGGCGTCAGCCAGTCGGTGCCCCAGAGTTCGCCCTGGCGGCGGATGCACCACGGCTTGTCGTCCAGCGGGCAACCCGCCTCGGGCCACGGTTCAATGGCCGCGCCGTCGTACATCGAGTAGTACGGCTCGGGCACGATGTACGGCGTGTGAGGGCCCCAGAAGTTGCACGAGGCGAACCACGGACGCCCCTCGGCCGCATACCGGCGAATCGCCTCGATCGTCCGCGACGCCACGTAGCCGGCCTCCGACGCTTCCGGCGGCCCCTGTTGCGGTCCATGGTCCATCATGCGACAGGACGCGGGCATCCGCGACTCGAAATGAAAGCCGTCCAACCCGAACTGACGCACGTACTGAAGGTAGTCCGGGTGCGTCGCCGGGAACCCGTAGCCGGGATGATACGCGCCTTCGTACCCATAGTCGGACGGCTTGTTGACGTCGCCGATGTGCCACTTGCCCAGGTGAGCGCAGCGATAGCCCGCGTCGCAGAGGTCCTGGCTGAACAGGCGCGTGTCGGGCCGCAGGTTCAGCTCGCCGCCGCGGAACTTCTGGAACTCCCAGTTGAAGATCAGCCCGTGCCGGCGCGCCTCCAGGCCCGTCTGAATGCACGCCCGCGCCGGCGTGCAGATGGCCTGCGGCGTGAACGCCTGCGTGAACCGCACGCCGCGCGACGACAGGCGGTCGATGTGCGGCGTGCGCACCACCGCGTTGCCGTAGCAGCCCAGGCAATCGGCCCGGTGCTGGTCGGCCAGCAGCAGAAGGAGGTTGCGAATCGGTGGCCTCGCCGGCGTCACTTACCGCACCTCGCTTTCGTACCGTTTCAGCGTGGCCAGCTCGCGCGGCAGGTGGACCTCGGCCGGTTCCCAGCGGATCCACTCGCCGCTCAGGTAGCCGTCGTATCCGATGCCTGCCAGCAGGTCGACGACACGCCGGTGGTCGAAGTCGCCTGTGCCGATCGGAACCATCTTCAACGCGGTCAGCCCGCGCGACCCGTC
>OFEK01001991.1_pt1 | contig 12029 bp, 10 predicted proteins | sample 1521131 | NCBI WGS metagenome assembly OFEK01 (sample SAMN05720209, study PRJEB24109) | activated sludge metagenome | isolation source: Anaerobic digester | place: China | collected 2015-12-16
CAAAAAAGCGCCATATCCTTTTCGGATATGGCACTCATACTATATTCTGTATACCAACAGCTTATCAATAGCGGTTGCTCACTACATCCCAATCGATAATCTTCCAGAGCTCTTTCAAGTGATCGGCTCTTCGATTCTGATAATCGAGGTAGTAAGAATGTTCCCAGACGTCGAAACCCAAAATCGGTGTTAGACCTTTTGTCAACGGATTTCCGGCATTAGCTTCCTTTTCGATTGACAGCTTGCCACCGGCATCTTTCGCTAACCAAACCCATCCTGATCCGAAAACCGTAGCTCCGGCAGCGTTGAACTCCTCTTTAAATTTATCGAACGATCCAAACTGTGAGTTGATGGCTTCAGCTAACTTCCCTTTGGGTTCGCCGCCACCATTCGGTTTGAACGATGTAAAGTAAATGTTGTGGTTAAGGGTTTGCCCCGCATTGTTAAAAATTGCTCCGTCGCTCTTCTTTACGATGGTTTCCAAATCTGCATCTTCAAATTTTGTTCCCACAATCAACTTGTTAAGGTTGTCCACATAAGCCTGATGGTGTTTGCCATAATGGAGTTCAACGGTTGTTTTACTGATTACCGGCTCTAAGGCATCGGTTGCATAGGGTAATGCTACTTTTTCAAATTTCATAGTTTCTTTATTTTTAAAATTATTATTTTCGTTGTTGGTTGCTTTTGAATTGTTGCACGTGGCCACTGACGCTGCAAAAATTATTGCTAACACGGAATACTTCATTGCTTTCATAATTGAAAATTTGATTGTTCGTATCCTATTAACGAAACAGCCGTAAAAATGTTCACGCTATTTAGAATGAAACTTAATAATCAGGATGAAAAAGCAATAAAAAAACAGTCCGGGCACCGAAACCCGGACTGAGAAATAAGATCAGTGCTCCAATAAAACTTACGCTGTAGGAATGGGCGGCAGTGAAAGATCGTCGTTAACGTTCTTAGACTTGTCTTCGCTCTGCAATATTTCCTGCGAACGGGAAATCCAGGGACGTTTTCCGAAAATCTGCTCCAGGTTCTCCGCGTAAATGATTTCCTTTTCAAGCAAGATCTGAGCCAGTTGATGGTGTCCATCGGCATGTTTGAGCAGCATTTCCTTGGCTCTTTCATATTGTTCAGCGATCATGACTTTGACTTCGGCATCGATCAGTTCCGCTGTATTTTCGCTAAAGGGCTTCTGAAAAGTATAGTCCTGTCCTGACGAATCGTAATAGCTCAGGTTCGGCATCTTGTCGCTCATACCCAAATATGTTATCATACCGTATGCCTGTTTGGTCACACGTTCCAGGTCATTCATAGCGCCCGATGATATCTTGCCGATAAAAATCTCTTCTGCAGCCCTTCCGCCAAGCAGAGCGCAGATCTCATCTAGCATTTGATCCTTGGTGGTAATCTGCCGCTCTTCCGGGAGATACCACGCTGCACCCAACGCTTTTCCGCGCGGCACAATAGTGACTTTAACCAACGGATTGGCATGCTCCAGGAACCAGCTTAATGTAGCGTGTCCGGCTTCGTGGATAGCAATTGATTTTTTTTCATCCTGCGTGATGATTTTGTTTTTCTTCTCCAGACCGCCAATAATCCGGTCAACAGCACTGATAAAGTCTTCCCTTTCAACAAATTTCTTTTTGTTTCGGGCAGCTATAAGAGCGGCTTCGTTACAAACATTGGCAATATCCGCACCGGAGAATCCGGGTGTTTGGCGCGCCAGAAACTCCACATCCACCGATTCGTCAATTTTAATGGGGCGCAGGTGAACCTTGAAAATCTCTTTTCTATCGTTCAAATCCGGCAACTCCACGTAAATCTGCCGGTCGAAACGGCCGGCCCGAAGTAAGGCTTTATCCAAAATATCCACCCGGTTGGTAGCTGCGAGAATGATCACTCCGCTGTTTGAACCAAAGCCGTCCATCTCGGTAAGAAGTTGGTTCAGCGTATTTTCACGCTCATCGTTCGATCCAAAGTTGACGTTCTTTCCACGGGCACGCCCAACAGCATCTATCTCATCAATAAACACAATACACGGCGATTTTTCCTTAGCCTGACGAAACAGGTCGCGAACACGGGATGCCCCTACCCCAACAAACATTTCCACAAAATCGGAACCGGATATGGAAAAGAACGGCACGTTGGCTTCGCCGGCAACCGCTTTTGCCAGAAGTGTCTTCCCTGTTCCCGGAGGGCCTACCAGCAAGGCGCCTTTAGGAATTTTCCCCCCCAGGTTGGTGTAATTACCCGGATGCTTGAGGAACTCAACAATTTCCTGAACCTCCTCCTTGGCTTCAGAAAGCCCTGCCACATCTTTAAAAGTAACCTTGGGCCCAGCATCCTTATCGAAAAGCTGTGCTTTGGATTTTCCCACACTGAAGATACCACCGCCACCGCCTCCGGGACCGCCTTGCATGCGTCTCATCATCCATATCCAAAAAACAATGATCAGCAGAAAAGGCGCAAAGGTTAGCAACATGCCCCAAATCTCTGACGTAGTATCGAAACGGACTTTTATGTCGTATGCCTTTTCTTTTTTAACGGTATCAAGAAACTCCGAAGTTCCCTGGGTAGAGGGGATATTTACCTGTATAAACGGGTTGGCGCCAAACCGGCCAGCCTCTTCTCCAAAAACAAAATTAACGGACTCGGAACGCACTTTGGCTTCGGCAATGTCTTTATTGCTGTAGACAACGATGCTTTCAATACGGTTATCGTTTACGTATTCCTGAAAATCCGACCAATCTACCTTTTTTATGGTTTTGTTTTGTCCGAAAAATAACATTCCGATAAGCCCCATCGACAAAATGGCGTATATCCAGTAAACATTAAAGGGTTGATTGGGATTTGTGTTTCCCAATCCTCCGGGACGGACCGGCTTTTTTGGGTTATTGTTATCTTGTTGATTTTGGTTGTTATTTTCCATTAACGTCTCCTATGAAATTTTTGATGAATATATGTAACACTTCAGATGAAAATAAGTTTTAATCCAATGCCGGAACTTGCTCCAATGAAGCGTCTTCCCACAGATGATCGAGGTTGTAATAGTGCCGTAATTCGGGCACAAAAATATGTACGATTATTGTACCGTAATCCATACCTATCCATTCGGCACGTTGTTTTCCCTGGACTCTGATAGGGCTTTCCCAGGTATTTCTTTTCACCACCTCTTCTACCGATTCTGCCAATGCAGAAACCTGAGTAGGGGTATTTCCCTCACAAATGACAAAATAGTCGCAAATTGCTCCCGGAATTCCTTTCAATTGAATTTGAGTGATGTTCTTCCCTTTTTTCTCTTGTATCCCTTCAATGATGCTTTGTAATAACTTGTTATTTTCTTTCATTCGCTGTTTTAATGAGTTACGTATACAAAGATAGTCGCTTTTTCACAATCACCTTATCTTTCATACACAAAAATAACAGCAAGAAGAGTGCCAAAAAATAAATCAAAAAAACAAACTCGCCAACAACGTAAATCCCAATCCGCAAAAAGCGATAATGGTCTCCATTACTGTCCAGCTTTGGAGTGTTTGCTTCTCGTTCATTCCCAGGTATTTTCCTACTAACCAGAATCCACTGTCGTTGACATGCGACAGCAACGTAGCTCCCGATGCTATGGAGATCACAACCAACGCCCGTTGCGGATCATTCAAGCCAAACTCAGCGATAATTGGGGCAATAATGCTGGCAGCAGTGATCATGGCTACAGTGGCAGACCCTTGCGTCACCCGCACCAACGCCGAAAGAATCCATGCCAGTAGAATAGGCGGCAGTGCAGAATTTGCCATGGACTCCGCCATCATCTGGCCAATACCACTATCGATCAATACCTGTTTCAGAACACCGCCGGCACCGGTTATCAGAATGATGATTCCGGCAGGGCCAAGTGCCTTGGTGCTTAATTGAAGTACCTTTTGCTTGTCCATGCCCCTTCGGATACATAAAAAGTACGTGGCAATCAATGTGGCAATAATCAATGCTGAAAAAGGGTGCCCAATAAACTCAACAATGTCTGTAAAAACGGATTTAGTGACAACGCCTTTAGAAACCGCCACCGCTGTGATCGTGTTCAGTAGAATCAACAGCAACGGAATAGAGATAATCACCGCGATCGACCGGAACGACGGGTAGTTTTCCGGATCGAATTCCGGTGAAACATCGCCGGATGAATACGGCGATTCCAGGTAAATCTTTTTAGAAATATACTTCCCGAAGATTGGCCCCGCAATTATCGCAGTAGGGATACCCAGAATAAATCCCATAAAAATTACCCAGCCCAACGGCACACTGATGATATCTGCCACCGCAATCGGCCCGGGCGTTGGGGGAATAAAGCTATGCGTTACCGCTAATCCTGCCAGAAGCGGGATGGCGTAATACAATAACGAGAGTTTGGTATCCCGGGACAGTGCATACACGATGGGAACCAGAATAATAAAGGCCACATCCAGAAAAATAGGGATAGCCACCAAGAAGCCCGTTGTTACCATTGCCCAGGGAGCCCGTTCCTTGCCAAACTTTTTCACCAGGTGGTGTGCTAATGATTCCGCTCCTCCGGAACTTTCCAGCATTTGCCCGAAAATGGCCCCCAATCCTACAACGGTAGCCACAAAACCGAGCGTTCCCGCCATTCCTTCCTGAATGGACTTGGTGATACTGCTGAGAGGCATTCCGGTAAGGACGCCTACGTATATGGATGTGAGCAACAAAGCGATAAACGCACTGACCTTGAGTTTTAAAACCAGGAATAACAGTATTGCTACTGCGGAGACGACGATAAAAGTTAAAAAGAGTGTTGACATATTTACCGGTATGGAAGATTTCTGGTTTCAGGCCGTTTAAAGAGTATGCCTATGGCAAATCCGAATGGAATCCAACGCCGATTCTGGAGTACACTTGACAGGTTGAGCACCTTGTAAAACGCATTCGGCGAAATAATAAAGTTCGTTCGAAAAACCATCGTTTGCATCACCTCCTGAAAACAGCATAGTTTCAGTGTCCGTAACTACTTGTATGTTGTGCGGGTCTTGCGAGGAAAAGAAAACACTGGCATTCTCGAACCGGGCACTAAACCCCGCATGAAACGGATAACTGGCATGAAACGTATTGCCTCCGTCAATTTTGACAACGACATCCGAATCATTATACTTCCACAATGCGCTCACGTAGTCATGGGTGCTTAATTTTCCCGGCAAGCACCGGGCCTCTATCTGATCGGGAACACCGCAAACCCATTGAGCAAAATCGATATCGTGAATAACCAAATCGAACAAAGCACCACCCGACGATCCAAACTCTTTTTGTCTCTCCTTCCATTGCCCCCAGATAGGCACACCCGAGAAACGCGACAACGCTAAGAACTCCAGGCGACCGTATTCACCCGAATCTATCCATTTTTTCAATGTTTCGTAAGCCGGCATAAAACGTACTACATGACCAACCATCAACACCTTGTTTTTGGAACGGGCAAGGTTAATCAGCCTTTCCCCCTCCCCTGCATCAATGCAAAAAGGTTTTTCAAGAAAGACATTTGCTCCTGACTGAAGCGCCATTTCAGCCATCTCATAATGCAATGCTGTATGAACTGCAATAACACAGGCATCGGGCTTCTCCACTTTCAGACATTCTGCAAAATCAGAATAAATGTTCACGCCCGAAAGATCTTTTGCATCGACATTACCGGTGGCGAAATTACCCGACTGTTCTGTAAGCTTTGTGAAGATGTTCCCGGGAACTTTATCAACAATGGCTTTCAAATGAATACGCGGATTTTTCAAAATATTCAACGTGTGGGTCATTCCCATGAACCCGAAACCAACTAAAACTGTATTCATAAATTATCTTATTTATAATTTTATTTTTATGGTAAAGAGTTAAGATCAACCCCTTTCACACTCATTTTCAAGGTATATACCGAAGTCCGGGCGGTGATAAACAGGATGTTTCTTTTTTTTCCGCCAAAACAAACATTTGAAGGGCTTTCGGGAACTTCTATTTCCTGGATAAGTTCACCTTTGGGGGAGTATACCCAAACTTTTCCCATGGTCAGGTATACATTTCCTTTGTTGTCCATGGTCATTCCGTCGGATCCATGGGGTGCAAAAAAAGTCTTGTTGGCCAGGGTTCCATCCGGCTGGATGTCGTACTTCCATATCTTCCGGTCATTGATATCGGCAACATACAACGTTTTTTCGTCGGGCGTACCGACTAATCCGTTGGGTTGTTTATAATCGGCGATAACCCGGATGACCTCTCCATCGGGGCTTAGGTAATAAACTCCCCGCACATCCTGAACTTCAGCATGCCCTTCTCTCCAATAGTTCCGATGATAATAAGGATCGGTGAAATAGATGCCCCCTTTGGGGGTAATCCATAAGTCGTTGGGACCGTTCAACTGTTTTCCGTCGTACTTTTCATATACAACCTGCATTTTTTTATCTTTCCCGAAACGCACGATCTGGTTGTGTAAATCAGCACAGGAGACCAATTGACCGTCAGCATCAACATACAATCCGTTGGATCTACCGGTCTCTTCAGCCCACAGAGAAATGCCTTTTCCTTCATCCCAGACATAAATGCGATCGTTCGGCTGATCAGTAAAATAGACTCTACCCTCTCCCGAAACGGCCGGACCCTCGGTAAAAGAATAACCGGTCCCCACTTTTTCAATTTTCGCATTTTTCGAAATGATACTGTTTTTCTGTCCGTAAACAGAACTGCAACAGATCAATAAAACCAATCCTGTTACAACCTTCATCCGTTTATGTTTTATTATTCATATTGTTGTCCGGTGGAGCTGAAGAGAAGTGCAAATCATATATAAAACTGATTGAGTTTGACTGAAAACAGACTCTTTGGCAAATATAGTTATATTGCACAGAAATACAACTATCCACCCCGATTTTAATTGTAGCTAGCCGCTCATTTTCCCTCTCAGGTAACGGTAAAAAGCAAATTAAACCGTAATATTGTAAGGGCAAAACTATTCGAGCGAAAAAATGTTATATATTCATATGCGGACAGGAGCCGGACATTAAAGGTTAAGAGGTGACCGGAGTCCCTTGACCAGTAGTGGATGCCTGGCCTAAAATCACAACATAAAATTTAAAGAATCTATGAAAAATCTTGAAACTACCTTTATGGGAATAAAACTGGACAATCCGGTTATATTGGGCGCCAGCAATATGTCGTCACACCTCGACCAGCTAAAAAAGGCTGAACAGCAAGGCATTGGAGCTGTGGTTTATAAAACCTTGTTTGAAGAGCAGGTACAGTTGGAAAACCTGCAATTGGATGAAAGGTTAAGCCAGTACGCACACATTCACGCAGAAATGACCAGTATTCATCCCGATGTAAATTTTTCCGATATCGATTATCACTTGTCAAGACTTCGTAAAGCGAAGGAAAGTTTATCCGTACCTGTGTTTGCCAGCCTTAATGCTGTGAATAGAGAATCGTGGATAAGCTATGCCCGGATGTTAGAACAAACCGGGATTGACGGGATTGAAGTAAATCTTTACCAGACCCCCGTCGATTTTAGTAGCAGCAGTGAAAGTGTTGAAAACAATCAAATAGCTATCGTTGAAGAGGTAAAGAAAGCCGTGTCCGTTCCCGTAAGCGTGAAGTTGAGTTCGGATTATACGAACATCCTTCATTTCGCGAAAAGGTTGGACGAAGCAAAGGTAGGTTCCTTAGTCCTTTTTAATGCATTTTTCCAACCCGATATTGATATTCAGAAGGAAAAGCATAAAAAGGTTTTTAACCTTACCCAAAAAGGCGATTACAAAAAAACGCTGAGGTATACTGGAATGTTGTACGGCAATATTAAAGCTGATATTTGCAGTAGCCGGGGAGTTTTCACCGGAGAAGATGTGGTGAAGCTGATCCTGTCGGGTGCAACAACAGTGCAGGTTGTCAGCTCGGTATATAAACACGGCGTAGAAAGAATTGCCTCCATAAAGAACGGCATAACAGAGTGGATGCAACAGAAGGGATACAACAACCTTGATGAGTTCAGGGGAAAACTGGCCAATGTCAATTTAGACAAAAACGAACATTCACTGGTTTATAAAAGGGCGCAATATGTTGATTTGATGCTGACTTCGGAAACTATTTTCGGAAATTTTCAATAATCCCCTGTATTCATATTACAAAACCCACTAAGCGAAAAGGGCTCAGTGGGTTTTGTTTATTTCCAGCGTAACAAGACGTAAGGCCGGATTACAGGTCGGATTACAGCGTCTGCAACTTCAAATTTCTCCAAAGCACTTTGATACCACCGCCATCGTGGATTTGCAAGGCAATACGGCCCTGAGCCTTTCCGATTTTCTCGTCGGTCAGATCCACCATTTCCTCACCGTTGAGATAAGTTTTCACGTTATCACCATTAATAACAATACGCAAGGTGTTCCAATCGCCCACTTTCAGGATCTCCTCTTTTTCGTCAGGGATCTGTACGAGCCAACCCCTTCCGTAAGACTCATAAATGCCTCCTGTATCATTTCCTTTGGGAGCAACTTCAACTTGCCAGCCATTCACAATAGCCCCCGGTTCAATAAATGAACGAATGAAAACTCCCGAGTTTCCATCGGCTTCCTGTTTAAATTCTACCGAAAGGTCGAAATTGTCGTAATACTCACGAGTAGCCAGATAGCCATATTGTTTATCAGGCCCGCTTTCACAAACCAACAATCCGTCCTGAACATACCATTTTTCGGTTCCGTAAGCCTCCCATCCAGTCAGGTCAACACCGTTGAAAAGATTTACTTCCTGGGTTTTACGGGGAAGTTCTTTGATTTTCACGTTGCGGAACCAGGCTGCCGATCCGTGGTCTTGCAAACAGATAACACCTTTACGAGCCAGGCCGTATTCGGGTGCATTTTCCCATTTTCCGCTGTTTTTGCGTGCAAACCAATCTTCTGTCCATGCTTCGAATTCGATCACCTTTTCACCGTTCAGCCAATGCTCAACATGTCCGTTATCGAAAACGATTTTCGAGGTGTTCCATTCTCCTGCGGGTTTAATAATAAGTTTCGCCGTATCGGGAACATACATGGCATAATCAGCAGCCGTTTTCTGCCATTCTTCCAGCGGGTCGGGAAATCCAAGATTATCAATCAACTGATATTCCGGTCCCGTAACGTACGGTACTGTAAATTTGGGATTTTCAACCACGTGGTACAGCACCCCACTGTTTCCACCGTCGGCGACTTTCCAGTCCCACACCAATTCAAAGTTTTCATACAATTTATCCGTTACAATATAACCGTGTTCATCAGCGCCCTCGCCTTTTGCCTGAATCATACCGTCTTCGGCAAACCACGGAGCGGTTAATGAATCACCGTTGTAATCGCGCCAACCGTTCAGGGTTTCTCCATCGAAAAGGAGCTGCCAGCCTTCGGCTTTTTCAGCTTCCGTCAATACATTGTGTTTCGCGGAAGGTTCACAAGAGGCAAATACCATTGTCATAAGCAGTGTTGTGCACAATAAAAAAAATCTTGATTTCATTTTTTCTGATTTTATAATTAAACGTTAGGAAAACAAAAGTATCTATTTTATGAAAATTATACAACTGTTCCCGTCGCCGGTTACTTTCGGGCTACAGAGAACGATCCGTTCAAGAGTTCATCATAAACCCCGGGATTGCTGATGATACGCAAGCCTTCCCTGAAAAGATCATTTTCGTCATTGATGATAACAAAATAGGCGGATGAATCAAACAGATCCCTAGCCATCAGTGCCTTGAGCTGTATTTTCAAAAATTGTTCCGACTTCCGGAATTGCTCATCGTCCCATTCCATTTTTTCTCCTTTTGCCATTTCCTTCATCCGGGTTATCATGGATTCGGGAATCCGGTAATCCGACTTGAATTTTTCGACGTGGGAATATGATTTTAACAATCTTGCCCGGTTTTTATCCACTTCGGCAATAGCGAGTTTGTTGACTATTCCCCGGCCAACAAGGTTACGGTGTAAATCCGTTACCGAGTTCGTGTCCACAGGTACAAAATAGTCGGGCATGATCCCACCTCCACCGTAAACAGTGCGCTTGTTGACAAGCGTCTTGAACCTTAACGAATCGGGGAAACGGATACTGTCGGCGTGCCACATTTCACCGTGTTGTACCCGGTTGAAGAAATCACGGTTGTATGCGTCGATATTGCCTTCTTCGTAAGGCTTCTGGATGCTTCTGCCCGTAGGTGTGTAATACCGGGCAACGGTCAACCGGATCATCGTTCCGTCGGGAAGCGGAAGTTGACGTTGCACCAACCCCTTTCCGAAAGTCCGGCGGCCAACCACCACACCCCGATCCCAATCCTGAACGGCCCCGGCCACTATTTCACTTGCCGACGCCGAACCTTCATCCACGAGAACAACCAGGCTCCCCTGTTCAAAGCTTCCTGCCGACGTTGTGCGTAAATCATACCGAGGCTGGTTCTTCCCTTCGGTATATACCACCAATTTCCCGGCACCCAGGAATTCATCCACAATATCCGATGCCGTTTGCAAAATACCTCCTCCGTTTCCGGTCAGGTCGAGAATAAGGTTTTTCATTCCTTTTGCTTTCAGTTCTTTCTCTGCTGCCAGAAATTCTTCGGATGAACTGACCCCAAAGCGGCTTAAACGAATGTATCCGGTATGATGATCCACCATGTATTTGGCATCGATACTGTAAATGGGGATCTTGTCGCGAACGATTCTGAAGTCCAGCAACTGCGGAGTTCCACGACGCAAAACCCTCACGTTCACGGTTGTGCCTTTGGGACCTCGGAGCATCTTTATAACATCCTGGTTATCCTTTTTTATACCGGCAATAAGCGAATCATTTACGTAAATAATTTTATCGCCGGGCAGGAGACCCACCTTTTGTGAAGGTCCGCCTGAAATGACTTCCATTACGTAAAGTGTATCGGTAAGCATATTGAACGAGATTCCAATACCGTCAAAATTGCCTTGTAACGGTTCGTTCATCGCTTTCACCTCATCCTTGTTGAGGTAAGTGGAGTGTGGGTCGAGTTCAAGCAACATGGCACGGATGGCCGCTTCTGTCAGATGAGAGGTTTCAACGTCATCGACGTATAAACCGTTTATCATCTGGAGCGTCCTCTCCAGCTTTACTCCATCAAGGGATAAACGAGATTGGCCAAACGACAAGGAGGATACCAGTAAAAGTGTTGCAAGAAAAAAAGTTGTTTTAGACATTGTTATTCAATTGTTATCCAAGTATCATCCCTTTCGGAACAAAAGCGCTCACATCGTGTCCGTAACGCAATAATTCACGTACGTGGGAGGAACTGATGTGCGTAAGTTCAGGCTCGGTAAATAATACAAATGTTTCTATTCCCGAAATCATCCGGTTCATATCGGCTATGGTTTTCTCGTACTCGAAATCATTAACCGAGCGTATTCCCCGTAATATGAACTTTGCATCCATTTTCCGGGCAAACTCGATAGTGAGAGAATCGTAGCTCCCAACTTTCACCCGGGGTTCATCCTTGTATAAGCTTCTAATCATCTCCATCCGCTTTTCTAACTCGAAGTAAGCCTTTTTTGCTTCGTTCACACCAATGGAAATTACAATTTCGTCTACCAACTCCAATCCGCGCCGTACCAGCGACTCGTGCCCGATAGTGAACGGATCAAAAGTGCCCGGGAATAATGCAATCCGGCTACTTCTCGACGGGGTGACAGATAGACGGGGAGAGGGTATTGATTCTAAATTGTCCATTTTCCGGGGTTATTTATCATATTTACAATTATTCCACAAGCTACGACTCCTCTTCAACAACCAGGTTTTCTATGATAAAAGTCTGCCGGTCGGGAGTATTTTTACCCATATAGAACTCAAGAAGCTCTTTGATAAGATCTTCTTTTCGCATGGATACCCTGTCAAGCCGCATATCTTTTCCGATAAAATTCTTGAACTCGTCGGGAGAAATTTCACCAAGACCCTTAAATCGGGTAATTTCAGGATTAGGACCGAGCTCTTCGATGGCGGCAAGCCGTTCCTCCTCCGTATAGCAA
>OFEK01001996.1_pt1 | contig 12019 bp, 10 predicted proteins | sample 1521131 | NCBI WGS metagenome assembly OFEK01 (sample SAMN05720209, study PRJEB24109) | activated sludge metagenome | isolation source: Anaerobic digester | place: China | collected 2015-12-16
CCACACGGAGCCGCGAAGCGGCGAGGGGGTGTGGGGGATACGTCCCCCACGCTTTTAGAGTATCATCTCTTGAACGCAATTATCCATGCCCCCTGCGACACCCGCGAAGCATGAAAACAGACTCCCGAGGGAGTCTATTTTCTAGGTAAATCCGTATGAGGGGCGGTCATTCCCGGATTTCTTGGCGCCCCCTGCGAAGCAGGCAAACGCGCTCGCCGGGGTTTCGCCTTTGTGCGCAATCAACAAATAAAAAAAAGCCGATCCGTGGGGCAGACGGGCCGGCTTCAGAGGAGGAAAGAGTTTTCTCTTGCTTGCCTGTTTTATTAAGCAAGAACGATGCCAACCATTGTTCAGCCTGCAATCTCCGCTCCGGGACGGAATCGATCGGTCGCCATGGCGCGATTTTGGGCTCATTTAAAGCGCCATAATCCCGCCATGCGCATTAAATCCCGCCAAAATCCCGCACTTTTGGGCCATGAAGTATGGCGCGATTCGCGTGAGGATGCGAATCGGCCCGGAAAGGGCAAGAACCCGCCTCACGCAAAGAGCAGTTTCACGCAACGGCGCAACGACGCAACGATGGGGTTGTGTGGAACGGAGTAGCAAGGGGAGGGGGTAATGCAGGAATGCGGAGGTTGGCGGGATCGGGGGGATATTGGTCTTGCGTAAAGAGCAGTCTCGCGCAACGACGCAACGTTGGGGGGGCACCGATCGGCTCATACTTTCGCGAAAAGGAAGGGGGCAGGCGATTCGGGCGCCTGCCCTCTTCCTTTTCGGACGTGCATGAAAATGCCCGACAAAGGTGAAAAACCGACTTCCGGTCTCCAGCTATAAATCAATCCCGCCTGAGGGTCACCAGGACAGGGACACTTTACGATTCAACAGGTACTTGGCCACAACCCCCTGGAGCGACGAGTCGGTGGGAATGCCCTCGGCAAAGGCCTTGAGCGTATTCAGGTCCGATTCCCATGCGACATCCCCCGGGGCGAGCACACAAACGGTGCCGGGTTCATAGTTCTCGAACAGGCGTCCGTCCTTGTAGTAGAAACACGCTTCGCTATGAACCGTGGGGAAAGCTCTTATTGCAGGGGGAATATCATCCGGTCTGAACCACAGTTTGATTTCGCGTTCCGCTTCCTCCGGCGTGGCCGAGGCATGGATGAGATTGTCCATTCTATCCCCGACAACGTTGCCCTGCGCATCTTTGAGGGCGACAACCGTCCCGAGGGATCGAACGCATCCGGGTTTTTCGTCTCTGGCCACGTGCGGATTCGTCGGGCCGCAGATCTCGCGCACCTTTCGTATGACATCCGGTCCCTTGTATACAATGGCGATGACCCGCTGTTTGTCCGGTTCCCCGGGATAATGAAGGTGCCCCGTGATCATCTCGATCAGCGCCGGGAAAAAGACCTTCCCGCGGTGTTCCGCATAGTGCTCCTCCGCGAGCATTCTCGTCACGTGCACCACTTTGGTTCCGGCGAAGGTCAAGCCGGTGTGAAACTCGGAAAACTGCGAGAGCACGTATCCGGTCAGAGAGTTCTTAAGGGCATCCGGTTTGATCAGGACAAGCGTCTGTTGGAGATCGTCGCGCATGTATTCTCCTTGTCGTTTGGAGTTCGAGAATGCCGCCGTTTCGCATAACCCGTCCGTTCCCGTCGCATCGGAGTCGGTCCGCATCCGTCCGGAATCGACGGTCCATCATGATTCACGGCGTTGCGCAGTCGTTCCGGAGAAAGGGATCCGTCCTCTCCTGCTGCGGCGGGCGACGGCTCGCTCACTTCGCTCGAAATGACCGCGTGGGCCGTTTCGAACGGGCGCCAATTATGCACCAAGAACACACGTGGTTACAAGGGGGTTGTACCGGGTGGGAGGGACAATTCGGCCCGGCGTGCGGCCGGCTTCGGAGCTTCTTCATCGCGCTGCCGTGTCCGCTTCTTACCATATCCCCGGGAACAGCCTCTTTCTGTTCTGGGCAAAATGGGAATAGCCTTCGATTGCGAAAAGTACCCGTTCCTCGATCCTGATCCGCAGAAGAATGGCGGGCACAAGAGCAAAAAGAAAGATACAGGATGTCACCGCGTTGAGAAAGGCGATGCATATCCCCGCATTGGCGACGATCATTCCGGCGTAGGCCGGGTGCCTGACGAAGCGATAGGGGCCGGAATCCACTATTGTGTGCCGGGGTATTGTGCGAACCAGGTGCGAATAGAACTTTCCCAACGTTCGGATCGCCCACAGCCGGCAACAGCCGCCGGCCACGAAGAGACCCATGCCGAAAAAATGCGCAATGTTCGGCGAGTGCCAAACCGAAGGGAACCACAGTGCGGAGAGGAACGTCAGGGCCTGGGCGGTACCATAGACCAGGCACGTTGCGGAGTCCGACGTTTTCTTGCCTTCGGTGTCGGCATCCCTTCCCGCAACCGGCGTCTCCACCAGCAGCCACAAGATGTACAAGCCGACGAACACGTTATCCGGATTGACCGGGTAGTCGTTCCAGATGCTCTCTGCCCGCCATTGCCTTGTCCAGGCGAGAACGACGATTCCAAGGAACAGGACCAGGGACATCTTCAGGGTCAAACCTACACTTTTCACAAATCTCCATGCTCCGACGGGTTACAACGAACAATATGAATGCGCCGAGCCGAGGGCACCATTACACCTACGGCGCCCCCGGAGTGCACCAGGCGTTCTTACAACCCGGTTTCCGCCAGAAAGGGGCTAGGCCTGGCGGGCTCTCCCCGCCTGGTGGCGGCGGCGCTGAGATGCAGCAGCTCGGATGCCCTGGTCATGGCCACGTACATGAGTCGCCGTTCCTCCTCCATTCCCCTTTCAAGCTCGATCTCGTTTTCGGTCTCAATCGATTTGCGGTGGGGCAGGATGCCTTCCTCGACGGCCACAACGAACACGGCCTTGAATTCGAGCCCCTTGGCGGCATGGATGGTGGAAAGGCGTACTCCGTTCCCGTTGTCGGTTTCGTCCTGATCGTCCCGGATGAGTGCCGCATCCTCGAGGTACTCGGGGATCGTGGCCTTCCCGGCGGCGTCGTAGATCATGGATTTGATGTTCTCCAACCGGGATTCGAGGTCGTCCCCTTCATCCGAGAGGGTACTCAGATGGGCGAAGTAATCGGTTTCCTTCATGACCCTGTGCATGGCCGCATCGGGCTTCTCCTCCGCGATGGATTCGAGCAGGGAGAGAAGCTTGTCCAGCTCGGCGGCGGCCTTCTTTGGAATGATCCTGCCGTCGATCGCCTTGCGGGCGGCGTCGCGCAGGGACATGTTCCTTTCCTTGCAGCCGAAAATCTTCTTCAAGGCTCCCGGTCCGATCCCCCTGCGGGGAACGTTGACGATCCGTTCGAAGGAAATGTCGTCGCTCGGGTTCACGGCACAGATCAGGTAGGCATTGATGTCCTGCACTTCCCGGCGCTGGAAGAAGCCCTGCGCCCCAACCATGGTGTAAGGAACCCCGGCCGAGCGCAACGCGCGCTCGAAGGGCAGGGACGTGAATTTGGTCCGGTAGAGTATGGCGATTTCGCGGTAAGGGATATTTTCGTCATTGAGGAGCTCCCGGCACCGATCGGCCACCCATTCGGCTTCCATCTGCTCGTTGTAGAAATTTTCGACCGTCACCGGTTGTCCGTCCCTGCGGCTGAAGCACTGTTTCTCGATGCGCTGCAGATTGTGAGCGATCAAACGGTCGGAAGCGGTCACGATCTGCCGGGTCGACCGGAAGTTTTCCTCAAGCCTGAAGACCTTGGCCTCGGCGTATTTTTGCGGAAAGTTTATGAAGTGAAATGGATTGGCTCCCCGAAACTGGTAAATGCTCTGGTAGTCGTCACCCACCACCGTCAGGCGCCCGTCTTTGAGAAGCAAATCGATGATCTGGTTCTGGATTTCATTGGAATCCTGGAATTCATCCACCAGGATGTAATCGAAGCGGTCGCGGTAAGCCTTTCTTATCTCGGGATATTTTTGCAGCAAATCGCGCGTGAGGAGCAAGATGTCGTCAAAATCGACGGAATTGCTTTGAGCCAGCATCTCGTTGTAAATCCGGTAGGCTTCTTTTCTCCTGGGCACGCGACCGTTGCTCGCCAGATAGAGAACGGGGTCGGCCGAATTCTTGGCTTTGGAAATCAGGCTGGCTGCGGCGAAAAGATAGTGGCGGTCGAGATTGAGTTCGGCGAGCACTTTTTTCAGGTGCGCCTTCTGCTGGGAGGCGTCGTGGATGAGCAGCGGCTTCCTGTAACCGAGCAGTTCGCAATGGACTTTCAGGATCTTGAAACAGGCGCTGTGGAACGTGCGGACCCACGGAAAATCGCCGGCGCTCCTGCCGGTGATCTTTTCGAGCCGCGACTTCATTTCGTCGGCGGCCTTGTTGGTGAAGGTGATGGCCAGGATGCGTTCCGGGTCGTAGTGGAGGTCGTTGACCAGGTAGGCGATCTTGTTCGTGAGCGTTCTGGTTTTACCGCTGCCGGCGCCCGCCGTGACGATGGCCGGAGTCTCCACGTGGGAAACGGCTTCCTTCTGCACGGGCGAGAGAGACTGCATGGACATGTTGCCACTCCCGAATGCGTTATACAATTTTGTGTTCAAGATGAGCGCATTGGGCGGGAGGGCATAAAGTCCTCCCCTGCGTCTGACGGGCACATCGGTCTGTAGGGGGTATCCCCGCCCGCGTCACCTCCAGACGGGCAGGTGTTGTGTCGTCTTGAACGCACCTTCGGTATTGAAGGTCGACGGCATTCCTTCGACGGCAGTGGAAGATACTCCGGGGGGCGTCAGGGCACAAGGAGAAAGTGAGCTTTCCGCCGTATCACAGCATAATGCTTGTACAAATTTGCCGGAGAGCACAACGGGTGTGCGGGAAAATGCGTATATCCCCCGCAGATGCGCCGGACGGACAGGTCGGGTTGAAATGCCTTGAAAAGAGAGGTCCGGTGACGTATGGTTCAAGGAAGCCTGTCCGGAAGAGAAGGAGAATGCCTGATGAAGAAGACGCTGTTTGCACTCGTTGCTCTTGCCGCTATTGTCGTCGGGTGCGCTGCGCCGGCCTTGGCCAAAGGCGGCGGCAAGGGCGGCGGGAAGGGCGCCGGCGGCGCCGCCGCGCCGCGGGTGGCAAAATATAGATCGCCTCAACCCGCCGTGTCGGTTGGCCCCGCTGGGATCGCAGGTCAGTACGGACCCGCAGCGTCTTACTACGGTAGCCTTGCCGCTCAGCACGGAAGTCTGCTGAGCCAATACGGTCCGAGCATCGGTCAGACCGGGTCGAGTTCCTTCCAGGGCACTTCCACGGCAGGCACCGGTCAGGGAGCGGCAATCTTCGGACAGTCCGACCTGAACGCCTCCACAACCCCCGGTGCGATTCCGGGGGCCCAGGATATCCTCTCGGGTCTTCCGATGGGTTTGGCCGATCTCGTCCTGAGCGGACTTCAAGGGACCGCGGCGGCAGGACGCCTGTCGGCGGACCGCTTCCAGCTCCCGACAACCGGGCAGATTCTTCCGCTGACCACTCCGGGTTCCGCCACCGTGGGGCAGTATTCTTACGACCTGTCGCTTTCAGTCGCAGGTCCGCAATTGACCTCGATCTCCGCGCTTCCGGGGCAGTATGGCACCCTGCCGTTGCAGACGGGCATGGCCGCGCTCTCCTACGGACCTCAACCCGGGGCATACGGATTTGTCCCCGTCACCGGCGCCATCGGCGGCACAGCGGGGCAGTACAGCTATTTCGCCGGCCAGTACGACATGACGTCGAGCCTGCAGGATCAGTCCACGCAGATTGCTTTGAGGTCGGCGGCCGTGACGGCGATCCTCGATGTGCTGTCCTCTCGGCTGCGGACGTCATCGGGACTGCCGGGGAGCACTCCGGTCGGCACGTGGATCGGTCGTTCCCCCGGCTCGATTCCCGGAACGGCAGCCGCCGTGGGGGGAATCTCCTCCACCTTGTCCCAGTTCCAGGCCGCTCCCGGTATGGGATCGCCTCCCCGCATGGGCCCACCGTAAAAGCCACCGGGGTAGACCCGCGCGGGGAGACGTCCGAATCAGACCTGCTTTGCCGGCCTCCGCTTGGTGATCGGTTTCGGGGAAGAACCGATGCCCGCTTCGGTGGTGGCCGATGCCTGCTCGGCTATAGCCTTTTCCTGCTTTTTCTGTTCCAGGAACTTCACCAGGTTTTCGGGCAATCCGCGTTTCTTGGCCGCCTTGCTTCTCGCCTTGGTCAGCGACTTCGCCGACAGCGGCTGCTTGAACGAAAACCCCCATTTCTTCTTATACTCTCTCGGAGTGAGACCGTGAGCGCTCAGATGCCTTGCCGTCAGCTGGCGCATTTGTGTTCCGCATTCCAAACAGGTGATCTTGTCGTCCTGAATGGAGCTTTTGGGATCCTGCTTCAATGACGCTCCACCCTCGAGCGCAACGCCTTCTCCAATGGCCGCCACGTCCAGAAAGAGGCCTTTTTCTTCCGCTTTCTGCATCTTCTGCAACGTGGAAAAGGTCTTGATGAGTGCTTCTTCAATTTGGGTCGGCGTCATCTGGCCGACGGAAGCCTGGGCCTGAATGATTTCGGCAGCGATATCAAGCAGCTTTTTCGTCATACTCTTTTCCTCCTCCGTGATGTTAGGGCACAAACAGGAACCAATGATCAAATCCCATAAGCCGTGCCACAGTGATTTTCGTACTATGGCAAGAATAGAAATGGAGTATCGACCAATCGACAACCAACAAAAATAAACCTGCACCCGGAATAGGTATTATTTACTTTTTCTACAATTCTGATCGGCAAATATTGTCTTTTCTTAAGGACAAATAGACGGTTTTTTCCCATTCGACACAAAAACTTAATTCATCGATCAATTCACAAACGTCTCCATGGGACAGCAGTTTGAAGAAGGCAATTCTTGAAATATTCTCCATTGCCCGGACAAACCCGTACGCCCGCAACTGTGAGTTAAATACTCAAAATTTGTAAAAATGTGCTGTTATACTTGTTATTTGAGCATTATTACCATAAACGGACAAGAATTATCCCACGCCAACGGCTTCGAAAAACCACCCGAAACACGTGCAGGAACATGATCGACCGGTAGCGGCGGAACTTGCCCGGTGGCCGCCGATCAATAGGAATAAGCTTGGAATTCGGACGCGACAACCCACGGAAAAGGGCGTCACCCAAACGCCGACTGCATTCCCGCGTTCCGACAGAGTGACGGACGCGACAACCCATTGCCTTCGCCGATACAGCGAGTGTCCGGGCCATCGCAAGAAGACGATCGTTTGCGGCCCGACTCACACCCATATATGATGCAGGCCAAGGACAATGAGTCTACAACCATCCGCAAAAAAAACATCTGTCGAATGCCCGCCGGAATAATATCGTTTCAGCTACAATTCCCCGCGTACGCCATGTATATTCGATGGGGCAGATTCGCCCGTCCGTACTCGCAGTAAGGAATGCACTTGATTATTCAGCCTATATCCGAATCCGGAAACCACGATTGGTTTGAGTCTTTGATTCCGCTTCCTGCCGTCATCCCCACCCGGGCGGGAATTCGCCCAAGGACGATTTCGCCTGTTGAACCACACGACCTAGGGCAGGCGTGAAACGATAGGATCGCGGTCATATCATTCCTGAAAAGCTCCGCCATGCACACATGTACAAGCCCGGCTCCCCTCCGCGCCGGACAGAATCCGCATCTGCACATCCCCGCAACGCGCAGCCTCAAATGACTGTTGCGAAGGTCTCAGACAATACTGTATTACAAGCAAATGTGTGGTGGCTTGATCAGGCAACCCGGCCGTCTCGAATGGGAAGGAGACCCGCGGCTTTCCGTCTCCACCTTGCGGTGGATTTGGCTTTTTCTAACTAGTCACTGCAACGTGTAAGAAGATAATCAATCATCAAAGAGTATGAGTCAACAAAAATTTTAGTTTCCCCATGATATATTCTCTTACTGCCGTGCGGCAGATTCCAGCTTCAGGGTTTCAGGAATTCAGTCGGCGGTTTTGCGCCAACCTCTGGCCTTCATGCACATTTCAAATTTCTGTTCGTTCAGGCCAATATGTTTCATGCTCATACCGGTGTTTCGAGATTCTTCAAAAGGGCGGAGAGCTCCGGAAGAAGTGAGCCCCGATTCGCGTTCGCACGCGATTCGGTCTCGTTCGAATTCGGCATGGGTCGCCCCGGGCTTCACCCACTCGACGGGCGCACAACCCACCGCCAAGAGCATCGGAATGAAGACTGCCGCAATAAGCCGTTTCATACCTCGCCTTTCAGATTTGATGGTCGGTACCGTCCACATATCCATTGCTTTGATCAACTTTATAACCTGGCAATTATAGATCAAGAGATTTGTGCATGGCGGGTGCGGGCGACGGACGCGATCGAACGAGGGAGCCGTGCGGTCTGGGCAAGAGCCCGGCGGAATCTTTCAACCCTTCATATTCCGGGAAACCAGCGCCACCGGACCCGGGTGAGATAGTCCCGGCATTCCGGGTCTTCCCGCAGAAACCTCTCCTCGATGAAGCTTTTCAGAACAAACAGGCCGCACCCGATAAGCGATATCGCCAGAACCCGCGGTGAGTAGTCCCGCAGCGCCCAGGCGATGAAGGAAAGAAAGATGCCCGTATAAATCGGATGGCGGACAATCCGGTACGCACCGCCCGTGATGATAACCCGCTGGGCCGGAACGAATCCGATGCTCCGCCCCAGGCTGAGGCGCGCAAACAGGAGCACGACCAGGGAGAGCAGGGAAAGAACGTCGCTGACCGCGGAAGGGAGGAGGGGGACTCCTTTTCCTGCGACGAGGGCCGGAACGAAAAGGCCGCCGTAGGTTGCCACGAACGCCGGCAGCCAGTACCAGGGGTTGGGCGTGATGCGAACCGGGGAAGTGCGCAGCACGGTGGTCGTGATGATGATCAGATGATTGATCATGATCACGACGAGCGGAACGCTCAGGGCGCCTCGCTTCGTTACCGCAAGGAAAATGTGGGCAAAAGGGAGAGCCGCCGCCACGGCGATGGTCTTGTCAACCCATGGCGTGCGAAGCTTGTCGAACAAACGTTGCCGGAGGTCCGGCTTGTCAGGGGCAACCATGGTCCGATTCCTTTCGGAGCCAAAGTGTCAAATCCGAAGATCCGCTCCCCAAGTTCCGACGTCCACGGCCTTCACTCGTGGACTCGGCGCACCGTTACGGCCGGGCGCGCGAGACTTCACGGTTTGCATCCGGCATCTCGGCCGGCGGGCCCGGGGCGACATGAAAGAGCGGAGGCTTCTCCATGATGATCCTGTGCACCCGGGTTTGGTCTGCCCTTGATTACGCCTCAAGCGGCCTCGCTTTCGATGACGCAAGGCGCAGGCGTTGTACTTCCCCTTGTTCCAGCAGATTGCCGCATAATATCAGATGCTTGAAATAGAATCAGCATAATTCTCAGGCAACCTCGACCATGATCCGGCTCAACGCGCTCCTGGGGGCTCATCCTGTTTTCAGCAGAAATATGGGCGGAGCCGATCGCTTTTCCCTTTGGTTCACCCCATGGGCAAGCTGATTGCGTCCCGCCTGGAAGATGGTTAGGTTTTTCTTACAGGACACGGGAAAAAAGGAGGAATGGAAGATGAAGCGAATACTTCTGGTCCTCGCGGTGTTGGCCGGAGTCATGGGGTGTGCCGCTCTGCCCGATCAGAATTGGCTCTACGGCGACCCGTACTCGGGGTTGCTCCAGGTGGAGCCGAGGGCGGAGGTTCAGTTTCTTTTCAGCAATCCGAACTACGGCACCAGCCTGTTCGCACTGGACGTTGACGAGAAGTTCCAGCTGGGAAGGATCGGACGTAACTCGATCAACGGCGGAATCGGAATGATGGGGATCTACCGTTTCTAACGCGCCTCAAGCCGTGGTCTTTTCCATCGGCGCGGCGTTGCCCGCTTTCGACGATACCGGGCCGCCGGGGGGGGGAGTCTGCCGGGTGATAGCACAACGCTTGCGCGGGGAGTTCGTGGCCGAAGTCCGCGGCAGATCAAGGGGGGAATAATGCCGCGGTTTGCGGCGTTGCCCGGAATGCCGTTGATGGTTGTCGTGTCTGGTCCGGGCTTACGGCTCCTGGCGGCTTGCCCGGATCGCGTGGTGCATGTGGTTGGACTTCAGTCATTATATTCCCATACCAGGTTCAGCCAAAAGGAGGCGTTTCGGGGATCGTTGGCATAGACCAGGACCGACTTCCTGTTGATGCCCCGGCAGCGTTTCGTGTCGAGAATGATGGTGATGCTTCCCTCGCCGCCCGGCGGGATGTCCCGATCGAATCGGGTAGAGCATCCTCATCCGACGCGAACGTTTTCGATCACCAGTGTATCGTTCCCGGGATTTCCCACCTTGAATTCATGTTCACAGATGTCGCCCATGGTGATTTTGCCGAAGTCATGGGTGGTCTCGAGGAGCTCGACACAAGGCCCGGCCTGGGGCTCGGAGCAAAGGAGCGGGGCCGGTCCCGGGTTCTCGACGGCGCACAGACCCGTGCCGTTCAGGCACGCCGCAAGGAGCACGGCGAAAAGCCACGGTTTCATTCCAAACGATCGAATCATCTTCCCCTTCTTTCTTCATGGATTTGGGTGAGCGCGCTCGGCGTGCCGGGTGCGCGCGGGCGCGCATATCGCTCTCCCGGACCCGGGGCTCGCATTCCCGGTCTCCGTTATTGAACCGGGAAGTCGAAGACGGTGCCCGGGTAGGGTTCGTTTTTCAAAGTAAAGTGCCACCATTCCTTCGAATACGGCTGAAAACCGTGGTTTCGCATGAGGGTCTGCAGCAGCATCCGGTGTGCGCGCCGGCTCGGAGTCAACAGGGGCCAATCGGGCCAGGATTCGGGGCCGAAAAAGTCGAATGCGCCGCCCATATCCAGCTCAGCCCCGGATTCCGCCGCTTCCAGCGGCACGATGGTCAGGTCCACGGTGCTGCCGCGCGAATGGCTCGATTTCTCGGCAATATAGCCTTCCTTGAACAGGTCCGCCTTTTCCACATTCGGATAGAATTCCTGCTTCATGCGCGTGTCCGAGAGATCCTGAGCCCATCGAACGAAGTGATTCACCGCTCGCTGGGGCCTGTATCCGTCATAGATTTTTAGCCCGAGACCAAAGGGCTTGAGGTCTTCCTGGACACCTTTGAGCGCCTCCGCGGCCTCCCGGGTGAGAATGCACCTGGCTCCCCCGTACCCGTCGATGGGCGTGCCGACGAAATTGCGTTCGGTGTGATAGCGCAGTTCGACGCTCACGCCGGGAAGGACCTCATCCACGTAGACGAAACCGTCCGGAAGCCTGGCCTCCTGTGCGACGGCGAGGGGAGCGAAAAAGGGAACGAACAGGTAGACGAGAAGGAGAAATCGTGAATTTCGATCGAACATCCGAAGTTCCTCCCAAACGGTTTGGATCCGACCGGGCGAACGGCCGAAATCGGCGTTCGGGCGGTCGGAGTGGGGACGGAGCCGGGTCGAGTTCATCCAAAAAGCAACGGCGTACCCGGGCTCGGACATGGCGGCGCGGCCCTCACTTGAACGCAACCGCCGTGAAAAACGTGTAGCAGAACGTACCGTCCTCGCGGGTCGTCCGGTAGAGATCCGCTATGCCCGCGTCCCATGTTTCTTCGTCGGTGAGCTCGAGGGAAAGAGCCTCTTCGCGCACACCTTCGATCATCGCGATGAATGTCTTCCGGGTGAATCCTTCGACCAGTTGAGGGCGGGTCCGGTCCACGTAGACCATGCGCGGCGAAACCTGCACTTCCCTGTAGCCTGCCCGGGCGAGCAAGGGGTAGAGTTCCCGTCCGATGAGCGAATTGCCGCGCTTTCGCGCCTGGATCTCGACGAGGCAACGAACGACAAGGTCCGCCCGCTCGCTCCTCGGATGGCAGTAGTAGGAACCGTGGTCCCCTTCGATCACGGTGACCGAACCATTTTCCCGCAGCACATCCTTGAGCCTCAGCAGAGCGCCCGCCGGGTCCTGCAGATGTTCGAGCAGAAAGCACACGAACAGATGGTCGAACGTTCC
>OFEK01001997.1_pt1 | contig 12019 bp, 9 predicted proteins | sample 1521131 | NCBI WGS metagenome assembly OFEK01 (sample SAMN05720209, study PRJEB24109) | activated sludge metagenome | isolation source: Anaerobic digester | place: China | collected 2015-12-16
AAGAAAAGGTACCAATATCATCATTACTATAATTGCTGTGAAAACCACTGCAGCAACAATGCTCTTTGTTTTCAAGGCATCTGTTTCAACCTGTATATAATTAAAGTGCTTTTTAAACATAATGTCTTCCTGCTTTGCAAGTAAACTCCGGTTATCTCCGGTAAGTATGCCTTGTTTAACAGCAATGCAAAAACTTTCTCCTTCTTGTGAGTCACATACAGATCTAAATTCATCCAGAGCAGCATCAATATCCAGAGTAAGCTCATATCTTGCAGACATCCTTAGTAAAACTTTCTTTAAATCTCTATCTTCAATAACTTCATAAACAGTTTTTATCGCATCTGTGACTTTAATTCCCGACGCTATCTGATTGTGCAGGTATTTATAAATTTTATACCCATAATTTTGTAGCTTTAACTCAAGCTTTCTTTTCCTTCTTCCAATTATTATTTCAATAACAATACATGCTAATATTAAAACTATAACAGCCTCTTTGAATGAAGGGAAATTAGTAATAAACGCAAAAATAAAAAGCATCAGGGGGAAACATGCCTGCAAAAACAAGTATTTTGCAACTGCAAATTCACCTTCAAAACCTGCCCTTTTAACCCTTCTCTTTCCCCATTTGTAAAATCCGGTTTTTCCATACCTCCTTTCATAATCACCAACATATTTTGAAACTGTACCAGTGCATTTCTGATAAAGCGAATTCTCTGTCAACCTCCTTCCCTTCGCTTCAATTATGATTTTATTAGTTTTAAAGAAAATTTTTCTTATCAGCATATTATTTAATAAAATATTTATACCCAGCATTGAAGCGGTAAATGCTTTATGGGTATTTATAAAATACATAATCTCCTTCATACCATTATACCTCCCTGCAGCACCCAGCAGCATCTGAATCATGCTAATGCAGATGGATAACTTACACCCTATATATATCTGGAACAGAGGAACGCTTGCTAGATCATGTTGATAAAGCTGGATAATTTACACTGGATTTTCCGCACTACTGCACTTTTGTATACCAAACCGGAACATGGATATTCCAGTACAAAAACTCATTTAAGATCAATTCATTAAAATTTACAACACTATATCTTGCTTTAACTGTCAATAATTAATCATAAGTAAGAAGCCGTTTCCACTTCAGGCTAGGTAGTGTTTTCGAAAGCTTGAATTCATTATACTTTTCGGAAACACTTCACTTCCATAGATATTGTAACCGGAAATGATTCGCTACTTAGTAGCTAAACCTGCTTATACCAAGTGTCAGATAAAAACCCAAAGCATAAAGGAGGGAAAAAATTGTAATAAGCATTTTCCCCTGGAAAGTTCCCAAATAAAAGCCTTCAACTTCCGGGTTTACCTTTAAAAATAGATATCCTGTAAACAACACCAGAAACATAATAAAGTAAATGGTCAGCCTATCCTTGTAAGTCGAAATTTTCCTACGATTATACTCTTCTTCGATTTTATAAAATTGTTCTTCCAGATTATCAAGCAACTTTTTAATGTCTCCTCTGTGTTTAACATTTTGCTTTATATTAATAATAAAGTCCTTAAACTGGAAATTGTCTACCTTTATTTGCAGTATGCTCAATGCATCCATAGGAGGTATGCCTCTATTTACTTGTATGACCATATCTCTGATAAATGTATTCAAAGGTTCTCCTATATCTGAATCTATGCATTTTTCAAAGGCATAAAAAATGTCTTCCTTCACCGAACACCACCTATTTAATACTGATATAAATTCTGCCAGTTTTCTACGGACTTTTTCCGAATTGTATCTTCCCATTAGATCCAGGATGAATATTGGTATAAGGGAAATAAGAACAGATAATATTATGGTAGAAGGTGCAAATAACAGTAATTTGTAAATAGTTTGATAACTTATAATAGAGATAATAAAACAGCATATAAGTAAAGTATAAAAGTTTACAAAAGGAATGTAGCGCCTTATATTTGACTTATCAATCAAATATAATTCTATCTTTTCAATAAAACCTATTTTGATTGGTTTGGTTTTACTATACTTTTTTACTCCCCTATGAATAATTCTCTCCATATATTTCTCCTGTACCCGGCCTAGTCCTTCCCTAATGACTCTTTTTATGCTTAATTTCTGCGCAATATGGAAGGCAAGGAACAGAGTAGATATTAAGACTAAAGCCGAGTTAATTATAAGTATAAAAAGCGTTTCTCCTCTCAAATCAATCCCCTCCTTTTAAAAATGCTGCCCAGCCTTTCACCGGTATCAAAGCACTTTACAAATTCTCCTTTTATATTCCCATTACAATCCTCATTCTTTATGTGATATTCAAATAACCTATTGTATAAAAACTTATCCCGGCTGGAATCATAGTCTATTACTTCTAATATATCTACTACTTTGAATGATTTTAAATAAAATATAACATCAATGCTCTTTGCCATCATTTCTTTTATAGTTTTTTCGCTTTCCTGGATATTTGCACCTTTGCTTAAAATCAAAAGCCTGGAAAAGGTATCTTCTGCACTTTCAGAATGTATTGTTGCAAGTCCTCTATGCCCGGTAAAGGATGCCTTAATAAACTCCCATGCCTCATCACCTGTTATTTCTCCTATGCAGTATGAATCTAATGACATTGTAAGACCATCCTTTACAAGATCTCTCAATGTAACAGGTCTTCCTCCCTCATTTTCCTTTTTTACCCTTTGCTCTATACAATAAGGCTTATCAGGGTATATTTCAGCATCAGCCTCTACTACCAAAACACGTTCCATTTCAGAAATGGTGTTCACAAAAGCCCTCATCAATGTAGTTTTACCCGCTGCTCCTCTGCCACAGAAAACAACAGTAGCATCAGATAAAGCCAGCTTTTGAATCAGCTTTTGAATTTCTTTATCTATCATATCAAGCTCCGTCAAATCACCAAGAGTATAACTTTTAAGACGGTGTTTACGTATACTTACAGCCGGTCCGGATATATTTCTTGGTTTTATCGAAACATTTATCCGTAGCCGCCTTTTTTCATCAGTTACCCTGCAGTGGCTATCATTTTCATTAAGAATTCCTCCGTTTCTTATCACTATAAGCTTGCAATATGTGTCAAATATTTTTTCATTTCCAAAGTTTATTGAAACCTTTTCACGTACTCCCTTTTTCTTAACTACAAACTCGTTATATTTTGTGCCATCTATATCTGTAATTTCCTCATTTTCAATATACTGTTGAAGCTCCCCATAACCGAACATAAAGTCCAGTACCTTTTTAATCAGTTCATCCCTAAAAATTCCATAATGGTATTTATTTTCATCAATGTCTTTGATTATAGCGGTTTCCAGCACTTGCCTGTCAACCACACCATTTGCAACATCAGCTACAAGTTCAGGAGAATCCTTTAGGATATTAAAAGTAATATTAGATACAATTGTAATCAAATCACTCCTGTCCTTTTCAAACAAAAGGCTTTCCCCGCTATCAAGCAATGTTTTATGCAAAGTAGCTATAATAGGCAAATTTTCACCTCCTTAAAACCTTTGCTTTTCTTTGTTTTGAGAAGCTTTTGTATATCTTACGGCATATGGTGTTAATTACCCCTCTATTTTTATTATAAGTTCCCTCATGCAGTATTTTTAATTTTTGAATTATAGATATATAATCCTTTATTATATCCTGATCCATCTTCCTTGCATAAGGTATTTTTAAGTTTCTGTATTTTGCTCTTCTAGGACAATATCCTACTTTCCCAAGATAATTATGTTGTACAATTTCTTCAATAGTACCTTTATCCAAATTCCATGATGGACAATAGTCAAAGGCTACGAATTTCGTTTTATCCATAGGGATTTGCTGCTTTTCTTTTAAAAATGCAATATAATTGTTGAATTCCCTAAACTTATCGATATCAGCACGTATGGGAATTATATTCAAATCGGATTTTATAAGACATAAAATAGTGAACGAATCGTAAATTGACTTATTAACAGCTAATATTAAAATATCGAAAATTTGACTTGATTTCTCAATAAGCTTTATAAGACCTTCATTATTGTAATATTCGTAGTTTTCAAGCCGGTAATTTCCGGTTAGAATATATAAATTCTTAAGGTCCTTACGTTTTATACATGCTCTAAGAAGGTCCTCCCTGGTAAAGTAACCTTTTTCTATGGAGTTCAGCACAATGTTTATACCTGATTCATTTAATATCCCTTCTCCTACCAACCCTTCAGAATGTTTTTTTATATTCAGAAACAAATCTACACTGGGAGATAATAAGTCCAAATCAACCAACAGTATGTTTAATTGTGTCATTTTCGATGCAATATATGCCAGCTCACATGCAAATTCGGTATTGCCCCATATTGTCAGAATAAGTTTTCCGATATGCAAAGTATCATCCGTTATAACAATATCAATTACATTTGATGTTTTCTCCAAACCTTCAATATCTTTTTTTAATTCATGTGCAGATTGGTATCTTTCTTCAGAATTATATCTGGTACACTTATAGATTATTTGCATCATCCGGTGAGATACATTTCCGTTATAACACTCTGGGAGCTTTAGCCCAAAAGGAAACCGGCCAGGCTCTTCACCTGTAAGCAAATGAAAAAGAGTTACCCCGAAGTTGTATATATCCGTAGTTACATTTGACTGACCTCTCCCGTATTGTTCAGGAGCAGCATAACCTCTTGTACCTATGTAAACTGTATCGTTTTTTACATCCTCTTTATATTCCCTTGCTATACCAAAGTCTACTAATTTTATATCTCCCCATGGTGTAAGAATAATATTTGAAGGCTTCATGTCTCTATAAATAATTGGGTTAGGTTTAAAGGAATGAAGGTATATCAAAACATCACAAATCTGTTTAGCCCATTCAATTACCTTAGTCTCTGTAAATTTACCTGATTTTTCTATCTCTTTATCCAGAGAGGTTCCTTCAATAAAATCCTGAACAATATATATATTGTCTTCATTTTCGATAATATCTATAATCCTTGGGAGTGCAGGGTGGTTGAGTTTCTTTAATATATTTGACTCAACAGGCAGTTCTTTAGTCACATCAACATTTTTTGATATTTTTTTTACAGCCCAAAAGGTACCAAGATTAATATTTTCTGCAAGAAATACAGTGCTCATGCCTCCTCTTCCCAATATTTTAACAAGCCTGTATCTTCCTCCAAGAAGCTCTTTTACTCCAAAATTTTTATCAGCCATTTTTTCCGTGTTTTTCATATCGCCTTGGCAGGAAACTAATATACCTTTAGGAGATACATTTGCATACCCCGCTATACTTTTGGGGGATGTATTTATATACCCCGCCCTGCCTTTTTCACCACCTAGTCAAAATTACTGGTAATTTGTATCTGTACCATCCTCTTTATCATGTTATATTTTGTACTATGCCATATAATTTATCATATATGTATGTTATTTCCAATTATACATAATATAACATTATTTGTCAACATATATTATAATGTTTATATGAAATATTTGCCTTTTTATTTTTTTTTATTTTTTCTTGTCGATATAGTAAGATGGGGAATTGAAAGGATGAGATATATAGGCTGATAATGCCTTCTTACCTTGAACAATATTTTTAATTTCCTTCTTGCTTTTCTTCATTAGTTTTTGCATCATCTCATTGTTTTGCTTTTCTATTAGGCTTATTTCTGCAACGATCTCAAGTATTTTTGAAGTTGCTTCCTTAAGATCCTTTTTCCCATGAATATTCTTATTGTTCAGCTGTTCCATACTTTTAATATCCAGTCTGGTCTTTAGCTCCAGGAAAAGAGCATTAAACCGTTCATCCAACGGTTCAATACAATTAATTACAGTTTGTTTTCCATGTATAAGTTTTTCAAGTGTTTCAAACTCTTCATCAGTTATGGCATATGTTTGAGATCTGGATAAATCCAATATTTCCTTTAATAAGTCATATTTTTTCTTCAATATTTCTACCATACTTTTTAGATATTCCTCAGAAGTCATATAACCACCTCTTTTGAAATTCTAACTCTACTACCCAACTTTGTCAACCGGCTCAAACACCTGTTTCAGCTTCCCTTATGTTGTTTTGCTGTTTTGCTGCCTTCATTGCCTGCATCCAGGTATCCCTAAGTTCTTTTGCAAAGCCAAGTACCTCTTCAAGGATATTTTTATCTTTCTTTATATTGGCTTCCATAAGCTGCCGGTATATATAATCATATAAAAGCATAAATCTTTTGGATATCTCATATTTCATATCCAGGGTTAACTGAAGCTCACATATAATTTCTTGAGCTTTTATTATACTACTATTTGCCTTCTCAATATGGTTTTCATCAATCGCAGCCTGTGCCTGCATAATGAATTTCACAATCCCGTTATAGAGCATTAATGTAAGTTCTTCAGGAGTTGATGTAAAAACAGTATTCTCTCTATATTGGTTATATCCCTTACTATATGAATTATTTAAAGCCATAATGTTAGCCTCCCATAAATAAAGTCTGCTATATGCTGCTGCACTCCGCTGTTGATACAGTCTGCACAACTTTATCCCCTGATTGATATCTTTACTGGTTATATTGAGATAATTGTGCCATCAACCAATTACTCTGTGTATTCATTTGCCCAATAATACGTTCCATTACTGCAAATTTTTGAAAATACCTGTTCTCCTTTTCAATAAGTTTGTCATATAAAGTATCTATTTTTAAATTGTACATTTCTATTTCATTAAAAATAATATTTGAAAATTCCGAAGCATCTTCTTCTATACCCGCCTTCTCCAATAAGATACCCTTTTTACCGTTTGAGTCCCTTATTGCAGTAATATTATCTTCAATGATATCAAAAATCCTTTGGGCAAGCCCGGATTCCTCGTATCTTACAGTCCGCTGTTGAGTATTAAGAGTTCGATTGTATGAAGTATGAGTTTCAGATTTTTTATTGAAAAGATCCATAACTGCATCAGGGTTATTTATAATAGCCTCTTTGAGCTTTGATTCATCAATTTTCAATTTCCCTTTTTCATGATATAATCCTGTAGTTATCCCTATGCTCGTAAGATTAATATCCACTCCGCTAATTTTATCAAATAATGCTCTTCTCATATTGAACACGATATTTTCAAGGAGGCTGTCATTTTGAATTAACCCTGTTTTTGCCCGTTCCTCCCACTTCTCAACATCCTTTTCACCCATAGCATCCTTTTGCTGCTGTGTTAATGGTTGATAGTTTCTATCATATTTTTCAGCCAGCTTTCCATTTATTTTATCAATTAGTTCATTATACTTATCTACAAAACTGTTAATGCTATTATATATACCATCCACATCGGGTTTTACCGTAATTTTCTGAGTTTCGGTACTTACCTTGTGTAATGTATAATTTATACCATTAACAGTAAAGTTATTGCTGTTTCTTGTTATAATATGGCCATCTATGATAACCTGTGCATCTTTGCCGCTTTTAGTAACAGGTGAAGCTGCACTTATTCCTGATACACCATCAAAAAAGTTGCCGCCCCCCTGACTTATTTTTATAGTTTCACCTGCTCCCGTCTGCTTGGCAGTTATTCTGAATTTATCTAACGCTTCATCATATATAATGCTGACATTTGAACCCTTATCACTATCTATTGTATTTATCATATTTAATAAAGTGGTTGTTTTTGAAAAAGTAAACTCTTTATCATTAATAAAAAATCTCAAATTGCCATTGTCATCAAAAGTCAGTTGTTGAGCAAACCTAGAAGAGAGAGTCTCCAAGGTTTGATTGGTGTTAAGCCTGTTGCTTGAGCCTGAATCAATTTTCAAATGAGACAACCCATCGTTGGTATCCCCATTTGTCAAGGTAATTCTGCTTGCTCCCCCTATTGTATCAAAAGCTAATTCTGCAAAAGATTCTCCATCAATTTCTTTAATAACTCCTTCAACAATTACTTTACCAACTCCAAAAGCTGCATCAATCTTATTTTGTAAATCCTCTGCCACATTAGCAATCGTACTTTCTCCATCATAAGGTCCCATTTCTATTTCTTTTGCAACACCATCCAGCATAACCTTTATATTTTTACCGCTTGCATTTATAATATTAGTAGAGGTAATGCCGGAGTTATTTTTTAGAGTTGCTGTAACATTGCTGGTACTTTCAGCTTTTGCGGCCTTAGCAAGCGAGTTTACAGTTATTTCATAATTTCCTGTTACGGCAATTGCACCAGCTTCAGCCGTTACTATGGAATTATCGGAGCTTACAGCACTCATTTTCTTATAAGTTGATTGAGAAAGCATATAGCTTGCAGGCTTTAAAACATTAAAATACTCATCTTTTACACTTCTTAAAAGATTTATAATATTTCTGTATTCATCCCTTCTCCATTCAGCTATCTGTTTTCTCTGGTATAATCTATCCAGGGGAATTCTTTCAACCTTCATAAGATCGCTTACTATTTTATCTGTATCAAGGCCTGTAGCCATTCCTCCTATCCTCAATCTTGAGGTAAACAAATTAATACCCATATCCATTGCATCACCTTCTTTCATCAACAAGCAATCCGGTCATTTCCCATATCATGGCAACCAAATCCAGTATCTTTTCCGGCGGAATTTCCCGCACAATTTCCTCTGTCTCAATATCAATAACTTTTACCATTATATGTTTGGTTTTTTCATGAATAGAATACTCAAACCTTCTGTTAGCTATAGAAACTGCCTCGTTAGCCCTCTCGATAGCATCAATTACAATTCTTTCACTTACAGGCAGCTCTCTTCTTTCAAATTCTGTAAGCCTTAGAGCATTCTTATTTATACTTTCAGTTTTTGACATATTAACTTCAGTTACTTTTGCAATTGCACTCCCTCTTGTAATTTCATCAACCGTACTGAATCTTACATTACCAGCATCCATGCTATTAACTTTCATAAAAACCTCCATGAGTAAAACTATACATTGTAACTATTGGTCCAACCAATTGATATTATAAACATATCAACTTTAGCTTAATAATAATATCGGTAAATACTCACAGAAGGTTTAGGCATTTCTCCAGAGATAGCTAAATTTTTTTTAATTCACTCATAGTAGGGCGCGTTTTCTTTTTATGAAGAAAATACGCCTGCCTTCAATTGACTATACCATATAGCATAACTTCTGCCAGGCCACTGATGTATGGAATAAAGAAAAAAGCGGGAGATATTGCCCGCTTTTCTATTATTCTATATAGCATTTTATTGGGACGCATTTTTTGAAGAAAAATATGGCAAATACAGATTGCCACGTATATGTTCACTTCAGCAACGGGTTGTAATGTTTAAGTCTTCAAGAAAAATTCTATCCATCGCATTCACCATCCGTGGGTCAGGCGATGGCTCACGACATCCGTGTCGTGAATTACGAATTTTTCCTTGCCTTAAACATAACAACCCGTGAGCTTTGTTCAAATCATATACTTAAAAAGCAAAAAAGGAGCGTTTAATAATTTTTTGCTTTTGGTAATCGAACAATGCCATATTTTTTAAGTTATATAGAAAATGCACCTATTTCATTGGATGTCAATTTTCCGTTTTTTGTCCTTTACTTCGTCTGCTTTTGGCAATGTTACTGTAAGAACTCCGTTATTGTACTTCGCTTTTACGTCCTCGTGCTTAATATCCGGTACAAGGAAACTTCTACTGCATGCATCATATCTTCTTTCTCTTCTGATATAATCTTTTCTTTCTTCCTTTATTTCTTCATTTTTTTCTATACAGATACTGAGAACATCATCTTTAATGTCAAGTTTAATATCCTCTTTATTTACTCCGGGGACTTCAACATCAACTATATATTCTTTTTCCGTCTCCCTAACATCAGCTCTCATGGGATTTACAGGAGTTAGAAATGCCGGTGCAAGTGAATCATTAAAAAAGTCTTCTAACATGCTCCCAATATCCCAGATATTATCTCTCTTTCTTAAACTTGAACTTCTTCTATATGGAACTAATCCAAACATGAACAACACCTCCAAATATTTTATTTATGATAATCTGTTTGTCTTTGACTTTCTTTGACCTTCTATATATTTATTTATCATACATCGAAAGCATATGCAATGCCGGTTTTAAGTTATTACTTGCCTTTATCAGTTAATATTCCTTAATATGTGTATTTTCCTACGATTTTTTCATTAAATCTTCATTCTACTATATTAACTCATTTTTCTAACGCATTTATCTAACTCATTTTTAAATTCATTTCTTCAAACCGATCATTTTTAGTATTTGTTCTTTTTCCAATATACCTATTGTTACCATAAGCAATAAACCAATAATAATATTGCCTGCCACTGAAAAAACAGTAATTAATGTTTCATGTTCAATAAATATGGAAAAAAAACTGTAAATATATTTACCTACCAATAGCATAAATATTCCTACAGCACCGGGTTTTAATATCCAGTTTCTTATATCGATATACATTCCTGTTGCCTTTATTACTGTTGATAAATTTAACGCGCATATTAAAAGTGAGCTGATAAATATAGCTGTAATATAACTCCTTATACCATAAACAGGCAGTAAAAAATACACAAATCCGATTCTTATTATATAGCCTATAACTGAATTTCTTAGAGATATGCCTTGCTTACCCAGTCCATTCAGTATTCCCGCCAGTGTCTGTTGAAGATACGTAAAAAGACAGGTAAATGCCAGGAGATAGAGAAGTTCAGCGATATTTTCTTTTCTATAAATAATACTACTTATTTCATTGGGATAGGATAAAAATATTGCAGAAAAAGTGAATCCCAGCATAAAACTTATCTGTATGGACCTGGAAATCCTATAATTAGCTGTCTTAAAGTTTTTTAATGACAATGCTTCTGAAATAGCTGGTACCAATGTTATTGCAAGGGATGATGTAACTATGCATGGAAAATATATAAGAGGCATTGCCATTCCTGTCAGTTTTCCATATAATTCTATGCTCTCCTGATAATTCATCCCTCCCTCTAAAAGCCGCCTTGGTATGAGTATCAACTCAACAGCAGACATAACTGATGTAATAAACCTGTTTGAAGACACCGGCAAGGAGACTTTAAATATTTCCAGTAAAATTGCCCGTTTCCTCATCGGGCTTTTTCTGGATTTATCCTTAATATACTTTCTTATACTGGGTTTATACATAATGTATAATACCAATAAGCTTGCTATTTCACCTGTAGCCATGGCCCCTGTTGCAAAGGCGCATGCGTACTCTAACCCTTTATCCAGAAATTGTTTTGCTGTAAATAGTACAAGACCAATCCTTACAACTTGTTCTGCTATTTGAGACCATGCAACAGGCATTACATCCTGCACACCATAAAAATAGCCCTTTAAAGTGGAAGACAGAGCGATAACCGGTATACAAGGTATAAGTAATAATATGGAGTAGTAAGTTCTTGGTTCTTTTAAAATACTATTTGCAATATAACCGGTATTTAATAGAAGCAAAAGAGAAATGCCTGTACCTGCAGCAAAAACTGCTAACAAAGCTATTAAAGTTATCCTTCTGATATTGGCAAAATGCCTCCTGGCCGTTTCACGCGCCGTCATCTTGGATACAGCTATAGATACACCGGAGGTAAGTGTTAGTATAATAAGGGAATAGACCGGAGATATAAGCTGAAAAAGGCCCATTCCTTCTGAACCCAGTAAATTTGATATATATATCCTGTAAACAAAGCCTAATAACCGGACAACAAGCCCAGAAATCATTAAAACTACAGCACCGCTGATAAATGATTTTTTAGCAGACATCATGACCTCTCTTTTAATAAGTATCATGATATAATTATTAATTTGCAGGCATACATATGACAATTATTTATATTCTACCATCTTGCATTGTTATTATTCTCTGCCTTCCTCATCAATCTATCCAATCTCTTTTTCAAGTCAGCTCTGTATATACTATTGTTTAATCCCACCTCCAGGGACAGTTCGATCGCTTTGTTTGTCATTTCTATAGCTTTAGGAATATCTTTTGCTTTGTGCTCATAATATTTTGCCAGTTCTATCAAAG
>OFEK01002000.1_pt1 | contig 12015 bp, 7 predicted proteins | sample 1521131 | NCBI WGS metagenome assembly OFEK01 (sample SAMN05720209, study PRJEB24109) | activated sludge metagenome | isolation source: Anaerobic digester | place: China | collected 2015-12-16
TTCTCTATTCTCGTTATAAGTAATACTCATATAATAGTTTGTTTGCAGTAATGATTTAAGTTCTAATAGATCAATATCTATACCTTTTCTATATTGGTATGCAATAAAACATAATTTGTCTTTTGAAATTCCATATTTATTTTCTAATATATCTATATATCGCAAATATTCAACTAAAGTTAGTATATTAGCTTTTATAGGTATTAGATTGTATTGCGAATATGTTAATGCCTCTATAGCATAATGATCATGTATTGATGGATTAATATTTACAATAGTAATTTCAAAATTGCGATATGCAAAATCTAATAAACTCTTTATAGAATATTTTTTATAATTTTCATAATTTTCTGAATAATAATCACTTACAAGAACATGAAATTTAGGACCTTTTTTAATACAGTTTTTTATAAACAGTTCTTTTGTCATACCAGGCTCAGATAACCCTTCTAGTACGTTTTTATATGAAATATAGCAGCTCATACTATCGTTAATTTTGTTCTGTAAGCTTAGGCAATAGCCTATTTTTAATACTGTAAAATCTAGATCAATTAGTAAGATGTTATATTCCGTGTTATTATTTATGTACTGTGCCAACTCACAAGCAAATTCAGCATTACCCCATACAGATATTACTTTATTTTTAAAGGGTATATATAGGGGTACTTCTTTTATTTTTTCTATTTCTACTATTTTTTCTACTTCTTTAACAATTATTTTTGGATCGGTTATATTTATATCTTCTATAGAGGTTGTTTCAGGGATATCGTTTATGTTGCCGATTGCTTCAAATATTTTAGCATAGTCACTTATTTTTTTAGGGTTTTTTATAAGATGTATCACATCTTCTACTTTTATACCTTCTTTTGTACTTTCATCAAACAATATATCGTATATGCTAAATTTTAATGCAGTATAGAATAGAGGGTTGTTATCACTATCCATTAAAAGAATTATGCGTATGTTATTATTTTTGAGGGATAATAATAGTTTGTTAATGTTAGTAGCTCCCGGCAAATGTTCAGTAAGTATTAAGGTATCATAGCAATCTTTTAACAGATACTCCCTATAACCTACAATTTTTGTTTCCAAATTTAAAGTGTTTTCTATTTGATCTTTCAGGTCATCATTCATACGGTCAATACCTGTAGCTATGGTAATAGACATATATTCACCTTTTCCTTTAGTATTTAGATTTATTATAATACATTGATATAAGTGTCAAAAAAGAGAAACTATACGCTTTGTCGAATTTTGACGTTAACTAGGGATTCAGTTTAAATTCCGGTTCAAACAATATATCTTTTTCTCCATCTTCAACTAATATCCATATGTAAAAGTTATCTGTCTTATCTAACCCTGTATTGTATACCAGTGTGTATGTGTTAGGTATATTAGGTTTTAAAATATAGTTTGAAATATTTTTTTCTAACATATTATGTCTGAATCTATTGTTACCTCTATTTATAATGATTGAGTCGCTTGTATGCTTGAGCCTTATATCTTTTTGGCCAAAGTTTACGATTTTGCATTTGATGCACCATTGGTATTCTGATAATTGATATATTTTCTCTGTTGTTATTTCTATTAATTTGTCTTCAGAAACATATTTTTTAACATTGCTTTTTGAAAAAACAATTCCTTTATCCATTAATTTGTAGTTGCCTTCTTCATTTTTCAAAATTGTAAATGTTACATATACTGAAGGTATTTCACTTTCCTTAAAATCTAAACTTAGATTTTGCAGGCTTAATTCCTCATAAACCTGACACTTTACAATGAACCTATCAGCATATTCTTTATGAGATTGATATACAAATTTTGTAGGACTTTCAAAGCTATACCGTAATTTTAATATTTGTTCAGTTATATAAAATTCTTTGCAATATGTTTGGTCAAACATAGATAGAGCTTTGTTAAAATCTTTATTATTAATACTTTCAAAGAATGTGTTCAATAATGCAATTAATTTGCTTGTTGTTTGTAAATCCGTACTCAATTCTTCTATTGATTTGTTATCAGTATCTATATTATCTATGTTGTCTGCAAGAAGTATTGCGTCCTTGCCTTTTTCTATGTATTTGTCGTAGGCAAGCTGCTGTTTTTCCTGTGCTTTCCTGCTATTTACTGTTACTATAGAATTAAACACATGCATTATTACTACAATAGTAATTATTATTGAAACATACCTTAACATTTTTCTTATTATTTTATCTGAATTGTACATGAATATATTTCCTCACTTTTTATATTTTACTTTATGTAATATGGCACTGGATCTGTTGCCATACCGTTTTTGCGTATCTCATAATGTAAGTGTGGTCCAAGACTTAACGTTCCCGTATTACCAACTAAACCAATTAGATCACCTTTTTTTACAGGGTCGCCTACTTTCAAGCCTTGTTTAAATTTAGATAAATGCATATATACCGTTGTAATATTATTATCATGCAACAAGGTTATCCAATTTCCTACAGAAGTACTCTTGCCCAAGTTTACGATTATTCCATCTGCTACAGCTAATATGGGGTCATTCAGGCTTGCCGGTATATCTATTCCATTATGCATTTTTTTTATATTTAATATGGGGTGCATTCTTACACCATATGGAGATGTAATCCTATTACAAGAAGGTGTTGGCCACAAATATTTATCCTCAACAGGTACCCAATTAATAGGCAAATTGTAATCGTGAGCTTCTATATAAGTCCCTGTTTGGCTTATGCCTATTTCATGCATTGCGGACTCGTATTCTGCTAATGCTTCACTATTATCAGGGAGACTTGCTATCATTCCATATATGACATATAGGTCGCTAAGGCCTATATCATTGCTCACCATGTATTTTTCAAACAACTCTGTATTTGATATTTGTGTACATGATTGTGTATCTTCAAATGTGCGTAGTCGTCTTCTTATGCTAGTTGTTTCCCAGCCAACGATTTCTTTTTCAGGTTCGCTAGTCTCCTCATTAGTCTCTTCATTAGTTTTTTCGGTTTTTTTAACTTCTATAATATCTTCTGTTTCTGTATGGATAGTTGCCCAGCCCGTATCACTAATAAGAATGTCTTTCTCTTTAGGTGTAAAAGTATATTCCATAAATGCAGTTTTTACAGATTTTAATAAAGGTAATGGATACTTTTTGGTAATAACTTCTGTGGTCGTATTTGTAGTATATGTACTTTTGTATTTTTCTTCAGTTACTGTTTCTATTTCCTCAACTACGATTTGATAATATTCATCATGTCCCCATTCAAAAATAGGTGCTAATTGAGATAATGCATTTGTATATCTTTTAGTAACTTTATTTCTTATTTTATTAGTTGATTTATCTGCGTGAGTTTCCGTAAATGGGGTATCTAGTGAGTCTAGTGAAGCTAATAGTTGCCATTTTAACCTATATGGATATGCTGTATCATATGGATGAAGTGTATATGTTTCCTCTGATGTTACCCCATTTATTATTGTATATGATTTTGATTTTAATGTATCTGGTATGTTTGTTGTTTCTGCGTCTATATATTTGTCTAATAATTTAGGGTTTATTAAAGACTGCTGTGCTATAATGTCTATATCTGGCATGCTTTTTATAATACCTATTTCTGCTTTTAAATTATTGCTATCTGATTTGAAAAGCATAGACACGCCGCCTATTGACATTACTACAATTACTACGATTAATACAACAGCCAATAAATAAGGTAACAATATTTTAGCACAGCTTCGTAATACCTTATTCAATGCTTGATTTAAAACATTTTTTGATATTCGTTTTACTGTATCTTTTAACCCCATTTATTCATAAACCTCCAACTTACAGGTTGTTTTTTATTGTATGGGGACTTAACCTCTTGTCTGCCCATCTAAATTTATCAACATCATCTGTAACAGGTGCGTAATTCCATCGGATAAATTGTTTGTTAGTTGCCGGTGATATTATGTTAAACAAATCTTGAGTTTTTTCACTATTACCTAACGTATTGTTTTTTATGAAACTTCCTGTTTTCATGAGTGTTCCTTTATTTGTTGTTGAATTCATTAGTTCTGTATAATTCTTTTTAAAATCTTCTATACTATTTGCTTCTGATGCCGATAGGCTTACTAATGCTCCTGTTGTACCCATAGCCCTTATTGACCCGCCTATAACTTTGCTTACTCCTATAGCTCCTTTTACCATATCCTGTCCTAAAGGTGCAGCTGCTATTGCAAGAGGTATGCCTATCATGCCTGATGCTATTTTTGAAATTGCATTAACTTTGCCTGTACTTTGTGCAAGCTTTGTCTGTTGTTTAACTAGGTTAATACTTTCTTCACTCATATTTGAACTGCTATTATTTATGCTTTCTTGGCCGGATGTAAGTGTTTGACCGTATTGGTCAACTAACCTGGATATATTGCTTCCTGCACTTGAGCCTCCAGACATATTATTGTTAAGGTTAGTTGAATTATGGGATATAATCGGTTTTGCATTTATATTGCTACTTCCCGTATTGGTAGTAGTCCCTGATTGAGTATTAACCGTATCAGAACTTTTAGAATTAGAATAGGAAAACTTAACATTGCTTTCAGGAGTTGCAAATGTCGTTTTAATTGCGTTTAAGGAGTGTGCTACCCCTGCTGTTCCTGCTAACTTGGTAAATATACCTGAACCTATTTTTGACTCATCAATACCTGATAATCGTTGCACAAAACCCTGCATCGAGTTTCTTAATGCTTCTGATACTGTTATCAACATAAATGTCCATATTATGGTTTCTACCCAATTCATTGCCCGCTGTGATAACATGAATACAAATACAGTATAAGATAAAGCATAAAAAAATTGCATAAATATATTTGAAATCATTTCACCCATCCATATCCCTGCTGCTGCAACATCCTTCTTAATTGCCCACATTAGTGCTGCAATGGGTGTAAACGCATAAAATATTAAAATCATAATTTTTCGAACTGCAAACATAAATACTATCTTAAATATCATTATTGTAAAAAACAATTGTACAAATGCTGTAAGTAATGCTGAACCTGTATATATAACAGGGTCAAGTGTTAGCTTATCATTAGGTAAATTTTTATTAATAAGTGTTGATAAACCACCTACGAGGCCGTTATTTAACTGTATAAGAGAGCTTACTATCATGGGTGATGCTGCTATCAATACAACAGACAATATCCATCTATATATACTTTCAGTTGCTTCTCTTCGCATTGTTATGTTGAAAGGTGATGCAATATATAACATAGCTACTCTTATAATAGCAATTATAATTATAGGAAGAACTATTATCGCTAAACTATACATTAAATATTTAGCTGTTGATAGTGGAATTGATAAAAACCAATGGCCGTTGTTTCCTGATGTTACGGTCTCACTGAATAATGCTGTATGTAAATTGAAATTTTCTAATACATTTCCTGATAATACTGTTTGTATACCTTCATTGATTAGTACTATTGGCGATGCTATTAGCCTTGATATCCAATCTGATTTTTCTTCGATTATTTTTGTTGCAACTTCATCACTTACTAAAGGATCAGCTGTACCAGGAACAAATAATGGTGCCGCAATAGAACTTATAATACTATATATAGTCATAGTAAGCCCTAATATACATGCGCCTATACCGATATACTTGAGTGATGATATATGCTTTGAACGTTCTTTAGGATTGTGAGCTGTCAATATTATTTGTAGGGCAACCGTTACAATTCCTAAAAATATAAATGCGGCACCTATTGGCTTTATAGAGTTGTTTATTAACTCCTTAAAATATTCACTGTTCATTTAATATTTTGACGTAATTTGAATAATTTACGTTTCCTCCATTCTTCTCTTCCTTAATTTAATTTAATTAATTGATATATAAATATTAATAAAAAATCTCTAGAATATTGATTATGTGTATATAATAACATACAAAAAAAGTGTCAAATAAAGCTCTTGAATCAAGACCTTATTTGACACTTCCTTTACAAATCTTCAGCTTCTATTTTATTTATAATTTGCTTTACTTTTTTTTCACCCTCAGTATCTAATACATTAGATAACCGGGTATTCATTCTAGAAATGACTTCTTCGTAGTAATTTCTTACACTTCTAGCATTTGCAAACCCTGCTTGATTTCTTAGAAGCGTTATTTTTTCAGGCAAAACAGATTTTGCTTCTTTAGTTAGCACCATTTTCCCGTCTTTGCATAATTTACAAAAGATATCTTGCATTTCTTTATCAGTATAATCGGCAAAATGTATTATGTGTTTGAATCGTGAAGCAAAACCTATGTTACAATTCAATATCATATTTTCTATTTTATCCTGATATCCTGCGAAAATAACGATATAATTAAATCTGTTATTTTCCATGTCCGTCATAATAGTTTGTAAAGCCTGGTGTCCAAAGTCGTTTGATGAACCTTCCACATATAACTGATAGGCTTCATCTACAAACAATATACCACCCCTTGCTTGTTCTAATATAGCCTTTACTTTTTGTTCGGTCTGGCCTATATAGGCTCCAACCAAATCGGCTCTTGTTACTTCAACCACATGGCCGGTTTTTAGAACACCAAGATCATGAAACATTTTCCCCATCAACCTTGCCGCAGTTGTTTTACCTGTCCCTGGATTGCCTGTAAATATACAATGATATGAAGATGATTCGACAATGGAACTAGTGCTTTCTGCTCGTAAAGTTTTTAATCGCATATCGTTATAAATTCTCATAATATGCACTTTTACATTTGTTAAGCCTACAAGTGAATTCAAACCAGACATTATATCATCGGCAGTTTTGCTATTATCCAAAATTTCATTTTCACTCCATATATCTTCTGGAGTAATTAACTTTTTATTTTGTCTTTTATTCCTGTTTTTATAAAGGTTACTTAATATATCTTTATCAAGTAACTCCTTCATAGCAGCAGCATTACCAAAGTCATAGGTTTTACTTTTTTCTATTAGCTTAATCTTGTTCATTACAGCAATTTTAGCATCTTCGGTTATGTCAAAACCTTCTTTTTTAACATAATCTAAAAAAATCTCATACAATATTTCTGCAGGATAGTCTTCAAAATGTATTTTCATATGGAATCTTCTTGCTAAGCCTTTGTTTTCATTAAAAAATTTAGTCATTTCATCTTTATACCCTGCAAAGATCATTATTATTTCGCTGTTCTTATCTTCTGCAATTTTCAAAATAGCACTTAACATATCATTATTGGTATCTTTAGAACCACCAATTATCGAATATGCTTCGTCTATAAATAAAACCCCACCTTTTGCTTCATCAATATACTTGTTTAGATTATTTAATGCTCCTGCTACATATATTGAAGATAAATTGTGTCTTGAAATTTCCACAACCCTTCCTTTTTTTGTAACACCCATTTCATATAGATACTTACCAATCGCCCTTGCAAATTCGGTCTTCCCAGTTCCAGGGTTCCCTGTAATTATCATGTGAAATGGCGGTATCTTTAATAAGTCCTGTCTTAATTGTGGTGCATTATCAGACGCTGTTTTCCTGCTTTTATTTTTATACAATAGCATTTTTTGTACATGGTCTTTAACCAGCTGCACTTCTTTTTCCCTGCCTATGAAATCATCCATATCCATTATGTCATCAAGGTTTTCTGCACTTAGATTCATAGTTACTGCCTGCATTTGAATATTAGCAATGCTTGGGTCTGTGCTTTCAATACTTAACTCAGTATTTGATACAGTTGAGTAATTTTTCCTTCTAATTGCTGATAAAATTATTTCTAATGGTATTACTGTTATATACATTGTAAGTGTTGTTGGGAATAGCATTAAAAACATTGATATATATGTTATTCCAAGGACCACATTATCTACTGTCGACTTTTTTGAAAACCCTATTTTTTTGTCTGCTATTGAACTTATCCATAGCCCTAAATGAATAGACGCGATGAAGGACAGATAGGATAATATAATCACAAGTAAAAAATTGATTGTTGTTGCATTTATTATATTTACTTGCGTATTTACATTAAAATGGTCATTGACTTTCATTATAAGTCTGCCAAAGCTACCAATGTATATTTTGCTGAAAAGTTTTTGTATCAAACCTACAATTAGCAATATGATGTCTACTGTTACTCTAATGAACCATATTGCTTCGGTTTCATGAAACCTGGATACTATAGCGGACAAACTAATATACATATTACTCATGTATGCATCTACTTTTTGCAAAGCATTTATCATTGTTTCATATAGCCATGTATATTTTGATTTAATAATGGGTAATGATACAGGAACTAATAATACAGCTATTGCTTGCAAAATAAAATGTTTGTATAATATTCCGATTTCCTTTTTATTAAATTCCCTCTTTCGCATTTCTCGTGTTTTTTGCATAGATTTCCCTCCTTTTAGAAAATATTTTTTGATATGATATATTGAACAATGCTTTTTAGAAAACAAAAAGGTCCAGAGAACATAATTTCCCCTGAACCTTAGTTTCGTGTTAAAACCTAAGTATCTTTTAAAAGATACTTTAATAATTCACTAATACAACTTTTATTATATTTTAAATTTAAAGTTTTAGCAAGACAATTAAATATTAACTTCTTTCTAATTCTAAGGGATTAGTAGTTACATATTCCCATTCAAAGTTTGTGGGTGTAATTCTTACAGCTGTTGCTGTCCCTTCCATTACTACAATTGCTTCCCCAGGTGCAAAGGTTTCTAATAACGAAGCACAACCTTCCGATAATTTAAAACTCTTGACTATATCGGATACTACTTGTGGGTTTTGCTGTAGTAGTATTTGTGAAGAGCAGGCATTAATTACTGCCCTTCCTTCTTCGCGTAATATAAACTCCTCAATATTTTGAGTTGCAACTACCAAAGATGCATGATACTTTCTTCCCCTTCTGGCTATTTCCTCTAAAAACTTTGCAGATTCCGGATACTTTATGAATAACCAGGCTTCGTCAATAATTACTGATTTCCTTTCCTTATCTTTTTGTACGAATTTTGTCCACGTATAATCAAGTAAAATAAATGTTGTATAGAATTTTGTAAATTCATCTCGGATCTCTTTTAAGTTGAAACTTGTTATCAAGTTATCGGATAATTTTATCGTAGATTCGCAGTCAAACATTGACATCGAACCATCACCGACTAAAGGTTTCATGGATTCATATAATTCTTCACAGTTGCGTTTACTTTTGATTTTGTTATGCAATGTGCTTAATGTAGGCATTTTTTTCTTTATTTTACCTATTTTATAATCACCCGCCTCTGTTTTTATTCCTCCACTTTCATAAAGAGATGCAGGATCGGAAGTTATTTTATAATCCTGGGTATATATTTCTTTTATAGCTTCTTCTAATGCCGTAGTTTCAATGGGTAATAATGTACGCCCTGCAAATTGTCTTAAATATGAATTCATCAATGCTCTTATAAATGATATTTTTGAGTAGATATCAACAACATATCTTCCATTATCATCTAACTCTTCTTCTATTTCTAATGGATTTATGCCTGTTTTGACCCCTGTGCGAATTGTAATATGTTCACCACCCATAAGGCCTCTTACTATGTTTTCATACTCGTTTTCCGGATCAAATATGATGGATTTAATGCCACCTGCTATAGCAGAACGGCTTGTAAGCAGTTTCATAGTTACACTTTTACCTGAACCGCTTTTGCCAGATATATAGATATGTGGTGTAGATAGATGAGGGGGTCCAATAAATCTATCATAAAACATAGGCGAATTAGTTTGAAAGTTATAACCTAAAAATATCCCTGTATTATGAGATATATCGGCATTCGATACTGGTATTATACATGCAGCAGAACCAGTGGTAAAATTTCTATCAAAATCCCTTATAGTTATATTTGAAATAGGTAAACTGTTAACAAAGGCTTCTTTTTGACGCAATGCATAACTACGTGGAAACATAGCCTTCCTTGAACAAATATTTTCTAGCATATAGCACTTTTCTTCTAGAGCTTCTTCTGTCTTTGCAAACACTGTAATGTCTATCTTTGCTATAAACATTCTATCTCTGTTTGTTTGTATGGCTTCTCTTACGGTTTCTAAATCAGATATTACTGTTCTTAGTATAGGTATTTGATGTATATCTCCTCTTGTTTCATATATATATAATTGACTTTGCGCGGATACTACTTTTTTTGTTAGAGTACTGATAACCAAATTATCTGGAATGTTTTCAATATACGCACTTATTCTTATATCGCCTAACTGAAAAAACTCATCCAGCCATCCTACATATATTTCTCGTGGATATGTTGCTATTGCATATGTCCTTGAGTATATGTTCCTCCCTAAGTATATATTGTTATCTGTTTCTTTAAGTGTATCCGGAACAATAATATCGAAAATATCTAACACATTATCATCAATACTAACTTTTTTATTTTTATCCACTGACTCTTTGGGCTTCAATATTTTCATGTGGAGTGTCCTCGCTTTCCTCTATGTATAATTGTACTTCGTCTAAATTTACCTCTTCTACAACCCCCAAACCGGTTGAGTACAATTCCAAACCGCCTTTGGATAGTACTTTAGATGGAACTATAGACGAACCTTTATTAAGCTCACGATATAGTAAATCGATTATCTGTGTTGTATTGAGGGGAATACAATTTATTTTTGCCCTGGCCAATGCATTGATTATTGTACCGGTATAACGATCTAAAGCACCTATGGATTTTTGTTTATCATACATATCGTCAGAACATACAACAGCATAACTGCGTCTTACATATACACCTCTGTCTTCCATCATCTTATTTAAGTAAAGTCGCATTTTTGAAGCATATCCTCTTGTCTTTTCGTTGTATAATTCGTCTGCATCTATTACCTTATCTATTTGCTTTATAGTATCTTGAGTGTTTATTCGTTCAGTTGTTGTTATGAATTGCACGGGAAACTGTAAAGACATGGCTGTTTGCATTAACTGTTCTTCTACAACGGATTGTTCGGCTTGTGATAATAGATGAAAGTCTAAACTTCCCATAGCTATAATCCTGCGATATCGGTTCTGTGTCAAATATATGATACCATCATGTATGTCCTCTATCCCCCATATTTTTTTTATTTCTGATTTTTCTTTTTTTGTATATTTATCTTCAATTTCTTGTTCATTTACAGATGCTTTTTTACCAATCTCAGCTGCTTTTCTTTTGTTTTTTGCTTCAGGACTATACATTTTTAAGTATACTGCTGTTCCGATGATTACCATCGCTGTTAAAACTAAAAACACAATAGTAACAATCATTTTTTACATCACCTTCTATAAATAATGTTTTTATTTCTATCTATATATTGGATTTTTACCGTTAAATATTTTAAAAACGACATACCATGTGGCTTTAAAAACATAAATAATACTCCTATTATTGAAACTGCTACACACATGATGATCTTTATTATTATAGCAATACTGCTTGCTTTGCCAGCTATCATTTCTGCCAGGCCACCACCTATAGGTACAAACAATATTATTAATACCATTACTACAGTTAACACCAAATATATAGTTTGCTTTAAAGTTAAATATCCGCCTACTATTTTTTCTTCCGTATTAATATCAAAGGGTATAGGAAAACTTCTCATATTGTTCCACCTCATTTTTATAATAAAAATGTGGCACGAGGCCACGTTTTTATATTGTTTGAAGATATTTTTATGTAAGAAGTATTATATATTAAATGCAGATAGTAATACTCCCGTTATTATTGTTGCTAACCCTAATACCGCTGCTCCTATTCCCACCCATAGAAGTGAGGAAATTTTTTCTGCTCTGCCCTTTGGATTGTTAGCATTTATAATAATTGAAATTGCTATGATAACTACTGCAATAAAAATAATTGCCCCACCTAATGGTAATGCATATGATTTCACTGTATCTATGAGGGTATTGCTTAAATCTCTGGCTGTCTTTTTATCTATGTCGGCAAACGCTGTCATTGGAGTTAATAAAGTTAGCAAAAACGTTAATAATATAGATGTTGCGATAA
>OFEK01002003.1_pt1 | contig 11998 bp, 10 predicted proteins | sample 1521131 | NCBI WGS metagenome assembly OFEK01 (sample SAMN05720209, study PRJEB24109) | activated sludge metagenome | isolation source: Anaerobic digester | place: China | collected 2015-12-16
GGCCGGGTTTCTTCACTTCGCCTTCACTTGCAGGGACGAGCCGTATCTGCCCCTTCACGCCCTTAACCTGGGCCCACTGGACACTTCCTGTCTTTCCCATGATAAAACTCCTTTATATTTATGAACTGACCCGGAGATAAAAGTAACCCGGGGCAGGCCCGGGTCCGGGAGCGAGCGTGCCCGCAATCAGGCGAGCAGCCGCTTGAGCTCGCGCCGGAGGGTCTCGCTGACGACCTTCCCGTCCACGCTCCCCCGGAGTTCCTGCATGACGACGCCCATCAGGGGACCGAGCGCGCCCATGCCCTTCTCGCGGGCGAACGCCTCGCGCTCGGCCACGATACGCCGGACGATTGCCTCCACGTCCGCCTGCGAGACGGCGGGCCCCATCCTCTCAATCGCCGCGTCCACCCGTCCTTCAGGCGTCCCGGCGCCTCCGGCGGTCCGCGCGAGTTCAGTGAGGAGGTCGGGGATCGCCTCCTTTGCCGCCCGGCCGGCCTCGACCGCCGAGAGAAGGGCAAGGAGTTCCTCCTCGCTCACCCGGGCGACGTCGATACCGTCGCGGGCGAGCTCCCGACAGGTGGCAAGCAGCGTCCGGGCCGCAAGGGTGGGGCGAACGCCGGCGGTGACCGCCTTCTCGAAGAGCGGCAGCCGCTCGGAGAACGCCACCTGCCGTGCCAGCCCTTCGTCGAGCCCGAATTCCTGGACGAACCGTTCCGCGCGGTCGGTGAGGAGCTCGGGGATCTCGATACTCTCCCAGAGTGCCTCGTCGATCGTGACCTCAAAGACATCGGTCTCGGGATACATGCGGGCGGCTCCCGGGAGCGGGCGCATGTAGGCCGTACTCCCTTCCTCGAGCATCTTCCGGGTCTCCTCGGGAACACCGGAGAGGGCCATCTCGGCGCGGATCATCACCTGCTCGGCCGCACACCCGGCACGTTCTCTCGCGGCCGCGACGATGACGATGCAGTCCTCCTCCGCGGCTCGGGCGAACTCGCGCAGGCGGGTAACCTCTTCTGCCGTGACGCCGTAGGCGGGGAGCTCGTCGGTGTGGAAGATCCCACCGACGCCGCACTTCTTCGCGTAGTCCGACATCTCGCTTCCGAGACGCCGGCCGGGCTGGATCTCCCGGCCGACGAGCCCCGCGAACCCGCAGAGCCGGACGGCGAGGATAGACTTCGCCTTCTTCAGGATCGAGGATGCAGTCCCGGCAAAGAGGGCGGTGACGTCGATCACGGTATGGTCAACCCGGGCGCCGCGCGCGAGGAGCTCGTCACGGATGGCGAGGAGATTCGTCTGCCGCTCGACCTCGCGCCGCACCACCTCGGCGATCAGGTCGAGTTCCTGGACGCCCTTGATCTCCACCCGGGCGCCGTCGGCGATGGAGACGTTGATGTCCTGACGGATCGTCCCGAGCCCGCGCTTCACCCGGCCGGTCGAGCGCAGCACCATCCCGATATGCGCCGCGACCTCCTGGACGGCCTCGGGGGTGTGCATGCAAGGGGCGGTGGTGATCTCGACGAGCGGGATCCCCAGGCGGTCGAGGGAGAAGGTCTCGTTCTCCACGCGCTGGGCCGCCTCCTCCTCCAGACAGATCGTCTCGATCCGGCAGCCGTCGGGGAGGGCGCCGGAGAGCGCGACAAGCGCCGTCCGCTGGAACCCGCTGGTGTTCGAGCCGTCGATGACGAGTTTGCGCATCGTGTGGACCTGCTTGATTGGGGTCATCCCGAGCATCTTCGCGATCGTGAGGCAGACGTCGAGGGCCTCGGGGTTCATCGGGGTCGGGGGCTCTTCGTCGTGCTCCACCAGGCAGACCGTGTCGTAGGTGTAGTAGCAGAACTTCCGGACGAGCCGCATCTCTTCCCGCGCCGCCCGGTCGATCTCTCCAAGCTCGCTCTCCGTCGCCCGGAGGTAGCGGTGGAATTCGTCCGTCCGGTCGGCGGTATCCCGGAGGACGGTGGGGCACCGGCAGAAGAGTTTCTCGGCGGTGTCGAGCTGCTGGTGGATCTCGATCCCGGCTTTGAGGCCGAGCTTCTCGTAATCCATCATGGGATCGACCTCCGCCGAATCTCGCCTCGAAGATCGGTCTGCATCAGCACTCCTGCCCGTTCGTGGTCGGGCTCGTTCCCGAGCACCCACATCAGTTTCACGAGCGCCGCTTCAGGCAGCATGTCCTCGCCCTCGATGACGCCGGCGGAAAGAAGGTCTCTTCCCGTGTTGTAGACCCGGTCGCAGACCCGGCCGTGCAGGCACTGCGACGTCATGACGACCATCATCCCGTCTTCGATCATCTCCCGGAGTCTCGGTATCCACTCGGTCGCCACGTGCCCGAGCCCCGTCCCCGATATGACCAGGCCCTTATAGCTCTCGAAGGCGTCGAGGACGCTTGAGGGCATCCCGGGGTAGAAGTGGAGGAGGGCGCACCGCTCCTCGAGCATATCACGGAGTTCGGGCTCCTCCGCACCCCGCCTGACCGCCTCGTCCGAGAGGGTAACGGAGAGCGAGGGGTAGTCGACGTAGCCGAGCGGCGCCATCCCCATACTCTGGAAGGCGTCGCGCCGGGAGGTGTGCATTTTGCGGACCCTCGTCGCCCGGTGGATAGCGCACCGGTCGTCGTTCGTCGTCGCGTGCATCACCACCGCCACCTCACCGAGATCGCCGGTGACGGCGGCGGCGCTACAGAGGGCGTTCATGGCGTTGTCGGAGCTCGGGCGGTCGGCGGACCGTTGCGACCCGACGAAGACGACCGGCACCGGGGTCTTGAGCATGAACCTGACCGCCGCGGCCGAGTATGCCATCGTGTCGGTGCCGTGGGTGACGATCACCCCGGCGACGCCGGCACGGATCTCGTCGTAGACCGCCCGGGCGAGTTCCCGCCAGAGCGCCGGCTGCATGTTCTCGGAAAGAATGCTTGCGATCTGGCGGTCGCGGTAGCGGGCGATGTCCCCGAGTTCCGGGATCGCCCGCAGGATGTCGCTCGCCGAGAACTGGCTCATCACCGCCCCGGTCCGGTAGTCCACCCTGCTCGCGATCGTCCCGCCGGTGGAGATGATGGCGAGGTCGGGGAGGTCGGGGTTCTGGACAATGACGCCCGCGCCTGCCGGCGGCTGCCGGGCCGGGCGCTCGACGAACTCGATCTTCTCAAGCGATGTTCCGATGTTGTAGCCGCTCTCCAGTTTGACGACGGCCATCCTGTCCCGTTCGGCGATGTAGGTGCCGGTGAGCGCCGCTCCGCCGTTTGCGTAGCGCACCCGGTCTCCGGTCTGAAGTGTCTCCATTATGCTGCAAACCTCCGTGCTTCAAGAATAAGGTGTTCGAATGCACCCAGAAGCGCCCTCTGGGTCTCCTCCACCCATATCTTATCCCGGGCGAGGAGTTCATTCTGCTCGTTGATCTGAATGGCAACCGCCGCGGGCGCCGGACCGCCGACGATGCTCCTGACCGCAACGGCGTGGCGCGGGTCGAGGACTTCGTCGATCTTCTCCCGGGTTAGTTCAAGGTCCACGACCGAGAGATCGGCCGCTTCCCGGGCAGCGGCCTCGAGTGTGGCCAGATCGAGCGACCCGTGCCTGACCGCCCGCCCGACGATCCGGTGGGCGGTGCGGAAGGGGAGCCCGTACTCCCGGACGAGGACGTCCGCAAGTTCCGTTGCGGTGGAGAACCCTCTCCCCGCCTCGGCGGCCATCCGCTCAGTATCGAACGTTGCAGAACCGATCATGCCGGCAAGAAGCGGGATGCTCTGCCGGGCCGCCTCCACGCCCCGCCAGAGGTGCGGGGTCAGTTCCTGGAGGTCGCGGTTGTAACTCATGGGGAGGCCTTTCACGATCGTGATCGCCGCGGTGAGTTCCCCGGCCACCGACCCGGCCTTCGCACGCATGATCTCCGCGACGTCGGGGTTCTTCTTCTGGGGCATGATCGAGGACGAGGAGCAGTAGGCGTCGTCGAGCTGGACGAACCCGACGAACGCGGTGCTCCAGATGACCAGTTCCTCGCAGAACCGGCTCGCCGTCGTCATGCAGATGCTGGTGCCGGAAAGCACCTCGATCGCGAAGTCCCGGGCGGCGACCGCGTCCATGCTGTTAGGCGCCGGGCGGGCAAAGCCGAGGAGGGCCGCCGTGTAGGCGCGGTCCAGGGGGAAGCCCGTCGAGGCGAACGCCGCCGAACCGAGGGGGGATACGTCCACCCGGGCGTAGGCTTCCCGGAGCCGGGAGACATCCCGGGAGAAGGCCTGCTCGTAGGCGAGGAGGTAGTGGGCCAGCGTCGTGGGCTGGGCGTGCTGGAGGTGGGTGAAGCCCGGCATCACCGTCTCCGTGTGGGCGGCGGCGACGTCGAGCAGGGTCCGCCGGAGGTCGGTGAGCGACCGCACGAGGGCGACAATCTCCTGCTTCAACCGAATCCGTATGCAGGTCGCGACCTCGTCGTTCCGGGACCGGCCCATGTGGAGGCGGCCGCCGAAGTCCTCGCCGACCCGGTCGATGAGGTAGGCTTCCTTGCCGGCGTGGACGTCCTCGAACTTCTCGTCGAACGCCTCCTCCGGGAGGCCGTGGTCGTGGAGGTCGAGGAGCGCCGCCATCAGCGCACGGGCCGGGGCTTCGTCGATGATCCCCTGCCGCGAGAGGCCGAGGAGGTGCGCCATATCCACGAGGAGGTCCGCCCGGGCGATCCAGCGATCGGCGTCCATCGATGCGAGGAAGTGCTCGAGATCGCCCGACCGCTCGCCGGCGAGACGGCCCTGCCGAATCTGATCCGAACGCATTATATCAACAGTCCTGTCAGTATCGTTTGGCCGCGGGGGAGATTAAAACAACGCACGGATGGGGTGGGTGCTCTGGATCTTCTCCGGTTCACCCCGAGCAGTGGACCGTGGTGGGCATCACAGTAGCGAGTCTCCCGCGCACGGCCCCCATCATGACCGCGACGTCAACACGGCGGTCAATATCAAGAGGAACGCCGGAGAAGATCAGAATCCTTTCGGGGTAGCGGGTTCGGAACGCACCATTGTGCCCGTGAACCCGGCCCCAAAAGAGAAAGGATGAAGCAGGAAGCCCCGCCCTTCGGGGCCGGGTAGTTCACTTATCTTTAACCTGAGATTTTATGACCACGTATCCAAGTGCAGTGATGGCCCGCTCAACATCCTCGACGGATGTTTTCTCAGCATCAAAGTCAAATTTTACTTTGCTTGCGTTAAACAGCACCTTTACACTCTCTTTTTCCACACCGGCCAGAGATTTTGTTGCTTGTTCAATCTTCTGGACGCATGATGGGCAGGCCAATGCTTCTAACTGAATCGTTGCTTTTTGCATTTTCATCTCTCCTTAGTCTCATAATCCGTAACGGAGAAGCCGCATTCCATTTAAGATTACAACTAATATGCTTGCTTCATGTACCAGCATCGCTATCGACATGTTCATCCAGTCACTTAAAAATACACTTACAAGCAGGACTAACACAACTCCTACTGCGATGACAATATTCTGGTGCATATTAGCAGCCGTTGCTTTTGCTAAACCCAGTGCATGTGGCAGGCGACTGAAATCCGAATTCATCAGAACAACGTCCGAGGTTTCAATCGCGACATCCGTGCCGCTCCCCATAGCAATTCCGATCTGTGCCAGAGCCAGTGAAGGGCTATCATTCACTCCGTCTCCAACGAATGCTACTATATGGCCTTTAGTTTTTAACTCTTCAATATACTTCGACTTATCTCCGGGTAGCATATGTCCGTGCGCTTCTGTCAGCCCCAGTTCACGCGCCACCAGATCAACTGTCCCCTGGTTGTCTCCCGAAAGAACTACCAGATTTTTAACGCCTAATCTCTTTAATTTCTGCAGATCTTCTCTTACACCCGGACGAATCTGGTCACGGATACCCATCAGTGCTCTCAATTCCCCATCGACGGATGTTAAAACAAGGGAGTTTCCGTTCTTTTCGAATCGGGCAATATCTGCACGGGCCTTTTCGGATAGATGAACATTCTCCCGCTCCATGAGCGTAACATTGCCTACCGCAACCCTGTGCCCATCGATGTAAGCGACAATCCCGGCGCCTTTTACGACATCCGTTTGTTCTACCCGGTATAATGGTATATCTCCGATGTGTTCTACAACTGCGGTGGCTAAGGGATGATCTGATTCTTTTTCAACGCTTGCAAGATAACCCAATACCTCTCCGACGTTGTCTGCATAAAATTCTTTGTCGGCTACTTTAGGGTTACCGATCGTCAATGTACCTGTTTTGTCGAAAACGATGGTATCGACCCTGCTAAAATCGCCAATAACTTCACTGCCCTTTAAAAGAACGCCGTGTCGCGCCCCGTTGCCAATACCTGCCACGTTTGAAACGGGTACGCCGATGACCAGTGCGCCGGGGCATCCAAGAACTAATAGTGTAATGGCCAGTTCAATATCTCGCGAAAATAACCAGGTGATAATGGCAAGCCCCAAAACTGCCGGAGTGTAGTATTTAGAAAATTTATCAATGAAGCGTTCCGCTTCGGATTTTGAATCCTGCGCTTCTTCAACTAACTCTATAATTCTGCCAAAAGTAGTATCTTCACCTACACGGTCGGCAACAATTTGAAGCGTTCCATTCTCCAGAATCGTTCCGGCATATACTCCCGAATCTTTCTTTTTGCCAACCGGGACGGACTCGCCGGTGATGCTTGCCTCATTAATGTGACCAACTCCAGACAGAACGGTCCCATCAACAGGAACTTTCGCGCCGGTTTTCACCAGTAAAATATCGCCTACATCAACTTCATCTACAGTTACTTCTTCAAATACACCAGCATCCACCTGTTTTAAAGCGCTTTCCGGCGCCATTTCCGTCAACTCTTTTATGGCCGAACGCGTCTTGTTCAGTGTCCTCTGTTCCAGAAAAGCACCAAACAAGAATAAGAAGGTGACAATGGCAGACTCTTCAAAATTCCTGAGGAGAAATGCCCCGGTAACCGCGATGGTAACTAAAACATCGATACTGACAACTTTAACCTTCAATGCTTGATAGGCCTGGATTGCGATAGGCGCAACCCCTAATATTGAGGCGGTGGCCAGGGACCAGGTAGCCACGACCTCATTTTTAAAAACCAGTCCACTGGTAAACCCGAAAACGATTAAAATGGCGCAAATAAGTGTTATCTGATTTTTCTTGCTCAGTATGAATCTCTGCAAAACGCTCACCGTCTTCTCTGTAGTATAATGATTTAAGCACGATATGCGCTATCCAGCACGATATGCCCTATCCAGCTCGGCCAGCATACTGTAGACAGCCTCATAGCTCTCGCACACACCTTCCGGGACGGTGTAAGTATCCGTAATCTCCTGCAGTCGGGCAAATTCTTCGTTTAATTCAGGTTTATTTGAGCCTGCTTTTTCTGTTTTCTCAACGATTGTATCGAACAATCTGTGAACATCATGAAATTCCGGGTGATGACTTCCGTGAACTCTTGCTACAATCGGCACATACAGTTTCAATGTCTGGAGGTGCTTCTTCATCGCCTGGTTAAATGTTAAGGTATCTGTCATTTATTCTTCCTCCTGCATTTACAGATTGAGTATTTTCGGTGACCATACGCGGGCATTCTAACCTATGTACTGTAGATTAAATAAGATATACAAACCATCGCGTATCGCCACGCGGCGGAAGGATGTCCCGGCAGAGGCGTCTTGAGACCGACCTCACCCGGCAACCTGCGCCTTCGCCTCCACACTACCCGGCACTTATTCCCCCAAAAGGGATAAATACCAAACATATTTTAATACTATAGTATAATATAACTGCAAATTTTCGACACTACTATATACCGACAGCGTGATGATTACTCAGTATACAACTACCCATACAGATGGAGATACATATGAAGCAACTCACTGCAATTCTTCTGGCCGTGGCCCTGGTCGCGGCGTTCATACTCGCCGCCGGGTGCACCGGCACCGGCACCGGCGATGTAACGCATCTCCGGATCGGCTACCAGCCCAGCACCCACCAGGTCGCTCACGTGACCGCGATGGAGAAGGGATGGTGGCAGGAAGACCTCGCACCCCTCGGCATCACGCAGGTGACCGACTACGAGTTCGGCACCGGCGCACCCGAGATGCAGGCGATGCTTGCCGGGGACCTGGATATCGCCTACGTCGGCTCCGCCCCGTTCATCGCGGCCGTGAGCAGCGGGCTCGACGCAAAGATCGTTGCCGCGGTGCAGACGCAAGGGTCCGACCTCGTGCTCCGAAACGAGATCCCCTACTCGACCCCCGCCGACCTTGCGGGCAAGAAGATCGCCACCTTCCCGCCCGGAACGATCCAGGACACCATCCTGCGGACCTGGCTTGAGGAGAACGGCGTTGACCCCGCAAGCGTCGAGATCGTCGCCATGGACCCCGGTGCCGCCACCACCGCCATCTCCGCCGGTCAGGTCGACGGCGTCTTCCTGCCCCACCCGTCCCCGTCCATCATCGCGGCCGAGGGGACCGGGAGAACTGTCGTGCAGTCCGGAGAGATGATGAAAGATCATGCCTGCTGTGTCCTTGTCGCAAGCGGCTCCCTGATCCGCGAACACCCTGAGATCGTCGACCAGATCGTGAAGACACACATCCGGGCGACGGAGTACAACCTCGAACACCCCGACGAAGCCGCATCCATCTATGCGGGGAAGACCGGACAGAACGTCGAGACCGTGAAGGCATCCTTCAGGGACTGGGACGGCACCTGGACCGCCGACCCGCACGTCATCACGACGTCGGTGGTCGATTACACGAACCTCCAGTACGAACTCGGCTACATCAAAAAGCCCCTCACAGAGGGCGACCTCTTCGATCTGTCGTTCTACGACAAGGCCCGGGCATAACCCGGAAACCTCCCCTTTTTCATTCCAAAAGTATCTTTTAGCGAGATGCCGATGGAATTAGGGAGAACCTCCCGGAGCGGGTCTGCCAACGGTTCGCTCCGGGGACAATCGTGAGCAGCGGAACAGAGATATGAACCGACAGACACAGAAACGATTACTCGGCGTCGCAGCGCTCATCGTCGCGGCGGCGATCTGGCAGATCATCGCCGAATACGTGGTGGGGCGATCCTTCATCCTCCCGAGCGTCACCGACGTCGCCGACGCGTTCGTAACCCTCCTCGGGTCCGGCACTCTCCTTGCCGACATCACGATCAGTTTTGAGCATTTTGGAATCGGACTTCTTGCGGCGTTCCTCCTCGGCGTTCCTATCGGGATCCTGATGGGGTGGTTCCGTGTGGCGGATTTCCTGCTCGACCCGATCATCGAGATCCTCCGTCCCATCCCGCCGCTCGCCTGGATCCCGTTCGCCATCATCTGGTTCGGGCTCACCACCCAGGCGGCGGGCTTCGTTATCTTTGTGGGAGCATTCTTCCCGATCCTGACCGCGACCTACACCGCGTTCCGGTCCGTTCCGAAGGTCTTTGTCGAGGCGGGCAAGGTCCTCGGGTGCGACACCTCGTTTGAGTTGATCCGCCACGTTGCCCTTCCCGCCGCCATACCGGCGATCGCCTCCGGCATCAGGATAGCGATGGGCGTCGGGTGGATGTGCCTCGTAGGTGCCGAGATGTTCGGCGTATCAAATTACGGCCTCGGCTACCAGCTCTGGCACAACTACTACCTCCACCAGATGCCCAACGTCGTCGTCTATATGCTGATCCTCGGCTTTGCGGGGCTCATCATTGACCGCATCTTCCGCAACTACGTTGATGGGCGGCTCCTGCGGTGGCATGCAGGGGAGGTGGCCTAGAATGAGCGGGGTTACGATACGGGATCTCGGCAAGGCCTTCCCGAAAGAGGACGGCACCGCCACGCAGGCACTCCAGGACGTCAACCTGGAGATCAGGGATAAAGAGTTCATCTGCCTGGTCGGGCCGTCGGGATGCGGGAAGACGACACTCTTACGGATCATCGCCGGGCTCGAGACCGCGACCGTCGGGAGTGTGACCGTCGACGGCCGCGCGGTCACCGGCCCGGACCCGAAACGCGGGATGGTCTTTCAGGAGTACTCCCTCTTCCCCTGGCGGAGGGTGATCGACAACGTCGCCTTCGGTCTCGAGATGAAGGGCGTCGGAAAGGAGGAGCGCCGGCGGACGGCCGACCGGTACATCGAGATGGTCGGCCTCTCCCAGTTCCGGGACGCCTACCCCTACGAACTCTCCGGCGGGATGCGGCAGCGGGTGGCGATCGCCCGGGCGCTCGCAAACGACCCCGACGTCCTCCTCATGGACGAACCGTTCGGGGCGCTTGATGCCCAGACCCGGAACCGGATGCAGAAAGAGCTTCTCTCCCTCTGGGAGAAGACGAAGAAGACGATCGTCTTCGTCACCCACAGCGTCGATGAGGCGGTATACCTCTCTGACCGGATCGTTGTCCTCGCACCAAGGCCAGGGACGGTCCGGGAGAGCATCACCATCCCCTGGCCCCGGCCGCGGGACCGGACCAGCGCTGAGTTCGCGGAGGTTCGCCGACGGGTGCTCCGGATGATCGACGAGAGCGAAAGCGCCCAGTAAGGTTTATTAGAAGAAATCTCCATTTTATAAAGCACTCAAAGATCGGCAGGAGTTTTTAAAGATGGTACGAAAACCAGCGAAGATGTACAGGAATCTCGCAAAGAAAGCATATACACGCAGGGAATACATGGGCGGCGTGCCGGGCAGCAAGATCGTGCAGTTTGATATGGGCAACCTCACCCAGGACTTCCCGGTCGAACTCTCCATCGTCGTCGAAGAGACCTGCCAGATACGCCACACGGCCCTCGAGGCCGCCCGTATCGGCATCAACCGGCAGCTCTTGAAGGAGGTCGGGAGGGCAAACTATCACTTGAAGATACGGACCTTCCCCCACCACGTCCTCCGCGAGAACAAGCAGGCGACCGGCGCAGGAGCCGACCGTGTCTCCGAAGGCATGCGTCTTGCCTTCGGAAAGGCCGTCGGCACCGCGGCGCGGGTCCAGAGCGGCCAGAAAGTCTTCTCCGTCTGGACAACCCCCCAGTACGCCGAGAAGGCGAAGGTCTCTCTCAAACGCGGCATCTACAAGATACCGACCCCCGCACGGATCGTCGAAGAGCAGACCATGGAAGCGTAGGCCTGCACAACGCCCAATTCTTTTTTGCGCCGAACGGTTCGCAGAGGGCGGAACTGAGGCCGGCGGGAATAGAGTATTTATAGCCTCTTCCCACCAGTAATAATAATGACTCATCCGGCAGACCCGGCGCTCCTGCGCGCGCTCGCCACCGCCACCGAGAAGGCTCTTCTAGAGGCCGAGATCCGGCTCCCCACGGACGTCCTCGCGGCGCTCCGGAGGGCGGCCGCGGCCGAGAGGAACGAGGTCGCCCGGCAGGAATTCGCCCTTATCCTCGAGAACATCGCTCTCGCCGGAGAGCGGCAGGTGCCGATCTGCCAGGACACCGGCGTGCCGGTGGTCTACCTCACCCTCCCGCCCGACGTTCCGTTCACGCCCGACCTTTTCGCGGGAATCCGGGAAGGAGTGCGCCGGGCAACCACCGCGATCCCGCTCCGCCCGAACGTCGTCGATCCCCTGACCCGGGAGAACACCGGCGACAACACCGGGGCCGGCATGCCCGCGGTTCACGTCGTTTTCGGCGACCGGCTCACGGTGACGGTCCTCCCGAAGGGCGCGGGCTCTGAGAACGCATCCAGGATCGGGATGCTCCTCCCCTCGCAGGCAGCGGATATCCCCCGGTTCGTCGCGGAGACGATGCTCATCGCGGGCGGCAAACCCTGCCCGCCGGTCTTCCTCGGCGTCGGTATCGGCGGGACGTTTGACGGGGCCGCGGCGCTCGCAAAGGAGGCCCTCCTCCTCCCGGTCGACACCATGGACGACTACGAGCAGGAGATCTGCGACGCGGTCAACGCCCTCGGCATAGGGCCGATGGGTCTAGGGGGCGAGACGACGGCGCTTGCCGTGAAGGTGAAGCGCAGAGACTGCCACACCGCATCCCTCCCGGTGGCGGTGAACGTCCAGTGCTGGGCATGCCGC
>OFEK01002008.1_pt1 | contig 11980 bp, 8 predicted proteins | sample 1521131 | NCBI WGS metagenome assembly OFEK01 (sample SAMN05720209, study PRJEB24109) | activated sludge metagenome | isolation source: Anaerobic digester | place: China | collected 2015-12-16
CTGGTGAAAACATAGGAGCTGTTTTAAAGGCTATATCGTCAAAGCACCAGATAAAATCGAACCCCATTTCGCAGAGGTTCCTGCATATTTTTTGACTCCAACTGCAATACATCATTAATACTTCAGAAACAAGCTCAGGATCATCATGAAGATTATATGAAAATCCCATCATGTCCATACTCATTAGAGTAGAAGATGCCCCAAGCCTAATTTTGGCATATATTGCCCTGTCACCGGCACATACATCCAGAAGCTTTTCAATCGACTTATATAACTTATCATCGTCAGGGTCGGGCATTTTGCACTTCTCCAAAGCCTCACGGGTATTTAAAAGTCCCTTTTTTATCATTGCCCTTCCATCCCTTATACCACCGTCGACAAAAAGTGGAGGGAATATTTTAATACCTATGGCATCTAGACCAAGTAAGTCTGCAACTTCAGGTACTAGTGTTAATATAGGTGAAACATAGGCCTCATCACCGGGTCTGCTTAGATATCCCAGTGAATTCATTCCAGTTTCAGTAGGCAGCGATATTTCTTTTCCGATTATTTTTTCCTGTAATTCCTTATCCATTGTATTGTACATATACGGTACTGCATCAGGTATGCCACGTTTTAAGGCAGTTAATACTCGTCCTCTACTATTCATTTTAAGCTCCATTTCTGCTACGTGCATTTTATTTTTCTAAGCTATGGGTACACACTGCTGCTATGTGTAGATTCCTTGCTGCAGAATGTTTCCGATGCAAGAAATATGCACATGCATATTATTCAATCTCTACTCCGTAAAATGCGAGCATAGGAATACAGCTTTCACGGTCTATTGGAACAAATTGCCCTGGATTACGCTCAAAGGCACAATGAACCTTACTATTGTTCTCTAATGTTCTATCAACATTTAAAATAATCTTATCTTTGTCGAAAATTTCATATGAAAGTATACTATACTTACCCTTCTCATCTTCAACTGTAAATGGTAATTCGTTTGCAGCTAGATCAAAAACATATAATTTCCCAACCACATTTTCAAAATATAGAGTTACTTGATTTTCATCTGTTTTCTTTGCTCGTGATATATCAGGGGCACTACATAGAAAGCTTTTCCCGTAAAGCTTGGTAAGTACCATCTTTGCATATCTTTCTCCCAACATTATGTTAGAAAAAGAATTCATATGTACATAGTCAGACAACATGCTATTCAAAGATGAAATAGTATAGACATTGTCTAGTTTTTTGGAAGCTTGTCTTTGAGCCTCTCTAACTTCTGCCCAGTCCCTATCATTATTTTTATCTTGAAATTTTACATGACGGCCTGACTGCATGGTGAATATTGGTAATAAGTTGTCGTTCAAATCTTTTCTTAAACATCTTACCATGTTGGTAAACCTTTCAATATAATTTTTGCTATATCCCCTGTTAGCATCAGTGCCTCCCTGAGCCCAGAGTATGCCTTTTACAGTTCCTCCAACAGATTGTATTTTCTCAAGCATATTCCTATATAAGGTGCCATCCTCACCCGGGTTCCACCTGCTAATTGATGTTGCTCCAAGTGAAGCTTGAACTAAACCTATCGGGTAACCAAGCTCATTTTTAAGTGTTTTAGCAAAACTTATAAAAGGGGAATGCCCTGGATTTGAATTTTCCATGTTACTATATATAATATCTGTTGAATCATTTAACGGATGAGTTGCGACATCCCATTTACCATTATTTTTGTAAATGTGAATTCCTATCTCCGGGGGATCGTAAACAGGCTCTTTTCCATATCCAGCAGCATTACTCTGTCCTGCTATAACAAAAAGATCCCCTACGCCAATATGGAATATCATATCACCTCTTAAAGCCCATTCAATACCTATGGTTGTATCCGCTTTATCGTAAAGACATGTTTCTATTCTATAAGGACCTCCCTTTGGAATGTTATCCAGACTAACTTTCCAGGTGCCATCATCAAATGTATCACATTCAATCCATTGTGTAATGCCTTCTCCTGTAAATTCATTAAAGAGTTTTGCATAAACACGAGGTTGTATCATGTTCTTTTCAGTAATCCATCTGCCTGAAAGATAAAGAACTGCTATTCCATTTTTATGCTGAATTATTTGCCAATTCATTGGACCTTTTTCAATTATTGCACCGTTTCTCATATTTGTCCCACCATTCCACCGCCGTGCGTCGGCATAAATTAAATACTACCTTTATAGCGGTATTATTCTCTTAATGTTTTTAAATTTTTGAGTACTTGATTTACTACCTTTTCAAAAACATCTGTATCATAACCTCTCTTGATTGCAATATCTATCTCATACCCCCCAATATTAAAAGATTCAGGAGTTGGTATATATCCAGATCTTCCATTTGCATGAGTAGCTATAAGAATTTGTCTAATACCCGAATTAGCCCTTATGAATGTACCCAATTCAGTAAAACAGTCACCCGAAATGCCTGCTATTCCAATATTTCCTATTCTAAAGACTTGTGTTCTAATTCTATTAGTTTCAGGATTATTATAGTCAAATTCTTCTTCAATTCCTTGAATCCCATCAACCGGAATGTATTTTCTTCCTGCAAGGGCCGTTATAACGCCATAGCCTATAGCATTTCCAAATATCCTTATTGCCCTGAGATTGTTTACACATGATATGAAAGGCTGCGTATTTCCACTAGCCCCCGTTATGGAAATAACTTTAGTACCGTCCATCAATTCATTTTCAATACATTTTCGTATTGCCCCGGGATAATCGGCACTAATATAGTTGTTGTTTTCACCCATAACAACAGGATGATAAGGAGCATTTACAATAATAACTCTATTTATGCCTGTGGGTGTAAGAAAATTATCCCTATTTTCATCATCTTCTTTTTCAATCATAATTATGGGGATTTCCGAGTCTACTTCCCCTGTTGTATCATGTCCATGATTCTGCCAGAGGTTAAAAAGCATTTTACAATTTGAATTGCCTTTTTCATCCACACTAATATAACGCCTGTTATATCCAAGACAAGTCTTTAATGTCGATATTGATAGTTTTGCAGAATATCTTCTGGCACAAGCCTGTGAAGATATTGATATAATCTTGTTTTTCAGTTCTTTTAAATAATCCTCAATTTTATCTATGGCTTCTTTGTTCTTCACATTCTGGCATATTGTCACTGGTGCAGAATGCGTATGAGTAGCAATGAGCATAATGTTTCGCCTGGGTAAACCCGTTTTCAAGCTTATAGCATTTCTAATATCATCAGCAGTCTCAAAGCTCAAGTCACAAAGATCAACAGTAATTATTAGTAATGCTTCCGATCCTGATTTGAGGCATAATGCACAGGCATAAATCCGGTCAATTACACCTCCGTTTTCAAAACCATGATTTAAGCGATAGGGATAACCTTCCAGACCCATTGAAATAGATGGTGTTATATCGGTATCAAAGTATCCAAACAATAACTCATTCATTATTATTCCTCCAAAAATATAAGTTTTTATGGATTGGTAAAACTGCCAAAGATTTATATCTATAGACTAATACACACCTTTTTTCCTCCCTTCATCCAACATTGCCAGATAGTTTTTTACCGATATATAGTTTGTAATGCTGTTTCCGGATCCCAATGCATAACCGCCTCCAGGCATACATTTATCAAGAATATTCTCTACATACTGCCTTGTTTCCTTTTCTGTTGCAGTGCTTAAAACATTTATATCTACTCCACCCATAATTGCTATTCTATCTCCATATTTCTTTTTTGCTTCTGTTACTGGCAAAATATTGTCTTCAAAAGAATGTTTGGCATTATACCCTATATCAATAATATCTTCCATAATTTCATCAAGTTTGCCGCATGAATGAAGTATTACAGGCAAATCATACCTGTGTGCCAACTCAACAATTTTCTTATGCCATGGGAATATATATTTTCTGATATCATCAGGAGATATAATAGTGCTGGTATTGAAGCCAAGATCATCGCCTATAACTATAGCACCTATGCTTTTAACATTAACGTTCTTCATACATAATTCGAAGGCTTTAAGTAGATCTTTACCCAGCTTTTCGAATAAATTATTAATAAGCAGGGGATCATCATATATCATAAATGATAACTGTGTATAACCCATAAGTGCCATTGCACTCTCCAGTATCCCATCTCCTGCAAGGATTACTGTTTTCATCTTATCTGGAAGTATTTCTATCGTCTTCTTTATTTTATGTAGTATTTCTGTATCAACAACAGGCCATTTATATGTATCGAACTCATATCTGTTTCCAATAATGCCTTTTTGTTCATTGATAAACATTCTTCGTTCTTTGGTTAGTTCCAAGGATGTATCAGCAGCAGGTAGTTTTTCCATTCTGTAAGGAATTCCAAAAGAAGACATAACATAATCATAACCATGTTTAATGTAAAATTCTGCATTTACAGAAATGCTGGGTGCTTTTCCTGTAAGATATTCTATAACCTTCCCATCAACAATTATTTCAAAAAACGGAACTCTGTCCGGTTCACCCTCTCTTAAAAGCACCTTCTTCAATCTGCTGAAGTCATGCTTAAATAAACTCATCATACCACCTCTCATTTAATCTCGTGAGCCTAATGTTTCGCTCTTAGCAAAAAATTCATCCTGAAGCTGTTTTGCTATTGTATCTTCTTTAATAGCCCGAACTAACTCTGCAACCCTTTCTGTAATAAGCCTGCAAGCTTTCTCACCTGCTTCAGCGGAAGAATTTTCAACAACCCCGGAAAAATGTGTAGGATGATCAGCATACCACCACATAGCAGTATGTATCCCCATTTCTCTAGAGATGTGGTTTATCCTTCCATAATTTTTTAGTCCTTCTTCTTCTATACAATCCATGTGCACAAGATCCGGTCTTTCTAACATAACAATTGAAGTTTCATGATTTCCACCATGACCCCCTACCTTATCACAATTATAAATTGTTCTGATTTCCATAAGCTCTTTTGGATTTAGCAAGGCTGATACACCATATATCACGTAATCTTTTTTTTCATAAATTGCAGTCTGAATAAAATAATCAATAAACCTGATATTTCCACCATGAGAGTTCAAAATAATAATTTTCTTAAAACCATTTCGAGCAATTTCTTTGCACACATTTTTTAGAAGTGCATATGCAAGCTCCGGCTCAATGGATATTGTGCCTGGACAATGCATGGCTTCAGCTATCTGCCCGAAATAATAATAGGGAAATATCACAGCAGGCTCAATTTTAACTACTTCTGAAACTACTTTTCTCCCTACCAGCATATCTGTATTCAAAGGTAAATGTGTGCCATGTTTTTCTATGACACCAAAAGGTATTATGCATGTACCCTTCGTTGTTTTACGTGCCTTTTCAAATTCCCTGGACGTTAATTCTTCCCAATACATCTTTATTCCCCCTCAAATGTTATTTTGAAATAGAGTTTATATGTACATTTTAATTATATAACCTATTATTTATTATCTTCACATAAAGTACTTAGAGTTTTTATAATTTTTGTATATATAACTTTGTCACATAATCCAGTTACAATTTCCACTGCCTGAATTACTGCACCTGCTACAGGTGGCACATCAAGTAATATGAAATTAATTTCAGCGTTTAAAAGTTCTTTTGTATATCTTTTAAAAGCATTTATCAGATATGGATCTTCTCCTTTTACATAGATGGAACCTGCCAGAATTACATCCACTTCTTTTTCCTGTGAAAAATCCAGACGATTTACAGCACCGGCAACTGATCTTGCAGCATCCAATGCCATGATGTCCAAAATCTCTTTTGCGACCTCATCATTTTTGCTAACAGCATAAAAAGGAATGGAGGTTAGTCTGCTTCTATCAATCTGTCTCCCATAAACCTTTTTGTATACAATTTCCTCCATTTCATCTTCGCAAGATAGTCCTAGTTCCATGAACAATTTTTCTGCCATAATGGTATATTTTCCACATCTAAAATAATGATCATATACTCTCTTTAGCATTAAGTGTATAAGGTAATTACCACCCCCATAGGGCCATCCTCCTATAAGAAGTTTTTGTCTTTTTCTATCAATAGCTGCACAGTTTGTTCCTGTTCCATTTACACTGCAAACTCCATATTTTTTTGGACTGCCTGCCAGGATACCCAAAAATGCATCGTTACACACTTCGAATTTCCCAATACCTATGCACGATACTTTGCGTGAAATCTCTATATGATCATTCTTACTGTCTGCACCTGAAATTCCTAAAAAGCAGAATTCAATGCTGTTAATATCTATATCTGCCTTATTCGTTATTTCAGTTATACATTTTTTTAGCTCCCTCTCCATCCCATCGTATTTGTCGGTAAAATGAGCATGATTCACACATCCGCCCTGTAAAAAGTTGATCATATTACCTTCAATATCAAACAAGCCATATTGAGATTTTGTGGAGCCACCATCTATGCCTAAAACATATTTCTTCAATAAAATACTCTCTCCCGTATAAAATTCCTCTTCACAAGAATAGATTTATATGTTAAATTGAGGTAAATATTCCCTATGTGCTTTCAGCAAAGCATCCAAAGCAGCCTTTGCCTTCTCATAATCTCCGACCAAAGGATGTATAAACAACGCCTTCAACGCTTCCGAATAATCTCCATATAAGCCGGCATTAACTGCATGTTTCTCGTAAGCTTTTACAGTTCTCATCATATCTTTTATATGTTCATTTTTAAAACCATTCATTGGTATTGGAGTGATAGAATTCCTGCTTACATAACAAGCTACCTCTACGACATCATCATAGCCCATAAAATCAAGTGCACCTTGATTCTTCACATTTACTATATGAATCTCATTTTTATTATTGTATATGGAACTCAACAAAGAAATTAGTGCTTCGGCATAACCTCCGCCACCTCTTTTGTCCAGTAGCTCCGGTTTTTGTTTGATATTGGGCTGATTGTACAAATGCAATAATTCGTTTTCAATCTCAAGACAGACTTCTCCTCTAGTTTTATCCTGTGCTTTAAGTTTTTTGAGATAATAATCTCTATAGTAGTATAATAAAGATAACCACAAGGGACTGCCTTAATATTTTTAAGAAGTATATCAATCTTATCATAGTATTTGCCCATTTTAATACAAGTCTTTTCAATAAAATCACCTAATATATTTCTGTTTTTATAATGTACTGATGTTATCCAAGCCAAGTGGTTCAGGCCTATATAATCTACTTTATAATTATCAGGTTCACCTTGCATAATTTTATATGCCTTTTTTAACATTCCCAGAGGAACATTGCATAAACCAATACATTTTATATTAGTATTGTTTAAGAGAGTTTCCGCAATAAGCCCCGATGGATTTGAAAAATTAATTAACCATGCTTCCGGGCAATATTTTTCCATTTCCCTGGCAATTTTAAGCATAACAGGTATTGTGCGCACAGCTTTCATAAATCCTCCGATACCCGTAGTTTCTTGTCCTATCAGGTCATATTCCAAAGGAATCTTTTCATCCTTGATTCTTGCATCCATCTGCCCTACACGGATTTGTGATACTACATAATCGGAATTTCTCAAAGCGATTTCCCGGTTTTCCGTACAGGTAACGGTGCAATTAATACCTGCTTCCGCAAACATTCTTCGAGTTATGCCCCCGAGTATATTAAGTTTACGTGCATCTATATCCATCAGGCAAAACTCCGAAATTGGAAGTTCATTTCCAGATTTAATAAAACCATTAACTAATTCCGGTGTATATGTGCTACCTCCCCCTATAACCGTAATTTTTAGTCCTTCCGGTACCATATCTATTTTTCCTCCTAAACAGTAGAAAGTTGGAACAATATCGTTTTTATCCTATAGTTGAATAATAATATTGAAAGGGGTTAATATCCATGATTAATATTGTTGTTTTATGCGTAAATTTTCACTTTTAGAGTATAATTATAGATGGTGGGATAGAATATTGTTGTCAAAATTAAATATTATTTCCACTTAATGATCAGCTTTTCTTTTGTAATTCCATACATATTATATGAAAAATTTATATAAAAATTTTGCTGATAATAAACTATGTATATAGGCATCCTATCTCTCCCCCTTTAAAAAGCAGAACTACGAACTCACAGGCAAAAAGTGCATAGAAAGAGCTGTTGAGACAGGACGCCAAATCAGCATCTGCTCTCAGAATGTAAAATAATGTGTTGTAAACTTCAAGGTATTGATACTAAATAAGTTTCTGGGTTGAAGTCAATCTTAATTGTCACCAGTACTTATTCATCTTCTTTAAACACAGGTATAAACTTTAGTCTAAATTCAAATTCTTTTTCATCAAAGCGGTATTTTCCCAGAAGCTCAGGTCCACAGGAATTAGACCCTACCCCGCTCATCTTGTAATCAACATTTATAATAGTTTCTTTCCTCTTTTTGAGCTCGTGAGGGTGCCTGGCAGCAGTAATATCTTCCGGTGAATAATGAGCGGCATTAAATGAAAACTCAGGGCACCCTGTAAATTTTAATCCCATTCCCTGCTCATTTGATACAATAGCCCATTCAGTGCCAAACCTTGAGCCATTCTCCTGAGGCATAAGGTAATTTTCAAACATATTATCAACTGTTGTAAGATATTTACCTTTCCTGACACTTTGCCTTTTGTCTATATAGCTATCATGAGGACCATACCCGAAATACTCAACTTCCTCATTTCCTTGGGGCATAGTCAATTGAAGTCCGAAGCGTGGCAGAAATACCAGATTTTCTCTTACTTCTGCATTTAATTTTAGATATATTTCTCCTGTTCCATCAACCACCCATACTGCTTGCCCATGAAGTACCGGCAGCTTTATATACCCTCCCAGGGAAAAATCAACACTAATCTCAATAAAGGTATCTGTCAGGTTTGTTATTTTGGACTCATATACCCGCATACCTGCTCTATCATAGCCTTCGGCCATCCATTTATGCTTTATATTCCTGTCATTGTCCGTAGGCGCACGCCACATATTAAATTTAAGAGGTTCTTTTATCATATCTACATAGTTTCTGGAAATTTTTACAAAGGTCCCTTCATACATATCAAAAATGTAGTAGAAGTCAAAACCCTCTATTGTGATCAGATATCCTTTCTGTTCAATTCTAAATTCAGGTATATGGAATTCAGGCATGTAAAATTTGCATGTTTCCGGCTTTTTAATGTCACTGCAAGCTTCATGGGACTTCATGATATCACTTGTACCACCAGGATTCGCGGTTCCACAGGGTTCAGGTTTATCAGTACGCTCAACTTCTGCTGCCACGAGCAGTTCAAACTGTTCAAAAGTAATTTCATAGCCCCTTTCGGCCCAGGGTGTATCCTTTTTCTGAACGCAGCTTATCGTGAGAAAATATCTGTTGTTTAGTTTGTTTGGCAGCTCATGCATTTGTTTAGGTCTAATCTCATCTTGTTGTTCACTTGCAGACTCATTAAGCATATTAAATCCTGGTAATTTATCCGGTAATTTACCCGGTAATTTATATGAAAGTTGAAATACCTGCGATTGATGAGGAGCTGTCTCCATAGCAGGAATCTCACCTTGTTCCACAGTACAACCATCCTTTTCAAGCTTCCATGCAAGGGAAACATGGGACAAATCTATAAAATCATATAAATTAATGACTTTTATTATTCCCTTTTCCAAATCTTGTGGCTCTATTTTAATAGGAGCTATAACCTTCTTTAACTCAAGTAGCCCAATATGAGGTCTTCTATCCGGATATACCAGACCATCCAGACAGAAGTTCCCATCATTTGGTTTGTCTCCGAAATCTCCTCCATAAGCATAGAACTCTTTGCCATCAGAAGTTACAGTTTTAATGCTGTGGTCACACCACTCCCACACACAGCCACCCATAAGCTTCGGGTACTTATATATAATGTCCCAGTAATCTTTTAAGTCTCCTGGACCATTTCCCATGGCATGGCTGTATTCACATAAAAACAAAGGTTTATTATTTTCCTCATTTAACGCATATTGCTCAACATATTCAATAGCAGGATACATTCTGCTGTTAATGTCAAGGTATTCTGTATCAGGATTGCCTTTGTAAATTGATGCTGCGCCTTCATAATGAACCAATCTTGATGCATCTCTGTTTTTAGTCCACTTGGCCATAGCAATATGGTTCACATCATATCCTGATTCATTTCCCATAGACCATATAATAACACAAGCATGGTTCTTATCTCTTTCAACCATTCTTTCAGCTCTATCTACAAAAGACTTTTCCCATTGAGAATTTTTCGACAGCATATGAAAATCCCCTGCTGGTGCAACTCCATGGCATTCAAGGTCAGCTTCATCTATCACATAGAAGCCGTACAAATCGCACAATTCAAGAAAACGAGGGTTGTTTGGATAATGAGATGTTCTTATGGTATTAATATTGTGCCGCTTCATAATCATAAGATCTTTTATCATATGATTTAAAGGGACAGTTTGCCCAAGCTGGGGATGAGAATCATGACGGTTGACTCCCTTTAATTTAATAGCTTTTCCATTTACCATAAACACACTGTCTTTTACTTGAATTTTTCTAAAGCCTACATTAAAAAGAAGAACCTCTTTTCCGCAGTAAATAAACAATTTATACAAATATGGAGCTTCGGCATTCCAGAGTACAGGCTCATTTACTTTCATTGCAATAGTAGTCCTGCCATTGGCAATATTATCCCTGCCACTGTCACCATTATTATCCAATATAACTTTGCTTTCAGAAACTATTTTCCCCTCACTATCTTTCAATTCAGCACTAATTTCACAGCAGTCTGCAATTGCGGTATCTATCTCACACTTTAATAAAGCGCTTTTTAAATCTTCTGAAAGCTCCTGTTTTACAAAGACATCTCTTATATGTATCTTATCTCTTGCAAGTAAATATGTATCTCTGAAAATACCCGAAAACCGCCATATATCCTGATCTTCAATATAGCTTCCGTCACACCATTTAAGCACCATAACGGTTATTCTGTTTCTCCCCTTGCTTATGTATGGAGTTATATTAAATTCAGCAGGTACTCTGCTTCCCTGACTATAACCTGCAAAAATGCCATTAACCCACAGGTAGAAACAGGAATTTACGCCTTCGAAAACCACGTATTTCTCTTTGTTTTCCCAGTTTCCTGATATGTTAAAATCTCTCACATACGTTCCTGCAGGGTTTTCGTTTGGCACAAAGGGCGGATCACAGGGGAAGGGATAGTTAACATTAGTATAATGACACAAGTCGTATCCTTTTACCTGCCAGCATGAAGGAACAATCAAATTATCCCACATGCTTACATCAGCATCTCTTTCATAAAAGCCCTCTTCCACAAGTTTGACACTTGTATAATATTTGAATTTCCAGTTTCCATTCAGAGTTTGATAAAAAGGAGATTTCCCACGTTTTTTTGAAAGGGCTGTTTCAGCATCAGCATACGGTATGTAATATGCTCTTGGTTTTTCCCTGTTTACATGAAGTGTATTCAAATCCTCCCAGTATTTTTCGATATTTAACATTATATCACCCCGGAATTTATTAATTTTGTTATATTACATATTGCATATGTATTAAGTGCGAGCATCAAGTATAATGTATGAGCATTCTATATAAGCATTATATATGATTATTTTATCATGCATTGCTTTTCTGCAGTAATGTAATTATATTATTATTATAGATTACATGTATACAACTTTCAACAATAGTATATTGTCATTTATATGGCATTATAGACATATTAATAGTATAATATTATTAGAGGACTGACCCTATTTGGGAAGAACTGTCCTCATAACTGCCTAAATTAAAATCGGAGGTAATTATATGGAAACATCATTTTTCAAAATGTTTGCAGGTGATTCGCTAAATTTGCCTTTTTTATTTACAACAGTGGGAATCTGCTCTAATCAGGATTATATATCCAGGCCCAACGGGCATCCTGATTATCACTGGCTTCATTGTGTACAGGGAAAAGGAATTCTACTTGT
>OFEK01002009.1_pt1 | contig 11980 bp, 13 predicted proteins | sample 1521131 | NCBI WGS metagenome assembly OFEK01 (sample SAMN05720209, study PRJEB24109) | activated sludge metagenome | isolation source: Anaerobic digester | place: China | collected 2015-12-16
CCAGCGGCATACAGCCTTGATGTGCGCAGAAACCGTCGCTTTGCCGCCTGGACAACCCGCTTGCGCGGAAGCCTGTGCGTCGCCCAAATCCTGTATCCGCAGAAATCCAGCCCATGGAACAGTGGGAAAATGGACGTCTTTGGATTCAAGCGGAGCCTCAAATGGGTATCCAGGAGCCAGGCGACGTCATCCAAAACAGTCTTCAGCGTCTCCTTGCTGCCGTCGAGGAAAACAAAATCGTCGGCGTACCTGATATAAAAGCGGCACCCTGCACAGTCTTTGGCGAAATGATCCAGTTCGTTCATGTACACATTCGCCAGGAGTTGGCTGGTAAGGGCGCCGATCGGCAGCCCCTTCCCCGTGATATTCCCAGGGGCGATTGCCGCCCGCTTGATCAGGTCAATCACAGCGCTTTCGCGAATGGTGCGCTCGAGAATATCCCAGAGAAGGCCGTGGTCAATGGACGGGAAGAATTTGGCGACATCGCACTTCAGCGCATAAGGGCGCTCCCACCTCGCTCCGGCCTGCCGGATAAACTGCTCAAGCCTATCGGCAGCGGCATGGGTGCCCTTCCCCTTCCGGCATGAATAGCTGTCAAAAATGAATTTCCTTTCGAACACAGGTTCCAGCACGCGAACGATGGCGTGATGAACCACCCGGTCCGCAAACACCGGCGCCTCGATCTGCCTCCGCTTCCCTTCCGTAATGCGTTCAAACGAATTGAACGGTTTCGGGTCCCATGTCCCGTCGAGCAGGCTTTCATGGATTCGGCACAGGTTCTCCTCGATATTTCGGTGGAAAACCATGACGTCGCTGCGCAGCTTCTTGCCCTTTCGGGCGTTGGTGTAAGCGGATACGATGTTCTCCCATGATGTGATGCGTTCCCAAAGACCTGTGAAAGAGCGAGGCATAAAAATCCTCCGGAAATATGATGAAGGGGCCGCGTTGGGCGCTTGTGCGCTTACTGGAGGCCCCTAGAAATTCATGTTTTCCCCGGAAGCGGACTGCCGTTGCCGGAGAAGGACGAAAGCCCCGAAGTGGACGGACGGGAAGCCTGGCCGTAACCAGCTCCTCTGCCGTACTCCTTTCGCGAGACGGGAACCGATTGTCGTGTTGGTGTTGGACGACAGGTTGTTGAAGTTCGAGTTGAAAGCTCCGTTGTTCCCGTTGCCGGCGTTGAAGTTCGAGTTGCAGACGCGGCCATTCAGGCTTTCGCCCTGATCTGTTCACGGGCTCTTCTGTTCTGCGGCCCGCGCATCCTTGATCCAGCCTCCGAGCATCATGCCCAGCGATGTCAGGTCTTCGACCCACAGGCCGTACTGGCCCTCACTGATGCATCTCACGTCGAAAGCCGCCCAAATAACGTCACGCAAATTATCGAGAGCGGTGTCGGCTTCGCGGAGCGCAGTCAACTTCCGCTGCACCTTCGCCGCGTAGTTGATTTTCGACCGCAGGGCGGAAAAGGCCTCACGGACATCCGTGCCGATAGTTGGTTTAAAAACCTTCGGGTATTGCACCACCTCCCTCAAAAACTTCGAATACATCTTCTGCAGATGTATCTTGATCGGCAGGTTATGCTGCCGTGCCCTGAACATCCTTTCCCTGGCGATATTCTCCATACCTGCCCCTCACTGCCGTTCGGGGAAACAAACGTCAAAAGCCAAAGGACAAATCACCACTTCGCGAGACGGGAACCGAGGGCCGCGTGGGCGCCGGACGACAGGCGGTAGAAGTACGAGTAGAAAGCGCCGCTGCCCCTGTAGCCGGCGTGGAAGCTCGAGTGGCAGACGCGGCCGGTGTTGTTTGTAGCTGGTTTCCCGCCCGACAAATCCGGGATCATGCAGGTGGAGTTCGGGCCGAGGGCGGCAGCGAGAAACAGCGAATCGAACATCCCGCCGGACAGAAGCGATTGCCCATAGTATGTGGATTCCCCGGAGTAGATCGGCGGAGATACGACCGTGACGTTGTACGTCCCGCCTGCCTCGCCCCAGATCTTATAGTTCCCCGAGTCGTCCGTCCGAACGCCATCCATCCACTCTGTATAAACACCTGTTGTCGGACCATACGCAAAATCATTGACGCCACGATATACGCACAGCGCTGGAGTCACGCGACTAGCCTCCGGGACAAGCTGGAACGTTTTTCGCTCGATGACGCATCTCGCCAAAATTTCGTGCCACTCAAAGAGCGACTGCATGTGATAATCTGCACCGTTGTTACTGCAATAAGTGCGGTAATTGCTAAACGACACGTTCCTCCACGGGGGCTGTCCAGGTTTGGAGCCGACCTTGCTTGAACCGGCGTTATAACCCCTGTACTTGCCGTAGTAATACTGATTCAGCCATGCCCCGGACCGACTGAACGCCCCGGGATTGGAGGCGAACCCCTCCCGTGGGACTGGAGACAGGAGCATGGTCCACCGCGGAGTGGTGCCGTCAGACGTGTCGGGCATGTTCCCCCGCCACCAGTAGGCGCGGGGGATTTTGCAGAACACATTGCCCGCGGCGTCCGTCCAGTCGGGGAACTGGTAGGAGGGGTGATTGTCGAAATATGCGGTGGGCATGTTGACCTCCCGGAGATGTCCGTACGTCGGGTCGCCAGTCAGCATGACTTGACGTAAAACTGCCCCATCCGTACCCCTGCCACCGGTATCCTGCACCCCGATACAGCGGTTCGGAGCGACGAATATGCTGTGCTCCTGCGGGGTGAACACCCCCACCGTGGTGTCGGCGGGAGGTAAACCTATATACCCCCTGCTCATGACATCTCCACCACCGAGCCAGTTAGCACCAGGTCACTCGCCGCGCTCGCCAGTCCCGCTATCGTGTCACCGGCTTCAAGTACAAGTTTGCCTGACAATACGCCCAAGGCACTTCCTGCGGGGATGGGCATTAATCTTACCAGAGCGGTCGAGGCGTCGCTGTCAGAGTCGTCCGTCCATGTGATGGTCGCGTCCGCCTCGTTCACACCGTCGATATTTGCGACCTGACACAGCAGGACAATCGCCGTGGTCGCCGCCGGGCACGTGTACGCTGTTGCGGAGTCGGTCCCGAGCGCCATTTTAAAATTCTTGAATGCTTCCATTTCTAATCACCTCCAAGGGCGATGACCATTGCGAGCGAGACGCCGCCACCGCTCGGCGCAGTCACCCACTCCGCGCCGGACTCGTCCGACTTCACGGCAAGGACTTTCGATGCGTCGCCGGATTCAATCTCGGGAACACCGCTTCCCATCTTCGATTTCAGCGGCATCTACAACACCTCCTCGACGAGCAGTCGCACCGTCGCCCCTGCGGCTGAGATGAGCGAGAGGGATTCCACCTTCGACCACGCGAGAGGGGTGCTCTCGTATTTCGTCTTGTCGTCAATCGTAATTTCCTTGCCACCGATCCCTAGGATGGCCGTTCCGGTGATCGCATCCGCGCTAATTAATATTCTCGCGGCGTAGGGGACATCCTTATCCTGCACCACTCCAGCAGAGAGCACAACATCCTCCGAGAGCAGTACCGGAGAGTCCACGTCGGGCAAGGCGTCAGTGACGGTGAGCCCCAAGTCACCATAGGGCACAAAATAAGTGAGAGCCCGGCTTTCGTCAGGCTCCCAAAGGACGTTGCGCCAGTAAATCTGTGTGGTTCCGTTATTCCTGTACGTCGGCATTTTCCAGTCCTCCTATCTGCAGCTATCCTCTCCGACAGGCATAAGTTGTGTTTTCCGCAAACCCTCCCACCTGTCGTATTCCCACAGATCCCCGCTCGAATCCAGCAAAATCATCCCATTCCGCGAATCGCCTTCAATTTGCGTGATGTTCAGCCCCGGGGCATACTCGGATATTTTCTCCCCATCGAGAGAAACCACCCAGACGCTACCGTCATCGAACAGCACTGCGACGGAAGATTCCTCACCGAACACAACCTGTTTCGCGCCCGTGATTCCCGGAATTCGCTGAAACGTCGTCCCGCCCATCCCCGATAAAAAAACGCTGCCGTCCTCGGTGACAACGCCCGTCCCGTATCTTCGTACAGGAGTTCCAGCCGGAAGCACTACCGGGGATGGAATTTATAATCCCAACGCAGTAAATTTCAAGACCTTTTGCCCAGCCCCAGCTAGAATTATCTGGGGAGTTGTGGCGTGTAATTTATCTGCGAATATATTTTTACCGATATCAATAATCTCAGCCCATGTCACACCATAATTCTTTGTAAGGAAGAACTTCCCGCTGGTGTTATTATGCTTTATTGATATTAACGCCTTCCCATACCCAAGAGTAATCATATCCAAAACACGATATTCTCCAGGTCCGAGGATAATTTCTGTCCACGTATTACCATAATCAGATGACCGGTAAAACTTATATGTTTCGGTGTCGTGGAATGACACCATTGCAAGGACGGCACCTCCTCCAAGATACAATAATTTATTAACAGATGTTTCCGTCTCCCCACCATCAAATAAATATAGGCGAGTCCAATTCACACCATTGTTATTAGACCGATAGACTCCCCCTGGGTAATCAGGTGGGCCGTAATGATTGTATTCCGACCATGTCCCGGCAAGCAAAACTCCAGAGCCAAGTGGGACAATACTATTAGTTCGCGTCCACCTGTACCAACCAGTATCAGGAGTACCCATCCTGTACCAGTTCTTTCCATTATTTGTGGACCTCATTACTGATGCATCGTTTCCATATGAGGCAAATAACTGCCCTTCACCATCAAAAACCATGTCAAATAGGGAAAAGGTTGCCGGGGAAGATCCCTTTGTCCAGGTGATCCCGTAGTCGCTTGAATAAAAGACATCGGTCCTATTCAGGCCACCCATGACAACATTACCATTGCCAGCGTTCGCTATATGATCAACGTATCCAGAAGAACTATCCCAACTATGGGTATGTTCCCAAGTCTCACCATAGTCAGTGCTTGTGTATATTCTTGTATATAGATATGTTGCCAGCAACACCGTCCCTGGAGCCACGGTAGCGAAAGCATTAACACGTGCCAAGTAGGGTAACTCCCATTCTGCCTGCCATGGGGTAAATGTTACCACAGGCAAGGTGAACCGCCGCAGCTCACCCTTCCCCTTTTGCCGCCCTAGCACCTGGTATCCCGTCACACCGCCCACACCTCCAGTGACGCCTCCGCCGTGCCTTGTGTCGCCGTGGTCGCGGCATGTCCACGGGTCTGCACTTTCCGGGCGCAGGCTGCAGGGATTGCACCTATTTGATGCACCTTGTACCGGGAATAGGACGCGGTAATGGGCAGCGTGTCACCTGGTGCCGTATCGAACTCGATTTCCCCACGAATCGGATCAAGCGTAAATCCCGTTTCAGGATTTCCATCTATATCTACCTCGAGTGTGCCATCAATGATGCAGGGATTATCCAGTGTAAACACAGTTGTTTCACCATCGCCAGTGCCTACAGCTTCATCAACAATATCTGTGTGCCCACCAATACCCACATAAGCAGTCTCTGCATCATCAATTGGGGACTGACTAAACGGATCTGTAACTCCAGAAGATTTCACCTGTATCATTTGCAAATAACACGATTCGTCTTCGTAAATAATAGCAACAGTAGATCCACTTGATGGCGCTTCATCAAGTATTACAACATCATCTGACACCCCATAACCGGTAGTTACTGTGTCATCGATCGTCACCTCGTAAATCACAGTGGGCAGGGCTGCAAGCGTAAACGATGCACTTCCCGCCGCAATGAATGTCTCTCTCCGGCGCGCTAGGAGATACACATTGTTAGCGGTCCCCGCGCCGGTGCCATATGAATATGTTGCGGTAACCGCTTGGCCGGCTGTAGGAATGCTGCCGGCAAGAAACGTAATGACGCCAGTTGTGCGGTTGACGCTGTAGTTCGTGCTCTCGGTCTTTGTCACACCGGCCACCTTTACAGTTAGAGGGGAAACAGTGAAAATGTGGCCGTGGTCGAGTGCGAAAGAAGCCGTAGCACCATCGCCAGTACCTACAGCTTCATTTGTGACAGTTGTATATCGATCGTTCCAGATCTCAACCTCAATGGGGTTGGAACTACCACCAAGCGGGCGAGCACCAAAACCGAGCAGTAGTGCGGGAGAATCATCTTTGTAGATGTCAATCTTAGGGATACTCATTTTGTCCTCCTTCCAACAAGCACCGAGGTGCCGACAAGCAGGTTATTGAAGATTGCAGGATCTGCAATAACTTCAATTTCTTCATCTTGGCCAAGCATACGCACTTTATATCGCTGTGAGTCAATGCGCGCAGTAATGACGCCTTCTATAGCATTGTTGACGCGATCTGATGCATTACGTACAATACGCACAATGGTCTTTTCCACGCTATTGGTCGCGCGAATAAACATGCCCCCAATCTCCTGTGATGCAGGGATGCGGCGCAAGGTGAGTCGTGTAATCCACGTATCCAGTGTATGTGTTGCATTCTCTACAATCCAGTCGGAGTCTGCATAATGCACATTGTCACCAGCACGAATAAGTGGGTTACCCGGTATTTCCAAAATACCCTCAACACAACGAGCTGCATCAATAAGTGCTCTTTCCCCAAACTGCTGTAGCGCTCCCCACGAATCAACACCAGAAAAAGCAACTCGTCGCTCACGTCGACCAAACTGATCAACAGAGGCCTGGTCAACTATTTCAACACTTCGTTTGATTTGCTTTGCTTCAATCGGTCGAAATGTTTTAGGTGTTGGCAGCAGATCAGTAATTGATGCTTTAGGTAAGATCTCGCCCTCTGTACTACTTTCACCTGTTGCTTCTGTATGTGTGGTAGATGTCCACTGTACAATACCATCTGCATCACCCAATGATACTGAGTCAACAACCGACTTTTTAACACCCCAAACATCGACAATAACTGGGACAGGAACAGGATCAACAGGATCAGCAGGATCATCTGGATCTGGTATGCTGGAGCCTTTCATAATTTCAATTGCATTCTGAACTGGTACTTTGTGATCTACGCCGTTCAGTGTAGCCGTTACACTTACAATTGTGTAGGTCCCTAGTGTTGAAGAAGCGGTAATAAAGAGCGTCCAGCCTGTACTAGTTACTCGAGTGCTAATTGCTTTTCCAGCCCACTGAATTGATTTAGCTTTGGCACCTGAGACCACAATGTCGCCAATGTCAATGCTTCCGGAACTAGGGCGCTGAAAAACTCCAAAAGGTGCAGTTACCCAAATGTTGCCGCTGCCGGGTGTTTCGCCATTAACAACAAACTCCATGTGAATATCGATGTTCTGCCAATAATCAAAAGTGCGGTTGCCATAGTAATCACGAATTACACGGGCGCCGGCAAATTGGCCAACAAGTGTATAAGTTCCCGCAGCTCCTGAAGTAATGGCAATATCAGTCTTGTAGCTGTTGTAGTAATTGAAATTTTCCAGTAATACTCCAGAACCAACAATAGACCATGGGTTTGTTCCAACACTGCGTGGTCGCAGGTGTACGCTACCTACAGCACCATACTGCGGATCATCAACTTCATAGTAACCGTCCTTGTATGTAATATAAGAACCAGGAAGATCACCAGGTTGAAATCCAGAAACACGTGCTGGCGGAATAATGGGTATGCTTTTGGACGCCTTGTACAGAAAGTCGGTAATGGATAGGCTACTCATATGTGACCACCTTCTCCAACTCAAACCACTCTCGTATTTCTTTTGTTACTACAAGCATGGTGCCATCAGTATTAAATGAAAGAGATGTGGTAGTATGCCGTCGTTCAAGAAATGCTGTTGGTTGTGTTGGGCTTGTCGTAATCATTAGTTCACTGCGAATATACGGATTTGCTCCCTGCTGAATTACGTAGGTTGTAGTAGTTGTTTGAACTCCCTGAACTGCAGTAGTTTTGATGATCTGATGTAAGTCGTTGTATTCAAAGATGTTCTTAACTACCAAACCCGCGGGGCCAGAAAGTTGCGCACTAAAAATCTTTTCACCTGCTCTATCTGTAACCAGTGTGTATGCGTCATAAGTTGATGTGGTTGTTTTTCGCTCAGCTGCTTGTTCCCATGCATCATCCTGCTCAACAATGATTACATTGAAATACTGGCTAGCGTCGATGTTCTCTGTAAAAGATAGAGCATCTGCAAGATTCCAGATTCGGATCTTGTCCGTAAGCGTATAACGCTGTGTACCTGGATCATAGAATAGGCGCGCACCACGTAGCGCCTCCAACATTGTAATCCAGGTACGGAGTGTGATGCCTTCAACAGGTATTGTAGGAAACTGAGTAACCTGCGACATGTCATCAATTTCAACTGGAATAGCATCCACAATATCAGTGTACGAACCCATTTCAATCTCTGAGTCAAGACCTTGCGCTGTTACGTCATCAGTGGCTATCAATGACCAAAGACCTGTTTCGGCATTGTGTGTCGCCTGTACTACACTACCTGAAAACAAAACGTTCTCATCAGCATCAGTAATTTGCACCGAAGTGCCAGCAGCTTGGAATTGTTTAACAACAAGTGTTGCGCGCGTTTCACCACCTGGCATTGATTCAATAGAACTTCCAGCAAAAATCTCTCCAATGTTTGAGACTACTCTAGGTTCAGTGTAAGTGTGGATGCTCATCTCTGCATCTACCCACACTGGAGCAACATCACCGGCTGCTCCAGCATAGATAGGCATGTGCCATGTTACACATGTGTAACTGTTTCCAAGACGTGTTAAAACCATCTGCGCTGCAAAACGTCTGTGTTTTGTAAGAGCATGTGTGCGGGATGGAATCATGTTGGATAGTCGCGCACGTAAAAAATCTTGTGCGTACGGATATAACCGAAACACCACGCTGTTCATTATATTTCCTCCAGCGAAACTGTTATTGTGGCAATTTCAGGATATCCGCCAACAGGTATTACACCCGTCACCGTAACTGCTTCATATTCTGTTCCGTCCACATCCACAAACCCAAATGGAGTACCATCCAAATACGGAATTAGGAGTTCTTCAAGTCCCTGTTCCGGTAGTGTAAAAGTCCAACGTTTCTTAACAGCGCGGATGATAGTATCAAGGGCACCAGAAAGGGTACGCCGCTGTGTGCCTACCGTAAATGTCTCACGTCGGTAGTTATCACTGGTGGGAGGATATTCTAAAGTATATCCAAGAATTTCCATTTTTATCCCTCCCTAGCATATGCAGCATCCAAGGCTGCAGCTGATACACCAGTGTTAGTACGCGCTGCAGACATTGCTGCTGCAGCAGCAGCAGCAGCTCTACGTGCCATAGCATCAATTGCTTTGTTAATGTTTTGAATTGAGGTCTGCATCGCCATTTCTAGTGCTCGCCCCATTGCATAACCCATATTCATTCCTGCATAACTAGCCGCAGCAGAAAGTGTTGGAACTGCTGCAGTAATTTGACGCTGCAGAGAATCCATCATACTCTTACCTGCATCAAAGCCCAGCTTCTCAAAAACAACTTTCAGTGCATCAGCTGTTGCAGTAAGTACCGTGATCATACGTTCACCAATTGTGGTGATCATTTGATCAACACCAGCAATAGCGTTTTGAAATTCGGCAGCCGTTTTCACCGTTTCTTGTGCCAAAACCGTAAATGCGCCCGTAGTAGTCTGTGCTGCAGCTGTTGTTTGATCCAGCGGTGCAATCATTTTGGTGGTGATCGCAGTGCCGCCAGCAGTTGCCGTATCGACAACACGCATTTTTAAGTTGCCCATTCCATCATCCACCAGCTTGACACTTTTGCCAGCGAACACATCCATAGGCTTAGCAAGACGCTGTTCAATTGCACTACCTGCAAGTTCAGCAGCTGCTTTGGATTTCTGTGCTGCTTCCTGCAGTTTCTGCGCAGCAGTGTTAAATTCTCCCGCTACCATGCCACCTGTAGTGCGCGCAAGTGTCTGGTTCTCTCGGAGAATGTCACCAATTGAAGAGCCCATCATACGAGCCGCTTCAGTGCCTGTGGCAACAATAGCTCCGGTTGTTTTGTCAACGATCTGAATGAGGCTCTGTCCGGCAGACTCCATAACCATGCCAACAAAGTTCTCAGTTTCCATCAAAATGTTTCCAACGCCTGTACCAAGCTCGTCAAACACTTTAAACGTATCACTCAACAGAGACTTGGCTTTGTCGGAAAACGACTTGATGGTCTTTTCAGTTTTCTGCATAGCATCGGCAATTTCAACAAATAGCGCATTGCCGCTCTGTTGGCCCATAGTGCGTAGTGCATTCACAACAACTTCGCGAAGAGCTGGATTTTCAAAATTCTTTACCAGCTCTTTGCTGATTTCATCAGTCTTGTCGGTTAAAATGCTTTTCAGCAACTCTGTGCCCTGCGCCACAGATAACATTCCATTACCGACAAGCTGGTCAAGCGCAACTGTTGTTTCTCGTGCAAATGAAAGAATTTCATCACTTGCGCGCTGCACACTGTTGCGAACCTTTTCAACAAACGTTTCTGTAGGAGCATCCCGATTCGCTAGAGCCTGATCAAGTCCACCCAATTCTTGCATTACATATTCTGTTGTTTGGCGCAACACAAACTGCATATCTTCCGGTAACTTGTAGAAGTAGCTCAGGAAAGACTCAATTCCTTCTCGTCCCTTCAGCATAAACACGGATTTAATTGTATCGCCCCAAACACGTGCAAGTGAAAGAACCTGCTGCTCCACAGTAGCTGAAGAGCTTAGAATCTGCTTTGTCATAACAATATTTTCATCAATGATACCCCTAAAAGCATCATCAAGTTCTTCAACCGCCTGCTGCAGCTTCTTCTTTTCTTCTCGAGATGCTTTTTCTTCTGCAACCATTTCCTGATACACTTTGGGCAGCTTTTCTAGTGATTCAGCGCAACCATCAAGTGCTTTGGAATAAAGATCAAGGATGTCGATTTGTTCTTCAAGTCCCTCACTAGACGTGCCATTCCACCAATCAGCTACGGCATTCCATGCTTTGTACACAATCCAGATTGCTGTTGCAATAAGTGCAAGCTTACCCAGGAATAATGCTGTGCTAATTGCGAGGGCTTTTAGACCATTTGCAACAAAGCCTAACACAGTAACTTTGAAAGAAAGTGCTTTAGTCAGCTGCCCAGTAAGTAGGTAATATTTCATAGCTGCAGCATGTGCCATGTTTTGTACGCGATACTGCATAGTCCAAGATGTTACTACCCGTGATATTGTCGTACCAAGTGATGTCAGGATTTTACTTAGAACAATGTATGCACCTGCAAGACCCAATACTGCAGTGGCCGCCCCCGCAAATTTGCCTACAGCCCATCCAACCGTAATAATGCGGGCAATAGTCTCAAGATGGTCTGAGATAAAGTCCCACGGAATGCTCATGGCAAAGTCCAACATAGCTGTGGCAAAGCGTTTTACTCCGGCTATGATTTCGTTGAACCGACCCACAAGCATATCTACATCAATTGAGTTCAATGTTGCCTTAAATTCATCAACTGTTGGCAGCAACATGCTGAACTCTGTAAAAAGCATACCTAATGTGCGCCCAAACAGGTTTACGCGATCAGCCCAATCTGCGAAAGCAAGGATTAGTTCGCGCAGCTGCGTAGCTACAGTTTTAGCAATAACTGCAATCTGATCAAAGCCCACATGCAGCAACTCATCAACAGCACCTGTGACACGCTTGGCAAGCATTTCATAGGACGACAACATAAGTTCCAAGTTACGCTGCACACTGCCAGAATTGATAGCCAAGTCATTGAGCTTATCATCCAATTCACCAAAAACACGATGCAGCGCAGAAGCTGCAGTAAAAGGACGCCGCCCAAACATCAGGAATGATTGTTCAGCAGTCATCGCTGTTTTAGACAAATCCATCAAAATGTCTTTGACAGCCCGAAGTTGCCCATCCGCGCCGCGTAGTTCAACACCGAGTTCTCTGAAAAGTTTAGCTGCGGTACTATTGGCGTGGTTAGCAGCTTGCATAAGCATAACAATAACGCCACGAAAAGCGACCATACCTTTGGCACCACGTAATCCCTGATCAGATA
>OFEK01002012.1_pt1 | contig 11954 bp, 7 predicted proteins | sample 1521131 | NCBI WGS metagenome assembly OFEK01 (sample SAMN05720209, study PRJEB24109) | activated sludge metagenome | isolation source: Anaerobic digester | place: China | collected 2015-12-16
GGGCGGCATATCAGGTGGCTTGAGTTCCGGCGGAATCGAAAAGGAGATCAGCCGGGGATGGGCTACGGGTTTGAACTGGTCTTCGCAGAACCGGTGAACGCCCCGATAGCTCTGGGATATGGGGGACACCTGGGATTGGGGCAGTTTGTTCCCACCCGGACTGACCACTCATAGTAGTTCGTGTACCAAGTCTGATGGTCAGATCCCCTGGCCAACCTGGGTCTCAGGCTTCCTCGGAGAAGGATGAACCCGGGTTTCCACGGTGATCACTGATTTGGAAGGCTTGTTCCAAGAGAGAAAGAGGGAACTATGGAAGGAGAAGCGCGGCAGGATAGTGGATGGGTTCCTGACCTGATTCCTGCCCGGATGCTAAACGAGTTTACCTACTGCCCAAGGCTCTGCTACATTGAATGGGTTCAGGGGGAATTTGTGGATAGTGTCGACACCGTGGATGGTCGGTTCCAGCACAGGCGGGTGGATCAGGAATCCGGGGTTGTGCCAACTGATGATGAGGTATATGAGACCTTTCACGCCAGATCTGTATATCTCTCGGGATCCGAGATCGGAGTTACCTGCCGCATCGATCTCGCCGAAGGCGAAGGGAAACGGGTCACGCCCGTGGATTACAAGAGAGGATCTGTGCCTAATGTGCCAGGAGGTGTTTACGACCCGGAGAGGGTACAGCTCTGCGCCCAGGGGCTGGTTCTGAGGGAGAACGGTTTTGATTGTTCTGAAGGCGTAATCTACTTCGTCAGATCAAAGCAGAAAGTCTCTGTGCCTTTTGATGATCTGCTGGTGAAAAGGACAAGAGAACTGATAGATACTCTCAGGGAGGTGGCCCGAGAGGGGGAGATCCCTCTCCCCTTGGAAGGGAGTGCTAAGTGTGTGCGCTGCTCTCTCGCCGGAATATGCCTGCCGGATGAGGTCAACGTCCTGAAAGAGATGGAGACGGAGAGGGATGAAACCAAAATGGTGAGGAAACTCGTCCCCTCCAGAGACGATCAGGTTCCGGTATATGTTGTCGGTCACGGCCAGATGGTTAAAAAGCGTGGTGATCGTCTGGAGTTCTGGTCAAAGGAGGATAGGGTAGGGGAAGCGAAGTTGAGGGATATCGCTCAGCTCTCCCTGTATGGGGGTGTGGGGATTACCACACCTGCTCTCGCAGATCTCCTCCAGAGGGGTGTACCGGTATGCCATTTCTCTCATGGCGGCTGGTTTTATGGGATATCCCAGGGAAACACCCATAAAAATGTGGAACTGAGGATACGGCAGTTTGGCTGGGCCGGCGATAGCCTGAAGTCCTTGAGGATAGCGAGATCATTTGTATCCGGCAAGATCCGGAACTCTCGAACTCTCATCCGGAGGAACGACTCCGGCACTCCAAAGAAGGTCTTAACATCACTCAATCGTCTGGCAATAGAGGCCGAGGTGGCAGATAGCGCAGAGAGCTTGCTTGGGATAGAAGGAGCAGCGGCCCAGATTTACTTCTCGCGGTTCAATAATCTTTTGAAGTCCGGAAATACTGGGTTCTTGCTTGAGAACCGGAATAGAAGGCCCCCCAGGGATCCGGTAAACGCGGTGTTATCATATCTCTATGGGGTTATGGTCAAGGAATTCTTCGTCACGCTTCTGGCAGTGGGTTTTGATCCCTATCTTGGTTTCTACCACCGGCCAAGATACGGCAGACCGGCCCTTGCCCTCGATCTCATGGAGGAGTTTCGCCCTCTCATTGCGGACTCCGTTACAATCACGCTCTTCAATAACGGTGAGCTCACGGAAAATGACTTCATATGCAGGGGATTGGGGGTCTCCCTCAATCAGAAGGGGAAGAAGACGGTGATCGCTGGCTATGAGAGGAGGATGGGTTCAGAGATAACGCATCCTATCTTCGGATATAAGGTCAGTTACCGGCGCATTCTGGAAGTCCAGGCAAGGCTTCTTGCGAGAGTGATCCAGGGTGAAATCCAGGAGTACCCACCCTTCTGTACCAGGTGAGCTGATGAGTGGTCTAAACGTATACGTCGTAAGCTACGACATCTCGGATCAGAAGCGACTCTACGCTGTGCGCAAAACTATGAAGGGTTACGGAGTTCCTCTTCATTACTCGGTATTTCGTTGCCACCTATCTTCTAAGGGCAAGGTTGAACTGGTAGCTGCCCTGACCAATATTATTAATCATAATGATGACCGGGTTATGATCATCCATCTGGGGCCGCTGGGAGGAGAGGCCGATAGACGGATCGAATATTTAGGGGTTCATCCCAAGATTAACGATCAGTCGGCCATTATCATCTGATCGTTGCGAGAGGTGAGGTGGTGGATAAGTTCCCGCGACCCGCTCGAAAGGGTACTGAGGGAGAATGGCACGGAATGGTTCGGATGGAGAGTGCAAATAGAATTAAGAATGGCGGCAAAATTCGGAAGAATTGCCGTTTTTTCGAGAAGAGGCACAACATCAGGATAATGACAATATGAACGTATCTTATCGGATAGTATCAATAACCGAGGGCAGTTACAACGTTTTATGGCACCTATTATCAGCCTTGAGCGCTCTTATATATAAGTGTGCGCTTACCATGTCTGAAAGGACATGGCCCAATTGAAGCGTGGGAGGTGCCGGCGTTCCTGTCCCTGGCAGGTATCAGCTTACCATGTCTGAAAGGACATGGCCCAATTGAAGCGTCGATACATGCGGCACGGTATTTAAGGGGCATACCCTTACCATGTCTGAAAGGACATGGCCCAATTGAAGCTATGAACGGGCTGCTCTCTTCGGACCACTCCTGCCTCTTACCATGTCTGAAAGGACATGGCCCAATTGAAGCCAGATAGGGGGCACCGCGAACATCAGCAGCACCACGGCCTTACCATGTCTGAAAGGACATGGCCCAATTGAAGCGCGGAGACTATGACCACCAGTGACTTCCCCGGCCTGCCTTACCATGTCTGAAAGGACATGGCCCAATTGAAGCGTCGCGGTATCGATCGCGACCGCAAATGGTCCGACGCCCTTACCATGTCTGAAAGGACATGGCCCAATTGAAGCACAAGAATAATCCGTCCGCTACGGTATATTGTTCGCTTCTTACCATGTCTGAAAGGACATGGCCCAATTGAAGCTTCTCTTGCTTTTCGCTGTTTTCTGTGCCATTTTAGCTTACCATGTCTGAAAGGACATGGCCCAATTGAAGCTGCCTCCGCATGGACAACATCTGGGCGAAGACCAATCCCTTACCATGTCTGAAAGGACATGGCCCAATTGAAGCCCCTCCAACCCCGCCGGCGCCGAGACCCCGCACCTCCTTACCATGTCTGAAAGGACATGGCCCAATTGAAGCTTCCAATTGATATCCGTCCAGATGACAACCCCGGGCTTACCATGTCTGAAAGGACATGGCCCAATTGAAGCAACCTCGCGGACCACGCTGCGGGCAACACTGCGAACTTACCATGTCTGAAAGGACATGGCCCAATTGAAGCAACCTCGCGGACCACGCTGCGGGCAACACTGCGAACTTACCATGTCTGAAAGGACATGGCCCAATTGAAGCTATCCATGCTGCACCTCACCAGATTTTTAGGGTGTCGCTTACCATGTCTGAAAGGACATGGCCCAATTGAAGCGTGGTAATACGCTCGTAACCCTTACTGTATATTTCCCTTACCATGTCTGAAAGGACATGGCCCAATTGAAGCGAGCGTCTAAGCGTTACAGAACGACTTTCGGATACCCTTACCATGTCTGAAAGGACATGGCCCAATTGAAGCGCGCTCCTGGTCGCTACGATTGCGCTTAATGTCGGTCCTTACCATGTCTGAAAGGACATGGCCCAATTGAAGCTTATCGAACTCCGTGCCGCCTGCCCCAAAACGACAGGGACTTACCATGTCTGAAAGGACATGGCCCAATTGAAGCCGGTTTGGGCTGGATGAGCCCGTAATCGGTCATGATCTTACCATGTCTGAAAGGACATGGCCCAATTGAAGCAAACTCGCCTTCGACGGCGGCACCTCTGCCCCCGCCCTTACCATGTCTGAAAGGACATGGCCCAATTGAAGCCGGGGCTCGGTTTTCTCTATGCGAATTGCGCCGCCCTTACCATGTCTGAAAGGACATGGCCCAATTGAAGCAATCTGATACTTGTCCTTTACAAGTTTTACATTATTTACTTACCATGTCTGAAAGGACATGGCCCAATTGAAGCTGATGTTACCATTGCAGTATTTATTGAAATAGATTGCCTTACCATGTCTGAAAGGACATGGCCCAATTGAAGCCAGATCTCGCCCGGCGCCCTGGAGCTCATCGAGGCGGCCTTACCATGTCTGAAAGGACATGGCCCAATTGAAGCAGCCGGAAGTTGCCCTGTTCTGTGATGGCATGTTCCTTACCATGTCTGAAAGGACATGGCCCAATTGAAGCGCGACGCGGAGGATGCTGGTGGTGGCTCGCCGGAACTTCTTACCATGTCTGAAAGGACATGGCCCAATTGAAGCATCAACTTGATGAAGAGATTCGTGAATACCTTGCTAGCTTACCATGTCTGAAAGGACATGGCCCAATTGAAGCTTCATCATCAGAGTGTCACCACCACGCTAGAGCGTCCTTACCATGTCTGAAAGGACATGGCCCAATTGAAGCATGCGGATATTGATAACAAGTATGGTGAGGAGTTTACTCTTACCATGTCTGAAAGGACATGGCCCAATTGAAGCGGGATTTCGTATCTGACCGCCTGAACGCCTCCGTTCGCTTACCATGTCTGAAAGGACATGGCCCAATTGAAGCAAGCGGGTTGTTGCTCTCCTGGTGGTGCTGGCTTTCCCTTACCATGTCTGAAAGGACATGGCCCAATTGAAGCTGATCCAATCCTTAGGGGTACGACCGTACTTGAACCCTTACCATGTCTGAAAGGACATGGCCCAATTGAAGCCCATAACGACAACATACGCGGATGAGTAACCAGCAGCTTACCATGTCTGAAAGGACATGGCCCAATTGAAGCACTTCCAACAAACTTCCATCGTCGAGGCTCCCTGGACCTTACCATGTCTGAAAGGACATGGCCCAATTGAAGCGTTTTGTGGATTTGGTGACTATTCCACGCTTTAAAGCGCTTACCATGTCTGAAAGGACATGGCCCAATTGAAGCACTATTTATACGTTGCGTAATGCACTCGTAAGGATCTTACCATGTCTGAAAGGACATGGCCCAATTGAAGCGCAAATCAATTTTCAGTGTTCAGAAAGCCTCAACTGGCTTACCATGTCTGAAAGGACATGGCCCAATTGAAGCTACACATTGTTTCCATTCAATAGAAGGATTGAAACCCACTTACCATGTCTGAAAGGACATGGCCCAATTGAAGCTCTTTCAATGCGTTGGAATGTTCCTACCTGGGATATCTTACCATGTCTGAAAGGACATGGCCCAATTGAAGCTGCTTCTGTCGTTTAGCCTGTTTTGCTTCTTCAGCCTTACCATGTCTGAAAGGACATGGCCCAATTGAAGCAGTCTCAGTGGTCATATCCTGTGCAATAACCATCTCCTTACCATGTCTGAAAGGACATGGCCCAATTGAAGCATCAGCAGCAGGTGAAATTTATAGATCCGTAGCACCCTTACCATGTCTGAAAGGACATGGCCCAATTGAAGCATGGGTGCGCCTCGCCTCTGCGGTATCCTCTGAAACGCTTACCATGTCTGAAAGGACATGGCCCAATTGAAGCTCTATGAGTGTTAATGCGACAGTGCCCCGACCCTTGCCTTACCATGTCTGAAAGGACATGGCCCAATTGAAGCCAGTACGGCGTCCCGGTGCGGCTTCACGTCCCGGCCGGCTCTTACCATGTCTGAAAGGACATGGCCCAATTGAAGCAGAGGAGAGCCGCGCCAGGGCGGCACTATGGGCTTCCCTTACCATGTCTGAAAGGACATGGCCCAATTGAAGCGCGCTGGATGGCCGCGACGTGCTGAAGGCCCGGGGCCTTACCATGTCTGAAAGGACATGGCCCAATTGAAGCTCCCAGAGCCCCGCCCCGGAGAAGATCGCGGTCGCCTCTTACCATGTCTGAAAGGACATGGCCCAATTGAAGCCAGCGCCGGGTCTTCTCGTCCGCGTCCCAGTTCATCGCTTACCATGTCTGAAAGGACATGGCCCAATTGAAGCCCCACCGGCCGCCCCGGCCCGGAGATCAGCCCCGGACCTTACCATGTCTGAAAGGACATGGCCCAATTGAAGTCTCTCCTTCCTCAAGCGAGGTTAACCCATGTCAACCCTTACCATGTCTGAAAGGACATGGCCCAATTGAAGCGGGGGAGTTGTAGTAGGTCAGCTCTTCAAGCGGTTTCTTACCATGTCTGAAAGGACATGGCCCAATTGAAGCGGAATATGCCGGCCCAGGAGGGCGTCCACCATCCCCCTTACCATGTCTGAAAGGACATGGCCCAATTGAAGCGAGTGCGAATACCCCTACTACCGACACTGGTTCTCCGCTTACCATGTCTGAAAGGACATGGCCCAATTGAAGCGGCAAGTGGTATGCCCGGACGCACCCCGGCCGGTCGACTTACCATGTCTGAAAGGACATGGCCCAATTGAAGCAATTCTGGGTCGTCTTCCCAAAGCCGCGTCAGCACACTTACCATGTCTGAAAGGACATGGCCCAATTGAAGCGGCGAGATCGGTTGCCCCCCAGGCACGACCGCGCATCCTTACCATGTCTGAAAGGACATGGCCCAATTGAAGCCTGCACTTGCAATCGCTGCACACTCGGCAGGAGCCCCTTACCATGTCTGAAAGGACATGGCCCAATTGAAGCATGTCCGCTTTCAAGTCCTTGCGGGGTTTTGCGACCCTTACCATGTCTGAAAGGACATGGCCCAATTGAAGCGGCGGTATCGCAGATCTCCCGATCGATGACCGAGTCCTTACCATGTCTGAAAGGACATGGCCCAATTGAAGCAGACCAGAGATGGCATTCAGTAGGGTTTCCAAAAATCTTACCATGTCTGAAAGGACATGGCCCAATTGAAGCTTCGGTCGGCGTTGTCGTGAGTGTGACCGAAGGGGAGCTTACCATGTCTGAAAGGACATGGCCCAATTGAAGCATCGAGATACCGGGCGATATCTGCGGGTCCGTGAACCCTTACCATGTCTGAAAGGACATGGCCCAATTGAAGCGGCGGTATCGCAGATCTCCCGATCGATGACCGAGTCCTTACCATGTCTGAAAGGACATGGCCCAATTGAAGCAGACCAGAGATGGCATTCAGTAGGGTTTCCAAAAATCTTACCATGTCTGAAAGGACATGGCCCAATTGAAGCGTGATGAGTCGGGACGAGATGATCGCCGTCGCCCGGCTTACCATGTCTGAAAGGACATGGCCCAATTGAAGCGAGCATCCTTCTGACTCGCCCGGCCTGGGTCGCCGCCCTTACCATGTCTGAAAGGACATGGCCCAATTGAAGCTTGCTCGTCCATCTTTCACATCTCTACCAATCCTGTCCCTTACCATGTCTGAAAGGACATGGCCCAATTGAAGCTGCGGAATCGAGAACGCCTGCTCAGGCTCATGCTTTCTTACCATGTCTGAAAGGACATGGCCCAATTGAAGCATCTCCGGGATGCTCTTCGGCATCGTCATCGAGACCCCTTACCATGTCTGAAAGGACATGGCCCAATTGAAGCCCCGGGCGACATCGTCTTGACGCAGTCCAGGCAGACACTTACCATGTCTGAAAGGACATGGCCCAATTGAAGCGTTTCTGCGTGATCTGCCGTTCCGCCACAGAACGGACTTACCATGTCTGAAAGGACATGGCCCAATTGAAGCGGGTCTTCGTGGCGAGCCGCCTGGTGCCGGGGGACGACCTTACCATGTCTGAAAGGACATGGCCCAATTGAAGCCCTTTCTCCAGAGCCACCTTCCCCGTCTCTTTTCCCCTTACCATGTCTGAAAGGACATGGCCCAATTGAAGCAGAACTAGATCAAACGAACCGCCGTCCTTGAGCCCCTCTTACCATGTCTGAAAGGACATGGCCCAATTGAAGCAGGTCGCCTGCGGTGCCACGGGCGTGGGTGAAGAACCCTTACCATGTCTGAAAGGACATGGCCCAATTGAAGCTCCCCCGGCGTCGTCGTCGGTTCTACGGTCGGGGCCTTACCATGTCTGAAAGGACATGGCCCAATTGAAGCCTGATCGCCATTGGCCCCGTGATCGATGAGATCATTCTGCTTACCATGTCTGAAAGGACATGGCCCAATTGAAGCGCCCTCTGGATCACCGCGGCCCTGACCGGTGCGGCCCTTACCATGTCTGAAAGGACATGGCCCAATTGAAGCGTCAGTTCTGCCGTGCCGAGCGATGACCGCGGGCTTGCTTACCATGTCTGAAAGGACATGGCCCAATTGAAGCACGTCCGGGGTCGGGGCGTGGGCAAGAATCGAGATCCCCTTACCATGTCTGAAAGGACATGGCCCAATTGAAGCCCATCGCAGAGTTTCCAGTTTGACGGGACGGAAGCGACGGACTTACCATGTCTGAAAGGACATGGCCCAATTGAAGCATTTCGAGAATCATCCGCCGCATGTTCTCCCGCTGAACCTTACCATGTCTGAAAGGACATGGCCCAATTGAAGCCTGCAGGGAAGAGAACCCCTGGTAGCGTCTGGAAGACTTACCATGTCTGAAAGGACATGGCCCAATTGAAGCGCGGCGTAGGCGAGCCCGACCGCCTCGAAGAGACCCGCCTTACCATGTCTGAAAGGACATGGCCCAATTGAAGCCCCCCTCCCGGCGAAGCCGGGTAAGCGCGGCAGCGCTTCTTACCATGTCTGAAAGGACATGGCCCAATTGAAGCCCCGACGACGCGGTCGCCGTCAGAGAGGCAGGCCGCGACTTACCATGTCTGAAAGGACATGGCCCAATTGAAGCTGACGGTCATTTTAGCCTCATTTTAGGGGAAGCGGACTTACCATGTCTGAAAGGACATGGCCCAATTGAAGCGGCCTCTGTCCAATACCGCCGGACTCGGAAGCCTGGCGCTTACCATGTCTGAAAGGACATGGCCCAATTGAAGCAGATCTATCAACTCGTCACCGCGTTTCGACACCTCGGCCTTACCATGTCTGAAAGGACATGGCCCAATTGAAGCGTTATGCGTGAGGCTCTCGTTTTTTAGAGACGTGAGGCTTACCATGTCTGAAAGGACATGGCCCAATTGAAGCTGTTCCTCCTCGGTGAGGGCCGCGGTGGTCTTGCCGCTTACCATGTCTGAAAGGACATGGCCCAATTGAAGCAGCACGAACTCTTCCGCGGTCAGGATCTCTCCGCCTTTCCCTTACCATGTCTGAAAGGACATGGCCCAATTGAAGCGTCTGCAAGGGCTGCCCTGCAGAAGGCCCAACATGCCTCTTACCATGTCTGAAAGGACATGGCCCAATTGAAGCGAGACGGTCATCTTGCCGTTCGGCGCGACCTTGATCCTTACCATGTCTGAAAGGACATGGCCCAATTGAAGCGGTTAGGATGCCGCCCCCGAGGAAGACCATGGTGACTTACCATGTCTGAAAGGACATGGCCCAATTGAAGCGGGATTTTGCTGTCGATGTCGATAAGTCGGATCCTCTTACCATGTCTGAAAGGACATGGCCCAATTGAAGCATCCTCGTGCCCCGGCTCCCAACAGCACCAGAACGGCTCTTACCATGTCTGAAAGGACATGGCCCAATTGAAGCGGCATGGGCTTGCTCCTCCCGGGGCTCGAAAGAGCCCTTACCATGTCTGAAAGGACATGGCCCAATTGAAGCGGGGACGGTCTGTTCTTCCATCGATGCCAGGGAGACCCTTACCATGTCTGAAAGGACATGGCCCAATTGAAGCGTTTATAACGTCTCTTCTCCGGACCAGACTATCCCCTTACCATGTCTGAAAGGACATGGCCCAATTGAAGCGAGGTGCTCAATGACAACGCACCGTTCCAGTGCGCACTTACCATGTCTGAAAGGACATGGCCCAATTGAAGCCAGGCGCGGCCGCACTCTTCCAGCCGGTGATTCAGGCTTACCATGTCTGAAAGGACATGGCCCAATTGAAGCGGGAGCGCGTCCCACCGGGAGATCATGGCCTGCCCCCCTTACCATGTCTGAAAGGACATGGCCCAATTGAAGCAAGGAAGGAGGGTATACTACCGTCCAATTTGAACTCCTTACCATGTCTGAAAGGACATGGCCCAATTGAAGCTATAGATAACTACTATACCGAGATAACTTCTCATGGCCTTACCATGTCTGAAAGGACATGGCCCAATTGAAGCGTAGCACCAACAGGAAGTGCAACATGCGGAGGGAATTCTTACCATGTCTGAAAGGACATGGCCCAATTGAAGCGCGCGGTAGCGCCAGCAGTAATTGGTTGCTGGATAACTTACCATGTCTGAAAGGACATGGCCCAATTGAAGCCACGAGAACACCCGATCCGACCGCTTCCGCCGGCGCACTTACCATGTCTGAAAGGACATGGCCCAATTGAAGCTACTTGGTAAGGCAAGAGCAAAACTCCAAGAAGCCTTCTTACCATGTCTGAAAGGACATGGCCCAATTGAAGCGTTTTCATGATGTCTGTCTCAGTGCTGCGGGTGCGGCTTACCATGTCTGAAAGGACATGGCCCAATTGAAGCTATCGCCGCCAAAGAACCGGTGGTAGAAGAGAACCGACTTACCATGTCTGAAAGGACATGGCCCAATTGAAGCATCGGCGTTGTGCAGAACCCGTATACCGAAAACGTCCTTACCATGTCTGAAAGGACATGGCCCAATTGAAGCCGCGATACGGAGCAGGACGTCAAGGACCTCAAGGCCCTTACCATGTCTGAAAGGACATGGCCCAATTGAAGCTCGGGAGAGGCTCGTTTAGGTATTCCACCCCTTTTACTCTTACCATGTCTGAAAGGACATGGCCCAATTGAAGCTTGACAAACTCTCGCGCCAGGCCACCCGGAGCCGCTTACCATGTCTGAAAGGACATGGCCCAATTGAAGCCCGCCGACACCGCCCCGGAGGGGAGCGCAGGCAAGGCCTTACCATGTCTGAAAGGACATGGCCCAATTGAAGTTCGCCAAGATTGCGGCGACGATCGGTTCTTTGCGGGCTTACCATGTCTGAAAGGACATGGTCCAATTGAAGCGTGAGTTTTATAGAGGTACAATGCAGGGAAGAGATCCTTACCATGTCTGAATGGATATGGCCCAATTGAGCTGAATGAGACCGCACGACCACTCTTTGTGAGCGAACCTTTTGACCAGGCAAAACATCCGAGTAAAGAAAGGAGAGTCCCATGATGGCAGAGAGGCCCCCTCGTGTATCTTCCTGCGCGCGGAGAACTCCTGCCACGCCCGTACGTCAAACAATCCCACCAAACAGCGCCCGACTGACGAGACAATAGAGCCCGGCCACGGTCGCCGCCGCCGGGATGGTCAGGACCCACGCGGCGACGATCTCGCGGACCACGCCCCACTTGACCGCCGAGTAGCTGCGGGTTGCACCGACGCCCATGATCGCACCGGTGCGTCGTCGCGGACCTCTGCCGGTATTACCGGGAACTGCGGGACGGGAGCCCGTATTGGTATAGCGCGGGTCTGTGGACACGGGCCGGGGACCGCGGGTACTGAAGGGATTCTCACTCACACTTCGCGCGGTTCTTGCTCATATCATCTCATATCCATCTATTTTTATGCGAGAGGTGCCGGCGACCAATGTCAAAACCACGGCATCTCAGCAGAGGAAAGCGGCAAGAGACCGCCCGGGAACTACCTGACCCATCTCCCGGACCCGAGTAGCAAAACTCGTCCGGGAGAAGGTGTTGAGGATAAAGTCAGATTGATAGCATTACACGGTGAGGAAACAGAATGCACAGCATAGATAGGAAAGACGGCAGCCCCCATGATGAAG
>OFEK01002019.1_pt1 | contig 11918 bp, 7 predicted proteins | sample 1521131 | NCBI WGS metagenome assembly OFEK01 (sample SAMN05720209, study PRJEB24109) | activated sludge metagenome | isolation source: Anaerobic digester | place: China | collected 2015-12-16
AGACCTAATTTAAAAAAAAATATGGAATTATCAAAACTATGGAGTTATAATTTACTAAGGTGACGAGGTGAAAGAATATTCAGCTCGTCGCGGCCAGGCTTTTATACATACAAGCCGATCCATGAGGGGCCGTAAGCTTTGGAAAATTTCCCGGCTTTCCGGATCAAGGCCTTACAGTTGTAATAACGAAATTGAACGGCAGTAAAACAAACATCCGCGCAAACGACAACCTGCCGGACGCGGATGCTCAATATAATTTTGTTCGTCCGGACGAATTCCGGTGACGGTCAGGAATACTTAACTGTCGATCCTGAGAAAATCGCCCTTCATGTTAAACTCAAGATCAAGACCGTTGTCGAGCTCAACCTGCTGATTCTTCCCGTCAATCTCCCAGCCGGTAATCGAATTTGCCGGATAGTTTTGCTGTACGTAGTTCAGTATCTTTTCAGGGATCACACTGTCAGGAAGCGGAGTCCTTCCATCAATGCCAATAATTTCTTTTTTCCGGTTAAACTCCAGATTTATGTTTCCCTCCAGGACAACATCATACGTCTTTGTAAGCCCATCCCTATCGATAACAGACTGAAGCACCTGAATGCCTGCAAAATGCGTTGAAACATAGGTCTGAATTTCGTCGGGCAGTCCGGAATATGGAACAATTTCGTCTTTGCTGCAACCGGAAAGACTTATCATAAGTGCAGCAAGCAACAAGCTCCATTTGGAAATGCTACTTGTAAACATTTTTTAAATTAATTTTAAGATAATGCTACTCTATTAAAGGATTTTTGCAACTCCAGGCACATTAAACGTAATATTGCAACAATTGTTTTGGTTTGGAGTGATGATATTCGTTAATGGAATTTCAGCAAAAAGCCTTAGGATTAATCAAATCGGAAAGCCCGATACCATTCAGGTATAAGGGGAATAACAATTTTCAGACTTTCAGATATTTCCGGATGAAATCCACGATTTCCTTCATGGCTTCCGTCGCTTCTTTAAACATGGGATCAAGAAGAGGATAACAGTGAACCATATCTTCTCCCTGTCTGAATACGACATCGCAGCCGGCATCCTTAGCTTTCCGGGCAAACTGTTCTCCGTCGCAGTACAGCTCATCGGCATCGCCGGCATTGATCAGCATGGGCGGCAAACCCGTCAAATCGCCAAACAGAGGTGAGATCAGGGGATTGGAAGGATCGCTCCCGGCCGAATAGTAACGACTGAAAACGGTCCATGAGTCCATAGGAGCCAGAGATACCCTGTTTTTTGTTTTGTACGATTCGCCCGAGCAGGTCAGATCGGTCCACGGGGAAATGGCTACTGCAGCCACGGGGATGGGCAGGTTCTCATTTTTCAGGGCAAGGAGTGTCGCCAGACAAAGACCTCCTCCGGCCGACTCTCCGGCAATAAGTATGTTTTCGGGTTTATACCCGGATGAAAGCAACCAGCGGTAAACGCTCACGGAATCGTCGAGAGCGGCAGGAAACGGATGCTCCGGAGCAAGCCTGTAATCGTACTGAAGACAGTACACTCCGGTTTTAGCTGCCAGTTTTGCCACAATGCCGCGATGGTCGCTGCACGATCCGGAAACATAACCGCCGCCGTGAGCGTACATAAGAACCTTTTCGGGACCGGAACCCGAAGGAACCAGCATTTCTGCATTAATTCCCTCAATCGCAAGCTTTTGAACGCTGACGTTCGCAGGTAACCTGCCAAATCGGGCAGCCCCTTTCTCGCATTGCTCTCTGAATGCAGGAATGGACGTATTGAAATCGAACACCGGCTTTCGCAGTTTGCCTTCAAATAAATGCCTGTTTCGCAACATTAAATTTATCATCCTGCTTTTAAACCCTGCCATATTGTTATATTTTTAAGGTTTTTAACACGGAAATCGGATAAAGGCGAAAGTGAAATCACTGTTTTTCCTGTTTGCACAGTTTTTCCGCCCGGGAATAGTATGCGTTTTAACTGCCGCTACATACCTTCTCCTTTCTCCGAACCAGAGCAAAAGTATTCATTTCGTTTAATATTCGTACAATATATTTATATTAATTCTATCGATATAGAGTAAACTAAATAAATACATGTAATGGTATATCTGAGAAAAACTAAAAACTTCCTTTGCATTTTCGAATATACACTACACAGCAATGAATCCTAACGGTTTAACTTGAAACCTATCCCGAAAGGCCAGCAGGAATGGATCCTCTGCAATAATTATATTCTGAATTTAACGGGCTGAACAGCTCAGAGGCAGGGAATGAAAACAGGCAAATCGCCCGGGTTTTAAAGGATTATCGTTCCCCGATCTGCTGCCTCCACATGGCGTAGTAGAGTCCTTTGTTTTCGAGCAGGGCGTCGTGATTACCTTCTTCCACGATTTTCCCCTTTTCCAGAACATAAATACGGTCGGCATGCATGATGGTGGAAAGGCGGTGGGCGATCATCAGGATAATTTGCTTTTTACCTGCCGAGATTTGGCGCAGAGTGCCGGTGATTTCCTCTTCCGTAATTGAATCGAGAGCCGAAGTAGCTTCATCAAAGATCAGCACCTTCGGATTTCTCACCAGAGCCCTTGCGATAGCCAGGCGTTGCTTTTCTCCGCCTGAAACCATTTTTCCGCCTTCGCCCAGTAGGGTGTCGAGTCCGTGCTTCGATTCCTCCACGATTTTAAGGCTTGAAGCCTTACGCAATGCTGTCAGTATCTCTTCGTCGGTAGCATCGGGCTTAACAAACTGAAGATTGGCACGGATGGAACCCGAAAAAAGCTGAGTATCCTGTGTAACAAAACCCAGTTGGCGGCGCAGCCGATTGTACCGTATCTCCCTGGCTGGAATATCGTCGAAATAGATTTTGCCACCGGTGGGAGTATACAGCCCGACAAGCAGCTTAACCAGCGTTGACTTACCGCATCCCGAAGGTCCCGCAAAGGCAATGGTCTCTCCTATTCCAACTTTAAACGACAGATTCTCAATGGCGTCGTGACCTGCCTTAGCATAACGAAAATGCACATCTTCAAAGCGTAGAGATTCAATTTCACCGATATCAACCGGCTCGTCGGGCCGGTATTCCGTCTCCTTTTTCAAAAGATTTCTGAACATCTGCAAAGATGCTTCTGCTTCGCGGTATGCCAGAAGAATGGAACCCAGATCCTGAAGGGGAAACATAATGCGGGTTGAAATAAATTGCATCGCTATCAGTTCACCGGTTGATAACATATTTCTGAAAATCAGCCATAACAGTATGAAAAGAATCGATTCCTTGAGTAACAATAGAACGGATTTCTGGTAAAAGGTCAGTGTCCTGATCTTCTTCACCTTATTCATCTCAAGATCGTAGATGTTTCCGGTAAACACACGCAGCCTTCTGATTTCAGGCCATGTAAGTCCCATGCTTTTGACAAACTCAATGTTCCGTAGCGATTCGGTAATTGTTCCGCTCATCTTGTTCGTTTCCTGAATTACGGACCGCTGAATGGTTTTAATTTTCCGGCTCAACATTCCGGTAAGTCCTCCAAGCCAAACCACCCCGATAAAAAATACGGGTATCAGTGCCCAGTGTTTGGTCACGGAATACCATATCAGAAAAGCAATCCCGACTACGGCAGAAAAAAGGGAAGTAATGAACGCATTGATGAACCGCTCGTTGTCGTTCCTCACTTTCTGCAGCAGCGACAACAGATGACCGCTGCTGCTGTCTTCGAATTCGCTGAATGGAAGACGTAAAGTATGTTTCAGACCCTCATTGAAAATGGACAACCCGAATTTCTGTACAACCATTCGCGTAAAATAATCGGTGAATGCGTGTGTAAGCCGGGCAGCAAGAGCAATCCCTATTGCCAGTGCAAGCAGACCAAGAACGCCTTTTACAAGTTCATCCTGACTGCGTCCGTCGGGGTTAACTGCAAAATTATCGATGATCTTTCCGAAAATGATGGGATCAATCAAATCCAGAACCTGAGCCACTGCAGCCAGGGACATCGAAAGAAACAGCCACTTTTTAAAAGGCTTAAGGTACGTCCAGAGAATTTTCAATCGTGCGCTTATTTTGAAATTACATAATAAAACTCAACTGCCTGAGCGCTGAAAATCCATGACTTAGCAATTTCTGTACCACCAGGATTGTGATTGTCATTTCTTTGTCAGGCATTTATTGCCTGAGCCGCTTTTTGCATTTCCCGGCAACCGGACAAAAACCGTTTGAAAGTATTCCCCGGGTATACATAAGTAAACTGCACCTGCTTCACTATTCACGGCAAGGCTGGTCCGGAATGCTCTGAAGCAAAGCCTTGCCAAACCGTCATTTTTTGTTAAACAGCTGTTCGGCAGGACATCCCAGCTCTCTCTGCCTGCAGTGTTTACAGGTGAGCTTCCCTCTCACATAACCATTGCCGGCGGTTGAAAGACCGGCCAGGAACAATGCTGCCAGCAACACAATCAGATTAAAATCCGTCAGGAGATAAAAAATAGCCGTACCAAGAGGAATCAGAACTACCAGCATATTCGGGAGCATATGTTTCCATGAAAGTGTTTTGCTGTTAAACTCTTTCGGCTCGCCAAATCCAAAGAAAAAGGCGCTTATTTTTCCTTTTCCGAAACCGCATCGTTTACCGCAATAGTAGCAGTATGTGCAGCTTGTCTTTAATAATCTGACCTCCAGGATCAGAATATAAGCCAGATAAAAAAGGGCAAAAACAAGTCCTGCTTTCAGCATAATCCCTATCCCAAGTGCATAGGAAGCCAAAGAAAAAAGATTTGACACCAGCACCGTCCGGACCGGGAATTCCGCATATGCATCCAAAGATTTCATACGTTGGTTTTTAAAAACGGGAGTCCCCAATGATTTCCTGTATACGGAATTCCGGGACCAGTTAACCATTCCGCTTCAGGCCTTCCGGCATTTAGATTTGAACCGGTAAACGATTTCTGCGGTACCAGGTGCCATTACCAGCGTTAGTAACCATCCTCTAAGTTAAGAAATTCATACATCGAACCAGACTTTTGGAACTCCATTTTCAAACCATCCGGTTTTTTTGGAGAAGCCTGCGGTAACAAATCGAATGCCTGAAAAGTAAAGAAATAGCAGATTAACGGGATTCCTTTGTGATTCCTTCGTGAGAAATTCCTTTTAAGGTCCTTTTAATGACCTTTTATCATGGAAAGACAGATTCTCTCCGGTATATCCAAATTGCATGTAATCAATGAATTAAAGAGAATATTTTACCGGTGGAATTTTATCCCGGTGAATCAAAAAAGGACTCTGAATGGTCTTTGGTAAAACCCAATTATAGAGAAAGGTCGGATGAACATCTGAGATCGTAAACCGGAGACTTAAGTTCTCACATCAGAAGATGTGCAAGGGCAGGTTTCAGTTCAGGGAACTGAAAAACGAATCCATCCTTTTTCAGGCGGGCGGGAACGGCTTTTTGTCCGTCGGTAAGAACCTGGGCTCCTTCCCCGAAGGCCAGTTTCAGGGCAAAGGCAGGCAGGGGCATAATAACGGGACGGTGTAGCACTTTCCCGAGTGTTTGTGTAAACCCAAGATTATTGGTTACCTCCGGAGCTGTCAGGTTAAAAATCCCGGTTAGGCGGCGCTCCAGTACAAAAACAAACGCGTTGATGAGGTCATCGATATGGATCCAGGAAAATCCCTGTTGTCCGCCGGCTATGGGGCCACCCAGTCCCAAACGGAATGGCAGCAGCATTTTAGGCAGAGCACCGCCTTTGTTATCGAGCACCACGCCAAGCCTCATTATGGCAAGTGCTGCATCTTCCGGCAGTTTTGCCGCTTCGGTTTCCCAGCGTGTGCATACTTCCGAAAGGTAATTGCCCGCAGTTTTTTTGCAGGTCTCATCCACCATTTCACCGTCGGGATATATACCTACAGCTGAAGCAGAGATAAAAACCAGAGGAGATGTAACGGCATCAGCCAGTTTGCGGGTTACGTCGGTACGGCTGTCCATGATCTCTTTTTTATACTTCCGGGTCCATCTGCCGGCAATGGGAGCGCCTGCCAGATTTATCACTGCTCCGGCATCCTTCAGCTTTTCTTTCAGCAGTTCCGGATCTCCGGTAAAATCACCGCGGCGCAGTCCAACAACCCGATATCCCATCCCGCCAAGGACATCCGTAAGCCTCTTCCCGATCAGGCCGGTGGAACCGCTTATAACTATCTTCATATAAAGGTTTTTAGATGTTTAAAGATTTTTGAGTTTCCTTCAGACATATGAATGAAAAAATGCGCCGGAGCTTTGGCAGGATTAAAAAACCCATACCTTTGCAGCGTTTAATGCCAGGCATTTAACAATCGCGCTGACTAAAGGTTTTACTGAATATATTAAAATACCTGCCATGGATAATGTTAAGACATCCGCTGACGAAAGGCTTTTTCAGGAATTCCCGCCGGTAACTACCGGAGAATGGGAAGAGAAGATCATCCAGGACCTGAAGGGTGCCGATTACGAAAAGAAGCTGATCTGGAAGACTCCAGAGGGAGTTCGGGTGAAGCCGTACTACAGGGCTGAGGACCTGGAAGCCGTCAAAGAACTGCAAAACAGCCTTCCCGGACAGTTCCCCTTTCTGAGGGGCAATCATACCGGACGCAACGACTGGAAGATCTGCCAGGACATTGAAACCGCGGATACTGCCGTTGCCAATGCACAGGCCAGAGAAGCGCTTGCAAAAGGTGCTGAGGCAGTATCGCTGAACGTTCAGAAAGCCGCGGACCGGGAATCCCTCGCCCGGCTGCTTGAAGGGATTGATACGGAAAAATCGTTTCTCCTTTTTAACTCTTCCAAATCGTATCCGGCCTTTGCCGAGACCCTTGCCGCCGTGCTTGGAAGCAAGGCAGCAACAGCTTCCGGATCGTTTGATTTTGACCCCGTCAGCTATCTGCTTCAGAAAGGAAACTTCCACACCTCGGAACAGAAAGACCTTGGAGAAGCTGCGGAGCTGCTGAAGAAAGCGGGCGATTTACTTCCCGGATTCCGTGCAATAACCGTAAACGGAGATTTCTTCCACAATGCCGGTTCCACTCTGGTACAGGAGCTTGCTTTCTCGCTGGCTTCGGGCAACGAGTACCTTGCTTTGCTTACGGGTACTGGTTTTGAACCAGGCAAGGCTGCTGCCGGTATAACGTTCAATTTTGCTGCAGGCAGCAATTACTTTATGGAAATTGCCAAGCTGCGTGCTGCCCGCCTGCTCTGGGCCCGCATCGTGGAGCAATACAAGCCGGCTTCCGCCGATGACGCAAAAATGCACATCCACGTTATTACGGCAAACTTTAATAAAACCATCTACGATCCGCACGTTAACCTCCTGCGCACCACCACCGAAGCCATGTCGGCAGCTATTGGCGGGGCTGATGTGATTACGGTTCTGCCGTTCGACATCGATTTCAGGGAGCCCGATGCTTTCTCCATGCGTCTAGCACGCAACCAGCAGATTCTGCTGAAAGAGGAGTCGAACCTCGATAAGGTAATCGACCCTTCAGCCGGATCCTATTACATTGATTCACTTTCCATGTCGGTTGCCGAAGCAGCCTGGGAGCTCTTCCTTAAAGTTGAGGATATGGGCGGTATGGTTGCCGCCGTCAAGGCAGGATTTATTCAGGCAACGGTTGCCGAAAGTGCCCGTCAGCGCAACGCCGACATAGCCTCACGTAAAACCGTACTGCTTGGCACCAATCAGTATCCCAACCTTTCCGAAAAAGTGCTTGACAGGATTCAGGCTGCGGAAGAGGAGGAAGAAACGGAAGCAGGTCCGGTTCCCATCTACAGGGTTATGGAAACCTACCGTGGAGCCGATGCGTTTGAAGATCTCAGGCTTGCCACCGAAATCTATACCGCTGAGGAGGGTCACCGCCCGCATGTATTCCTGTTTACCACCGGCAACCTGGCTATGCGTAAGGCAAGAGCCGGCTTCAGCACCAACTTCTTCGGATGTGCCGGATACACCATCACCGACAATGCAGGCTTCAGCAGTGTTGAAGACGGGGTTAAGGCAGCCATTGATGCAGAGGCAGATATCGTAGTTCTTTGCAGCAGCGATGAAGAATACGCTGAGATTGCGCCTTCAGCCGCCCGCCAGCTGAAAGCCGCCAAACCAGAAATTCAGGTTGTGGTTGCCGGTTACCCCAAAGAAATATTGGAAACACTGAAAGAAGCCGGTGTGGATGAATTCATTCACGTTCGCACCAATGTTCTCGAGAGTCTTTATGCATTCCAGCAGAAACTGGGAATTATGCTTTAATAATCCGCCAGAACGACTGAGTTCTTAATACACAGACAGATAACGTTGAATCCTTGAATAAAAAAAATATGCGTCCCGATTTTAAAAACGTAAACCTCAGGTCGATTCCCGCCGGTAAAGAAGGTGCACTTCCCAAAGAATGCAACTGGATAACGACGGAGCAAATCCCGGTAAAACCCGTTTTTACCGCCTCTGACCTGGAAAAGATGGAGCACCTGAACTATGCTGCGGGCATCGCTCCGTTTCTTCGCGGTCCATACAGTACCATGTATGTAATGAAACCATGGACCATCCGTCAGTATGCCGGTTTCTCCACCGCTGAGGAATCCAATGCATTTTACCGCCGCAACCTGGCGGCCGGACAAATGGGTCTTTCGGTGGCCTTCGACCTGGCCACGCACCGCGGCTACGACTCCGACCACGAGCGTGTGGTTGGCGATGTGGGTAAAGCCGGAGTAGCCATCGACAGCATCCTCGACATGAAGATACTGTTCGATCAGATTCCGCTGGATAAAATGTCGGTTTCGATGACCATGAACGGAGCGGTATTGCCCATCATGGCATTTTACATCGTTGCCGCCGAGGAGCAGGGCGTGCCGATGGAAAAGCTGAGCGGTACCATTCAGAACGACATTCTGAAGGAGTTTATGGTGCGCAACACCTACATTTATCCGCCCATACCTTCCATGAAGATTATTGCCGATATTTTTGAGTTTACTTCACAGAATATGAAGAAGTTTAACTCCATCTCCATCAGCGGATACCATATGCAGGAAGCCGGTGCCACCGCCGACATCGAGCTGGCATATACCCTGGCCGACGGACTCGAGTATCTCCGTACGGGCATTCAGGCCGGCATTCCGGTGGATGCATTTGCACCCCGCCTCTCTTTTTTCTGGGGTATCGGCATGAATCACTTCATGGAGATTGCCAAGATGCGTGCTGCACGACTGCTTTGGGCAAAGATTGTGAAGCAGTTCAATCCGAAAGATCCCAAGTCGATGGCTCTGCGTACCCACTCTCAGACTTCGGGATGGAGTCTCACGGAGCAGGATCCGTTCAATAACGTTACCCGTACGGCGGTTGAGGCGCTGGCTGCAGCCCTGGGACACACCCAGAGTCTGCATACCAATGCGCTGGATGAGGCCATTGCACTGCCCACCGACTTTTCGGCACGCATTGCCCGCAATACCCAGATATACCTGCAGGAAGAGACAAACATTAACAAGGTGGTAGATCCGTGGGGTGGTTCGTACTATGTGGAATCCCTTACGCATGAGCTGGCACACAAAGCCTGGAAGCTGATTGAGGAAGTGGAGCAGCTTGGCGGTATGGCCAAAGCCATAGAAACCGGAATTCCCAAAATGCGTATTGAAGAAGCCGCTGCCCGCAAGCAGGCGCGCATCGACTCGGGACGCGATACCATTCTGGGTGTTAATAAATACCGTCTCGACAAGGAAGACCCCATCGAGACCCTTGAGGTTGACAATACAGCAGTACGCGAGGCTCAGCTTAAAAGACTGGCACAGCTCCGTACCAACCGCAACAACGAAGAGGTACAGGCCGCCCTGGAGGCACTGACACGTGCAGCCGAAACCGGCGAAGGCAATCTGCTTGCCCTTTCCATCGATGCTGCCCGCAAACGTGCATCGCTGGGTGAGATTTCAATGGCCCTCGAAAAAGTATATGGGAGATATAAAGCCGTGATACGTTCCATTTCAGGAGTTTACTCCTCCGAATCAGCCGACGACAGCAGCTTCAGGAAAGCCTGTGAACTGGCAGACCAGTTTGCCGAACTCGAAGGGCGCCGCCCCCGCATTATGATCGCTAAGATGGGTCAGGACGGACACGACCGCGGAGCCAAGGTGGTAGCAACCGGCTATGCAGATATAGGATTTGATGTGGACATCGGACCTTTGTTCCAGACTCCGGAAGAAGCCGCACGCCAGGCAGTGGAAAACGACGTTCACGTACTGGGCGTTTCCAGCCTTGCTGCCGGACATAAAACCCTGGTACCCCAGGTAATCGAAGAGCTGAAAAAGCTTGGCCGCGAAGACATCATGGTTATCGTTGGCGGTGTAATTCCGCCGCAGGATTACGACTTCCTCTACAAGGCCGGCGCCATGGCTATCTTCGGACCCGGTACCGTAATTCCGGATGCTGCCATCAGGATGCTCGAAATTATGATCGAAGCACGCAAATAACGCTGCAAACTTTTGCGACCGTCAGGGCCGCAATCCACCTAATTCAGGAAAAGGAATCCGTCAATGGGTTCCTTTTCTTTTATAATACTCCAACCGGAAACAGATGTCAGGGATTATCAAACCGCTGAACGGCAATTCCATCAGGGGCAGTGACTGCATAGGAAACATACATCCCGCGAAAGCGGAAATGTTAGTAAAATATTTTAAAATCAGATGGAATTTTGTGCATCTTTGAATAATGAAATCAGCCGGTCTTATTAAAACCGCGACAGCAATTGCCGGTTTGCTAATTCTCAGCGTTTCTGCATATACTCAGCAGCAAAACCACCCGATAACCATGCAGGGTCGTCCGCTCTATGCCATCATTCTGGATAAGGATGCCGATTCGCTTACCTGTTTTGCTGCCAACGAACTGCAGGATTACCTTTTCCGGATAAGCGGGGCACAGGTAAGAATTTCCGATAAACCCCTGAAACGATTTAAATCGATCTTTATCGGCAGGGATTGGTTTTCGAAGAAAGAAGCATCCGAAAAACTGGATGCCCTGAACGGAGATGGTTTCTGCATCTTCAGCGAAAGCGGGCATTTCTTCCTTGGCGGGAAACGGCCTGTGGGCGACCTGTATGCAATGTACACGCTGCTTGAGGAGTATGCAGGATGCATTTGGTTTGGCAACGGAGAAGTTCATATCCCGCAAAGGCAGGAATTCACCCTGCCCGATATATCCCTGTATTCCCAACCGGATTTTCGATTCCGTCATCCGCATTTCCCGGGCAACACCGAACCTGGAAACTACATTCCGGCACGTACACAGCCCAGGGACGAGTGGGGAATGTTTGTGCACACCTTCCATAAACTGATGCCTCCGGATACATACTTCGGGAAACACCCGGAATATTACTCCCAGGTTAACGGGAAACGGATCCGCGACGGACAGCTCTGCCTGAGCAATCCCGAAGTAATTCGCATACTGACGGAAAACCTCGGTGCGGAAATGATGAAAAAGCCTCAGTGTACCTACTGGTCGGTATCGCAGAACGACTGCATCAATTACTGCGAATGCAGTCAGTGCCAGGATATGTACGATCGGTACGGCAGCATTTCGGGAGCTTACGTTCACATGGCCAATCAAATAGCTCGTAACTTTCCGGACAAGCAAATTTCCACACTGGCCTATCAGTTTACCCGCTCTGCTCCTTCTGCCATAGTCCCCGACAGCAATGTAAACATCATGTTTTGCTCCATAGAATGCAACCGGAGCCAGCCGCTGGCAACGGATCCGCGCAGTGCGGATTTTGTGGTGGACATGAAAGACTGGTCTGCCCTTACCGGAAACATTTTTATGTGGGATTACGTAGTGCAATTCAAGACGTTCACCTGTCCCTTTGAATTTTGGGGTGCTGCAGCCCAACATCCGTTTCTTCCGCGAACACGGTGTGCCGATGATGTTTCAGCAGGGCAGCGG
>OFEK01002023.1_pt1 | contig 11888 bp, 9 predicted proteins | sample 1521131 | NCBI WGS metagenome assembly OFEK01 (sample SAMN05720209, study PRJEB24109) | activated sludge metagenome | isolation source: Anaerobic digester | place: China | collected 2015-12-16
AGCCTGTTCTTATATGCTCTAATATTCCCGGCCGTATTTATGTAAAAAGCACCGTTTTCCAGCAACTCACCTTTAAAATCCTGCCTTCTCGGCCTCGCTCTATAATCATAATTTTTGGAGGTTCCTTCAGGGTTCCAAAAAAAACGCTTTACCCTAACGCATGTTAACATTGAGTCATAAGAGCTGCTCTTGAAGATCCTCAGAGCGTTGGCAAAATGAATAGGCTGTGTCAAAGGGCTGGTAGCCTGAACGAGCATAAAAATATCATCGTCTTTGACCTCGCAATTACGAGATTCGAGAAACTCAAGCATTACGCTCTCTGAACTACTCATATCTTGAGCATTTTCAGCTAACCTGCGATAAATCAAAGATTTTTGCAAACCGAAGCTCTGAACGATTTTTTCAATCTCTTCTGAATCTGTTGCAACAACAATTTTTTCGATCTCTACCGTTTGCTCCAGCGCCGTAAGGCTCCAGAATATAAGCGGTTGATTACAAAAAAGTTTAATATTTTTTTTAGGAATGGATTTGCTTCCGCCTCTTGCCGGAATGAACGCCCAAATCATCACAAAGCCCCCTCAAACTTTCTCATTTCGTTTAGAGCAGCATAGAACCCAGCCCCATGGTGTAAATGCCCCGACCAGATTTCTGGGACCCAGGAAAAATTAATATCTTTCACCAAATCAAAAAAGTTGGCAAAATCGACCTCGCCTTCGCCGATTTGGAGTCCCTCTCCGCTTATCCCACCGGCATCAGAAATGTGGAGGTGGCATATAAATGGCTTTATTTTTACAGTGTAGTCAAGAAAACTGACGCCTGCATATCGGCAATACAAATGAGCATGACAAATATCAAAGGTAAGATTCACCGACGCTTCTTTGCAGAAGAAAAGCATATCCTCGGCAGTTACAAAAGCATGCTGAAACCACTCCCCTCCCAGATACCAAGGCCTTGGGGGCAAATTTTCCGGCAAAATTTCAAGTAGATCTCTGGGATAATCAAGTTTCAGAAAATTTTTCACAGCTCTTTCCATCATTGGCCGAGTGTCCAGTATATTTGCCTGGTCCAGAAGCATTCCACCGAGATGCATAACCAGCTTTGGCTTGGCTGCTGGGAAATTTTTTGCCAATAGAATAGTTTTTTCTATCGATCTCTGCAATACAGAAAGAGATCGTTCAACCTTTCCGAGATCTTCAGAACAAATATCAACAAGCTCACGATCAAAAATTTCTGGCGCATGCACATATAGTTCAGATTTTTCCGAAAACCCCTTAAAATCAACCTCAAGATCATTTTGAGAACAATGAAATTCAACAATCGGTAGATTTAAAGGCGCGATCTCGGAAAAGTCGTGAAATCTGCATTTTAATCCCCATTTTTTTGAAAAATTAAATGACTTCCATTGTTCTACCCCAAGCTCTGCCTCAAAATCGAACTTTGAAATGTAACACCCCGACTCAATACTTTTTATAAGAGGTCTGCCAATATATTGTTCCATCTCATGCTGAAAAATTCCTTTTCCTGGCGACATGAAGACAACATCGTTGAAAGTTAAAATGTGCCCTTTCGGGATGAAGACCTTTGCAACCGCAGATTTTGCGAAAGCCTCTTTATTTAACAGTTCCGCCTGAGTTACTTCCTTATTTTTGCCGAGAGCTTGCTCCAGGTTCTTTATGTCTTCTATCATCTGCACCCATTCAGAGGGTAAAAGTGAAGCCTTATGATCCGGACCCTTTTCGTTTTTATCAAAAGTAATATGTTTCTCTATAATTTTACAGCCCATTGCAACGGCAGCGACTGGAATAAAAATGCCGCGCTCATGCCCTGAATAGCCAATTATAGATGCGAAATCCTTTAACCGGTTCAAAAAATTTAAGTTCAAAGCGCCATATGGTGCCGGGTAAGTTGATTGTGTATGCAACAGGGCAAAGCAAATATTTTCTCTGTTATAAAATGCAACACACTTCGCAATATCTTCTTCTTCCCACATTCCGGTTGATATTATAAGAGGTTCTCCCAATGACGCCGCCTTGGTAATCAATGCTAAGTTTGTCATATCTGCCGATGCGATTTTTATAGCTGCGGGTGACAGTTTTTTGACAAATTCCACCGAAATTTCATCGAACGGCGTAATAATAAGATCCAATCCCAAATTATCACATCTCTTTTTTATTTCGAAATAATCATCCTCACTCAGTTCACACTCTTTTAAAATGGGAATCAGGTAGTCAAATGACCACTCAGAATTATTGCTGTTTTCAAGTATACTCTTACTGTAAATTGCCGGTAAACAACGTTTTTGAAACTTTACGGCGTCAACGCCAGCAAGTGCCGCGGCATCAATCAGTCTGAGTGCAATATCAAGCTTTCCGTTGTGATTTATACCTATTTCACAAATAGTGTAGACTGGGGCATCTTCTGTGACCTCAAAAAGCCTTTTTAATTTTTTGCTGCGAAAGTTATATTGCATGAGATCTCCAATATGACAGTGTATCAGAAACGGTCTGCTTGAAAGACATCTTGGGCAAAAAGCCTAGCTGGCACAATTTGCGAATATCGGCTTGAATTCTGTTACTGAAAGATTGCTCTTTAAAAAGAAGAGATTTATTTATTCTCATCTCAACACCTTTTTCTGAAAGAAAAGATGCTTTTAATACCTCATCAAGAACTTGCTGAACAGAGCGAGCTACGCCACTACCGATATTATAAACTTCACCAGGACAACCATTTTCCAAAAGGATCAAGTAGGCACGAGAGGCATCTCTGATATCAATAAAATCCCTTTCTTGGGTAAGATCGCCGATAGAAATACAAGGTTCAGCCTTAAGGGCCTCTATTCTAGCAATTTGCCGGCAAAGAGACGGCAACAGGAAGCTGTCTCTTTGTTCTGGCCCTGTGCAGTTAAACTGTCTGGCATAAACTATTGGTAAGCCCTTCTCTTTGTAATAAATAGACATGTTATATAAAAAAATTTTAGTCAAGCCATAGATTGAAGCCGGGTGCAGAGGAAATTCTTCTGAAATGGGCTCATGATAGCTCCGACCATATTCTGCCGCAGAACCTGCCATAACTATTTTTTTTATGCTGTTGCCTTCCTTGACGTATTCTAGAATAATTTCTAGGGCCGACAAGGGAATAATAACATTTGTATCAATCGAGCTGCGCAAATTTTTATTATCGGGCACAAATGAATTACCCTGCAGACAAACAATAAAATCAGGCCTGAAATCCCGCATTAGAGACAAAACGTCAACTTCTGCAATAGAGCGTTGGTCTAAATCAGGACAACCTTCAACCTTGTGAGAATTGTACAAAAGCTTTATCAAATAATTATTGTATCTGGCTTCACGAATGATTCCCTTTGATATAAAGCCAGAGCCGAAGATCAAAAGCTTCGAAGGATTCATTTAAGACCTGCAATGAAGAAAATGGTATCAGACTTTTCCGCTCTTTCCAGAGTATTTTTATATTCATCAATTGATGCAAAAAGGCCAGCTAATATGCTGTCCCCGCCGGGCTTTCCCTTTGTCAGCCATGCCAAATGGTTATCCAGGCCATATCTTTGATAATATCTGAAATCAAGCACTTGCATATCGGCTCTATCGAAAACGTATTCTAAAGCCTTCTTTGAATAAATAAACGGATGCATGGGCTGAAAATAGAAATCTCTATACGCCTTACAGTTATATAGACTGATCAAAGGGTCGTCAATACACGGAACCTCGACAATAATTTTTCCACCCTTGTTCAAATGGCCGCAGCATTCTTTCAGGAAAGGAAATGGTGATTTAATATGTTCAAAAACATGAAACATACAAATAACATCAAATTTAAACTGCGATGGAATCTTACTAATATCCTCGAAGGTGTCAACACAAAACCTTCCGCAAAATGCCCTGTTTTCTTGAGTCAGCTCAACTCCATAACGTTCTTTGTCCCCGAGCAATTCAAGAAATGCACCCGTTGAAGTTCCAATTTCAAGAACTTTTGTGGCAGAACTGAATTGAGATTGGATAATGTCATAGCGCTCTCTAGCAATAGTCTTGCTTCTTTCATGAAGTTCGTGAACGCCCGCAGATTTTATAAACCCTCTTTTTGCGGCGTGGGCATTATAGTTTTTATAAAATTCAGCTTCTTCCTCATCAGACATTACCGGGTTTATAAAAAAAAGATTGCAGCGGGAGCATGAATGGACTGAGCCATTTTCCATACCCCAAACGCTGTCATGAAAAAGATTCACTTCTGAAGAACCGCAAATCGGACAATTCATAAGCCCTCCAATAAGGTTGGAGCAAACGCTAAACCTTCACCCCAAATGATGTCAACTCACACAAGTATCAAGTCTGCCTGAACCCGCGAAAGTTCTTATTTTTACCAGTGTAGAGCTGCCGCAATTCGTCTACGGAACGTTTTGCCTGCATATCATAATAAGCCTAAACAAGCCTTGAATTTGCTTCAAACAAAGCCAGATGAAATTCTTCGTCCGACAAATTTGTGAAATTAACAGCAAGAAGATCAGAATTAAGATGCTTATTTTCATAAAAATCCTGAACATCCTGCAGTTTGCCTCGCTTAACAGCTTCAGTAAAAAGTTCTGAGCCGGGATATGGAGTTACCGGCCTGATCGTTCTAAGTTGAGCGCCATCACTGTATTTAAGAAGGAACTGTACACCTTTTTCAAGCGTTTCCTTGGTGTCGCCAATGTGGCCAAAAATAATGTTAAAACCAGGGCTTATACCCGCCTCAAGTGTGGAAATAATACCTGACTCTATCTGAGAAACACTCAAAGATTTGTGCATTATCTTTAGAACTTCATCATCCAATGATTCAATTCCGTAGTTAATAAAAACACACCCGCTTCTTTTCATTAATTTAAGCAGTTCAGGTTGGGCGTAATTCAATCGGCCATTACACCACCAATGAATATTGAGATCGTTTTTAAGAAAAGCCTCGCAAAGCTGTGTTGTTCGATCTACAGACACCATCAACAACTCATCAGAAAAGTTTATGTAACTGATACCATAATTGTTCTGTAGGAAGCGAATCTCTTCAATTATCGCTTCAATACTTCTCGGTCGATAGCCCTTATCCATTCGATAACAAAAATTACAATTAAATGGACATCCTCTTCCAGATAAAACGGGAAAAGCAAAAGCACTTGGCGGAACATGGGGAAATCTTATGAGTCTATAATAAGACATCGGAAATAAATCAAAAGCAGGCATCGGAATCGAATCAATATCTTTGATCGTTCCGCGAGGTCTATTTAAAATAGTCTTATCACCTTTTCGCCATGCAATACCGCGTATTTCTGACAAATCCTGGCATTCGACGATAGCCGAAGCCAACTCAACCATAGTTTCTTCGCCTTCGCCTATCACAATCGCATCAGCATTGCATTTTTTCATAAAATAATCAGGATCTGGTGCGGGACCATGCCCACCCAAAACCACAAATGGCCTCTTTTTTGCGTTTTTAATGGCCGCTGTAAGCCCAAGAATTTTGCGATATTGATAATAACCGGCAATAAAACCAAGACCAACCATGTCAAAATCTTCATTATTTATATAATCAGTCAACAATGAATCAGGATAATGATGAAAATCCTGATTCCAGATGGAAACAAAATGTCCGGCGCTTCTAAGTGCGGATGCAATATATGCAGTGCCTTGGGGAAACCAATGAATGAAAGAGTCGTTATCATAAACGACAAGTAGAATTTTCATACCTGTTCTTTTTTCGTTACTCATCTTGCCGGATCCTTTTAATTTCCGTTTGTCAATTCAATGCAAGAACCGTCATTATCACTATTGGATGCTCAATAAACAAGCAAGTCTGTCGCCTCTGCATGCACGATGGCGTAGTTCAACTTATCAAGAGCGTCGTTTTCGTTAAAAGCATTACTTAAATCCGTTCAGCATGCTACGAAAAAAAGGATAAATTGTAAAGGCACGAATTTGTATGATGAAGATATCCCTTGTTTCCCTGAACATTCCGTTTACCACTAAAAGAGAAAAGGCCTGAGTTGCCACCGTTGCCCAAGCAGCTCCGGTGAGACCAAATGATGGAATCAAAACGGTATTCAATAAAATATTAAAAAAGGCCGCAAGGATTGTTGAGATCAAGAGGTAGAATTGCTTATTATTAATAGTCAAGTGGGCCGACCGCAGAAATGCATTAAACATAAAAACCTGCGCAAATGCCAGAACCTTGAGAACCCCAGAGCTTTCCTGATATGCAATTCCATATAGCCTTGTTACAACTAAGTCACTAAAGAGAAGAAACATCGCCAGCAGTAAATAGCCAGCTACTGTTGAAGCAGAAGACAGTAGCTCGTAATACCTTATATAATTGCTTTTTTTTTCCGAGTGCAGCCTTATTAATGTTGGACTAACTGATTGGGCAAAAACCATTACAAAAAACAAGGGAAGCTCGTAAATTCTGTAGGCAGCTGCATAGATTCCAACTGATACAGAATCCATCAATGTTCCGATCATCAGCTGGTCAATGCGTGTATATACGATATAGGCCATATATGTAACTATCAAAGGCCAACTATCCTTTAAAAAATTCTTTGCAATTCCAAAACTGTATCGCCAATGCAAAACGTTGTTATTGAGCCTCTGATAGAACCACAAAAGAAATACACCACTTAGACACATCTCCACAGAAACTAGAGCCGAAAAAGCCTTCAAGGTTCCTGAGTTATAAATCAAGTAGATCTTCAGCATTGAAACAAGCAAAAACGAAATGTTTTGAGCGTAAACAGAGTATTTGCTGTTAATTTTCGATTGAAAAAAAAAGTCGATAACAAAAAGAGATTGAAACACAAAACCCAAGCTGCTCAAAAAAACCATTAAAGCCATACCAGCCTTGTCAGATTCAACAAATAACACGGCAGATAATGTCGCAGCCAGAATAGCTAACAAACCGGCAAAAAATTTCAAATAAAAAGCGGTTCCCAATAATTCATTGGCTTCCTGTTTCTGATATACGAGGTCTCTAACCAAGATCGAATCAAGGCCAAGGTTTGCAAAAGCCCCGAAGATTGCTGAAAAAGAAACCGCATAATTCCAAAAACCGAAATCATTCGGTCCTAAGTATCTTGCCACCCAAACCCCAACAAAAAGGCCTACGCCAAAACGTATTACCTTGTCTAAACTCAACCAGAAGATGTTGATGACAATTTTTTTTACAGTCGTGGAGCTTAAGAAACGTAATATAGATGTCAGCATATTGTAATGCCCCCCATATATACACAAACCGACATTTAAACATATCTCATATTTTGGCTTCGCTTTACCAAAGATATTTTTTTAATTGGGGGAAATCTTCAGTAGCTGCCAATTTATTGCCACACCAGTTTCGAAAACAAAAAGCACCAAAAGGCCAAAACATATATAGTATTGCGTTTCGAAATTCTACCAGAATCAAATTTATATTCAAAGTAATGATTTACATCTGAAAGGTTTCTAACATTGCCAAAGATTTGCGTGTTTGCCGGGAAAAAACGCTTGGTTTTTTTTTTACGCACTGATAAGCTCTTAATACTCTTCTTAAATTCCTTAAAAAGTTATGAGAATGGTGATCCAAAATGCTTAAAAAAGAATCATGCTTACTTAAAATGGGGTTTTCTGTGTTTTTTATTTTTAAATCCATAAAAAGGAACCTACAAAAGACAAGCCTCTCTAATCGCTTATAGATTGCCTTTCTGACAAAGATTCTAGAAACTTCTTGGATACAGTATGCAAAATTCACTTGTTTTAATGGAAATACCTTTTCTCGTGGTTGTTGTGTGCATGATCACCACGATTTTGTCGAGCATTGGCTGCGGGTATATGCGGTATTACTCGATTAAAAAGGCCAAGTTTATCGATGTGCCCAACGAAAGAAGTTCGCATGAAGTGCCGATGCCCAGGGCGGGTGGTGCGCCGATGGCGCTTTTTGCCATACTGGCGATAGTTTTTCTGGGACTGGTAAGGCCGCACCTCATACCGCTGAACTGGGTTCTGGCAATTGGGGCCGGCGGGGGCCTGATTGCCTGGATCGGCTGGCTTGACGACAAATCATCGCTGGCAGCCAGCACCCGCTTTGTTTTTCATGTCATTGCGGCAATCTGGGCCGTATACCAGCTTTACCCGGCCGATACACCCTTTGTTTTCAAATTCGCCGCCGGCTTCTGGGTCGCCTGGTCAATCAACTTCTACAACTTCATGGACGGCCTCGACGGCCTTGCCGGATCTGAGGCGGTAATAATCGCTCTCGGCGCCGGTTATATCGCCGGCCGTCTTGGTTTATTGGCACCACTCACGGTTGCCTGGGTCATTGCGGCGGCAGCTCTTGGCTTTCTGTTCTGGAACTGGCCACCGGCGAAAATTTTTATGGGAGATGCCGGCAGCGGCTTTCTCGGCTATGCTTTCGGTTGTCTCGCCATAGGCTCCGGAACGGGCTGGCACGGCGGATTTTATACATTCCTGCTTCTGCTGGCACTGTTCTGGTTCGACGCAACCTTTACCCTGCTGAAAAGAATTATACGCAGAGAAAAATTCTGGGAACCGCACCGGCAGCACCTTTATCAGCTGGCAGCGCAGAAGGGCTATTCACACCATGAAATTACGCTCTTTTTCGTTACGGTCAATATGCTTCTCTTCATTGCCGCAGCAATGATGGCTGGAATAGGGAACTTCAGCACCTGAAACAAACCGACTGATCCTCAGCTTCGCAATTGTTCCATCATTGAAAAAGGTGCTTTCCAGCCAGTATCTCTTGTAAACAAAGTTGCGTCGACAGGCAGCGAACCGGTCAGGCGGGCAATCTTTTCCGATAACCACGGAATAGCGCAACCGGCACGCCAAATCCAGCCAGGGATATCGATAAGCCTCGCCGAGGGATTAAAAACCCCAATTAGACGTCTTACAAGCTCTGTTGTCGTTATTTCCTCACCGTCAGCGATAAGATAGGTTTTACCATTGACCGCCTCAGATTGAATGGCCGCTTCCATGGCCGAAGCAAAGTTTTTCACTCCAAGAAGACTTCTTCGATTGGCAATGCCACCAAACGGCAAAACCGGCAGACGCCTGATAATTTTAATCAGACTGGCCAGATTCCCCTTCACTCCCGGGCCGTAAATCAGGGGCGGGCGCAGTATGACCAGCTTCATAGCGGTCTTTTCCGTCATTTTTTGCAGTTCCAGTTCAGCCTTGAGCTTCGACAAACCATAGGGTTCGTGCGGCCGACACGGAAGACTCTCAACCAGAGGCTCCTCACAGGCGCCAGAGAACATCGCCTTTATGCTGCTTACAAATATGAACTTTTCAACTCCGGCTTTTATAGCCTGTTCTGCAAGGTTGACCGAACCCTCGACGTTGGTTTCGTAGTAAAGATGCTGGTCTTCGGGCGATTCTTTCATCTTGTGGGCACGGCCGGCAAGATGAATAACCACATCAACACCAGTCAAAGCCGCACCCCAGTGAGTGTAGCGGTCAATTCTCGAAACCGGCACAAATTTGACCCCGTCACATTTAAATTCGCGGCGGCCGGCGCCAACGACTTTGTAACCCCGCTCGACAAAAAACGGGGCGACTGAATGGGCAACAAAACCGTTGATTCCGGTCAGCAAAATGCGGGGGCGAGAATTTTCCATATTGCTGAACTATCGGCACAAATCTAAAACCACTTTACCCGCCACAGCAAAAATGCTTTAAACGACATGGAAAATGCCGGCGTTACCTGGCGCCGTGCAAAGCGTGCCAGGCCTTGCGATACTTGCTCGTCTGGCCCGGACTTATCTTCAAACCGGTCTCTGACAGCGATGACGAAAGAATTTTTGCCACCGTGCCCACGTCAGCGAGATAATCCGCCTTGATCTGCTCGAGGCGTGCCTTTTCGTAAGCATCAGGAGCATTGGCGATTTCGTGCCTGAGCGCCGACTCGACGTTGCGCTCAAATTCAAATTCATACTCGGTAAAGCTGGTCGCCGGCACAATCGAAGCCTTGAGACGACGGCGCAATCTGGGCGTCAAAGAATTGTGGGCAAGAGCATGCCGGGAAACATGATAAACATTGAGAACCTCAGGCGGATAGACCTCTGAACAGTCAATCGTCGTTAAAATCGTCTGATCGGCATTTTCAATGGCGCCAAGCCCAAGCTTTGCCGCTTTGATGCCAAACTCATTTTTGAGGCCAATATGAATGCGGCGGCGCGTGGTAACCACCAGCAGCGAGGGTTTAAGTCTTACCAGGCCTTTTAAACCCAGCTGCTGCAAAAAAAACGCGTAATCATGAGTGGTGTTGACAAAAAACTCTCTGAATCGACCGGTAATTGCAGGCCTGACGAACTGATCGAAGGGCCAGGGCCGAGGCGGCGCCGAACGATCGGCCTTGAATGGAAACGACTCATTGCGAAATTCGAACCTTGTCTCAAGGCAGTTGTTAAAAGCGTTTTCCCATTTTTTGCCATAGATTTTCAGCTGATATTCGCAACGGTGCGGCAGATCTTCTTCGGCATTACTGCCAAGCATGTATCGCCACATCGAACCGCGTGAATGCCAGCGGTATCTGACCCGGTAAGAAACGTCGTTAATGTAATTCAGCCCGTCATCAGTATCGAGGTAAATGTCGAGAAAACAGAAAGTTCCCTGACCAGCGCCGAGAACGTAATAGTCAGAACCGGAATGCCTGGTCGCTTTCCAGCCCGAGGCAACGGCGAACGCCCGCTCGAGCACCCGTCTGGATCTAGAGATCAGATATGAATTATGCTGCAGCAGATTTGCATTGCCGGTAATTTCAAGCTTGAATTCATTTTCTTCGCGGGCCGGCGTACCTGATGGAGTTGCGCTCGCAAGCTCATCAACAGCCAATTGTGCCGAATAGTATTCTGGCAACTGTTCAAAGTTTTCGGCCAGCAGATTCGGTGGTATCATAAAAAACATGCAGAAGGTCACGACAAAAACCGGCAAAATCAGCATACGAACCAATCTGGTTCTCGTGCTTCTGACTTTCTGCATGACTTTTTGCACCGGTTTCCTTTCTGCGCAGACGCCCATGCAGCTGCAGCAGGACCTGCTATATTTCGAAGAGCAGCTGCGTTCTTACCCGAACGACCCTGATCTCCACTATAACATGGGCAAGGTCTATTTTTTGCTCGGAAAAACCGACCTCGCCATCAGGTATCTCGAAAAGACAATTCTGTTGGCCCCGACAGACCACGAAGCAGTTCTGGCGCTCGCTTCGACGATGCGAAAAATCGGGCACCTGGCCAATGCCCGCGATGTTCTGGTCAAAAGCCTCGGGCCGATCAAAAACAACCCCGATATCTGGTATGAGCTCGGCGTCGTTCACTCAGATCTCGCCAACTATCGCCCGGCAGTCGAGGCATTTGCGAACGCCCTTCAATTCAGTAACGACGACGAACAGAAACAGATAATCATTTATTATACCGGCCTGGCTCAACTGACCGACCGCAACTTCAAAGACTTCTCAGAAACGCTGGCGAAACTTAAACATGACAGTGAATATTACAAAGCCCTGCAGAGCCTCGGGGCAATGAGCGACGGCATCCCTGATCGCTGAAAAATTCAGTCATTATTTTTTTCAAAAAATAACACTCCTCTACAAGTCCTTTTAAATCTTCTTACAGCCATTTTAATTTAACCAGTTATCTTTTTAAAGAGGCAGCTTCGGCCTATCAGCCGGGTTGCTTTTTTGCTGACAGGATGTCAGCGATACTCGGCAGCATCAGGATAGGATGCTGCCGGGTGCTCCAGCTGAGTCTTGTTCTTAAGTTCTCGCTCAGCAGAACCGCTCTATCCTGCGCGGTTCTGCATAAGCACATCCTGTGCAAAACAAGCTTCCGAAAAAGCAATCCCGTCTTCTCGCCTCGCAATTTT
>OFEK01002027.1_pt1 | contig 11871 bp, 10 predicted proteins | sample 1521131 | NCBI WGS metagenome assembly OFEK01 (sample SAMN05720209, study PRJEB24109) | activated sludge metagenome | isolation source: Anaerobic digester | place: China | collected 2015-12-16
CGAGGTTGTGCTTTTCGTCCTTGACCGACACGTACCACTAGTCCGACAGGTACGGCTCGATGGGGACATGGCTGCGGTAGCTGTGGCCGACTTCGTGGGTGTAGTCCTCGATCTTCTCGACCAGGCCGAGGGCCTCCAGGTCGGCCACGATGCGCTTGCGGGCCTCGAACCGGTCCAGGCCGGCGTACTTGCCGCCGTCGGCGTTGATCGTGCCGTTGGGCTCCAGGACGTTGATCGCGGGCAACTGGTGCCGCTGGCCGATGGCCCAGTCGTTGAAGTCGTGGGCGGGCGTGACTTTCAGGCACCCGGTGCCCGTCTGGCGATCCACGTAGTCGTCGCCGATGATCGGGATGTCGCGGTCCATGAGGGGGAGCCTGACCGTGCGGCCGATGAGGGCCTGGTACCGCGGGTCCTGCGGGTTGACGGCCACGGCGGTGTCGCCCAGCATGGTCTCGGGCCGCGTGGTGGCGACGATGACGTGTCCGGAGCCATCACTCAGCGGATAGCGTATGTGCCAGAAATGGCTGTGGACGGTTTCGTATTCGACCTCGTCGTCGGCCAGGGTGGTCTCGGTGGCGGGGTCCCAGTTGACGAGCCGCTTGCCGCGATAGATCAGGCCGTCGCGGAACAGGCGGAAAAACGTGTGCCGCACGGCCCGGGCGCACAGGTCGTCGAGCGTGAACCGTTGCCGTTGCCAGTCGCACGAGCAGCCCATGCTCTTGAGCTGGCCGGTGATGCGGGCCTCGTACTGGTCTTTCCATTGCCAGATGCGGCGGACGAGGGCCTCGCGCCCCACCTGGTGCCGGGTTTTGCCTTCCTCGGCGAGGATGCGTTTCTCGACCACGGTCTGCGTGGCGATGCCGGCATGGTCGGTGCCGGGCATCCAGAGGGTGTTGCGGCCCTGCATGCGTCGCCAGCGGATCAGGATGTCCTGAAGCGTGTTGTCCAGGCCGTGGCCCATGTGCAGCGCGCCGGTGACGTTCGGCGGGGGAATGACAATGGTGTAGGGCTCGCCGCGCGCGGCGGGATCGGCGTGGAAGTAGCTGCCGCGATCCCACAGGGCCCTCACCTGGGCCTCGAAGCCTGCGGGGTCGTATTGCGGCGGAAGGTCGGGCGTCTGTGTCTGGTTCATGTTCTGCTCGCATTTCTCCGTGCGTTGGCGTCGCGGTGCGGCGGTCACTTCTTCCCGGCGGCCTCGCGGTCTTTCAAGAGTTTGTACTCGATGGAATCGGTCAGGGCCTGCCACGAGGCGTCGATGATGTTCTCCGAGACGCCGACGGAGCCCCAGTGCTCGTCCTGGTCTTTGGACTCGATCGTGACGCGGACCCTGGCGGCCGTGGCGGCCTGGGAGTTGATGACGCGGACCTTGTAGTCGGCCAGGTGCATCTGCGACAGGTTCGGGTAGTCGCCGAGCAGGGCCTTGCGCAGGGCGGCGTCGAGGGCGTTGACCGGACCGTCGCCTTCGGCCACGTGGTGCTCGGAGCGGCCGTTGATGCTGATCTTCACCGTGGCCACGGTGACCGGCTGGTCGCCGTTGTCCTTGTAGATGTTGACGTGGTAGTTGTCGAGGTCGAAGAAGCGGGTCTGCTGGCCGATCTCGCGCCGCAAGAGCATCTCGAACGACGCCTCGGCGGCCTCGAACTGGTAGCCTTCGCTTTCCATCTGCTGGACGCGGTCGCGCAGGCGGGCCATGAGGGCCTTGTCGTCCTGGACGTTGAACTTGCGGGCCTTCAGGGCGACGTTGCTTGCCCCGGCCAGTTCGCTGATGAGGATGCGCCGGGTGTTGCCCACCAGGTCGGGCGTCACGTGCTCGTAGCTGCGCGTGTCGCGGGCCATGGCCGAGGCGTGCATGCCGCCCTTGTGGGCGAACGCGCTGGTGCCGACGTACGGCTGGTTCGGCACGAGGTTCAGGTTGGCGATTTCGTAGACGAACCGCGACGTTTCGGTCAGGCGGCGCAGGTGCTCGGCCGGCAACAGGTCGTAGCCGAGCTTCAATTGCAGATTGGCGATACAGGCGCAGAGGTCGGCGTTGCCGCAACGCTCGCCCAGGCCGTTGATGGTGCCCTGGATCTGGGTGGCGCCGCCGGCTACGGCGGCCAGCGAGGCGGCCACGGCCAGGCTGGTGTCGTTATGGGTGTGGATGCCGGTCGGCACAGAAAACCGGCTCCGGACCTCGCGCACCGCGGCCTCGATGTCCTGGGGCAGGGTGCCGCCGTTGGTGTCGCAGAGGACAAGCCAGTCGGCCCCGGCCTCGGCGGCGGCCTGGAGGCAACGCATCGCGTAGTCGGGGTTGGCCTTGTGGCCGTCGAAGAAGTGCTCGGCATCGAAGAGCACCTCGCGGCCGCGGCTCTTCAGATAACCGACGGACTCGGCGATCATCTTCAGGTTCTCATCGAGGGAGACCCTCAGGGCCCCAGTGACATGGAAGTCCCAGGACTTGCCGACCAGGGCGCAGGCGGGCGTTTCGCCGGCCACCAGGGCGGCCAGGCCGGCGTCGTCCGACGCTCGCGTGCCGGCGCGGCGGGTCATGCCGAACGCCGTAACGCGTGCATGGTTCAGGGGTTGGTGCTTCAGCTCACGGAAAAAGGCCTCGTCCTTGGCGTTGGACTGAGGGAAGCCGCCCTCGATGTAGTCGATGCCCAGCAGGTCGAGCCTCCGGGCGATCAGGAGTTTGTCGTCGAGGCTGAAGGAGACGCCTTCGGTCTGGGCGCCGTCGCGGAGCGTCGTATCGTATGTGACGAGCTTTGTCATATGTCTTTCGGCCGCAGGGGCCGCCTCGCTTGGAACGAACGTCGTGTCAGGACACGAAAAAACCCCGAAGCACCTGGTTGGGTCGCCTCCGGGGTTTGAGCGGTTGAAGCGTGGCGTCACGCCCCGGAGGGACCGGGTACGATGACGATGATGCGGCGCACGGCCGGCCGGGACCCGTTCCGAGCGTCAGAACGCCAAGTCACTTTCCGGTTGGCCATAGCGCCACATTCTCCCACGTGCCTGATTCGCGGAACACTATGATAGTCGTATCGGCTTGACGGTCAAGGGAAAACGCGGCCTTGCCGTTGCATCATCTGACGCAGGCCGGGCGTCGTGACGGTGCCCACGTAGCGGCCCTGGGCGTCCTCGACGACGAGCCAGAAGGTGTTCATGCGGCCCATGCGGTCCACGGCCTCCAGGAGGGGCGAGGAATCGGCCACGCGGCGATTCGGTTCGATGAGGGCCGTAGGCCAGTCGCTGTCGGCACCGGGAACGTGGCGGGGGTTGCCGGGCGGGACCATGACGGCTGCGGCACGGTGCTGGTCGTCCAGCACGAGCACCAAGGGCAGGGTGGTCTGTACGACGACGGGGCTGGCCGGATCGGCCGACGCCGCGGCGTCGATGGTCTGTACGTTCGGATCGACGGCCTGCCCGGCGGTCATGGCGCTCATGCGGTCGACGTTCCGGGTGGCGCGGTAGGCCCCGAGGGCGGCCGTGGCCACGAACCCGCCCAGGGCGATCGGCCAGACGGTGCCGATGTTCAGGCCCTGGGTCAGCAGGAAGAACAGGCCGACGGCACCCAGGGCGGCAGCCAGGAGGAATCCCACCGCGGCGGCAATGCCGGCCGCAAGTGTCCTGCGGCCGGTGAGCCACCAGAGCAGCCCCTGGAGCAGTCGCCCGCCGTCCAGGGGATAGGCCGGCAGGAGATTGAAGAGCATGATCGCCGTATTGAACAAGGCCACCTTTTGCCAGAGATCGACGATGACCGGGGGCAGTTGCAGGACGAAGACGCTGACCGCTGCCGCCATGGCGAACAGGACGGCCAGAATCAGCGACACGGTCGGTCCGGCGGCGGCCATGACGAATTCGTCGCGAGGGCGTCGGGTGAATCCGCCCATGCGCGCCACGCCGCCGAGGGCGAACAGTTCGACCGAGAGCACCGGCACGTCGAAGGCCTTGGCGGCCAGGGCGTGGCCGAACTCGTGCATCAGGAGCGAGCCGAGATAGAGGATCGTGGCGACGAGTGACATCAGATAGATCTGGCGGCTGGAGAGCCCAAACGAGTCTGTGTAGTACGATTGGGCCAGCCCCACGAAGACCACGGCGAACAGGATGAGCCACGAGACGCCGAGTCGGACGGGGATGCCGAAGAGCCGAAACAGGGTCAGGCGGCGTTTGAGCATGGTCGCATCCCACGGAGGGCCGGGCGTTCGACGGCCGCAGAACGATGGCAGCCGCGTGCAGAGGCGCCGTCGCGTGGACGATGCGGCGGCACACTGCGACTATACCCGGGTGTTGGGCGGCGGGTCAAGGCGATTCGCATGTTGGGGTGCATTAACGTTTTGCGGGCTGTACCGTGGCATGGGCATCCTGCCCATGAGTGGCAGGGGCATCTTGCCCCTGCTTCCCCAAAACGTTAATGCACCCCGCATGTGTGAGGCGCCGGGCGTGCGACATCATGGCGGGCGGGGGGCCGTGGAAACGTCCACGGCACACCCCGCCGCCTCGCACCATAGGTTGCGGCGCCGAGCCCTGGCGCCGGGCTCAGGGTCGGTCCGCATCACCCAAGCGCCCCAACCGAAACCACCGCCACGCACGGTCGCAGATCGGTGCAACTCGCGGTGCTGTGCATGCGACCGTGCGTCGTTCAGACAACGCATGGTCGCCGTCGGGTCTTCCCGGCATTTCGCCGCGGCACGGATCGCTTTTGACTTTTTTTCGACTCCCCCCTAGACTCTCGGTCATGAGCGTTCATGGGTTGCCCCTCTGTGGCCGTGCGGCATTGTCGGCGGCGTGGGCGGCTGTTGTCGCATTGGCGGCGACGGGCTGCACGGAGGAGCGCGCGCTGTCGCCCCGGCCGCCGGCCGAGCGGACGGTCGTGAGCCTGGTGCCCAGCGCCACGGAAATCCTGTTCGCCCTGGGTGCGGGAGACCGCGTCGTCGGGCGGAGCATCTATTGTCGCTATCCGCCGCGGGCCCTGATGCTGCCGGCCTACGGCAGCTACACGGACGTCCGGGTCGAGGAACTGCTGGCCGTTCATCCGGACCTGGTGATCTTCAACACGTCGAAGGCCGACAGCTACGGGCGGCTGACGGCCGCGGGCATTCGCTGCATCGCCCCGCCGACGGACACCGTGCAGCAGGTGTACGAGACCATCGAGGTGCTGGGCGCGGAAGTGGGGGCGGCCGACCGGGCGTCGGCCCTGGCCGACGGGCTTCGCGAGCGGCTGGAGGCCGTGCGGCGGCGGACGGCGTCCTTGCCGAGGGTGCGGACGCTGATGGTGTTCCCGAGCGTTCTGGGCGAGGGCAACCAGGTGAGCGTGATTGGCCGCGGGACGTTCGTTTCCGAGCTGCTCGACGCGGCCGGCGGCGAGAACGTCGTCGAGGCCGAGGGGTACCCGCGCGTGCATTTCGAGAAGGTGTCGCAGTGGCCCATCGAGGCGATTCTGATCAGTGCGCCGGGCGACATCGCTCCGGGGCTCACGGACGAGCAGTACCGCGAGCCGTGGATGCGATGGCCGACGATTCCGGCTGTGGCGTCGGGGCGCGTCGTGGTGCTCCGCGAGGCGTATCTGACGATCCCCGGCCCGCGCATGGCCGATGCGGCGGAACTGCTCGAACGGACGCTCCACGGCGACGCGGCGGCGGGAACATCAACGTCCTGGGGAAGCAGCGGCAAGATGCCCCTGCCACCCATGGGCAGGATGCCCCTGCCACGGTACGGCCCCCCAACGTCAGTGTGTCCAGCGGCGGCGGGGGACGCCGGGGGAGGGGCCCTGTGACGCTGACCGCTCGTCGATACGTCGTGGTGGTTCTTGTGGCCGCAGCCGCATGGCTGGTCGTTGCGGCGGCGGCGCTGACGATCGGTCCGGTGAACATCTTCGGCGTGGGCGGAGCGGTGCAGCGGCAGATGCTCGACGGTCGCATCGGGGAAGTCGTCACGGCGTCGCTGGTGGGGGCGGCCCTGGCGGTCAGCGGCGCGGCGTTTCAGGCGCTGCTGCGCAACCCTCTGGCCGATCCGTACATTCTCGGCGTCAGCGGGGGGGCCAGCCTCGGCGTCATTCTGGGGACGCTGGTGCTGCCGCCGGCGTGGCTCTACCTGCGCCTGCCGCTGGGCGGCACGGTGAGCCTGCCTGGGGTGTGCGGGTTCCTGATGGCCCTGGCGGCGATTGCCGTCGTGTATCTGATTGCCCAGCGTCGCGGGCGGCTGGACCCGTACCGGTTGATTCTGACGGGCGTGGTGGCCAGTGCGTTTTTCTCGGCGGCGATCATGCTCGCCGTGGCGCTGGCCGGCGACCGGCTGCGCAACGAACTGATTTTCTGGCTCATGGGCGGCCTGGGCAGCCCGCGCGACCAGCGCGGCGAACTGGCCGTGGCGGCCGTCGTGGTCATGGCGGGGCTGGCTGTGTTCGTCTGGCAGGCCAGGGGGTTCAACCTGCTGGCCTTCGGCGAAGACGTGGCCGCCAGCCTGGGGCTCGACGTCCAGCGACACCGCCGGACGGCGTTCGTCGTGGCGTCGCTGCTGGCCGGCATCTCGGTCAGTCTGGCCGGGCCCATCGGGTTCGTCGGCCTGATCGTGCCGCACCTGGTGCGCATGGCATTCGGCAGCGACCACCGGCTGCTGGTGCCGCTGAGCGTGTTCGGCGGCGCGGTCTTCCTGACGGTGGCTCACCGCCTGGTGCTCCTGGTTCCCTACGAGGTCGGCGGGGGGCTGCCGGTGGGCATCGTGACGGCGATGTGCGGCGTGCCGTTCTTCGTGCTTCTGCTGGTCTGCGGCCGTGGGATCCGGGGAGGCGTCCTATGACAACGACTCCGGCCGGGCCGATGCTCAGGGTGGATCGCGTGTCGTTCAGCTACGGACCCGGACGGTTCGAACTGCACGACGTGTCGCTGGAGGTGGCCCGCGGGGAACTGGTGGGGCTGCTCGGTCCCAACGGCAGCGGCAAGAGCACGCTCATCAAGCTGGTGATGCGGCTGCTGGAGGGTGGGTCGGGCCGGATCGTGGTGGACGGTCGCGACGCGCTGCGACAGCGGCGGCGGGAGTACGCCCGGCAGGTGGCCTATCTGCCGCAGGAGAGCCGCGCGGCCTTCGCGTTCACGGCGATGGAGGCGGTGCTGATGGGCCGCAGCCCGCACATGGGGGCGCTGGGGTTCGAGACGGAGGACGACCGTGCCCGGGCCCGATCGGCGCTGGACTGTGTGGATGCCGGACGGTTTGCCGACACGATGCTGGACGAGCTCAGCGGCGGTGAGCGGCAGCGCGTGATGCTGGCCCGGGCGCTGGTCCAGGAGTCGCCGCTGCTGGTGCTCGACGAGCCAGCCTCGTTTCTGGACATTCGGCATCAGTATGAATTGTACGAGTTGCTGCGGCGGCTGGCCCACGAGCAGGGGAAGGCGTGCCTGTGCGTGGGTCACGACGTGAACGTGGCGGCGGCGCTGTGCGATCGGCTGGTGCTGCTGAAAGAGGGCAGGGTGGAGGTGGCCGGTGGCCCGCGCGAGGTCGTGACGGCCGAGTCGATCCGTCGCGTGTACGGGATCGAGGCCGAGGTCTGGACCGGATCGGCGGGTCAGCCCGTGGTTCAGCCGGTGGTGAGGCCGGCGGGGGCCATGGCTTCGCCGGGGAGCGCCTCAAGTTCCGACGGCGAACGGCCGATATGAGGGGATGAGCGGTGCTCTGCGCCCGCACCGGGCCGCAGTCCGCCGGCAGGAGGGTGTTCCGTGAAACGCTTCGTCGAATCCTTTGGCGCCTTCGCGGTGGCCATGGCCATCGTGCTGCTGTTGTGCGCGATGGCGGCCTGGGAGCCTCCTGTGTTGTCGCAGACGGCCGGTAGCGGCGGCCCGGACGGGCTGTTCGCCAGGATGACCTGGACGCCCCCGCTTTCGATCATGCCGGATGGGCAGCGGTGGTACTGCGGCGAATGGGGCGACGCGCTGCGGCACACCTGGTAGGGCTCCAACGCACATCGTGACATTGGCAGCGAAGCCCACGAAAGAACGGCGTTTTGCAGGGCCAGGATGGCCCTGCGACGCACGGGCAAGATGCCCGTGCCACGGTGAAACGGGCGGCTAGAGGACGACGGCCACCTTGGGCCGCATGCCCCACGGGCCGCTGGTGCGACCGCGCGGGCGGCGCCGGGATCGTGGCGTGACGGTCGGTGTCATGAGGCATGGCTCCAGAGGCGCCGGCGCGGGTCAGACGTCGTAGCTGACGGCCTTGTGCGTCACGAGGCTCTGACGAACGGCTTCCATGACCTTCAGCGGCGCCAGCAGTTCGCGACGGCTGAGGTCCTCGGCCCCGTGGAAGAACTCGACCACGCGGCGCGTCACCTGTTCCTGGATGCCCCCCAGCGGCACGACGGTCGCGAACGAGTTGTGGTCGATGAAGCCGATCAGGCTGAACGGGGGGAACTTCTCGCTGAGCTGGATCGTGACGATCTGTCCGTTGTCCAGCGCGCAGCGCAGGTGCAACTGGGAGGCGATCTCGGCGGCCAGGACTTCGCCGCCGCGCAGGCCCCAGACCTCCAGCAGCATTTCGAGGGAATGGACGGCATAGAAGTACCATCCGCCGTACGGGTTCGTGTTGTCGCCGTGGCCGCTGATGGCGCCGCCGTACTTGTCGGCGTCGATGGCGGTGTACTTGGCCTTGAACTCGGTCACTTCGGGCGCGACGCGCAGGCCCGAGAAGCTGGTGAGTCGGACCTTGTGGGCTTCGGCCAGATCGAGAAGGGCCTCGGCGTCGGCCAACGTGTTGGTGAGGGGCTTATCGACAAAGACCGGCAGTCCGGCCTCGATCAGCGGCCGCGCCTCGGCCAGATGGCGGTCGCCGGCGCGCGCGCCGACCACCACGCCGTCGACGTGGCCGATCATGTCCTCGATCCGGGCGCAGATCGTCGGGACCTGGCCCTTCTCCTGGACGACCTTGGCCCGCGCGGCGTCGCGGCCCCAGAGGTGCGTGAAGCGCGCCTCGGGCAGTCCGTCGGGCCGCTGGACATTCACCATCCGCGTGAGCTGATCGGCGTGCGAGTTGTCGAGTCCGACGTAACCGAGTCTCATGGCAGGTCTCCTGATCGAACGGGTCCGGCGGCCGGCGCGTCGGGCCGTCCGGACAGCGTCTTCGCGAGCTTCTGATGCTACCGGTGAACGAGCCGCATTGCAACGGGCTGCCCGGAAAATCGTCGCAGGGACGCCCCTCGTGCATCACGCGTCGTCCAGCGGCCAGCTGGTGGCCAGGCGGTAGTGGTTCTGTCGCAGGGCGAGCAGGTGCCCGTGCAGCGGTTTGGGTCGTGCGGCGGCGTCGAGCAGTCCGCCGAAGGGGAACAGGTGGCCGGCGGCGTCGCTGAAGTCGGCCCACTCGACGGCCTGGACGCTCGGATGCGCCCGGGCCAGCAGGACGACGGCCAGGGCGTAATCGGCCTGGACCTCGGGCGACCAGGGTTGCCGCCAGTAGCCGAGGCCGCGCGTGAAATCCTGTCGCCCGCCGGCCAGGGTGGCGCGCGGATCGTCGGTCCAGCGGCTCGGGGCGGCCACGGCCGTCAGTTCCACGGGCCGCCCGAGCCCGGCCACCAGGTCGATGGTCCGCAGCAGATGCAGGAGGTCGCACCCGGGGTACGCCAGCGGCAGCGACACTGCGTCGATGGCGTCGCCGGCGTCGTCGAGGCACCGGCGCGCGGCGTCCAGGGGTCGCGGCAGCGACGGGCGCAGGACCGCCTCGGCCGCCGGCACCCTCATCCGCCACGGGAACACCTCGCCGAGGCGCAGGACCACGCGGACGTCGGGGCAGGCTGCCTTCACGGCCCGTGCCGTCTCGGCCGCCAGCGCCGCCAGCGGCGGTTCGATGGTCAACCCTGGTGTCGCCGGAAAGAGCTCCCAGGTGCCGATGCGCTGGCCATGCCGCACGGCCAGGCGCACGGCGGCGTCGCGTCGGGCGGCCGCTTCGGCGGCGTTGGCCGGGACGCGAAGCGCGCCTTGGTCGTCGGTGTGCGGCAGCAGCGCGCGGCCGCGCACAGCCTGCGGCGTCGTCAGGCCGGCCTCCGCGGCGGCGGCCAGGGCCCGCTCGCCGGGCGCGCCGCCGTCGGCGTCCGTCGCCGTGAACTCGACGACGCCCGCGTCGAACACGCCGGCCCAGGCGGCGCGGGCCTCGGGCGAGGCGTCCGCCAGTTGCCCGAGCGGTCCGATCATCGCGAAAGGGTGTGGGGGGATTGTGCCGGCGGCCTCCAGGGCGATGCGCCGGCGTGCCGCCTCGACGGCCAGCCGCTCCCCGGCGTCCAGGGCCTCGCCCAGCGCCGCGTCGGCCAGGTGACTGCGACGGTCGTGGTTGGCGAACATCGCGTCATGCAGCAACGAGCCGGCCCGCGCCAGACGCGCGCGAAGCGCCGCGGAGATTGCCCCCGGGGCCGCCGCGCCCGAGGCCTGCTCCAACTGCGAGTTCCACAGGACGCGCGTCCGCGCCAACTCGTAATTCAGGTTCCAGACCTGCGCGCTGCCGCTGCGGGGAATCCGGTACAGTTGGCCGCCGTTGTCCGCCTGAAGCCACAGGTACCCGAACTCGGGCATCGCCCAGCGGACGTTGACCAGGAAGGCGACCTCGGGCGACGTCAGGTCGGCCGGTTGGATGTCCAGGCCCTGTTCATGGCCCACCAGCGGACGGCTGCACAGGTCGCCGTCGGAGGTGGTCAGTAGCACCTCGCCGATATCGGTGCCGCCGAGGCGGTTGTCGTCCTGCCCGAATGCGGCCAACTGCAATGTCGCCATGAAAGCCTTCTCCGCCGTCGCGTCGTTGCCGATCTGTGCCGCCGACATTCTCAGCCCGCGGCATCGCGGTGTCAAGCCGCAGAAAGCAGTGGTACGTGGGTTTCGCTCGGACTAGAATTGCGGCTCGCGGCGCCGCAGTGCCGCCGAGGAGGATCATGAGGCTCTCGATTGTCATGCCGGTGTACAACGAGGAGCGGACGGTGGACCGCGTGCTGGACGCCGTGCTGGCGTCGCCGGTCGAGGCCGAGATCGAGGTGATCGTCGTGGACGACGCCTCGACCGACGCTTCGGCGCAGCGGCTGGCCGCGCGGGCGGCCGCCGAGCCGCGCATCAGGCTCCTGCGCCACGAGCGCAACCGCGGCAAGGGTGCCGCCCTGCGCACCGGGTTCGCCGCCGCCACGGGCGACGTTGTTCTCGTCCAGGACGCCGACCTGGAGTACGATCCGGCGGATTACCCGCGCCTGGTGGCGCCCATCGCCGACGGATCGGCCGACGTCGTCATCGGCTCGCGCTTCGCCCCGGGCGCCGACGCCGCCGACTCTGCTGCCGCGCGCGGCCGCCGTGCTCACTACTTCGGCAACCGGCTGCTCACGTGGCTGTCGAACCGGATGACCGGCCTGGACCTGACGGACATGGAAGCCTGCTACAAGGTGTTTCGGCGCGAGGCGATCCAGGGTCTTCACCTGCGCAGCGAGCGGTTCGGCATCGAACCCGAACTGGTGCAGAAGGCGGCCCGGGCCGGCTGGCGCGTCGCGGAGGTGCCCATCGCGTATCGCCGGCGATCGTACCGCGAGGGCAAAAAGATCACCTGGCGCGACGGCCTGGCCGCCGTGTGGCACATTGTCCGGTTCCGCTTTTTCGATTGACCCGCCTCGGCGGGGGTGCATTAAGGAGTGGCCTGTGCAGCGCATTGACGATTCGCGGATTGATCTGACGTTCTATCCTTCGGCCGGCGACCGCCCGCGCGGGGCTGTGATTGTCTGCCCCGGCGGCGGCTACGCGGTGCTGGCGGCTCACGAGGCCGAGCCCATCGCCCGGTGGCTCAACGCCGCAGGGTTGCCCGCCTTCGTCCTGCGGTACCGCGTCGCGCCGCACCGTCATCCGGCGGCGCTGGACGACGTGTCCCGGGCGGTGCGCCTGGTGCGTGCCC
>OFEK01002035.1_pt1 | contig 11825 bp, 18 predicted proteins | sample 1521131 | NCBI WGS metagenome assembly OFEK01 (sample SAMN05720209, study PRJEB24109) | activated sludge metagenome | isolation source: Anaerobic digester | place: China | collected 2015-12-16
AGTAAAATGAAAGTTATAGCGTCGCGCCCCGCAGGGGCGCGTGGATTGAAACGCGAAAATCCTTGGGCGATCGGCCACTCTTATTAGTCGCGCCCCGCAGGGGCGCGTGGATTGAAACAACCCGGCAACTTCGGCGTCTACTGCGCTTTGCGGTCGCGCCCCGCAGGGGCGCGTGGATTGAAACAAGCCAAGCGCGATACGGGTTTCCGCGGAATACTTGTCGCGCCCCGCAGGGGCGCGTGGATTGAAACCGGCGGGTGTCAGGGCGAGCATGGACGGCGCGGTGGTCGCGCCCCGCAGGGGCGCGTGGATTGAAACGGCACGAGTAAACGACCTTACTGCCAAGTATACCGTCGCGCCCCGCAGGGGCGCGTGGATTGAAACTATCTCTACTCGCCACGTGGCGGGCGCAGGGAGAGTCGCGCCCCGCAGGGGCGCGTGGATTGAAACAGGCAGCGGAAGCGCTTTGTGCTGCGGAACACCTCGTCGCGCCCCGCAGGGGCGCGTGGATTGAAACCGCCGTCGCCATCACTAGAGCCGAGGCCATGACAAGTCGCGCCCCGCAGGGGCGCGTGGATTGAAACTCGGCTGACCCGCAGGACGATGCGATCATTTCGTGTCGCGCCCCGCAGGGGCGCGTGGATTGAAACAGGACTGCTTCAAGCCTGGGCTACAGCTTAGTTAGTCGCGCCCCGCAGGGGCGCGTGGATTGAAACAGAAGCCGAAGGCCGAGTGTAGTCCCATGGACTAGTCGCGCCCCGCAGGGGCGCGTGGATTGAAACGTGATGATGGGTCTGAGTACAACATTCAGTATTAGTCGCGCCCCGCAGGGGCGCGTGGATTGAAACGCTGATGGATACGCGGCTCAAAGACTACGAGAGCGTCGCGCCCCGCAGGGGCGCGTGGATTGAAACAAGTACTGCATGATCGCAGCCCTGTACTTTTCACACGTCGCGCCCCGCAGGGGCGCGTGGATTGAAACGCCTCTTTGCCGTCCTCGTCCTCCCAGCCCCGCCAGTCGCGCCCCGCAGGGGCGCGTGGATTGAAACCCTTGCAGATCGAGAAAGACCCCACGAGCGGCCTGGTCGCGCCCCGCAGGGGCGCGTGGATTGAAACTAGATATCGTAAGACTGATATCATTATACGGCGCGTCGCGCCCCGCAGGGGCGCGTGGATTGAAACAACACGCGACCATCAACCACTATATACCGTCTAATGTCGCGCCCCGCAGGGGCGCGTGGATTGAAACTCTCCATAATATACCTCTAATACTCAAACGAGTCGTCGCGCCCCGCAGGGGCGCGTGGATTGAAACGCGCAACTCCTCGGCCTTTTCGAACAACTCAATGGTCGCGCCCCGCAGGGGCGCGTGGATTGAAACAAACGAGAGGAGGCTACACGATGAGCAAACTAAGCGTCGCGCCCCGCAGGGGCGCGTGGATTGAAACTCGAAGAACGATATCACAGAGCCCGATTGCCGGAGGTCGCGCCCCGCAGGGGCGCGTGGATTGAAACACCGCGCTTATCGCTACTTCGCCGCCCTTTCCTTCGTCGCGCCCCGCAGGGGCGCGTGGATTGAAACTTTGGGTTTTGCTTCGGCCACTACTGCGCGAAGCAGTCGCGCCCCGCAGGGGCGCGTGGATTGAAACTCCGGCGCTCATTGACCATCACGGCATAACAGAAAGTCGCGCCCCGCAGGGGCGCGTGGATTGAAACGGGAAAGTGATTGTTACGGCGATCTGCGTGGTATGTCGCGCCCCGCAGGGGCGCGTGGATTGAAACTCGGCCTATTGTACTTAATACGGCCTTGAAGTTAGTCGCGCCCCGCAGGGGCGCGTGGATTGAAACTCCGCGCCCCCCGTGGTCGAGCTACCCTCTGGGGGTCGCGCCCCGCAGGGGCGCGTGGATTGAAACTCACTATTCGGGACATGGTGCGGCAGGAGGTGGCGGTCGCGCCCCGCAGGGGCGCGTGGATTGAAACAAAGGCACCGGCGAATTATCTTACGGAACCTTTGAGTCGCGCCCCGCAGGGGCGCGTGGATTGAAACATTCCGCCGTCTACGCGACGCTCGTAGAAAACGACGTCGCGCCCCGCAGGGGCGCGTGGATTGAAACAAAGCCTTCGGGGATGCGAACCGAATCAAGCTGTGTCGCGCCCCGCAGGGGCGCGTGGATTGAAACGTAAGCCAATCGCGGGAGAAGAGACAATCGATCAAGTCGCGCCCCGCAGGGGCGCGTGGATTGAAACCGTAAATGAGCACCGTCGTGCCCATGGCGGGGCTGTCGCGCCCCGCAGGGGCGCGTGGATTGAAACTTCTTGGCGATAGTCAGGCCGACCATGCCGCCGACGTCGCGCCCCGCAGGGGCGCGTGGATTGAAACCTCGACCGGTACTGTGGTTTCAACCAACAAGATCACGTCGCGCCCCGCAGGGGCGCGTGGATTGAAACAGAAAATCAATCTCGGTATATCCTATTGCCATATGTCGCGCCCCGCAGGGGCGCGTGGATTGAAACTGTCCTTGTCTTGCACGCTGAAATATACGGTGTCGGTCGCGCCCCGCAGGGGCGCGTGGATTGAAACTTTTTGTCCCCAAACATAGGTTGATTTACAAAAGAGTCGCGCCCCGCAGGGGCGCGTGGATTGAAACACCTGTCCTTTGTCCACGCTGTCCACGACGAACGTCGCGCCCCGCAGGGGCGCGTGGATTGAAACCGTCAGGTGCTCTTGACGCTGCGCTCGAAGCGGCGGTCGCGCCCCGCAGGGGCGCGTGGATTGAAACGAATATTGGGTGCAGTCCTATGACCCGATATTGGGTCGCGCCCCGCAGGGGCGCGTGGATTGAAACAAAGGCACCGGCGAATTATCTTACGGAACCTTTGAGTCGCGCCCCGCAGGGGCGCGTGGATTGAAACATCCTATTAATAGGATACTTTAACTATATAGCACGTCGCGCCCCGCAGGGGCGCGTGGATTGAAACGTACAAGAGATAGAAAGCGTAATAGTTCCCAAGTAGTCGCGCCCCGCAGGGGCGCGTGGATTGAAACAATCGGGAACAGCTTCACCAGCTCGCCACGGATGGTCGCGCCCCGCAGGGGCGCGTGGATTGAAACATACCGCCGGACAGCTTGCCTCTGCCGTCGCGCCGCGTCGCGCCCCGCAGGGGCGCGTGGATTGAAACAAGCTGTCGATTTCGCTCTGCAAGCTCGCTATAAGTCGCGCCCCGCAGGGGCGCGTGGATTGAAACCGGCCTGTCAGGGAAGGTTGGGTCGCTCCACGCCTCGTCGCGCCCCGCAGGGGCGCGTGGATTGAAACCATATTATACGAGCCTTTGGAAAGGTTTTTCGGAAGTCGCGCCCCGCAGGGGCGCGTGGATTGAAACATTTGGAGGGTGGGATAATGATGGTAACGTTAAAGTCGCGCCCCGCAGGGGCGCGTGGATTGAAACTTATATGTACGGGCTGATTTACGTTTATTGTACGTCGCGCCCCGCAGGGGCGCGTGGATTGAAACTTGCGACGAGTATTTTACAACTGCCGAAATTGCCGGTCGCGCCCCGCAGGGGCGCGTGGATTGAAACCTCCTTTAACTTTAATTAGCAAGTGCACGAGCTCGTCGCGCCCCGCAGGGGCGCGTGGATTGAAACAGGGCCTTCGATTGTTAGGTCATTAGTAAGGCGAGTCGCGCCCCGCAGGGGCGCGTGGATTGAAACAGGCGTTGCAGGTGATAATCCATCGTTTGATATAGTCGCGCCCCGCAGGGGCGCGTGGATTGAAACCACACGCCCACGCCGTTTGAGCGCCCTGAATATAAGTCGCGCCCCGCAGGGGCGCGTGGATTGAAACAAGTCCTGCACGTTATGTCCTACAAGATATAGGGTCGCGCCCCGCAGGGGCGCGTGGATTGAAACCCGAGATACTCGGATACCTTCTTGACACTTGAAAGTCGCGCCCCGCAGGGGCGCGTGGATTGAAACTATCCCGGCAAGCCCGACCAGGCGACGCGCGACAAGTCGCGCCCCGCAGGGGCGCGTGGATTGAAACATACTTGTCCAGCGCCGCGAGTGCATCGCTTAGTGTCGCGCCCCGCAGGGGCGCGTGGATTGAAACCTTGCGCGCCTTGTCTGCCCGCTCCGCGTACCTTTGTCGCGCCCCGCAGGGGCGCGTGGATTGAAACAAGCGTCGCTCGCAATCGACGACGCGCTGGATTAGTCGCGCCCCGCAGGGGCGCGTGGATTGAAACAGCGTAGTTCATGCGAACAACCCTGGCGCGACTTGTCGCGCCCCGCAGGGGCGCGTGGATTGAAACTCACCATATCCTTCCACCACCAGTGGAATGAGGTGTCGCGCCCCGCAGGGGCGCGTGGATTGAAACCGGCGTTATCGGCGGTCCTTATGCCGACGAAATGGTCGCGCCCCGCAGGGGCGCGTGGATTGAAACGCCAAGGGCGGGGTATTCGCCGAAGCAGGACCAGGTCGCGCCCCGCAGGGGCGCGTGGATTGAAACACGGTGATAAACATCCTGGGCACGACCTACAAGATGTCGCGCCCCGCAGGGGCGCGTGGATTGAAACCTATTGTGTCAGCGGCGGGGATAATGTCGAAATTGGTCGCGCCCCGCAGGGGCGCGTGGATTGAAACACGCGATCATGGGCCCGGGTAATCCGAGGCCGCGCGTCGCGCCCCGCAGGGGCGCGTGGATTGAAACCGATCACGGGACTTGAGCCACGCCGTTTTTATTCTGTCGCGCCCCGCAGGGGCGCGTGGATTGAAACGCGGAGCTTAAAATAGCTGTCGACCCAGCGCCCCCGTCGCGCCCCGCAGGGGCGCGTGGATTGAAACCGCCGTCGCCATCACTAGAGCCGAGGCCATGACAAGTCGCGCCCCGCAGGGGCGCGTGGATTGAAACGTATTGCCCGGCTGTAAGTGTTCCTGAAGTCGCGGTCGCGCCCCGCAGGGGCGCGTGGATTGAAACCGGTGTGTCGCACTTTTGCGCCGTAACCGATTCCGTCGCGCCCCGCAGGGGCGCGTGGATTGAAACTCGCTTTGTTTGTGCCGTATTAAATCTCTCGAAACGTCGCGCCCCGCAGGGGCGCGTGGATTGAAACCTTTCGGCGTGAAGGGATTCGCCGAGGCTTGGGTGTCGCGCCCCGCAGGGGCGCGTGGATTGAAACACTGGATTACCAGGAAGTAACGGGCTATCGCCTTAGGTCGCGCCCCGCAGGGGCGCGTGGATTGAAACAACTATAATCTTGACTTTCCATGCAGGCATTCCACGTCGCGCCCCGCAGGGGCGCGTGGATTGAAACCAGCCGATTGTGCTGTAACGCCGAGTCTGCCGGGTCGCGCCCCGCAGGGGCGCGTGGATTGAAACCAGAGAAGGACGGCGAAACGTCCTTACGGGAGCAGGTCGCGCCCCGCAGGGGCGCGTGGATTGAAACATGCAGGTGGTGAGCAATGAGCGGCCAGCAGACTCGTCGCGCCCCGCAGGGGCGCGTGGATTGAAACAGGCGGCGCTTGAGGAAATAACTGCACGGAACAAGGTCGCGCCCCGCAGGGGCGCGTGGATTGAAACCCCGTGTATCACGCCCCTTATTACTTTGGTATATGTCGCGCCCCGCAGGGGCGCGTGGATTGAAACAGGCGGCGCTTGAGGAAATAACTGCACGGAACAAGTCGCGCCCCGCAGGGGCGCGTGGATTGAAACATTTCTCCTCCTCCCCCCGTTGGCTCCGGGCGTGGGTCGCGCCCCGCAGGGGCGCGTGGATTGAAACTTCGAAAACCGCGGATCGATCGGCCACTCTTATTGTCGCGCCCCGCAGGGGCGCGTGGATTGAAACTTAACGATGGTACCGGCAATGTCACCGGGGTATCGTCGCGCCCCGCAGGGGCGCGTGGATTGAAACACCAGCATTATTGAGGCGACACCAGTAGATAAGGGGTCGCGCCCCGCAGGGGCGCGTGGATTGAAACACGGTGCCCTTGTGAGAGTTATAATAGCAATATGGTCGCGCCCCGCAGGGGCGCGTGGATTGAAACTACCTCTACTCGCCCCGTGGCGGGCGCAGGGAAAGTCGCGCCCCGCAGGGGCGCGTGGATTGAAACTGGCTCCACACATTAAGCTGGTAGGCAAAGAATGAGTCGCGCCCCGCAGGGGCGCGTGGATTGAAACCGATCTGCGGTGGCAACTGGACCAACACGTCCAACGTCGCGCCCCGCAGGGGCGCGTGGATTGAAACCGATAGGCCGTTGTAGAACCTTCCTGCTGTGCAAGGTCGCGCCCCGCAGGGGCGCGTGGATTGAAACCAGCGCGTGGGAGTGGACAACCGACCCTGGCGAGTCGCGCCCCGCAGGGGCGCGTGGATTGAAACATATACTGTCATTTTTCTCTCTCCTTTTAATTTACGTCGCGCCCCGCAGGGGCGCGTGGATTGAAACCTGCCAGTCGATATCAGCGGGGAACGTCACGCCGTCGCGCCCCGCAGGGGCGCGTGGATTGAAACTTCTTCTGTCGGGAATAAATACCCATTATCATAAAGTCGCGCCCCGCAGGGGCGCGTGGATTGAAACATCTTGCCCTTCGCCCGGGATCGACGATGAAAGTGTCGCGCCCCGCAGGGGCGCGTGGATTGAAACTAGCTTTTTAACCGGTTCCGGTGCCACGTCTCGCGGTCGCGCCCCGCAGGGGCGCGTGGATTGAAACGATATGTTGGTTAGGATCGCCACGCCACGCGCCGGTCGCGCCCCGCAGGGGCGCGTGGATTGAAACGGCAAGCGTCTTTTCGGCCTGTAGTCCCTGCTGTAGTCGCGCCCCGCAGGGGCGCGTGGATTGAAACTATCCCGGCAAGCCCGACCAGGCGACGCGCGACAAGTCGCGCCCCGCAGGGGCGCGTGGATTGAAACATTAAATGCGTCTAATGCTTTTTTTAATGTCGGGGTCGCGCCCCGCAGGGGCGCGTGGATTGAAACGGGTTGAAGGGGTTGGAACCTCCGGACGCAATCTGTCGCGCCCCGCAGGGGCGCGTGGATTGAAACTCAAGCAGTTCCTTGTTCTTCTTCTTCAACCCGGCAGGTCGCGCCCCGCAGGGGCGCGTGGATTGAAACATCGGGGGTAAGATATCCCTGCTTATCTATATCAGTCGCGCCCCGCAGGGGCGCGTGGATTGAAACTGGGTTTCAGCGACGACGAGGTTGCAAACATTGTCGTCGCGCCCCGCAGGGGCGCGTGGATTGAAACATTGTCAGTAAAATCTACGGCTGGCATCTCTATATGTCGCGCCCCGCAGGGGCGCGTGGATTGAAACTTTTTATGCTTGACATATCCTAACGATAGGTATAGTCGCGCCCCGCAGGGGCGCGTGGATTGAAACATATCGTCCTCCTTAAGCTCTCATCGCGGCTGCTTGTCGCGCCCCGCAGGGGCGCGTGGATTGAAACCACCAGTAGGCTTCTCCGGTCACGCGCTTATAGAGTCGCGCCCCGCAGGGGCGCGTGGATTGAAACACGAACAACTTGATTTGTATGAAAAAACAAAAGCGTCGCGCCCCGCAGGGGCGCGTGGATTGAAACTAGCCTGGCTTGAATTTGTGAAAGAGACTCCTTGGTCGCGCCCCGCAGGGGCGCGTGGATTGAAACTGGGGTGAGGCTGCGAAATTCGCGATGTTTGGCCGTCGCGCCCCGCAGGGGCGCGTGGATTGAAACCTGGCAGTTAAAGAAATTCTCCGCGCTTGCCTCAGTCGCGCCCCGCAGGGGCGCGTGGATTGAAACTCATAATAGTTACTCTCTTCTATTTATAGCAGAACGTCGCGCCCCGCAGGGGCGCGTGGATTGAAACAATATTCTATCGGCATAAATTTGATAGGGGGCTAGTCGCGCCCCGCAGGGGCGCGTGGATTGAAACTGGAGCAACTGTATCCGCCCCGGAGATTGCACAAGTCGCGCCCCGCAGGGGCGCGTGGATTGAAACATTTTATCTTGATAGCGCGTTATCTTGCGCTCTAGTCGCGCCCCGCAGGGGCGCGTGGATTGAAACTAAACACTTTAAGAAAAGGTACGGTGTAGACAAGTCGCGCCCCGCAGGGGCGCGTGGATTGAAACTGGGCCTTACGTCTGTCTTGGAGGTTGAGTGTCGGTCGCGCCCCGCAGGGGCGCGTGGATTGAAACGTCGTTGGTCCCATACCCGTAAATGGGGTTGTATAGTCGCGCCCCGCAGGGGCGCGTGGATTGAAACTTAACTGTATCAGGTAAGGCTATGGCGAAACATCGGTCGCGCCCCGCAGGGGCGCGTGGATTGAAACCGAAACATTAGCTGGCACCAATTTAAAATTTTCGTGTCGCGCCCCGCAGGGGCGCGTGGATTGAAACACCAGCTCCGCGACCTGGGCCCCAAGCAGTTTTGGTCGCGCCCCGCAGGGGCGCGTGGATTGAAACATAGCGGCGCGCTTCATCCAAGAGACGACGCGCATGTCGCGCCCCGCAGGGGCGCGTGGATTGAAACTCTACCTACTGCGTTTTCTGCGGACCGTCCGCAAGTCGCGCCCCGCAGGGGCGCGTGGATTGAAACACCAGCTCCGCGACCTGGGCCCCAAGCAGTTTTGGTCGCGCCCCGCAGGGGCGCGTGGATTGAAACTATCAGTATTTTACAGCCATGCGTACCACTAAGCGTCGCGCCCCGCAGGGGCGCGTGGATTGAAACATCGATTAAATACCATATTCCAGCGGAATTCCTTGTCGCGCCCCGCAGGGGCGCGTGGATTGAAACAAGCGATGCGCTCTTTACGGTCCTCCGTACCGACGTCGCGCCCCGCAGGGGCGCGTGGATTGAAACCAGCCCATCTTGAATGTGTCATACCGTTCCATGCGTCGCGCCCCGCAGGGGCGCGTGGATTGAAACATCGCCCTGGTCCAAGTCCCCCACGAGGGTGGCGGTCGCGCCCCGCAGGGGCGCGTGGATTGAAACTTCCTCATCTTCCGGCTCCGGCTCGGGTGGTAGACGTCGCGCCCCGCAGGGGCGCGTGGATTGAAACTGGATCGCAGAAGTCATCAAGCGTGCATCCTGGGTCGCGCCCCGCAGGGGCGCGTGGATTGAAACAATCATAATCCATAGATTAAACCCATCAGATTGGGTCGCGCCCCGCAGGGGCGCGTGGATTGAAACACTCGCAGGGAAAATTTTGTTTATCAAATATCGCGTCGCGCCCCGCAGGGGCGCGTGGATTGAAACGTCTGTTGTGCGAATAGCGCCGCTTTAACCTTGGGTCGCGCCCCGCAGGGGCGCGTGGATTGAAACAAGGCTTCGATGGCTATCCGCCCACTCTCGGAGGAGTCGCGCCCCGCAGGGGCGCGTGGATTGAAACAACTGATAAATCATCGTCGGAATATTTTTCTGCCGGTCGCGCCCCGCAGGGGCGCGTGGATTGAAACTGTTCAACGAGGATATCGCGCCAGGGTACGCGGTCGTCGCGCCCCGCAGGGGCGCGTGGATTGAAACGTTTAAGGAGTAGTGCTCCAGGACGGCGGCCTCGGGTCGCGCCCCGCAGGGGCGCGTGGATTGAAACGATGTACGCCCGCTGAACCTTGCGCTCGGTGAGCGTCGCGCCCCGCAGGGGCGCGTGGATTGAAACCGCTATATGTTCTACGCGATAATCCAGCAGGATTGGTCGCGCCCCGCAGGGGCGCGTGGATTGAAACCGCCTCGGCTTCGGGCGAAATGTCATTCAAATCCACGTCGCGCCCCGCAGGGGCGCGTGGATTGAAACCTAACAATGACGCAATAAAACATATCGAGGCCCGGTCGCGCCCCGCAGGGGCGCGTGGATTGAAACTTATCCGTATAAGGGATCGATACGAAGATTGTTTTGTCGCGCCCCGCAGGGGCGCGTGGATTGAAACTTGAGCTCAACATCGGTGATCTGCATATTTGATGTCGCGCCCCGCAGGGGCGCGTGGATTGAAACTGACATGGGAAGGCGCGAAGGTTGAAAAGCTGGCCGGTCGCGCCCCGCAGGGGCGCGTGGATTGAAACATCGCCTCCGCGAATATGAGTCCCTGGGTCGCCGGTCGCGCCCCGCAGGGGCGCGTGGATTGAAACAGGTGCCCGGTTACCTGTCTCCATCTTGCCACCCGGTCGCGCCCCGCAGGGGCGCGTGGATTGAAACACACCTGCGCTCGACCCTCACGGTATGTATAAGCTCGTCGCGCCCCGCAGGGGCGCGTGGATTGAAACGCAAGAGGAGGTCAACATCATGCTCAATAATGCGGTCGCGCCCCGCAGGGGCGCGTGGATTGAAACTGATAGTGGATCTGTTTGGAATTTTATTTCGGCTTGTCGCGCCCCGCAGGGGCGCGTGGATTGAAACTCCTTTCCGCCCTGTCCACTGCCGAGCAGGAGCGGTCGCGCCCCGCAGGGGCGCGTGGATTGAAACCTATGGCGTGCCGTACTCCCTGCTTTCCGAGCAAGTCGCGCCCCGCAGGGGCGCGTGGATTGAAACTGTCAAAGGTGCGCTATGAGTACGGCGCGAGCGCGTCGCGCCCCGCAGGGGCGCGTGGATTGAAACCTGCTGAGATTGTAAACTTCGCCTACGAGCATGGGTCGCGCCCCGCAGGGGCGCGTGGATTGAAACAGGTAGGGATCCTGAACAATCTAAAATACGCGAGGGTCGCGCCCCGCAGGGGCGCGTGGATTGAAACTCCTTATATGCTTTTTGATACAGTTTGATTATAAGTCGCGCCCCGCAGGGGCGCGTGGATTGAAACTATTTCTGCGCCTATACTTATGCAACAAAAATTTAGTCGCGCCCCGCAGGGGCGCGTGGATTGAAACATTGATGCCCTGATTGCTTACCTGTACGACTAATGTCGCGCCCCGCAGGGGCGCGTGGATTGAAACAAAGGCACCGGCGAATTATCTTACGGAACCTTTGAGTCGCGCCCCGCAGGGGCGCGTGGATTGAAACATTCCGCCGTCTACGCGACGCTCGTGGAAAACGAGTCGCGCCCCGCAGGGGCGCGTGGATTGAAACTAAGCTCCGGGAAAAGGTTAGGCGCGGCGACGGATAGTCGCGCCCCGCAGGGGCGCGTGGATTGAAACTTAATACCGGCGCGTAAAATCCACGACAGGCCGGGTCGCGCCCCGCAGGGGCGCGTGGATTGAAACATGTCTCTTCCGGTGTACCCAAGGATCCCATATCGTCGCGCCCCGCAGGGGCGCGTGGATTGAAACTTGGGGTTCAGCGACGACGAGGTTGCAAACATTGTGTCGCGCCCCGCAGGGGCGCGTGGATTGAAACCGCATATCTAGCTTATGCACCCGCGTCTTCAGGTGTCGCGCCCCGCAGGGGCGCGTGGATTGAAACGTCGGGGATAAAATAGGCCTTATATCCAGAGTATGTCGCGCCCCGCAGGGGCGCGTGGATTGAAACAGCGATAGCAACTGCGCTAGGCGCTATCTGGGCAAGTCGCGCCCCGCAGGGGCGCGTGGATTGAAACTACGGAGGGGGTCTGTGCCCCCTCCTCGATAAACGTCGCGCCCCGCAGGGGCGCGTGGATTGAAACGAGATTCGAAGGCTTCGACGTATATCCAGCGCCGGTCGCGCCCCGCAGGGGCGCGTGGATTGAAACGACATAGCTGCCGAGCAGATTTTGAATATGTCCAAGTCGCGCCCCGCAGGGGCGCGTGGATTGAAATAGGTTTTGAGCATGTAACAAAATTTGTGTAAACGGCTATACTACTTTAAGGAGCGAGTATGGCCATATCCAAGGAAGTTCTGGACGAACTGCTGAAGGATTACAAAGGGCCTGAGGACATTACAGGTCCGGAAGGGCTGT
>OFEK01002038.1_pt1 | contig 11815 bp, 5 predicted proteins | sample 1521131 | NCBI WGS metagenome assembly OFEK01 (sample SAMN05720209, study PRJEB24109) | activated sludge metagenome | isolation source: Anaerobic digester | place: China | collected 2015-12-16
GATCTAAGCCACCTTTAATCTTTACCATTTTGTTTGAATTATCAGTCGGGTATTTATATATTATACTTTTACTCTCTATAACATATTTAATATCTAAATCCAGTTCATCGTTATACGTAGCCGTACATATATAATCACCAATTTCTGCGCCATCTCTGGCTACCATAATTGTCTTTTCACCAGTGTTTTGCAAATGAAAAGCTCCAGGCCTTTTATCACTATCTCCATCCGCCAAAAATACAGGTGTACTGAAAGGCATGTTATAATGTTTTCTGAATGCTGAAATAGCACTATTCTTCATATCCGCATCCATAGTATCACTTTCGCCGGTTTTGAAAAACTTTCTTGAATCCATGTTATAAATCCAAATAACTGCAGTTTGACCGGGATATATTATTGCGTCTTCAGCTAAATCTAATGTTTTTATATCTTGCGGATTTTCCTTATCCGGTAAATACATCAGTTTATAATCTTTAATGTTAATATCATTATTGCTTGCATTATATAGCTCCAGGAATTCGTAAACATCACTTCTATCCTGCTTTCCATTAATGATTTCACCAATCGGATTGGGAAGGAGCTCAGTAATCAATATCTCGGGAATAACAGGCCCTACCTGCGTCTCTACTGTAACTATTGAAAATGTCCATGCCTTAATAGTTGTATTCTTTGAAGGTGCATTGTCGCTTACTTCAAGCCTGACAATATATTTACCTTCAAAAAGAGGAACATCAGGTGAATATATGATTGAATTATCGTTTATTTCTGCTTTGTCTGTTATGTCCTCATCATTCAGATACAATTTGATTGCTTCTGAATCAATTCCCGAAGCATCTGAATAACTTGCACTTATAACAGGTTTATAGTAATTATAAAAACAGTTTCCATCTACCGGATTCATAATGTTTACTGATGGTCCATCATTATCCGTAATAGAAGTAATATATGGACTACTGCTCTCTATTGGTGACGTAACTGTATTCTGACCATCACTTGCTTCAATGTAATATTTAACATATGCTGACCCTAAAATATCCTTTTCAGGAATTACATATTGGAATAAGTTTTCATTCTCTTGTTCCGGTATCATCCTCACGCATTTCATACCACATGTGTTAAAAGTTTCATAATAAAGATCAACAGTACGAACTTCGTCGTCATCTGTTACTACAACAGATATCGTTAATGCTCCGGGCTCTATACTGCCTACCGGTGGCTCATACTCTATCACAGGTGCAGCAGTGTCATCGTAATTAATGGGTTTTTGTTCTGCTCTTATCTTCCCAGGAGTAGGTTCTGGAAAGACACCCATTTTTACCATACAATTAGTGTTGTCTGTAGGACACTTGTATAAAATTGAACCGTCCTGAGCTGCAGTATCTGCATTTCCTCCACCTTCATTATATGTCGCTATACAGATGTAATCACCGATTTCTGCATCATCTCTGGCTATCATGACAGATCTTTTTTCGGTATTTTGAAGGTTGAATGATGTCCCTATATTGAAAGTACCGATAATCGAATACAAAGCAGCATCAGGCGGCACATTATAATGTTTTCTGAATCTTGAAAGTATACCGTCGTTTATATCTTCATAAGAACCAAGTGCTTTTAAAGAATCATCATTATATAACCATATTACTGCAACATCTCCAGGTTTCATATAGGCATCAAAATCTATATCAGTGCTTCTTGTTTTCGTTGCTGTTTGCTGATACATTAATTTATAACTTTTCAGGTTTATTGTTTGGTCAGTAGTATTATAAAGCTCAACAAACTCAAAAACGTCACTTGTGTCTATTTCTCCAGTGGCATTAGCAACTATCTCAGTAATCAACAGTTCCGGGACATAAGGTCTATCACTACCCGTTATAGAAATATTGTATGGTTCACTGCTATCTGTTGGTGATGTAATTGTATGCAGTCCGTCACTTGCTTCGATATAATATTTAAGATATGTTGACCCCAAAATATATTCTTCAGGAATTTCATATTGGTATAAGTTTTTATTATCTTGTTCCGGTATCAGTCTTATACATTTAAATCCTGAAGTTTTTTCAGTTTCATAGTGTAATTTGACACTTCGAACTTCTGTTTCATCTGTTACTTCAGCAGTTATTGTCAGAGCTCCCGATTTTACACTTTTGGGGAGCGGTTCATGAACTATCACAGGTGCAGCAGGGTCATTGTTATTAATTGGTTTTTGTTCCGGATATATTTCCCCCGCAGTAGGTTTCAGAATAACTTCCATTTTTTCCATGTTATTAGTGTTGTCTACAGGACATTTGTATATAATTGAACTGCCATCAATTTTAGTATCTGCATCTCCGCCACCTTTATTATATGTCGCTATACAAATGTAATCACCAATTTGGGCACCATCTCGAGCTATCATGACAGATCTTTCATTGGTATTCTGAAGGTTGAATGATGTCCCTACATCGAAAGTACCGATAATCGGATACAAAGCAGCATCAGGCGGCATATTATAATGTTTTCTGAATTCGGAAAGTATATCGTCATTTATGTTTTCAAAAGGAGCAAGTTTTTTTAAAGCATCATCATTGTATATCCATATTACTGCAATATCTCCAGGTTCTATATAAGCATCAAAATCTATATCAGTGCTTCTTACTTTATCTGCAGTTTGTTGATACATTAATTTATAGTCTTTAAGGTTAATTTTTTGGTCACTACTATTATAGATTTCAACAAACTCAAATAAATCGCTTGCGTCTGTTATTCCGGAAGAGTTAGCACATATCTCAGTAATCAACAGTTCCGGGACATAAGTCTTATTAGTATCGTTTATAGAAATATTGTACGGTTCACTGCTATCTGTTGGTGACGTAACTGTATGCAGTCCATCACTTGCTTCAATATAATATTTAATATATTTTGACTCCAAAATATCTTCCTCCGGAATTTCATATTGGAATGAGTTTTCACTATCTTGTCCCAATATCATCTCCACACATTTCATACCTGAAGTTTTTTCAGTTTCATAGTATAGTTTAACACTATAGAACTCTGCTTCAGATGTTACGGTAGCAGTTATTGTCAGAGGTCCGAGATCTATGCTGTCTGCCGGTTGCTGATGAACTATCACAGGTGCAGCAGAAATATTGTCGTAATCAATTGGTTTTTGTTCATCGTGCACTACACCCGCAGTAGGCGGTGAAATAACCTCCATTTTTTCCATGTTATTAGTATTATCTGTCGGACATTTGTATATGATTGAACTGCCATCAGTTCCGCTATCTGCACTTCCACCACCCTTATTATATGTCACTACGCAAATGTAATCACCAATTTCTGCGTCATCTCTGGCTACCATAACAAACCTTTCACCGGAATTTTGAAGGTTGAATGTAGCGCCTTCGAAGCTACCGAAAACTGCATATAAAACAGCGTCATCTGGCATACTATAATGATTTCTGAATCGTGCAAGTATACTGCCATCTATGCTTTCAAAAGAACCGAATTTATTGCTAGAATCATTATTATAAATCCATATTACTGCAACTTTACCAGGTTCTATATCAACATTATAATCTAAATTAATAATTCTTATTGATGATGGAGTCTCATACAATAATTTATAATCTTTTAAGTTAATACTATTATCACTACTGTTATATAGCTCAACAAATTCAAAATAATCTACTGTTTCTTTTCCTTCTCCGGTAGGGTTAGGACACACCTCAGTAAACAGCAGTTCAGGGACATAACGTTTATTGGTATCATTTATAGAAATATTGTACGGTTCACTGCTATTTGTTGGTAATGTAACTGTATGCAGTCCATCACTTGCTTCGATATAATATTTAATATATGTTGACCCCCACATATCTAAAGGACAAATTGTATGTTGGAATGAGTTTTCACTCTCTTGTTCCGGTATCATCTTTACACATTTCATACCTGAGGTTTTTTCAGTTTCATAGTATAATTTAACAGTACGAAGTTCTGTTTCATCTGTTACTTTAGCAGTTATCGTCAGAGGTTCAGGTTCAACACTGTCTGCTGGTGTCTGATGCTCTATTACAGGCTCATCAGGGTCATCGTAATTAATGGGTTTTTGTTTTGCGATTATTTCCCCCGGAGTAGGTTTCTGGTTGTTACCTATCTTTACCATGCAATTAGATCCATCTGAAGGACACTTGTAAATAATTGCACCATCCTCAACTTTTGTATCTTCCGTGGTGTCTGTACCTTCATTATATGTCGCTATACAAATGTAATCACCAATTTCTGCGTCATCTCTGGCTACCATGATAGTCTTTTTGCCAGAATTTTGAAGGTTGAAGGTACCTGTGCCGCTACCTAAAACTGTATACAAAGCAGCATCAGACGACATATTATAATGTTCTCTGAATTTATTAAGTATATTGTTGTCTATATTTTCATAAGGACCAATTTTGCTTAAAGAATCACTATTGTAAATCCATATTACTGCAACTTTTCCAGGTGCTATATTTGCATCATAATCTATATCATTAATCCGTATATCTGTTTGACTTACTTCATACATTAATTTATAATCTTTTAGGTTAATTGTTTGATTACTACTGTTATATAGCTCAACAAATTCAAAAACATCACTTGGTATTCCCTCTCCGGAAGGATTAGGAACCAGCTCAGTAATTAGCAGTTTCGGGACATAAGGTTCATCAGTATCGTTGTTGTTTATATTATTTTCCATATCAACTTCCCCATGCTCGCCACTACTATCTACTTCCAGGGGTTCCTGTAAATTCTCAATTGGTTGCAACACAGTATCTTCATCACCTGCATTTACCGTTATACAGGAGCCAATCCCCAATAATGTACTTGCTAGTAAGGTTAATGATAGTAATACTGATAGTAGTACATTATAATATTTTTTCATATTTATTAACTCCTTTCTTACTCCTTGTAATCTCAACTTGTTGTTTTCATTTTCACGATGATCAAGATAATTCGGATCATGCGAATCAGAACCAAATATTATCTTGATACCATATCCTCAAGAGTTAGCATAAATTCAGGTTCACAGGGCTTATCATTTAACAGAAAAGTGTAGCCATCCTTTGTGCCATATTTAGCACAATAATCATTCAATGATTTTGAAATAGGTGTAAGCTCTACGCTATAATAAAAACCCTCACACTGATATTTCTCATATAAGAGCTTTTATTTATACATATAAAAGGAAGGGATATTAATATTAGCATGATCTGTTATACCAAATTGCTTTAGCCCGGTATCCTTTGCTGAAGCGATTAGCTCTTCGACAGGGATGCTTGCATCATAAAATGCTTCAGAATGGATGTGCCAGCCGGAATCATACATAAAAAATACCGCCTTTCTTTTTAATGTAAATATTTCCCATAAGGTAATAATTATCACCCTATGGGAAACTATAAGCACATTTAAAACAAGCACAAAACAAATATCCAATTCTTTAATTAACTTATTTCCCCATATATCTATCATAAGCAGCTTGATATAGTTCAGTAATTCTATCAATCTTATATTCTTTCAATTTTTTAATAAAGTCATCATATTCTGCATCTATATCAGCAACCCCTGTCATCCACTCAACTTCTTTCTTTTCTATTAAATTCTGTATCTGTGGGAGCAAGCGGGCAATTTCATCTATCTCTTCAGGAGTTCTTATTACTCCTCCCGGATAGACTTCTTTTTTAGCATAAGGAGCATAAACCACCGAATAAATATATTTAGTTTCGGCATCTTTCCCCAAGTAAATGATATTTTTTTCCATTTTCCTTTCTGCTTCGTCTTCTATTTTCATGTCGTAAGATTGTATACGCATTCTTTCTACAAGTGCATCTGTCAAAGCATACGGCATCATTCTTGAAGAAGATTCCATCATCCACTCCGTAGTATTACGTCCTTCAGGTGTAATCCTGCGTGCATAAGTTCCATCGTCTCTTTTTTCAACCCATTCACCAAATGCACCCCAGCATTCCTGCACACTCTCATCTTCAGAGTACAATTCATCAACATACCTTGCAAGTGTTTCAGGTGATTTACATTTGCTACTCACTACAAATATATGGGGTACTATACCTTCTATTTGATTACCCCATAATCTTGTACCATTCGGTCCCGCTACAGGAGGCATAGGTACATATGGTGCATCAGAATTACCCGGAGTTCTTATTCTTGGACCTACTTCGTCATCACCCATCCATCCATTTGTCATTCCATATATAGGCGGATCAGCTTGTACTCCTTTACTTCTGAATTGTTCCCTAGTGTGTGAAAAGGCTTCTTTATCAATCAGTCCATTTGTATAAAGATCTCTTACATATTTAACAACATCCTTATATCTTGGATCTGTAGCTACAAAAAAGACTTTCCCATTTTCAACATTTTCCTTTTTACCCGGACCTATTAACCCAAAAGGTCCAAACATGGATTCTCTAAAAGAACGACCATCGCTATAACAGAACGAATATGGAATTTCATCCGGTTTTCCATTACCATTCGGGTCTTTTGTCTTGAAAGCCATGAGAACTTCTTTTACTTCTTCAGTAGTTTCAGGTGTTTTTAATTTCAGTGTATCAAGCCATTCCTGATTAATAATCCATGTAGTATTTATGTATGTATCTCCTCCAGGCCATACTGACCAGAAATTAAGCCTTGGAAAACCATACATTTTTCCATCCGGCATTTTTGACATTCCTTTGACATCCGGATATTCTTTCATTAGCTTTTTCAAATTGGGCATATATTTATCGACATACTCATCAACAGGAAGAAAAATCCCAGTAGGTGAATATCTTACAATGTCATCATTTTTTATTATGCCCACCATAGCATCAGGAAAATCATTTGTTGCAAACATTGTCATTTTTCTTTCATTCAATGTAGTTGACATAACATAGATGTAATTCAATTTCACATTTGTTCTCTCTTCTCTTTCTTTGTAAAGAGGTAAATCATTAGTGTCTACATGTCCAGATCCATAAGTAATCATCAAGTCAAAGGTTTCTCTATTCTTTACAATTGGAATGCCTTGAAGATAAAGATTGTCTTTCATTGGGCGTACATCACCTTCGCTTGAAATAGTATCAGATAATTTTGACGCTCCTTTATCTTTAGTATCTTCCTTATCTTTGGTAATACAACCTGAAATAACAGATAATACTAAAAGAATTGAGATAACTAAAGACAAATTTTTAATGCATTTTTTTAACATTTTATTGCCTCCTTATTATATTATTTTAAAACTATACTGAAGTTTTACATTTATTTATTAACTCTATCATTAACGATAGAGTAATAACCTTGTGTCGCACCTAACCCTTAATAGAACCAATCATTATGCCTTTAGCGAAATACTTTTTTATAAGAGGTAATACTACAACGATAGGTAAGCATGCCGCTATAACAATGACATATTTTATAGATTCCGAAATTTGCTGCATTAAAACTGACAGCAAAGCATCCGATTCTTCTGATTCCATTTGTTTTGCAGTTATTTGAGACCGCAGTAAAATATCTCTAAGTATAAGTTGTAATGGATATTTTTTAGGGTTATATATATATAATAACGCGCTCCCATAAGCATTCCAATGTTCTATTCCATATTGCAAGGCTAATATTCCAATGATTGCTCCCGATATTGGGATTACAATATTTATGAAAAATTTGAAATTACCACACCCATCAATTAAGGCAGAATCAAAAAGCTCATCCGGTATAGTAGTTTGAAAAAAAGTTCTTGCTAGTATTAATTTTGATGTTGAAATTGCTCCGGGTAACACTAAAGCCCATATTTTATCTAATAAGCCCAATTGTTTTACAACAATAAAATTAGGTATCATACCTCCACCAAAAAACATAGTAAATATTATAAATATAGTTAATGGTTTTTTCAACTTGAAATCATCTCTTGATAGCACGTATGCAGCAGGAAGTGTCATCACCAGATTTACTATTACACCGACAACAGTATAAATTGTACTATTAAGATATCCTGTTTTTAGGCGTTCATCTCGTAATACGCGTTGAAACCCTAAAAAATTATTTCCCTTTGGTAAAAGAACAACTTGACCACTCGCTACAGCTGATGGAGAACTGATAGACGCAATTACAACAAAATACATAGGGTAAAATACAATAATAGCAAAAATAGTTAAAAGTACTATATTAAAAAAATCAAACACATCATCACCACTAATACCATTTTCGGCAATATTTCTAATTCTCGACTTCCGCTTCTCGTTTTTCATTCTTATTCTCATCCTTTTCTCCATAAATCTTTTCTTTTTCTCCTTTTACCATAAACTACTTTCGGATACTTGTCTGGATACAAAATTAGCTATTAGTAATAATATAAAATTAACAACTGAGTTAAATAAACCAATTGCTGCTGAATATGAGTATTGCATACCTATAATACCAACCTTGTAAGTATATGTTGATATAATTTCACTTACTTCAATATTAAAAGGAGTCTGCAGGAGATAACTCTTTTCCCAACCAAGACTCATAAGTCCCCCCATCTTAAGTATAAGTTGTATTACAAATACTTTTGCAATAATCGGAAGCTCAATATTAATTATCTGCCTAAACTTTGATGCTCCGTCTATTCTGGCAGCTTCATATAACTCTGGATTTATTCCTGTAAGAGCGCCTGTATATATAAGTGAACTCCAACCGGCATATTGCAGTATGCCTGGAATAACATAAACATAAGCATATAGCTCCGGTTTATTAAGAAAATCTATTACTTCTATCCCTAATTTAGTTAAAATAATGTTAACAATGCCTGTATAAGGATTTAAAAAGATTCTTATCATTGCAACTGCTATAACTGTTGAAATGAATTGTGGAACGTATGTTACAGCTTGAATTCTGTTTTTTGTTTTTTCCTTGTTTAGTGAATTTAGCATCAATGCCAACAAAACAGGAACTGGTGTATATAACATTAGGTATGTAAGATTTATCCGTAAAGTATTTTTTATGTACATAAAAGCAATTGGCAAAGAAAAAAAGTTGCGAAAATGTTTTAATCCAACAAACGGACTTTTTAGAAAGCCTAAAACAATGTTATAATCTCTAAATGCCATTTGTATTCCGTATAACGGCCAATAATGAAATATTATGTAATACAAGATCATTGGCAAGGCCATTAGATAGAGATCATAATTCTTTATGAGTTCTTTTCTTATTCGACCTTTTGTCTTCATATTCTTAACATTATTGGCATTTATATTTCCCTCAACATTTAATGTATCAATTACTGCAATAGTTCTGTCTTTTTTAGTCATATTAATATACATTACTCACCTCGATAAATAACTTTAATTGATTGAAGGTTCGATTAATTGAATACTTTGTAATGATTTTATCTAATTAATACTATATAGCAGGTGAAAGTGAAATCGTATGGAAATTATTTGTATCATATATGTATTATTTTTGTAATTAGTATTATTTAGTTGCATAACAGTGCAATGATTCATGTTAAATTAATAATTAGTCAATCCTTTTATACGTTTATCGTCATATGTTTTGCGGAAATTGGGCTGTCTGTCATGTTCAGTTATTACTTCCATATCACTTCCATCCATTGTAACCTTTACCATACCATCTATAACAGTAATATATATTTTAACATCAGCTCTAACATATTGAGCATATGTTGTATAGGGATCCATGAGAATATTTCCCATTGCTACTGCCACTTTAGGTTTTACTGTATCGATTAATATTTTTGACCCTGAAGTATCATGTCCATGATGGGGTACCTTTAATAAATCTGCCTCCAATTTATCACTAAATAATTCTGTCAATTCTATCTCTCTTATCATGTAAATATCACCTGTAAACAACGCAGAGGTTTTTCCATAAGTTAATTTCATTACAATACTGGTAAGGTTGTTCACTATTCTGGGAGAATCTTTTCCAAGTGATAATACTGTATTCATATTTGCTTCTGTAAGTTCAGGACCAAATACTTCAATATGGACATCTCCAATATCTAATGTGTCTCCCATCTCAAGATGACGATGTTCAACTCCATAACTTTTAAGTGCATTTTCCCAATTATTAGTATACTGTTCATCCGGGAAACATGGAAAATCCGGTGTGTACATGACGCCTATATCAATATTCTTCATTATGGTATAAAAACCTTTATAATGGTCTGCATGCATATGGGATGCTATTGCATAGTCTATTCTGTCAATTCCCAAACGCTCTAGACTGTTTAAAATATGTTCGCCCGCAAAGCTTTTTCCGGCATCAACTATCATTGTTTCACCATTTGGAAAACATATTAACGTAGAGTCTCCCCACTTTGTAGTATTATCAATCTCGTCAATTTGCATGAAGTAAAATACCAATTTGCCATTATCATTTGTTCTATCGTAAATTTCTTCAGTTCGGTACTCTATTGGTATTTCATTTTCAGATTCTTTTGCAGGAGGTGTTGTGCCGCTTACAGAGGATGTTGTTTGTTCCGCAGGAGATACAGTGATATCCTTGATGCAACCAGTAAAAAAAGTTATTACAAGCATCAATAGTAATATAAGTTTAAATTTACTTTTCATATCATTTCTTTTCCTCTCAAATACTACTTTGTTATGTTGCCAATGGAAAGCGCATTTGAAGACTTCACTTCCCAAATTGGCATAGTAGTATTAATTTACTTACTTATTAGTATATGGAAGAAAGAAAGAAGGTTGTATAGAAATTATTTATAGTATTTATGTAATATTTTCGTATTATCTTCTGTTACTCATTATTTATTAACCTCATCTTTTGTTCCCTGTATTCTGTAGGGGTCATATTATTAACTTTTTTAAATACTTTCCTAAAATATAAGTAATCATCATAACCTACTTCTTGTGCAATGTTATTTATAGACATATCAGTCTGCAAAAGCAAGCTGCATGCTTTTGATATTCTATAGTTCATTAAATAATTTACAAAATTAACTCCTGTCTCATTTTTAAATAGTTGTGACAAATAAGATTGGTTAATATTAAATTCTGTAGATAAGTTATATAAAGTAATATCTTTCATATAATTATCTTTTATATAATTGATAACATCAGAAATAAGTTTATTCCCTGAATATATCTGAATGCTTTCATGCTTAATGTTAACTAATATTTTTATTTCATGACGGAAATATTCAAAGTACTCTTCCACATTACTCCAGTTGTTTAAAAATATAATATCCTGATCCATCCATGTTTCATCTTCTTCTAAATCATCTCCTGTTATATTCAGGTATTTTAATGTGTTTAGAATGCTATATGATTTCTTAAGTTCTACAATATTTATACTGTTCAAAATTATCTTAATCTCCTCAAGTGATCTGCTCAATGCAGTAATATCTTTATTTTTAACTTGAGCTATTATTCCATTTAAAAGCTGATTATAGGTTTTTATTTTATTTTTATCATAATCACCTGCAAAAACTTTATTATCTTCATTAAAAAAATATTGCTGCGCTCTAGTATTGGCTTCGTCAATACCTTTTACCAGATCATCAGTTTGAAGATTAATTTGAAATATTCCAACACCTTTGATATTTTTACTCAGATTCCCTTCAATCTGCTGCATATTTATAGGTTCCGGCAAGAAATAAAGCCACTTATTCATGGAAACATTGCAATATAATGCTTTCGGTTTGCCTTCAAGATAAGTAATTTTATCACCAATAGAGACTATAATACAAATACTGCCTGCACAGGGATATATTTCCTTAAACATCTTCTTATCATTTCTTTCAATACAATTTAGCAGGTCTAAATTATTCCGGCTGCGCTTTAGATTATCCAACTCT
>OFEK01002039.1_pt1 | contig 11801 bp, 14 predicted proteins | sample 1521131 | NCBI WGS metagenome assembly OFEK01 (sample SAMN05720209, study PRJEB24109) | activated sludge metagenome | isolation source: Anaerobic digester | place: China | collected 2015-12-16
ATATATCAACGATTCACAGGCCGAAAGTAAGCGAATCGAAGATGAACGTAAGATCAGAAGGGAACAACAAGGTGATGTATTTGGACAAGGCTTTTAGTCATGTACGATCTTAACGAGAACACACCTCTATATAACAGGATTGAAGCCTATGCCAAGAAGGTAAGGCTTGCCTATCTTGCTGCAATCCGCAAACTGTTGGAAGCTGCGTATAATACAAAGATAGACAGCTCCAGGCCTTTTCGTTTTGCTGATTATCCGGAGCTTAACCGGATCGCATCGAAGATCTTTCAGGATTTAACAGACAGGATAAAGGCTGAAATAATTGAAGGCATCAAAGAGGAATGGGATACCAGCAATATCGTTAATGATAAAAGGGTGGAAAGGGTGTTTTCTCTGACACGTTTAGGCAAGATTCCTGACGTTTACATGCAGAGGAACCTTAAAGCCAGGTCAGCATTTATAGCAAGAAAAACAGGCAAGAACGGACTGAATCTAAGTCAAAGGGTTTGGCACTATACCGGCCAGTTCCGGCAGGAGATGGAAATGGCACTTGACCTGGGCATTGCCGATGGCAAGTCAGCGGCTCAGCTCTCCCGTGATGTCCGCAAGTACCTCAATGAACCTGAAAAGCTGTTCAGGCGTGTAAGAGACAAACACGGAACCCTTCAGTTAAGCAAGAATGCTAAGGCCTATCACCCCGGACAGGGTGTGTACCGATCGAGCTACAAAAACGCCATGAGGCTGACCAGGACAGAGACCAATATCGCATACCGGACAGCTGACCATACACGCTGGCAACAGCTGAACTTCATTCAAGGCTTTGAGGTCAGGCTAAGCAATAACCACCCGGTGGTGGATATCTGTGATGATCTGAAAGGGATGTACCCGAAAGAGTTTAAGTTCACCGGATGGCATCCCAACTGCAGGTGTCATGTTGTTGCGGTACTTCCAACCAATGAAGAATTTTTGGCCATGCAACAAGCCCTTCTGGATGGCGAGCAGGAGATGGTGAGTGAACGTAAAGTGAGAAGCGTTCCTGAAGGCTTTAAAAAGTGGATGAAGGCTAATAACCAGCGATATAAGACTGCAAAAGGTAAAGGGAGCTTGCCGTATTTTGTGGTGGATAATCCCAGGTTTGTGAAAGTCTGATTTTGGATTTAAGCAGAATTTCTTGTTTCTTTCTCCTAAAAAACTTCTCAAATTTTTTTGTTTAAGCGAAAATTATTATTTTCGGGGCGGAATTAACCAACTGATATTAATTTAGGATTAATCTCTCCTTTTTCAATAGTATACCAGAGGAACCTAATTAATTTGAGAATAAACGCATTTAAGAAAATTATGTGGAAAGAAGAATTACCATTAAATTGCCCCCCTGAAAATGCTGCTGAAATGGATTTAGAAGCATATAGAATAATAAAGGATGAAGAACCTGAAGAATCAGATTTTCTGCCTTATGCACTTTTATATCCTGAGAATATTAGGTACAGAAATTTATGTGAGGCTTATGCTCTTTCTTCATTTGATTCTTCAGTTAGCGCGATCAAAACGTTTAAGAATGCTTTGAAACGAGGAAAATTGATAGGCAATTTTGTTGCGCGATTTGAAATAATTCATAGTGACGGAAAAAATATTTATAATAAAAGGACTGGACACATAAGTACATGGCTATATTCAAATAAAACATATAGTCAATTTAGATGTAAGGAAATAAAAAGAATAAATGAAAATTGACCCTAAATATCGTCTTGAGGAATTCCCATTAAATTTAATGGTAATTCAAGCATTCGATTTCGAATTAGAGCCTATCCTACTTCTCGAGAAAGATGTTATCGGCAATTTTTATTTAAGCTTTTTGACGTTTAGCGACAACGAGATTGAACAAAGAGCATATATTCAAATCAGCAAGGACAGATTAAATCGGGTTTTAGCAAACGAAATTTCACTTTCGAAGGCATATAGGAATCCGGAAAATGATTTTGTTATCATTGCCGAATATTTTCATAAATCAGGTGCTATTCAAAGCTCATATCTTTTGCCAAGTAATGAAATTAGTCAACTAGAAATCATTCCAAATGAATATGAAGTCACCTATGATAGCCTTCACAACAACATTGTCTTAGATGAACTTGAATTGCTAAATTATTCTCAAAGAATAAACAAGCTTGTTTTGGATTTTTACTTGAAAAGTAAAAACCTCAGGAATAGTATTAAGCCTTATGCCTTTTATAAAATCTTTACACCTTTGATTGAAATCATGAAATCAATGCTGGAATTTGATGGGCGTAATGCAGATAAGTATTTATCTTTCTCAAATTTACGACATTCGTCACTTGGTGTAACAATAGAGCTAAATTATAGCCAGGATTTATTTTTAGAAAAAGAAAGCGAGGTATTAGAAATCATTATTAATCTTCTTAATTCACAAAGTAAAGAAGATTTTGAAAAAGTTGTTTATCGGACAAAGAATAACAAATATTTGAAGTACTATAAATCCATTATAGGAGCATTGATTGATAATGATGCAGATTTGCACACAGCTTATGCAAATCCAATCTTGAAGACTGTTAAAACAAGCGAGCTTAATAAGCAGAAAGCGGAAGTTGCGCAGTCCTTGATAGATGAATCTTTAGATGTGGTTGAGGATGTTGAAGAGATCAAAGGGACTTTCCTTGAGATTGATATTGATAGAAAAGAACCATCCTTTAAGATTTTTTCATTTGAGGATGATTTTACTCTTAAGGGAAAATTTGAACTCTCGTTAGTTGACAAGATAAAAAATGATTTTGTTAATATCGGGAAAGAATCATACATCTTTACAATAAAGACAAATTATCATCCTGAAACTACAATGAAGTCCGAAGAGATTAATAGATTTATGATAAACTATCAAAAAATTTGAAGAATTCAATTCATTTAACTTGAAACACAGATAACTATAAGTACTCTAATATAGAGCTTTAGAACATTAAAATGAATAATCAGAACTACTACCAAGGTGATGCATAATAAAAAATATAGGCAAGTAATAGAGGTGCTTATAGAATCAAATAGCCATGACACTTGTTTATGGCTTTCAAGGTTCGTGAAGAAGCAATGTGATGCATGGGGTTTTTGTGTTCAGTATACGGAAGCGAAATCTGCAAGAAAGGGACCGGTTTTAAATAGAGACTTATTAATCTATCAAGAAGCATACAGTGATGAAATACTTATCTTTAAAGAATCTGTTAGAATTATTTGCTTGAATATAAACGCATTATTCAAGGATGGAAGGGTTCAGTTTCTGGAGAGGGGAATTAAACCGTTAAATGATTTTTAATCAAGTATTTAAAGTAGATTTTTCTTCACTACCAAATTGATTGCGTGTTGAATGGTGAATTTTAATAAAGCCACTGATTTAAAAACTTTCAAATCAGGATTCAAGTTGAGCAAGGGTCATTGAAAACAAAATAAACTTATTAAAACAGTTAATTTCATGATAATTTATGCTTAAGGCAAAATACAAGGATACTGGACAAGTTTTAGATATTACAAAAATAGACAACCCAAGAAGTGTTATCGATCGAGAAAGAGTTGTTTGCAGACTCTGTAATTTACCTGTTGGTGTCAGGCATGGATTTTTAAGGGCAAAGCATTTCTATCACTTGACCCTCTGTACTTCTGATTATAAGAGACACCCGGAAAGCCCAGAACATAATTTTGGAAAAGAGCTGATCTCTGAACATCTTAAATACAACTGGAGTGAATACTCAGATGCCCAAATTGAGTTAGAGTATATTATTCCAGACATAAGGAGAGTTGCTGATATCGCGATGATTTTTCCGAGTGGTTGGATAGTTGTTCATGAGATTCAATTATCTTCCATTACGAATGAAGAATTGCAGGAAAGGACTAATGATTATGAAAGTATCGGAATTGACACTATTTGGTGGCTTGGCAAAAATGCAGATACCAAAAGGAACCAAGAGTGGTGTATTAAAAGGTTTGGATACTCATTATCTATTGACTATGAGATCTTACAAAGTAACCTTAAAAATTTGCAAAAAGAAGAAAGTTTACGACGAATTCGATAAGATATATTTTGATGATATTGTAAAAGAGGAAATTATCGAATTAGATAATGAAAACCCTTTTAATAAAGTTAAAGTGGTTGAGGACTGGAAAAAAACTATTTGGGATTATGCATTTATCCGAAGTTTGGAAATTTGGGGTAAGCTTTCTATTGAGAAAATTGGCTCAAGTTTAGGAGGAATAAGCACAAATGCCAATAGATCCCTAAGTGGAAAACTGGGCAATGGTAATGGGAAGTTTTGTAAGAAAAATTCATCTGAGGAGTGGTTCTTAATAAATTTTATTGAAAAAAGAAGAGCGACTTTTAAACCATTATCGATTCATGCGAAAAAAAAATGCATTGCAAGGGCAATGACCCTTAAGCAAAGCAAAGTTCACTCTACAGTAATGAGTAACTTTAGAAAAACAACTTGATACTGATTCAACAATATGATATTTAAATTAATTATGATATGTGTTAAAAATTTAGGTCTTACATATCTCACGTGTACTTAAATCAACAGGAATGGGCATGAGTTGATCAAGTCAAATCATATTGTCATCAGTCCTCAAACATGTGGAGGAATAGTTATAATATGACTTTTATAAAGAGGTAACTTGATGTCAACAAAATTATTGAACAACAAGCTATTATTAAAGTTGAACCTTTCTTAGCTGGAAAGTATAAATAGTCAAGATCAGTATTTAATTCAGTCGTGATACTTCTAAATCCCTTTTCGTACTTTTTCAACCAGACTTTAATTAAGATTGCGGCATAGATCAATAATCCACTGCCAAGAATAATTATTGAATACAAGCATGCTTGTAGATCAATGTCTGTTGTTTTTATTACGAATCCAAATAAAGCTCCTACGACAACAAAATATAGAACAAATATTCTCACAACCCATTCAAAATGATGTTTGTATGAATCTTGGCTAATTTTTAATAACTCAATGCTTTGTTCAATGTCAGGCTTGCTATTTTCCATACCCTTGTTGTTTTTTAATGATGATCTTTAAATAATTGAGTCTTTTCGATTGGTATATACAAATCAAAGTACGGCAATTGGTTAATCGATAACAACCCCAACCCCATCAATCTCCTTCATCAGCCTATCCGTTTCCGTCAGTGCCACAATGATCTTTTGGTAGTGCATGATATCCTCAAATGCTAGATGCCGGCCTTTACGATCTTTAAGCCATTTTTGAGCTGGTTGATAACCGCCGATGTAAAAGTTCCAGGCTATTTCTGGTACCTGGTCAAAATACTGTTCGTCATTAATAAACACTTTGCCTTCTTCAAATCTTATCTTCTCAACGGTGTTGCTTCCATTAACCGGATAACGGGTGATGTAATTGTTTACAATAGGGCTCTCCAGTAGATGAATCTGACGTATCTGGCCTCCAAGTTCCACTAGCTGCCAGAAAGTTTCTTTATCCTCTGGGTAAGGCACTCTTGGGAAATCGATCTTCAAAAATTCTTTGTATTTCTCCCGATAAGTTGGGGAGTGAAGAACTGCGTAAATGTAGTCCAGGATATCGATAGGGGCGAAGGTGTTTTCGGTTGTTTCTTTTTCGTTGGTGAAAGTTAACCCAATTTTTTCTGCTATTTGAGCAATGACATTCGGGTTTAGGTTTGGGGTTCTTTCATTTTTTTGTTCTATCGATTGTTGTCCACTAGGCTCTGGATAGATATAAAGTGGAAATAGTTTTCCTGCACCAAATAATCGAGCACTTGAAGTAATATTACTATCACATATTAATCTACTTGAAAAAATATGATGAAACTCTTTGTTTACTTGACGTGGGACAATTAAATAAATATTTTCCTTATTAAAATGATTAGAAATGTCCTTAGCAGGTCTGCTAATTATAGTTTTATCAAAATATATCTTTTTGATATCGAAAGGGCGATAGTGATAGTCTACAATAAATTCAGAAGAAAATTCTTTTTTTGAAATACGTTTTAGTAATGGATATCCACTACTATCTTTTACATTAAACTCATCTTTGAATTTTGAACCATATTCTCCACTTAGAAGAATTCTAATTCTTTCTGTTAGTTTATTTGAGCTGTTATCAAGAAATAAAGAATCTCTATCCGTTGAAACACCTGAGTTATTGACTTGAAAGAGATTATCAATTTTAAAACCTTGTTTGTATATTTCTTCAGATTCAAAATCTTTAGGAACGAAAAAGTAATAAGGTTTTTTGAAAGTAAGTTTTGACCATTTTATTTCTGAAATAGCAGTATTGTTAAGTGTTTCATATTTGTAATTCCTTTTTCCATACAAGTCAAAATGATAAACCTCGCCTAATTCCGTTTTCTTCTTTTTATCTTTTTCTACAAAGATGTTAATCGAAACACCTTGCATAATATCAAAGACATTTTGGTCGGGACTTCCATCAGGGCAAACTTCTTTTTTCTTGGCGTTTCCGTGTAAATTCAAAATGTAAATTTTATCAAAAGTCTCTAAAAGGTGTTTACGCATTTGACGGTGTGTAATTCCATCAATAAAGCTATTATTTGAAATGTAGGCCAAAACGCCACTCCCATTTTTTTCGATATAATGTTGTCCGTAACGAATAAATTTGATGTAATCATCATCCAAATTGATTTTACGTTCATTGAGATTTTTCTTGTAGTCGGAAACTAAATCTTGAATCCATTCATTTTTATTTGTGCTATTTACAGCATATGGCGGATTCCCAATTACACACATCACCGGTGTGTCACGTTTGATGTGGTTGGCTTCGTTTGCTTCTGCGCTCAGCCAGTTAGCAAACAAAGTGCCTGTATCAGGGTGGCTTTCTTCGAGGCTGTTGGTCAAATAAACTCTAAACCGTTGGTTTGAGCTTGGTTTGTATCCAGTTTCGCCCAGCAGTAGATCAAGCTTTAAATGTGCCATGGCATAGCTGGCCATGAGTATTTCGAAGCCGTTTAACCGGGGCAACATATGTTGCTCAACATAATTGCTCCAGATGCCTTCCTGACCTTCAAATTTTTTATGAATCTGCTTTATTACTTCGGCTAAAAAAGTGCCAGTTCCGGTTGCAGGATCCAAAATCTGTACTTTATGAACTTCCTGCTCAATCTGTTTAAAGCCGGTTACTGATCTTTTATCCGGATTCTGTGTATTGATCTTGATCTTAGTCTTTGAATTATCAGCTAAACCCTGTGATATTCCAAATTCAGATTTCAAAATATCATCAACAGCCCTAACAATGAAATTCACAACAGGTCCGGGTGTGTACCACACGCCTCTCGATTTTCGCAATGCCGGATCATATTCACTCAAAAAGGTTTCATAAAAATGAATAATGGGATCTTCAGTTTGAGTTTCCTTTCCGAAATCTCTGAGCAGTTCCCGGATATTACAAGCAAGAAACACATCGGCAAGGCTATCTACAATCCATTTTATTCGTGTATCGATATCCGGTCCTGCTATGTATATGAATAGACGTCTTAAAAACGGGTTTGATCGGGGTATTAATTCTGCAGCTTCCTGGCGCGAAAAGTTATCCATCGAATGATCATGCAAGCGTGCGGCAAACATGCCATAGGTAATTGTTTGAGCATAAACGTCTGCAAATTGCTTAGGGGTGATGTCGTGAATGAGTATTTCCTTAAAGGCATACATTTGTTCTTTGAGCGAACTGTCTTCTGATTTTTCTTCATCACCTGTTACTGCATTTTCAATGATATTTGCCAATAATCTAGCTTTGGCGGCCATCATCTGTGCAAGCTGCTTTGAGCTCTTAATACTCTGGCTTACACGGCCTGTAAAGTCTTTTATAAAGCGTGTGAAATCATCAAAGTTTTGATCGAGCGCCTTAACTGCTTTTCCTGATATTTCACCCAACTTAACTTCATGGATTAACTCGCCATTTCTGTAGAAATGAAAATCCAGGTAATCTGTTATAATGAGATTCTCCAAAGATGCTTTATACCGGTCAAATTGTTCTTTGTTCACAGATTTCTTTTGGCCATGAAGGTCTTTGTCACCTAAATCCTTTGCCTCAATATATCCTACCGGTATTTCATTCCTGGTCAAAATATAGTCAGGCGCGCCGCAATCTCGTCTTTTAGGTTCGTTTGTAGCCATAATTCCGGGCAACAAAGATTCTAATAGCACCTGTAAATCTCCTCTGAATGAATGTTCTGTGGTTTGTCCTAATTGGTATCGGCTGTTGATGCTCTTAACGTATTCTTTGATGGTCATTTGAACCCTGCTTTGGTTTATTGATGTTTTTTGTTTAGCGGTTCAAATATACAAATTAGTTCATCAGTTACCTCCTCCCCCTGCCACCTTCCTTAGTCTTCAGATGTCCAAACCGGATAATAACGATCTCATTCTGGTAAGGACCGAATTCAAAGTCATGAGCGTGGTAGAGTGTTTCCACGGTAACACCTATCTCCTGCGGTTTAAAGTCATCAAAGATCGCGGCAAGGCTGCCATAGTAGAAATGCTGGTGTAAGCGTTTTAGCTCTACGTGAAAGACTTTACGCTTCTGTTTGGTCATAGGGTTATTGTTTCAAGGTGTAAAAATAAGTTTTTCGAATGGAAGGAGGGACTAAAGTAGCAGACAAATTATTGCCTGCTGATGATCTTAGGCAGGAAAAAGCTATGCGCTAATTACCAGCCGATCTCCGAGAACCTGAATCGTGACAGTGTCTCCGGCTTCAATTCCGGCCTCTTTAAGCCATAATCCTGTTAGAACAAGCTGAGGCTTTGGAGTAGGTCTTGTACGGAACTTACTGTTCTTTCTAGGGGATTCATAGAACTCTCTAACTTTAATCTCTCTGATTTTCATATCTGTAGTTTTAGAATAATGTTAATTGCATGCCGGGCACGTACACCGGTTCGGGAATTGTTGTTTCCGGGAGCTTTTCCTTTGCATGGCCATTGACCGACCTGGGTTCACCTTTGGAGGTATGCCATACTTGCCAGGCAATGGATTCTTCCTTGGTCAGAGGTTTAAGATGGGGAATGCCTCCGGTAATATAGATCATAGGGTTTACTTCATAGCCAAAAGCAAAGTCATCCGGAAAGAGGCTGTCACCGTTTAGTGCCTGACCTTTACAACCATGAAGCGCCATATTTATGGCAGTCATTTTCGTGCAGATAGGGTCTTTGTCCTGACCTACCAGGTAGTTGCCAGGAGCAACTTTGTTATATGCCAATAATAGTCTGCCGGACCCACTTGCGGGGTCATTTACGGTCAAACCTGTTTTCCTGTCACCGCATTCTTCAATTGGCCGTTGTATCTGTGCCATGAAATCACATACCGTTGGAGGTGTGAAGAACTGCCCTAGAAATGAGGCTTTGCTTGATGAAGATATTTCTTCATAGAGTGCTCCGAGGGCATCGTACCAGTCCATTTCTTCACCAAGATTATCGTGCATGGTATTGACCAGTGCCCGGAACAGATCTGCGAACCTTGGATAGTCATCCTTGTACTGACTTTTCAGTCTTTCTGCGAGGGCTTTATCTCCTTCCCACAGCAGTGAGGCTGTGGTATAATCTATGAAGTCCCGAAAGATGTCATAGTCATACCAATAGCCTCTGAAGGAGTTAAGCACTTTCACGAAGTGCCTTAGGGCGTGTGGAAAATCTCTTGTCTTAGCCATGGCTACAATCCGGAATCTGCATCGCTAAAAAAATTGTCATGGTTCTGTTCGTAGTCGGATTTATGGCAACTGTCGGAACAGAATATTTTCACACTTCCGGGAGTGGCTGAGAAGCCAATTCCTTCAAACATTTTCCCGCACCAACTGCATTGTGAAAGCATTACATAGTTTTGTGGCCAGACGACACATTCATACTTTGTACCCCGGTACATTTTTGTGAAGTACATTGCTCCGGTTTTACCAACCCGGTCTGCTTCTGCATGCACTGTGTCACCTGCTTTTAGTCCAATTGCTTTGAGCTCGCTGTCAAGCTCTCCTTTGAGTTTAAGTGTTTTCATTTGCTTTGAATTTTAGATTAGAAACTTGGGTCAATTCTCATGTTATGGGTGTCCAGTGCCAGGGCAACTCCGTTCATGGATTCTCCCTTCCTTACCCATCTGCCGTTTTTACGCCTGGTATAAGCCTCTAAATGGGCGCTTTCATTTACCTCGCCTACTTCATAGATTTCACCGAAATGATCTATGACTTTATAATTATTCGGCTTAACTCCTATCTCGTTTTTAGAGGTAATTTCCACAACTGTTACCGGGTAGCGATCTGTGTAGAATACCTTGCATGCTTTCATCCCAACAACAGGTGTTATCGGGTTCTGCTGCATGATCATTGATTGAAGGCTTACTGTGTTCATAGCTTTAAATGTTAAGAGCCGGATGTCACTCCGGCTCAGTTAATAATTACCATCCAATTTCTTCTTTGATTTCATCAGGGAGGTATCCGATCTGGTTCCCCTCGACCAGGTAAATGGTTTCTGGAGCAACCCTGTCATCCTCCTCATTGGGGTTGCCAACAACGACCTGGTCAATACTGTATTCAAATGGCCAGCTGGGCTGACTGGCAAATCTTACCTCTGCATCCGGACTCATTCCTTCAAGCATCTCGATTAATTCTTGTACGATCATTTTTGATAGGTTTTTGTGTTATTCCTTACGAATTTACTACAATATATTAAATAAAACAAATTTTTGATAAAAAATTTAATAAATTATTATTACTGACATTCAGGGATAACTTGTATATAATATATGAGTTTAAACAACTCACTAAATAAACCCATTAAATTTACAGTCTTAATTGAGCTAACAAATCATTAGTACTGATGAAAGAAAAAATCTTATCTGCGCTAAAAACCAAGTATTCAAACCTGGGGTTTGGCGACAAAGCTTTTGATGGGGTTGCTGAATTCCTTAGCAAAACCATCACCAAAGAAGAAGACGTCGAAACCGGTATTGCCGGGGTCGAGATGCTGCTTAAAGCCTTCCAGGGCGATATTGACAAGGTTCGTACAGAGCTGAGCACAAAGACAAAGGAACTGGAAGACTTAAAGAAAAAGAGTCCGGAGCCTCCCAAGCCGGAGCCTCCCAAACCTACTGCTGATGAACCTGATTGGTTCAAGGCATGGAAAGAGGAGCAGACAAAGAAGCTTGAAGCTCTTGAAAAAGAGAATCAGGTTTTTAAGGCAGAGAAGGCTAAGGAAACCAGAGCAGCGCAAATTGCCGCTAAAGTGAAAGAACTTGGAATCCCTGACTGGAGGATGAAAGGTGTTGCCGTACCTGATGAACTTGATGAGACAGGTATAACCAATTTCCTTACAGAGATCAAACAGGAACTTGTTACCCAAGGGCTTTCCGGAAAAGTGGAGAGCGGATCGCTTGTTGGCAAGACAGAGCAGCTGAAGGAGCTTGCCGGAAGTCTTGTAGACAAGTATGCCGTGGAGTAAGCAATAATTGTTGAACTAAACCTCGAAATTCAATGAACTTTGAAAAGAACAGCTATGGTGGAGGTCGTCCGGTATTCGTCTTGCCTCCCACTCTTGTATTGGGTGGGTTTGAGCTTGATGTTACCAGCCAGAACTTTGCTATAGGAGCCATCATACCTGCGGGCACTCTCGCCATAATCGACGAGTCTACCCGTAAGGTGAGCATCTTAAAATCGGCCCGGGTAACGGCCATAGATGCTGAAGATGCTAAGAAAGTTACCCTTGACCATGATGAGTACCTGTCAAATCAATTTCATGTAGGAGACCTGGTACACGTAATAGCAGGTGCAGGCGAAGATCCTGA
>OFEK01002048.1_pt1 | contig 11764 bp, 9 predicted proteins | sample 1521131 | NCBI WGS metagenome assembly OFEK01 (sample SAMN05720209, study PRJEB24109) | activated sludge metagenome | isolation source: Anaerobic digester | place: China | collected 2015-12-16
AATTGGCCTTCTTTGAGGTGGGAAGTGAGGATCTTTTCAACGATGTTCTGGGGCATGATCACGCTCCTCCGGTGTATTTGTGGGAACCGCTGCTATATTCTCTCAAAAAATCGGGTCGTTGCCGTATTGACAATAGTCATGGTGCGGCAAATAAAAAGGCCCGGGGGTCTCCCCCCGGGCCTCCGCCGCGGCGCGCGTCTCAGAAAAGGACGCCGCCGCCCGAGCCATCCGGGTCGGAACCTCCGCCCGAGCCTCCGCCGCCGCAGCCGCCGCCGTCATCGGTGTCGTCGGGGCCGCCGCCGGAGCCGCCCGAGCCGCCGCCGTCCGGGTCCGGGTCGCCGCTGTCGGGCATGGTGCTTCCCGCATGGGCGTTCGAGCAGAGTACCGCGCTCACGGTCATGGCGCCGAAGCCGGCCGCCAGGAGCATGAACATGATGGAAACGAGTATTTTCTTCATTTAACCTCCAAAAACTTCGCGGTATTATGATACCAAACGGGACGAAGGGACATAAGGTTCCGCGGACCTATTGACCCCGGGGTCCCCGGACACTTGCCTGGTCAAGACTTGCCGTGTCCCGGCCGGGAGATTGCCGTCCTGGCACGCTCGTTGCTATCATGCGGGGATGTCCTGTGTCCGTTCCTTCGGTCCCGTCGCCGGGCGGGGAGCCCGGTTGCTGATACTGGGGAGCATGCCCGGGGCCGCTTCGCTGGCGGCCGGTCGCTACTACGCCCACCCCGCGAATTCTTTCTGGCGCATCCTTCTGGCCGCGCTGGCCGGCGGGAGAACGCTCTCATATCCGGCCAGGCTGAGACTCCTTGAAAAGAGCCGCATAGCCCTCTGGGACGTGCTCGCCTCCTGCGTCCGCCCGGGCAGCTCCGATTCGGCCATAAAACGGTCCAGTATGCGTGTGAACGATATCCGCGGTCTGCTGGCCCGCCAGCCCGGGATAAACAGGATAGTCTTCAACGGTTCCAAGGCCGAGGAATGCTTCAGGCGGCTGGTCCTTCCCGGCCTCGGTCCCCGGGCCGGCCGGCTGGAACTGCTTCGCCTGCCCTCCACCAGCCCCGCCCACGCCTCCGTTACTTTCGCCGCCAAGCTGCGCGCCTGGAGGAAAGCGCTGCGCGCGGCAGGACGAAAGCCCGCAGGGCCGTGAAGGCGCCTTTGAGCAGATAGAGGAGTTCGTCCGGGCGGCGCAGCCCGGCCAGCCGGCGCAGGATGAAGGCGGGGCTGAAATAGTAGCGGCGCGAGATCGCCTTGCGCAGGGCGGTCAGCTCCGGGCCCGTGAAATGGCGGGTGCGCCAGGCCGGGCTTTCCGGGAAGAAACCGTAGTCGCGCCAGGGGATGTCCGGCAGCCAGCCTTCCCGTTTGAAAATTTCGTGGTACCTGGTCCCGGGCAGCGGCGAGGCCAGAGACAGGAAGAGCAGGTCGGGCTTCAGCTCATGGATCAGCGCCTCGGTGGCGGCGATATCCTCCTGGGTCTCCTCCGGGTGGCCCACCATGAAGAAGGCCTGCGCCGGCAGCCCTGCCTCGCGGGCGAGACGGAAACACTCGCGGGCCTGGGCCACGGTGATCCTCTTGCCGATGGCGTCCAGCACCCGCTGCGAGCCGCTCTCCACGCCGAAAGCTATCTTTATGCAGCCCGCGTCCCGCATGGCCTCCATCAGTTCGCGGTCCATGGCGTCGGCCCGGGAAGTGCAGTTCCAGGTCAGGCCGCGGCGCTCCTTCATCCCCGCGCAGAAGGCCAGCACCCGGCGCCGGTCCAGGGTCAGGGTGTCGTCGTCCACGGTGATGTGCGTGAAGCCGAGGCCGGCCAGGTAGTCAACCTCTTCCATGACTTTCGCGATGGAGCGCTGGCGCACCCTGCCGCCGCCGACCACGCGCGAGGCGCAATAGGCGCAGTCGAAAGGACAGCCGCGCGCCGTGAACAGCATGGCCCCGCCGGCGGGGACGCCAGGGGTGGTATGTCCGCGGTAGAGTTCCAGCCGCAGCAGCGAGCGGTCCGGTACGGGCAGGGAATCCATGTCCGGCGGCTCCGGCCGCGGGTTCACCACGGCCGCGCCGTCCCGCGCGAAAGCGAGGCCTTCGATATTCTCGAAAGGGGCGGAGGAGGAAAGCGCCGCCGTCAGTTCCAGCAGCGGGCGCTCGCCTTCCCCGGTTATCACGAAATCCGCGCCGGTGTCGCGCAGCGTTTCCGCCGGCAGCGCCGTGGCGTGGGAGCCGCCGACCACGGTGCGGGAGCCGGCGGCTTTGAGCAGGGCGCAGACCCCGGCCGCGCGAGCTACGCCGGTGGTCATGGTCGTCACGCCGCCCAGCAGGGGCGGATCCTCCGCCAGTCGCCGGCGCAGGCCTTCGAGCGGTTCCACTTCCAGGTCGTAAACGGAAGCTTTGAAGCCGTTGGCGTTGAGGTAAGTGGCCAGGTAGAGCAGGTTGAGCGGGTGCTGAGAGGCCCCGACCCGCCGGAAATCGCTCATGGCCGGGTCGGCGGTGCGTATCAGCAGCACTTCCCTGTTCGCCGGCGCGGGCATGCCCGTATTAAATCATTTTTGGCGGCGCCCGGCGGTTTTGTTTGTAGAATTACGGGGGGCGCCGTCACGCCGCCGAGGCCCCTGATCTACGCGGGAGTCATCATGAAGAAAGAGGAAAAAGCCCCGGAAGTGTACGAGGAGTACCTGCGTCTTTGCCGGGACATACAATATGCGGACCCGTCGGGCGCCGCCGTATCCGCGGCCGGCCTCTTTGACGGACTCAGGTCGGCCGACCCTCTGGAAAGGAGCCGCGCCTGGGATTCGCTGTGCGGCGCCTGGAACCGGCGCCGCTCCGATTTCGCGCCGCTCCTGGCGCGGGCCAGCGCGGAAAAGAACGCCGACGCGCGGGCGCGTTTCGGGATGGACCCCGCTCCCCTCCTGGCCGCGGTCGGGGACACTAAGGAACTGCTGCTCCGCGCGCTCGAACGCAAAGCGGCCCGCATAGGGGCCGGGGGTTTCCGTTTCTGCGATATCTGGGCCAGGGTCCCGAACGCCGGTAATTCCGACGCGGTGCCGCTGGCCGCCGCGCTGGCCGGGCTGGGCGACATCCTGGAGAGACACCTGGAGGGCGGCAAGGCTTTCGTGGAGGAAGTTTCCGCCGGCCGGCTGCACCTGGAAGAACAGGCCGTCGACTGTCCGCATTGCGGCACGCCGGTGCCCGGCGGGCCGGTGCACGCCTATATGCCGCTGAGGTTCGGGAAGGTCAGACCCTGCGACCTGCCCTCCCTGGCGCATGAGCTGGGCCATGTCATGCATTGCGATTTGCTCGACGAACTGGCCCCGGGGGGACCTATCGGCGCGGTGTTCCTGGAGACGTTCAGCCAGTTCCTGGAGGGAATAGTCTGGCTCGAACTTTGCGATGCCGCGGAATTCCGGGCGCTGCGCGGGGACCTGCTCCTGGACAAGCTCACGGAGGAAACGCTCGACCTGCTGCTGTTCCCGGCGATGCTGGAGTTCGAGGGCCGAATGATCACCTCCGCCAGGAAAGGCCCCCTGCCGCTGGAGGACGTGGAAGGGGCCTACCGGGAAATACTGGGCAGGTGGTTCGGGGTTTCCCCGGAGGGCACCTGGTTCTGGATGCGCAGCAAGACCCTTTACGACCCCAGGTGGCCTTTTCGCGATCTCACCTATCTCCTGGGGCGCATGGTCTCGCTGGAACTGGTCCAGCGGGTCCGGGCCGGGGGGAAAATGAGCCGGGATGAATACCGGCGGGCCGTCGCGGACACCATTTCCACGGATTTTTCCGGTTACAGGCGCAGACAGGGGCGAACTTCTCCGATGATGACCGCCGACTGGGCGGAAATGCTCGCGCCCGTGCGCGACATGTTCAAGTGACCTTCGGCGCGGCACCGCCGGGGAAGCCCGGCGGTTATTCTTTTGCCGCCAAAACTGCTAAATTTTAGGCATGACCTTTACCGGAGACGGCGGCGGGTACGCGGACCGCGTCGAAGCCCTGATGCGCGCCGGCGATTTTCCCGGCGCGGCCGCCCTCGCCCGGGAACTGCTGGCGGCCGGCGCCCGGTCCTCGCCCCTCCTGCGGGCTTACGCCGAGGCGCTCTGGGGCTGCGGTCGTTTCGACGAGGCGCTGCGGACGGCCGGCCTGGCCGCGGAACTGCGGCCGGCTGACCCGGACGCGGGGCTGGTGAGGGCCCAGTTGCTGCTGGCGTCCGGCCGCCCGGCCGCGGCCCGGACCGCGGCCCGCGGCTTGCGCCGGCAATGGCCGTCAAATTCCTCCGCCATCCTGGCCGGCGGCCTGAACCGCTACCGCCTGTCGGCGGACGTTCCCGGGCTCCTGGAACTTTTCAAAGCCAGGTTCCGCGCCATGGATTACCACGGCGCTTTCCGCCTGGCGGAGCACCTGCTCAACCTGCGCGCGCCGGGCGGCAACGAAGTGCTGTCGGTCCTGGCGGCCCCGGTGACCGGCCCAGGGGTGCTGTGCCCCGCGCGGGAATCAGCGGCGCGCCTGCGGGCCCTTTTCCGGGCGGACATCCCGCCGGAACTGGAGCTCTGGCGCACTTACTACCTGACCTACCTGGCCAGCGCCCCGGTGCTGAAGCCTGGCGGCGCCTGGAAAGAACTTTATGAGCGGGCGGTGGGGAGCTGGCGCTCATTGCGGCCGCGCGACCTGCGCCGCTACGGCTGGATGCTGAAGGAGGCCGGGCGCAAGCGCCTGTTCTCGCAGCCGCCCGACTACCGCGGGGCGCGCGGGGCGCTGCTCCGCGCGCTGGCCTCTCCTCCGCCGGAGGCCGACACCTTCGGCAGGCTGGCCGAGGCCGAGCTCTGCCTGGGCAGAGCCGGGGCGGCATTCGGCTGGCTGGAGAAGGGCCTGGCGTCCTGCCCCGGCCAGGAAGGGGACCTGCTGGCCTGGCGCGGAGAACTGCGGCTTTTTCTCGGCGACTACGGCGGCGCCCTGGCCGATCTGCGGGCGGCCGCGCGAAAAAAAGCTTTTTACGCCCATACCTGGCTGGCGATCGCTCTCATGAAAACGGGGCGGCTGAGCGCAGCCCTGGCCGCCGCCGGGCGCGCCATGAACGCCAATCCGACCGACGGCGAAGCCCTGCTCGTCAGGGGGGAGATACGGCGCCTGAAAAAGGACCGCACCGGCGCCAGGGCGGACCTGCTGAAGGCGCTGGGCTGGTGCGCGCCTTACCGGCACGCCCTCTGGGCCGGGCTCAACCTGGCGCTGCTGGAACTGGAAGCCGGCGACGGGCGGGCGGCCGCGCGGGCGCTGGGCCTGGCGGCGCGGGAGGTCCGCGGTAACGGCCCGGCCGCCGCCCTGTGCCGGGAACTGCTGGCGCTCTCACGGGAGCCGGCGGCGTTGCGCGCGGGAGTGGAAGAACTGTTCGCCGCCGCGCGCGGCCTGCGGCGCGACGATGCCTACCTTTTCCCCTTATGGCGCCGCCGGGTGTGACCGGTATATCGGAACGCTTTACAACGGAGTCCCCACATGAACATGAGAACGATAGCGATAACGCCTTCAGAACCCCGGAGCCTGCGTTACGAGAGTATTCAAAAACCCTCGCCCGCGCCCGGAGAAGTCCTGATAAAGATCCTGGAGGCCGGCGTCTGCAGAACGGATATCGAGATATACGAGGGACTTTACGGGGAGGCTCCAGTCGGCTCCGACTTCCTGGTGATGGGGCATGAGGCGCTTGGACGGCTGGAGAACGGCGATCTCGTCGTCCCCATGGTCCGTCGTTCCTGTAACGCATGCGAGAGCTGTCTTGCCGGCGAGCCCGACATGTGCTTTACGGGGAATTTCGTCGAGAGAGGGATAAAAGGGCTTCACGGCATGTTCTGCGAATACATAGCCGAGTTCCCTCAGTATCTGGTCCCTTTGTCCGGGGCCGCCCGGGCATATGGGGTGCTCGCCGAGCCGATGAGTATAGTCGCCAAAGCGGTACGGCAGGCTGAATTGTTCCAGCAGCGCGTCCCCAGGCCCCCGAAGAGGGCCCTGGTACTGGGGGCCGGCCCAATAGGACTGCTGGCCACCATGGTTTTCAGGCTCCTGGGCCTGGAGACCGTCACCGTAGCCAGAAGGCCGGCCTCTTCCGCTAAAGCGAAGATCGTCGAAGCCTGCGGGGGCGGGTACGTCAGCACCGGGGAGGTCCCGGTCCCTTCATTGGCGGAGAAGGCCGGGGTTTTCGACCTTATTCTCGAGGCCACGGGCGATGCCGGGGTCGCCTTTGACTGTCTCCCGGCTTCGGCCGTCAACGGTATCGTATGTTTGACCAGCGTGACGGGGGGGAGCGGCCGGAAAACCGTCGATCCGGACCGGATGAACAGGGAACTCGTGCTCGGGAACAGGACCGTCTTCGGGACGGTCAACGCGAACAGGCGGGATTTCGAAACCGGGCTGTCCTACCTTAAGAGGATAGATATGTCCTATCCCGGTCTCCTGCAAAGACTTTTCACTTCGCGCGTCCCCTTCGACAAAGCGCTTTCCGTCTTCCCGGCCCAGGCGGAAGAGATCAAAACGATAATCGAGCTGGATTGAGCCGCGCGCGCGGCGCGGCGTAAATTTCCCCCGCACTGCCGGCGGGAAAACCCGTGTTCCGTCCTTCCTTATTATTCCCCGAACGCGGCGCGCACGAGCCCGCCAAGGCGTTTGTCGAAATCCGGGTAACGCTTGCGCAGTTTTTCGATGTAGTCCAGGCCCAGGGGCGTTAATTCCCAGGTCCGGGGGTTGTATAGCTGCTCTTTGGAGGCTTTCGGCGTGCGCAGCGTCTCCAGCAGGGTGGAATAGGCCATGCGTTCTTCCAGTTCGGACGTCCTGGCCACGCAGGACGGGGTCGAGCCGCAGTTGAGCTTCAGGAAATGACCTTTGCCGTCTATACGTCCCATGGCGAAGGCCACGGTGCGGGGGAAAAAACGGCCGGGTTCGGAGGCTTCTATCTCCCTGTTGCGGTCTTTGAACAGGAGCATGAACCCGGCGGCGGCGAGGTCCCAGTTGAACGCGGGGATCTCCCTGTAATCGGAAGACTTCGCCGCGGGTCTGGTTTTTTTCGCGGCCTGGACCAGGGGCGGAGCAGAGAGCAGGAAGAGGGGGAGCAGCAAGGACGGCAGGATATATGTTCGCATTCCTTCAGTGTAAATTTTATCCCTTTTTCCGGTCAATGCCCGTACGACGGCCGGCCGCCGCCGTCGTGGTAACGGGGACAATCCGGCCGCTAATCAGGTATAATATGCGCGGGGATGGGGCGAAGCGTCATAAAACTCGTTAAAACCGCCCGTACAGGGAGCCAGGATAGAGTGGATAAAGGATTCCGCTGCCCTTCGAAAAGTGATTTATTGTCGAGGGATGGTCCCTTGCTGAATTTGAAAAAAAAGAACTTATGAATTTTTCCCCGGTTCGCTCGCTGATGTCCTGCCTGGCCGCCGGCTCTCTACTCCTGCCGTGGCACGGTCCGCGCGCGGAAGCGGCGCCGGCCCTTCAGTCGAAAGGGGCCTGGGCCCTGGGGCTCAACTATCCCGGCGCTTCGGTCCGGTATTTCCCGGCGGATGATAAGGGACTGGAACTGCTGGGACAATCCCAGGACGGGGTCTTTACCGGCGCATTGAGGTATTATCTCTACCCCGCCTCCCTGCGCTCGGGGTTCATAAGCCCCTACTTCGCTTTCGAGGGGGACTATCTTAATTTTAAAGGCGATTATTCCAAGGGCAAGGGCTGGGGTTGCGGCGCTTATGCCGGGGCGGAGTACGGGCTTTCTCCCCGGTTTTCGGCGCAGGCGGACCTCGGGGCCATGTATGTTTCCCTGAAGGATAATTCCACCGACCTTTCGGAGGGCGGCCTGGAGTTCCTGTTGAACCTGGGGTTCAATTTCTATTTCGGCGGGAGGACAGAATGAGAGGATTTCTGCTCGCCGTTCCGGTGGTCCTGTTCTGCGCCGTATCCGCGCAGGCCGGTTTCAGCCTGGGGCGTCCCGGCGCGGTCAGGAATCGCGTAGAGAAACTGGACGACAAGGTCCGGGCCGCCAGGGAAGGGTTGCCCGCCACGCCGGGCCCCGCCAACGGAGCTCCGACGGTGTCGTCCCTGACGGCGGTCTCCACCACGGTGGCCGCCGGAGGCTTGACCAGCCTCACCGTTTCCGCTTCCGACCCTGACGGAGACGCGCTCTCCTATGTCTGGAGCAGCACCGCCGGGACTCTAAGCGGTACCGGGACCAGCGTCTATTGGCTGGCCCCGTCCACTCCGGGGGTTTACACGGTCTCCTGCGTGGTCTCGGACGGCACGGATTCCACGCCCGGCACGCGGCAGATCGCCGCGGTTGCTCCCGGTACTATCAAGTGGGTCTTTACCCTCGCGGACCAGGTCGATCTTCCGTTGGCCGTGGCGGCGGACGGGACGCTCTATGCCGCGGCGGCCGACGCGGTCCTCTACGCGCTCGACCGGGAGGGGGAGCAGGATTGGACCTTTGCCACGGAGAATAACGATATTTTCACCACCGGGCCGCTGGCCGGGGCGGACGGCTCGATATATATAGTGGCCGCTTCCACCAAGATCTACGCCCTCACCGCCTCCGGCGCGGACAAGTGGGACGGGCCTTCGCCGCTCTTACCGGGCAATATCACTGCGCCGCTCGTGCAGGGCGCGGATGGAACGGTGTATGTTCATGACGGCGACTCATTAGACCTGTACGCCCTGGACCCGTTGACCGGGATAGGAGAATCCACCTTCACCGCGCTGCCGGGCGTGGCCCAGGCCCCGGTCATCGGCTCGGACGGGACGATCTATGTTGTGGACGGCTCCGACATGCTCTATCTGGTGCCGCCGGCGGAAGGACTGGGGGGAGCGGTCTCCACGGATGTCTCGGGTATTTCCGTCCCCCTTGCGGCCGGCCCGGACGGGCTTATCTACCTGGTCAAGGACAACTACGACCTCTATGCGCTGAATCCGGACGCCACACAGAAATGGGGACCTTATACCATGCCTTTCGTGGTGCCCGTCGCGCCGGTGACCGGGGCGGACGGGGCCGCTTATATTTACGATGTCAACCTGACGCTGCACAGGGTCAGTTCCGCCACCGGTTCCGGTTCCGCTTTCGGGGACCTGTCCGCTCTCAGCAACGATCCGGTGCCGGGACCCGATTCGCTGGTATACCTGGTGGACGGCGGCACGGACCTCTACGCCATGCGGCCCGACGGCTCGGTCATGTGGGGACCCCTTACGGTGCCCGGCGGGGCTTCTCTGATGGTCGCCCCGGTGATCTCCAGGGACGGTACGCTGTATTTCGCCGCCGACGACAACAGGATCTACGCCGTGTACGCCACATCGGCCCTGCCTTGATCCGTCCTTTAAAGAGAGATGCCTGAAGACCGGGACATTGCCGGAAAGATGGGTTTTGTGCGCTAAAACGGCGGCGGACCCGCCAGGTATCTGGCGCTGAACTTCCACTCGCAAAGTTCCAGCAGGCGGCGCGCCGATTCCAGCGCCCCTTCGTATCCCGGCTCGAAGAGCAGCGAGGAGAAAGGGTTCCTGCCGGCGGCCAGGACCCGCGGGTCGCGGCGCAGGTCCGAATAGACCAGGTCCGGACCTCCGCCGCGGGACAGCAGCCTTTGGAGTTCCGCGGGCGTGGAGAAGAACCTGGTCCGCAGGCCACGGGTCTCCAGCGCCCTGCCCAGGGCCGCCGCGGCGCCGAGGGCGGCCTTCCGCCCGTCCTTGCCTTCCAGGTAGACCAGCAGTTCGAAACCGAACCCCGCTTCCGCCGCGATCCCCAGGCCCTCGGCCAGCCGGTCCGAGGTTATATTCCTTATTTCTTCCGCGGGCGCCACCAGCCCTACGCGGTATTTCCGGGCCTGTCCGCGCAGGGAGCGCAGCCTGGCGGCCTGTTCCCGGGAAGGCATGGCCGACGCCGGCAGCCTCCGCCCCAGCGCTCCGAAGACGGCCTTGAGCCAGGCGCGAGTACCCCCGAAACCGAACGGCGCCGGCGGGACGATCCACGGGATGCCGGCCTTGTCCATGGCCGGGCAGAGGGCCTCGTCGCGGCGGCGCAGCACCTGCAGCCGCGCTCCCAGCAGCGGGCCGTAGAGATCCTCCGTGCCCGCCGCCGCGCCGGCCCCGGCTTTCGCCAGCAGCCCGCGCAGCGGCCCGGTCAGGCGTTCGTCGTAACCGTACAGGGCGACGTCGAAGCGCGGCTTCGCGCCGGCCTTCCGGCCGCTCTTAAGCCCGCGCAGGATCAGCGCCGAGCGGGCGGCGGCCCGGGACTCCGAATATTCCTCGTAGCTGTTGTAATCCTGCCGGCTGATCACGGCCCCGGTGCGGGCGGCCGCGGCCCTGACCGCCGGTTCCGTGTCCCCGGCGAGCAGCAGCGGAGCGCAGGTGGAATAGAATTCCACCAGTCCTCCCGGCCCGGCCGCGGCGGCGGCGGACTCCAGCGCTTCCTTCACCAGGCCCTCGTCGCCCAGCAGGGCCTCGCGCCGGCCCAGGCCGGTGGAAAAGACATTGCGCCTGAGCTTGGGCAGGTCCGGCACTCCGTCGGGACGGCCGCCGAACAGGCCCAGCGGCCCGCCGCCGGAGTCGCAGAAGCGGCACTCGGCGTCGCCGTGCTCCACCACCACCAGGTCCGGCGGCAGCGCCAGTTCCGAAGAGCCGGAAGGGAACAGGAACCGGTACCAGTGGCCGGAGCCCAGATGCGGGCTCCGCGGCTCCCCGCCGGCCCTGTCCGCGCGGTCGGCAAAGCCGGCGGCCGCGCCGAGGGCGCCGATGGCGCCGTGGAAGCCGCTCCCCAGGCCGAAATAGCCCAGCAGCTGCTCGAAACGGAACCCGGTCAGCCCGCGGACGGCGGCCGTGATGTCGGCCTTGCGCGCGGTTTCGGGGTCCGATGACGGGTGAAAGCAGGCGGCGCAGTCGGAGAAAAGGAACTGGCCGGCGGTAGCGGGGCCGGCCGCCGCCAGCAGCACCTTCACCCTGCCGGCCGGGGAGTCCCAGTCGCAGACGATCTGCCCTCCCTCTATTCCCGAGGGGGCGAGCCCGGCCGCTTTGAACGCTTCCTCCACGCCGGCCCTCCCGGCGCGGTCTTTTCCGGGCCCGGCGGCGGGCGCCCGGCGCAGGGCGCGCCCGGCCGCGAAGAGGCCGAACTCGGCGTCGCTCAGCGGCCGCGGCGGCTTCGCCCGCGGGCCCGCCGCGGAGATGGCCCCGGCCAGGCGCGTCAGCGCCCCGGCAAAACCGCTCCGGGGGGCGTCCAGCACCGCCGGCACTCCCCGCCGCTCGGCGGCCTGTACGGCCGGGTCCCTCGGTATGACGCCGAGCACGCGGGTGTTCACCGCGGCGGCGAAAGCTTCGACCGCTGCGGCGCCGGCGGGGTCCCTGAGGTTGACGGCCAGGCCGGCCAGGTAGGCGCCGTTGCGGGAATAGTTGCCCACCATGGCGATGAGACGGTTGGCGGAATAAAGGGAAAGCGGTTCTTCGGAAGTGACGATGACTACCTTGCGGGCGAAACCGCGGCGCAGCGGGGCGGCGAAGCCGCCGCAGACCACGTCGCCCAGCACGTCGAAGACTGCGGCGGTATAGCCGTCCTTCTCCAGTATGGCCGAGTCCTTGATGGCCTCCAGGAGCGCGCCTATGCCCGCCCCGGCGCAGCCCAGGCCGGCCTGCGGTCCGCCGGCCTCCACGCAGTGCACGCCCCTGACGGCGGCGGGCCTGATGAAGCCGCGCAGGTGTTCACCGGCGTCCGGTCCGTGGGCGCCGTTGAAGGGCGGGATGCGTCCGCCGGCCAGAGCCAGCGTGGAATCCATCTTG
>OFEK01002054.1_pt1 | contig 11720 bp, 8 predicted proteins | sample 1521131 | NCBI WGS metagenome assembly OFEK01 (sample SAMN05720209, study PRJEB24109) | activated sludge metagenome | isolation source: Anaerobic digester | place: China | collected 2015-12-16
TTCGGCGTTTGGGGAAACACCTGGTGGAACAAACCGCCCTCGGGCCCGACGGCAAAGCTCTTCCCCCTGCCGCAGACCGCTCTGAGTGCAAATTCCAAACTCCAACAGAATCCGGGATACTAATACCATTGAACTATGACCAGACCAAACCTCCGTTTAAGCTGCATACTGTTTGTTGCGCTTCTTGTTATGCCCTCGCTGCTGCTTGCTGCGCGACCGCTGAAGATCAGCAAGAGCGAGCTGCGCGACAGGATCGAAGCGGCCTGGATAGGCCAGATGATCGGCAATATTTACGGATTGCCGCATGAAAATAAGTACGTGAATGCCCCCGGACCGGAGACCTGGCCCTACGGCTACACCAAAAACATCGACAAGCTGAAGAAATACGACGGTGCTTTCTCCGACGACGACACCGACCTGGAATACATGTACCTGCTGCAGATGATGAAGCACGGTCCCGAGCCCACCTATGCACAGCTGCGCGATGCCTGGATGTACCACATCCGCGACCGGGTATGGCTGGCCAACCGCGGGGCGCTCGGGCTGATGCACTACGGCTATACTCCGCCATTTACCGGCAACAAGCTGCTGAATCCGCACTGGTATCAGATAGACCCCCAGCTCATCAACGAAATATGGGCATTTACCGCTCCAGGCATGGTAAAATATGCCGCCGCTAAATCGGAATGGGCTGCCCGCGTCACCAGCGACGACTGGGGCGTGGAACCTACCATCCACTATGGTGCCATGTATGCCGCCGCCTTCTTCGAAAAAGACATCCGCAAGCTGATCGAAATAGGGTTAAAAGAACTTCCGGCCGACGGACGATACGCCGCCACCATCAGGGATATGATAGCCCTGCATGCCAAATATCCCGGCGACTGGAAAGCGGCCTGGCACGAAATGGCAAAGAAATACTACATCGGTGAGCCCGATATGACCAAAACCATCTGGAATGCCAACCTCAACGGAGCCTGTGCCATCCTGGCCATGCTATACGGCGGGGGCGACTTCCAGCGTACGCTCGACCTCTCCTGTGCCATGGGCTTCGATGCCGACAACCAGGCCGCCACCGTGGCCGGATTGATGGGAGTTATGTACGGCATGAAAGGCCTTCCCGAAAACCTTTACCTGCCTGTGGAAGGATGGCAGAAACCCTTCAACGACAAATACATCAACATCACCCGCCACGACCTGCCCGATGCCAGTATTTCCGGCATCATCGACAACACCATGCAGGCTGCCATCGACCTGATCGTAAGCAAAGGCGGATCGGTGAAAGGAAAACCCGGAAGCGAGATCATCACCATAATACCCGATGCGGCGTTCAGGGCACCCATGGAATTCTACTACGGCCCCGACCCCGTCCTGGAAAAAGGCAAACCGGCAGACTTCACCTTCTATACCGATGCCAACAAAATCTACAACTGGTCTATGGTAAAGGGAACCCTTCCTCCGGGACTGAAATTCAAAGCGGGAAAGCTGTGGGGAACACCATCCCGCGAAGGAGAATATGCACTGACCCTGCAGATTGGCGACGGGAAGCAGGTGCAGGAACGTACCTTCAGCCTGCTGGTAAGGGGCGAAAGCCTGGCAACCGGTGCCGATACCATCTTCAGCAACGTAAGAACCATGAACGAAAGCGTGATGGATTCGTGCTGGTATACGTTCGGCAAATCGCTGTACGCCAAAACGGTGGACGTTATTAACGACGGAAAAATATACGGACCGGGCTCGGTATTCTACAGCCTGGCCGCAAAAGCAAAAATCCCGAAAGTGGATTATTATGGTTATGGTTGGAATGAAGCTAAAACCGTTGGTATGATTGTATTTAATACCGGCGGCATGGAGGAGTTTGGTGGTTGGTTTACTTCTCTTAGTGTGCAATATCTGAACGAAGCAGGGAGGTGGGCTCCGGTTGAGAACTATACCCTCAGCCCTCCCCTTCCTGCTTCAGATATTGTTTTTATTCAGCCCCATTACGCCGAGTACGTGCTGAAGTTTGACCCGGTAACCACCAAAGGCATCCGCATCCTGGGCGATGCCATGGTTCAGGATCACTGGAACAAATACACCAAAAATGTATCGGCATTCACATCCATCACCGAATTGAGTGTTTACCCCTAAGAAATCCATGTCATGCTGAAACCGAAGATAACAAAACTCGCTCTCCTCTCCATTGTGGCAGCATCCGCCTGCCTGCTTTCGTCCTGCTCCGCACCCGAAACGTCCGCACCTGTGGCCGGAACCTCCATTGCCATGACCCATGAGCAGCTGAAGGATAAAATTATGGGAGGATGGGCCGGACAAACCATAGGAGTGGTTTACGGAGCTCCGGTTGAATTTAAATACCAGGGTTCCATCATCGACGAATACCAGATCATTCCCTGGCATGAAAACTACGTTAAATACTGGTGGGACAAAAAGCCGGGGCTGTTCGACGACATCTACACCGACCTGAACTTTGTGAATGTCTTCGAAAAATACGGGCTCGACGTAAGTACCGACACCATAGCTTCGTACTGGGCAAATACGGCATACCACCTGGCGCATGCCAACCAGGCTTCGCGCTACAACATCCTCAGAGGTCTGAAGCCCCCGCATACCGGGCACTGGCTCAACAACCCCCATGCCGATGACCTCGACTTTCAGATTGAATCGGACTTCATCGGGCTGATGGCTCCCGCCATGGTAAACCATGCCACCGAAATTGCCGACCGGGTGGGGCACATCATGAACAGCGGCGACGGCTGGTACGGCGGGGTGTTTGTCTCTTCGCTCTATTCCCTGGCCTTTGCCTCCGGCGATGTGAATTTTATCGTTGAAAAAGCCGCGCAGACCATTCCCGAAGGTACCTCCTTCCGCGAATGCATCGCCGATGTAATTGCCTGGCACAAGCAGTATCCCGACGACTGGAAGGCAACCTGGTTCGAGCTCCAGAAAAAATGGAACCGCGACGTGGGCTGTCCGAAAGGGGTTTACCTTTCGTTCAACATCGACGCAAAGATCAACTCGGCGTATGTAGCCATTGGATTGCTTTACGGACAGGGCGACTTCACCCGTTCGGTGGATATTGCCACCCGTTGCGGACAGGATGCCGACTGCAACGCCGCCACAGCCGGCGGAGTACTCGGTGTAATGCACGGCTACAAAGCCATACCGGAGTTCTGGTTAAAACCGCTGCAGGAGATCGAACCTCTGAACTTTGAGAGTACGGAGATGTCGCTCGCCAGGGCTTACGAACTAAGCTACAAACACGCACTCGGCATGATTGAACGTGCCGGCGGATCCGTGGATGAAAACGGAGTGTCTGTGCCTTACGAAGATCCCAGACCCGTGGCTTTTGAACAGAACTTTGTAAACACCCACCCCATCGCCCGGGAGAAGATCGACCGGTCCATTACCGACAGCTTCGGCTTCTCGTTTACCGGCAACGGGTACATCCTTTACGGGAACATGGTAAAACGCTCGAAGGTGGATCCGGATTACATCGACCGCATCGCAAAGAGACTGGGCTCCGAAGTATTCGGCCTGGCAGAGCTTGACGACAATTACGTAGCCGAAGTGGAAGTATACATCGACGGCAGTCTGGACGAAACGGTATACCTTCCGATGAAAAACACCTCACGCCGTCTGGAGCCGGCCTGGAAATACCAGCTCAGCGAAGGGCACCACGACGTACGATTGAAATGGAACAATCCGCATCCCGATTACGAGATACGGATCAACGATCTGATCGTGTATTCTGAAAATCCTCCGGTTAACCCTCTTCCAGCACTGTAAATCATGAAAAAGACACCCGCATACCTTCCGGTATTTCTTCTGCTGGCGATGGCCTGCAGTCCCGGCAACAAGGACAAATCCCCGCCCACCGAAACCGTGCAGATAAGCCGTGAGGTGCTGGCCGACAAAATCCGTGGCGGATGGGCCGGACAAACCATAGGATGCACCTACGGCGGACCCACCGAGTTCAAATTCAAGGGTACCATGATTCAGGACTACCAGGAAATGGTATGGTACGACGATTACATTGCGGAAATCTTTGAACTCGATCCCGGTCTGTACGACGACGTGTACCTGGATTTCACCTTTGTACAGGTGATAGAAAAATTCGGCGTCAATGCCCCTGCCGATTCCTTTGCCCTGGCATTTGCGCGCGAAGATTACAAGCTGTGGCATGCCAACCAGGCTGCCCGTTACAACATCCTTAACGGGATAATGCCTCCCGAATCGGGCCACTGGCTCAACAACCCGCATGCCGACGATATCGACTTCCAGATAGAAGCCGACTTTGCCGGACTGATGCACCCCGGCATGATCAACAGCGCTACTGAACTGTGCGACCGCACGGGGCACATCATGAACTACGGCGACGGCTGGTACGGAGGCGTATTCATGGCCGGGATGTATGCCACCGCCTTTATTTCCGACAACATCGCCTACGTTATCGAACAGGGACTCAAGCCCATCCCACCTCAGAGCAAATTCCACCAGGTAATCAGCGATGTGATTCAGTGGCACCGTCAGTACCCCGACGACTGGAAAAAGTGCTGGTATGAGGTGGAGAAAAAGCATACATCCGAAAAAGGGTGTCCGGAAGGCGTATTCAATGCCTTCAACATCGATGCATCGGTGAATGCCGCTTATGTGGTAATCGGACTTCTCTACGGCAACAAAGACTTTTACAAAACCATGGACATTGCCACCCGCTGCGGGCAGGACAGCGACTGCAACCCGGCCACGGCAGCAGGCATTCTGGGCGTAATGCTGGGTTACAGCAACATCCCCGGCTTCTGGAAACCGGCCATCGAAAAAGCCGAACCCCTTACCTTCCCGTATTCCGACCTTAGCCTGAACCAGGTGTACGACCTCAGCCTGAAACATGCCCTGCAGCAGATAGAAGCCAACGGGGGAAGCACCGATGGCGATAACATCACCATACGGATACAGCAACCGGAGATGCTGCGGTTCGAGGAGTCGTTCCCCGGTATGTATCCCGTAAAGGAACTGCTGGTGCGCACCGATCACCTGGAAAACAGCATCGAAATAGATTTTGAAGGCACCGGAATCGTAATCCTGGGGAATGTAAAAAGCCGCTGCATCGACGAAACCCGCGACTTTACCGCACTTCTGGATATATACATCGACGGTGAGAAGATAGAACAGGTGAAGATGCCATTCGACTACATCGTCCGCAAATACGACATCTACCATAACTACCGGCTTCCATCGGCAAAGCACCACATCGAGGTGCGATGGGTGAATCAGCATCCCGATTTCAGGATTTATTTCAAATCGTACGTGGTTTACGACGATAAACCTATCGAACCTTTGGTTCAGCGCATAAACTCTAAAACGGCTTTATAATGAAGGCTCCGGCACGGTGTTTTTATCTGCTTTCCCTGGCGCTTATCCCGATGAGTTTTTCAGGATGCGACCGGACCCGTGAGCACGATGAGCCCGTTCCGGCCTTCGAACGCCTGCAAACCGGGCAATCGGTGAACAGCAGCATACTGAAACGCCCCATCGGCTATGCCGTGCTGCTTCCTGCAGAATATGAAAATACAACGAAATCATACCCCGTGGTTTACCTGCTGCACGGCTTCGGCGACAACGAAAAAGCCTGGTACCAGGGCGGAAACATCCGCTACCATGCCGACCTGTATGCGGCGGAAACCGGTCCGGTAATCTATGTGATGCCGCAGGGATTCAACACCTACTGGGTGAATAAATACAACGGAAACTATCCCTTTATGGATATGCTAACGCAGGAGCTTATGCCGCACATCGATTCTCTCTACAGAACCGAAGGGCATGCTTCGCAGCGGGCCGTCATGGGCTATTCCATGGGAGGGTACGGCGCTCTTATCCTTGCTGCCAAAAATCCGGAACTTTTCGGAACGGCAGTAGTGTTAAGCATGTCGTTCCGCACCGACGAGCAGTACCTGGCTGAACCTCAGTCGGTATACGATGTGCAGTGGGGTCTGGTATTCGGATCTCCGGGCAAATCGGGCAACGACAGACTGAGTCCGTACTTCCTTGAATACAGTCCGTTCCATTTCTTTACCAATCCAAACGATCCGGCTTTGAGCGGCCAGCGCTATTTCATCGACTGCGGCGACGACGAGGAGAGCCTTTCGGAAACGAACAATGCGCTTCACCTCATCCTTCGGCAGGAAAACATTAATCACGAGTACAGGGTGAGAAACGGAGCACATACCTGGGATTACTGGCATAAGTCGCTTCCGGAGGCCTTCCGCTTTATGGGTGCCGCCTTCCGCAACCAGAACTACCCCGGCGAAGGAGAACCGGCACCCCTTACCGCCACGCTTTCACACGGGGACGTACACGATTTTACCATCTCCGGCACTGCACAGCCTTACCGCGTGCTGACCCCGGAAGGGTATGCCCTGGAAACACGAACCTATCCCCTGTTTGTATTCCTGCACGATCGTCCCCTTAACGATCCGGAAGGAGCATCCGAAAACCTGCTGGCGCTGATGAAAGGCAATATTCTCGGAATGAGACTTCCGCAGTCGCTGTTCGTTGAAATCCCGTATACCGGCAGTACACTGAGTGCAAACGATATAATACAGCTTACGGAAGAAATAAAACAGAATTTCAGGGTAAATACCGGCGGACGTTATGCCGTTATCGGAGCCAACGGAAATGCCGGAAGCAGTCTGACGGGAATGGCCGGTTCCCTGTCGGAAATCTTTACTGCATGCATGCTCTTCGATGCAGGGTTCGATTGTTCCGTACTTCCGGAAAGTAAGGAGCTAAAATGGTATCTCGACATCACCGACGAAGGTACGAATGCCCTTGCATACCATACCCTTTTCATGCACCTGAAAAAAGGAAATTTCCCCCATGAATACCGTGTAAGGCAGGGACTTGCCACACACAGCGACTTTCTTTCGGGAATTAACAATGCAACGGTTTTCATAAAAGACAATCTGTTAAAGCAATAACCGATGAAACGAAACGCCCTGCTGCTTCTGCTGATGCTTACCCTCTCCGGTTTACGGGGCGGGGCACAGCCTTTGCTGGTGATGGAAAGCCTTTCGTTCGAAAGCAGCCTTCTGGGTCGGTCCGTGAAGTATTCGGTAATACTCCCTTCCTCCTATTACTCGGAAAATAAGGCGTATCCGGTGGTTTATCTGCTGCACGGACTCGGTGACGACGAAACCTCCTGGCTCGAATACGGGCGTGTGGAACAGCTCTGTCGCAGCGCCGAAAAGGCAGGGACCCTTCCTCCCATGATATTTGTGATGCCACAGGCTTTCCGGACTTATTACGTAAACGATTACAAGGGAACCTTCCCGTATCAGGATATGTTTGTACAGGAACTCGTCCCACATATCGATAAAGAATTCCGCACAATTCCGGCTCCGGCGCAGAGGGCAGTACTGGGTTACTCCATGGGCGGCTTTGGTGCGATGATACTGCATCTTAAACATCCCGGAATATTTGGTTCTGCAGCACCCCTGAGCATGTCGGTCCGTACCGACGGTCAATACATGGAAGAGGAAGCCCCCGCCTGGGATGAGCAGTGGGGACGGCTTTTCGGCGGGGAAGGCACATACGGAAGCGATCGCATTACCGGTTATTACCGCCTCAACAATCCCTTCCACCTCTTCCCGTCGATGAGCGACGCTCAAAAGCAGTCGACCAGGATTTACATGGTAAACGGGGATGAGGAACAAACGCTCTGCCGCAGCAACGAAACCCTGCACATCCTTATGCACGAACACGGCATCCCGCACGAGTACAGGGTAGTAGACGGGGGGCACAGTTTCACGGTATGGCAGCAGGCCCTGCTTCCATCGCTCCGGTACATAGCTTCCGTGTTCAGCGAAACTCCCTTTGCCGGGGAAGCGGAGGTGCCGGTTCGCAGGCAGCCTCTGAATAAAGAGCAATTTCTTACAATGGAAATAGCCGGGAGGCCCTTACACGTTTTTCTGCCAGCCGGTTACGAAACGGGCAACCGCAAATACCCGCTGTTGCTGTTTGCGGGAGTGGATGATAAAGCTGCGGCAAGGGATCTGGCAGAAATCGTTAATGCGCAGATTGAAGATGGAATAATTACTCCGATGATAGCAATGTTTACCGATGCAGGGGCGGATGCACTCTCTCTGCCGGAACTGTCCGGAGAAAAACTGAGAATACGAAGCGGATATAAATTCAGGGCGCTGGCAGGAACCGGAGCAAGTGCGGAGATGGTATTCGGGGCGATGCGCCGGAAGCCTGCATTTGGTTCGTATATGCTGTGCGGGGCAGAGGTGGATACGGCGACGGCAGAAAGCCTGAAAATGGATGCCGGGATACTGAACACGGGCCAGGCTGCCCTCTTTGTGGATGCCCCCGACCGGGGAAACAGCGTAAAGGGCAACGGAGAGCTGCACATGGTGCTGCGCGACATGGGGATAGCCCACGAATACCGGGTAAGGGAAGGCACGGGAGGTTATGAATGGATAGCCGGAGGTATGCCGGAAATACTGAAAATGGTTTCACGAAGGTTTCACAAATAAAAATAATAACTCACCTAAAACAAACGATATGTACATTGTAAGCAGTTACACCCTGGCCGTTGCCCTGTGCTTCGTCACCATGCTGTGCTGGGGCTCATGGGGCAACACACAGAAACTGGCAGCCAAAACCTGGCGCTATGAGTTATTTTACTGGGATTATGTTATCGGCGTTGTCCTGCTCACACTGCTAATGGGCTTAACGCTGGGAAGCACCGGCGATCAGGGCCGCAGCTTCGTTCAGGACCTGATGCAGGTAAGCCCGAAAAATTTCGGCAGCGCATTCCTTGGCGGAATCATCTTCAACGCATCAAACATCCTGCTCTCGGCTTCCATCTCTCTGGCAGGTATGGCCGTTGCATTCCCGGTAGGGGTCGGACTGGCTCTCGTACTCGGGGTATTTATCAACTACTTCGGAGCTCCTTACGGAGATGCCGTCCTGCTCTTCTCGGGCGTGGCGCTTATCGTTTTTGCACTTCTGTTCAACGGCATAGCCTACGGCAAAATCAGCAAAAACAGGGATAAAAGCGTTGCAAAAAAAGGACTCTACATTGCCATTGCCGCAGGTATCCTGATGTCGTTCTTCTACCGCTTTGTAGCGGCAGCCATGGACCTTAGCAACTTCGAATCGCCCACTCCGGGTATGGTAACCCCGTATACTGCCGTATTTATCCTTGCACTGGGGATGCTGTTCAGCAACTTCTTCTTTAACACCTACCTGATGAAGAAACCCTTCGTGGGAGAGCCCGTAAGCTATAAGGCCTATTTCAGCGGCGGACTGTCGACGCATGCCGTGGGCATCCTTGGCGGACTTATCTGGGGACTCGGTACCGCGCTGAGTTATATAGCTGCCGGTAAAGCCGGTGCGGCCATATCTTATGCACTCGGACAGGGCGCAACCATGGTGGCTGCACTCTGGGGCGTATTCATCTGGAAAGAATTCAAAGGAGCAACAAAAACCATCAGCCTACTGCTTCTGCTGATGTTCCTCTTCTTTATCTCCGGACTGGCACTGATCATCGTTGCCGGAAATCAATAAGAAAACCTGATCACTAAATAAATTCACAAACAACCAAAAACCAACAAAATGAAAAAGTACATTGCATTACTGACGATGGCCGCAATCGCTGCCATGAGCTTCACCGCCTGCGACAACGGCGACGACAACGGCGACGATCCCATTGTTGTGCCTCCCGCAAAAATCAAAACAATTGGTGTAAACTACGGAGATGGTGTTGAAGGATATGAGTTTGTTTACGATGCCAACGACAAAGTATCGAAAATCTATAATTCATGGGAAGGCGTTGCCGTTGATACCATCACCTACGACTATTCGGTTGCCGGTAAGCTTACCATTACCAAGGAAGACTGGCCCACCGTTTATGAACTGGATGCCAACGGCCGCGTGGTAAAGGAAATCTGGGATGAAACCAGCTATGCCTCCTACGAGTACGATGCCAACGGTTACCTCGTTGCCGTGAAGGAATTCTGGGACGGTGTGAACCACAACAAGTTTGACGTTGAAATTACCAATGGTAACGTAACCAAACACACCCGCTACGGCGACGATGGCAACGTAAACCGTATCAAAACCTTCACCTTCACCACGGGCGACAACACCGCCGACATCCAGCAGACCAACGCCGTTGATTCAAACTGGAAGACCGTAGGAGGAATCTTCGGAAAACCCAGCAAAAAACTGGTCGACTTCCTCGATTACTGGACTCCCGGTGACGAAGCCAACAAGAAAACCACTACTATTACCTATACCTTCGATGCAAAGAACAGGGTTTCCACTATGACACGCTCGGGCGACGGATGGCAGGAAATCTACAACTTCTCGTATTACGAATAGTATTCAGGGAAATCCATGCCGGTTTTTAATCGTTATTCATTGGTTTTAAACCGGCAGGTATTGCAGGAGGGAAGAAAGGTATCTGCCATTGTGCGGGTACCTTTCTCATTTTTTAACGTCATGGGTGCAGAGATGCGCCCCGGAGGTCATGCCTGCACCGTAACCCCATCCCCGAAAGGGAACAAACGTACCCATACCCGGCCGGAGGCAGAAATTGCTTATTCGGTAAGTCCGAATCCGGTACAGACGGGCAGGCGTGAATCCAGACGTTGAAATCAACCATATGTTCGGATGAAAAATATAAAATATGCCGGGATGATTGCCGGCCTGCTTTTCCTGGTTGCCGGGCTAATGCTTCCGGCTCCCGAAGGCCTGACGGAGGCCGGTAAAAATGCCGGAGTGGTCGCCATACTGATGGCGGTATGGTGGATTACCGAAGCCATTCCCGTATATGCCACAGCATTCCTGCCGATGGCACTCTTTCCCTTTCTGGGAATACTTCCGGCCGGAGAAACAGCCATAAACTACGGGCACGATTTCGTGCTTATGATGATATCGGGATTCTTCATCGCAAAAGGCATTGAAGCACAGAATCTGCACCGGCGTATCGCCCTTGTGCTGATCAAAGCCCTGGGTACCAGCCGCCGCATCATTCTGATGAGCATGATGCTGGCAACGGCCTTCCTTTCGATGTGGATCGCCAACGTAACCGCAGCTCTTCTGATGCTACCGATCGGTATGGCGCTGCTGCTCAAAGACGAGGAATCGTCGGGCACCACCAACCACTTCGGTACTGCCCTGATGCTGGGAATTGCATATGCCGCCAGCATAGGCGGAACCGCTACCCTGATCGGATCCCCCACCAATATGATCTTTTCGGGCATACTGTCGAAAATGTTCCCCGAAGCACCCTCCGTCAGCTTCTTTGCCTGGCTTAAAATAGGATTCCCGCTGGTAGTGATCTTTCTGCCTCTCACCTGGATTTACCTTGTAAAACTGTTCGGAATCCGCAACAGCATCCCCGGAAGCCGGGAGGTAATAGCCGCCGAACTCAGGACCATGGGACCAATGAGCAGGGGCGAAATCGGGTACTCCTTGTGTTTATTTTTACCTCCCTGGGATGGATCTTCCGGGAAAACATCGTTATCGACACCTTTATTATCCCCGGCTGGAGTTCGCTGCTTAACGCGGAGGACTTCGTACACGACAGCACCGTGGGGATGACGGCGGTTATGCTGCTGTTTATGCTGCCCGACGGCAGAGGAAAACGCCTACTGGAATGGAAAAATGCCGTACAGATACCCTGGGGAGTCGGGGTGATCGTGGGCGGAGGCTAT
>OFEK01002055.1_pt1 | contig 11716 bp, 9 predicted proteins | sample 1521131 | NCBI WGS metagenome assembly OFEK01 (sample SAMN05720209, study PRJEB24109) | activated sludge metagenome | isolation source: Anaerobic digester | place: China | collected 2015-12-16
GCCCGGTGAGACCTCACGGGGCGGTTTGGTGGAGTATCGATCGTGCGGAGGTCTCCCGGGCTTGTTTTGGGCGGCAGAGCCTCGCAGAACCCCCCTCGCCCGCCCTGCAACCTGCAGGCGGCCGGGACGGTGGATACATCTATATAGGTACCGCCCGATAATGGCGGCCGATGGCAGTAACGCTCCCCAAAAACTTCAGTGAAGTCAAACGGCACCTGCAGGAACCGCTCATCCGGAATTCGTTCTTCATCATGGCGTCGTCGCTTGCCGCGGCGGGATTCGGATTTTTCTTCTGGATGATCGCGGCACGACTCTACTCGCAGGCGGAGGTGGGCGTTGCAACCGCCTTGATGTCGTCCATGGGGCTCCTCATACTCATATCCCGTCTCGGCCTGGACCAGTCGGTGATCCGGTTCTTTCCCAGCCGCGACAAGAACGGGGTGCTCGGGACCGCCATCATCGTGCCGACAGCGGTGGCGCTCGGTGCAGGGCTGATCTTCATCGCCGCGGTCGAGGTCATATCGCCCGAGCTTGCGGTCGTCAGGACGGTCGCGCCACTCTATCTTGCCTTCCTCGGGGCATACTCCGTCACCTGGGTTCTTGAGGGTGCGTTCAACGCTCTCCGGAAATCGGAACACTATTTCGCCTTGAACCTGCTCTATGGATCGCGGATCCTCTTTCTCATCCCCCTGGTCTTCCTCGGGGCGATGGGGATCTTCAGCGCCTTTGGCCTCTCGTTCGTCCTCGGTCTCGCCCTTGCCCTCGTCCTCCTTGCCCGGTGCTCCATACGGCCGACACCGGGTATCGACCGGGTCTTCCTGCGGGAGGCGTGGCAGTTCTCCGCCGGCGCATACATCGCCGGGATGCTGATCTCCGCCCCGAACATGATCATCCCGATCATGGTGCTCCACGTGCTCGGGGCCGAGAGCACCGCGAGTTACTACATCACCTACGCCATCGTCTCGATCCTCTTCATGATCCCGTACGCGTTCACGACATCGCTCTTCGTTGAGGGGAGCCACGGGGGGGAGATGAAGAGGAGCGTGTTCCGGACGCTCGCGAGCATGTTCGCCCTGCTCATACCTGCGATCATCGGGCTTTCCCTCTTCGGGGAACAGATCCTCAACCTGATCGGCAAAGACTACGTCGAAGGGGTGGCCTTGCTCCAGGTGCTCGCGCTATCCGCCCTGTTCGTCTCCGTCTGCCAGACTTTCATATCCATCGCCAAGGTCCGGAGCGATATCAAAAGCCTCATCCTCCTCAGCGGATTCGTCAGCGTCGCCCTGCTCGGGCTCGGTTACACCCTCATGCAGCGGTTCGGCCTCATCGGCATGGGCTACGCGTGGCTCGGCACGTATGCGGCAGGCACGCTCCTCGTCGGCCTTATCCTGAAGAGAAAAGGGTGGATGTAACTTCGGGGTGCAGGCCGGGAGGTCTCTTCCCCCTCCGGCACCCCCGGAAATCCGTGAAACCCGGTTTTGGCCACACGGTGGCCGCCCCCTCACCGGTAGTAGACGGAGGAACCGGCGTTGTCATAGATCCGGTTCTGGTTCTCGGTGAACCTCCCGGCATCGGTGTAGTCCGCCGCAGTCACCGCCCGCTCCCGCACCTCGATCCGGACGCTCTCCCGCACGAGGTTATACGTACCGAGGTAGAGGTAGGAGCCCGGTTCTATATATGACGCATTTGCCGGGAGATATCGCTGGTTATCCGGGTTGAACCCGAGAAGGAGCCACCAGCGCATGCCGTCGACGTAGATGGGCCGTCCGCTCCCTTCCGATATGAGCCACCGCGCCCCCTGCACCTCTTTATTGTTGAAGACCGGTTTGTCCCCGGAAGTCTCAAGCGCCATCGACGTGGGGCTGTCGCCCGTGACCTGGTAGATGAGGCCGGTGTTGAAGAGGAGGAAGACGACGAAGAAGACCGAGAGCGCTTGAAATGCCGTCCTCATGAGCGGCAGGGCCGTGATCGCACGGACCCTCCCGGCGACCGCCTCATAGAGCGCTATGCCGCCGATGATCGCGAACGGGGCAAGGAGGATCAGGGTGATGTGGTAGAGCCGGCTGGTGTTGAGCGAGCTTGCGAAGAAGGGAACGGCGATGCCGGCTATGTTGACGAGGAAGAAGACGATCGATATAGCGAGATACTCGGGCTCGATCCGCCACCTGCCGCGCCGGGCAAGGGTTGCCAGCAGCCCCACGGCGATGAGCCCCTGGGTTGCGATATGGACGATCTTTGCCAGGCTGTGCAGGGGCGTGACGGACTGGCTGGCGAGGATATACATACCCTGGATGGTCGCGGGGTTGAAAGGCTCCGCAAAAAGGGTGTTTACTATCTTATCCCCGATGCCGGTGATGGTGGCAAATGCCGTGCCTTCGGCTACCGTCGAGTACCAGAGGTAGGTGAGGATAGCAAGGATGAAGATGTAGGGGAGGACGAGCGTCTGGAGGCGTGGCCGGGGTTCGTGCGAGGCGAGCGGGTCGTGTGCCAGGGTGCCCGCCATCCCGCGGAGCTTCTCCAGGATGCCGGACGGCAGGTAGTCGGGAAGGATCAGCAGCAGCCATGCCGGTACGAGCGAGAAGAGATAGATGTACGAGAGCCCGTAATGCGAGACGATCATGGCAAAACCGAAGGTGATCATGAGGAACGCCCGCCTGCTCCGGTCCATGGATTTGTCGACCATCGCAAGCACGGTCAGCACGAGGAAGAGTTCCGCGACCTGCTGGCGGGCAAGGGAGATCATCTCGGTATAGAACGTGAAGAACGACATGAAGAAGAAGACCGAGAAGAACCCGATCTTGGGGTTCGTCTGCTTCTCGATCACCCGGTAGAGCGCGAGCGGCACGAGCGCGAAGAAGAGAGGGTAGAGGATCTTGAAGACCCAGACGAGGTCCAGGTCACATATGAGCGAATAGATGGGGGCGAGCATAACGACCGAGAGCATTCCGTTTGTGTTGTAGGGGATGGTCATATCCCAGGTCCCTGATATCAGCACGTTGCTTGCGAGGTGGAGCTCGTGGTGGATGTCGTACCCCCAGATGTATCCCGATATGAGCGATGTGTGGTAGAGGAGCGCGAGCGCGAGGCTATAGACGGCAAATGGGTAGCAGGATGCCGGGATGAACCGGTCGAACCCGACAACGAGGCCGATGACAGCGATCAGGACGAGGAGCAGGAAGAGGAGCGTGACCATGTGGTACTCGTTGCGTATGTACGTCCCGACGATCGCAAGGAACGGGAGCAGCGCGAGAAACGGCACGGCGGGCGGGGGGATGGAGATTTCCAGCCCTGCATGGCTCGATCCGGCATGTTCCCGATCACGGGTGAGCGCGAGGTAGAGCAGGATCTGCACGACGCCGACGATCGTCGGAAAGAGGACCTCGAGGGATAACGGTCGTGCAGAACCGAGCAGCGGGTAGACGGTGTTGGCGAAGAGGCCGGTGAGCATGAGAACCACGAGGCTCAGTCCGACCGAGTAGAGCACCGTCTCGATCGTGCCGAGATCGTGGAGCCTGAGCGCCTTCAGCACGAGGATGCCCGGCAGGAAGGTGAGGTAGACGAAGGCCAGGGCCTCCCGTGCGACCGGTATATGATAGCCGATGAGGTCGAGGCAGACGATACCGATGAAAGCGAGCTGGATCGCCTGGAATGCCCAGAAGAATCTTCTGTTCTCCCAGTCGTTCATCTGAAACGGGTCGGGCAGGCGCATTGTACCTCCGGGGGATCAGTCGGCGACCGATTTTGCGGATATGGGCGGGATCTTCTCATTCAGGTCTCCATCAGGTCTCTGTATCGTGCACTACTATCGGGCCCGCCTATTAAACCTTTGTGCCGGCGGACCGCTCCCCGGGGATATCTCCGCCTGCGGCAGGGGCTGCCGGCGCTCTGCAGTGCACCACCGGTCGAGCAGGGCTGCCGCCTGCATTCATCGCTCTTTCCCGGCGGCCGGGGCTCGCCCGGTGAAGGTCCTGTCTGCAGGGGTCTCCTCTCTCCCCGGAGCGGGCGCAAGGTCGCGGTAGACCGGAAGGATGGACCGTACGATCGTGGGCCATGCCATATCCGTCTTCAGCTTCATGTAGCCCCGCTCTCCCATGCGCCGGCACGCAGCCGGGTCCTCAAGCAGTCTCACGATCGCACCGGCGAGGGCCTCCGGGTCGCGTGGAGGCACGACGTACCCGGTCTCTCCGTCGTCCACGATCTCCGGCAGGCTTCCCGTATCGGTGACCACCACAGGCCTCTTGAACCCGTATGCGGTCGGTATGACGCCGCTCTGGGATGCCTCGATATACGGGAGCGCGACGACGCTTGCCTGCTGGAAGAGCCGGGCGCCCTCTTCATAGGGTATCCTGTAGTTGTAGACCTCGAATACATCCCGGTCCGCCATCATCTCCTCGTACCTCCCGAAATCTTCGCCTGTGCCGGCTATGACGATCCGGGCGCCGGGGATCTTCTGGGTGATGAGGGGTTCTGCCTGGATCAGGCAATCGAGCCCCTTGTAACGGTGGATGCGGCCGAAAAAGAGGACTCTGAGGCCTTCGGGCTCCCGCCCCTCTTCCTCGAACTTCACAAACGGCGCCACCTCGTGCTCGCCTATCGGGATGACGTGCACTCTCTCTTCGGGAACACGGTAGTTTGCCACCAGGATATCCTTGAGCGCTCTCCCGTGGACAAACATCCGGTCGGTCAGGGCCCGCGACATGAACAGGGTGAGCCGGTAGAGCAGGGAGCCGATATCGAGGAGGCGGTCTTCGCCGGGGTGCGGTTCGATGTCGTGGAACGTCGCCACCAGGGGATACCTCCTGAGCATCGGTATGAGCGGGCAGAGCATGGGGTTGTTCACCTGAAAGTGAACGACATCGGGCCTGAAGTCATGGATTGCATCGGCGATGTCCCGGATCACCGGGTAGCAGGACGGGCCTAACCTTCCCGCGTATCGCGAGTACCTGAAGATGCGGATCTTTACCTCCGGGTCGATGCTCTCCAGGTACTCGTCCGTCCTGTAATCGGGGAGGAGCAGCAGCACCTCGGTGTGCCGGGCGAGCTCGTTTGCCATCTGGATGGTGTAGTCGTAGAACCAGAAGGTCAGGCATGCCACTCGCATAGGGGCAGTCTCTGCGGAGATCTCTTATATAAATGTTATGTCTCCCGGGGCCGTTGGTCCTGACGGCGTGCGACCGGCAGCGGTGAATGGGGGGCTCCCCTCATCCACGGGTGCTCTCCTGCACGCTCCTGAAGGCTGGCCCGCATGCCCGACCCGGGTGTGCCGGGCCGTCGGCGGGCGGTAGCGGCCGGAGGTCGCGGGTCGTGCCGGCGCACGAGGCAAAATCTCCATCAGCCTTACGCAAATGCGTGCAGGGGATGGCCGATCTCCTGCAGGCGATGGCGAAAGCGCGAGTATTAATACGTTTTGATTTTAATTTTGGTAATGATATAATACCCTTTTGCATTATCCTATATTCCCTCTCGAATGACTTTCACCCGATGAGCGAACCCCGGAGGGATTATATGGCTAAATATCCCCTTTCACGAGTTTTATTCTTTCAAAAAAATATTTATAGCGTTATCAAAAGACGGTAGTTCTACCTCACAGAGAGGCTGAATGGCATGATAGACAGGCGATATGTACCACGACTCGTTGCACTGCTCCTGGTGTGCTGCCTTATACCGGCATTCTCTCCGGTAAGCGCGGCCGGGTCTGCAACTCCGGCCACCCTCACCGTGGCTGCAAACGATAGCACCGAACTGTCAAAGACCCAGGCAGACTATGTCTGTGATGGAGTCGACGACCATGCGGAGATCCAGGCAGCGCTCGCCGCACTGCCGGAAGGCGGCAAGGTCGTCCTCTCAAACGGCACGTTCAACTGTGCGGGCGTCATCGCCCCGGCGGGGGGGACGACGCTCTCCGGGCAGGGGCCCGATGCGACGAACCTCGTCTTCACCCGCGACGGCCGCATCACCATCGACCGTGAGCACGTGACCCTGGACGGGTTCGGCGTGAAGGGCAGCGGTTACAGCAGCGGTGTCAAGTGGCTCGGCGTGATGACCATCCGGGCAAGCCACGCAAAGCTCCAGAACATCACGGGCACTGCGGATGCGAGCATCCAGGCGGTCTACCTCCTGCTCCACGATCCGACCGTGTATGCCCCGACCCTCCAGGACGTCGAGTTCGTCAACTGCACGGCCGTGGATACCGGGACCTACGGGTTCCTCCACAACGCCTGGGGCACGACGAACAAGGTGATCAAAGATGTCCGCTACGAGAACTGTGCCGCGATCAACTGCGGCAAGTACGGGGCGTTCAACCCCTGGATCACCGGGTTTGACTTTGCGGAGTTAAACGACATGGACGGCCTCCGGGTGACGAACTGCCTTGCGGAGGGCACCCTTGAGTCCGGGTTCCACTTCGAGTTCGACCCGAAGGTGACGAATGCCGTTCTCGAGAACTGCGTGAGCAGAAACAACGGACAGAAGCCCTACCCGACCCGTGCCTACAACCCGAGCGACATGTCGACCCACTACTTCGGGTGCGGTTACTACGCCCCGAATTGTGATGCGACGTTCATCAACTGCACGGCGGAGGGCAACTCCATGAACGGGTTCTACACGACGAACGGCGGCAAGCTCTACAACTGTATCGAGAAGGACACCGCCGTCGGGAGGACCGACTTTGCCTACCGGGCGCCGGCCGGCTACTACAGCGTCCCGACCCGCTCGGTGAACCCCTCCCTGGTGATGGAGAACTGCACGAGCATCAACGCGAACTGTTACGGCCTCCAGGTCGACCTCGCGAAGAACGTCCGGATCGAAAACTTCCACCTGGAGAACCCGGCCGGGATCAACGGCAAAGGTGCAAGCCTCGGCGGCACGAACGGCCAGTTCGGCGATTCGTCGGTCGATATCGTCGCCTCCGGCGACCGGGTCGAGACGCTGGTCTGGGCAAAGAACAACCAGAACGTCGAGTACTCGGGCGAGATCCGATCCGGCTCCGCCAGGGCGTTCCTGGTCGAGGGCGGCGGGAACGTCCGGACCTCGGGCATGAAAGTTATGCCTGCCGGCGAGTAAACCGATACCTCGTCCTCAACCTTTTTTTAAAGAACGCGCCTGCGGGCTCCCGTACCTCTTTTGTGCTTCCCGGGCGGCCGGATCCCCGCCGGCGAACGCTTATCCGCCCCGCGGCTCCCTGTAGCCGTTTGCTACGGTCGCATACAGGGCCTCGATCTCATGGACGATCGCCTGCCAGTTGTAGCGCGTCCGGACGATCTCCTTCGCCTGCCTGCTAAACCCGTCTCGCAGGGCGTCGTCAGCGAGCAGGCGCCCGATGGCGCCGGCAAGCGCCTCCGGTGTATATGCGGTGTTGAACCCGACGGTGTTGTCGACCCATCCGAGGAGGTCCCCGTTCCCCGTCGTCACGATGGGCGTTCCGCAGAGGCATGCCTCGAGGAACGTGATGGGAAAGCCGGTGAAGCTCGGCGTCACGAAGACGTCGGCGTCGGTGAACGCGGCCATCTTGTCCTCCCTGCTCACGAACCCCGTGAAGATCACCCGGTCGTCAAGGCCAAGCGACCGGACCCGCCGCCTGAACTCCTCGTTGTGGCCCATATCTCCGCCTACCAGCATGAGAACGGCGTCGCCGAACTCCTGCCCGACCTCTCCAAACGAGCGGATCAGGAGATCGATCCCTTTTGTCGGGTCGAGTCGCCCGAGGTAGAGCACGACCTTCGTGGCGTCATCGATACCCCATGCTGCGCGGAACCTGCCGCGGGGAGGGAGGTCGGGGTATTCAGCGAGATCGATGCCGTTCGGGACGATGGCGATCTTCTCCTCATCGACGCCGAGGTTGCGGTAGCGCTCTGCCTCCGTCTCGTTGAGCGCGATCACTCCTGCGGCGCCGAGGATCACCTTCTTTGCCCAGAGAACGTCGAACAACCGTTTCATTCGCGCAGAACCGGTGTCGTCGGGGAGCGCCCCGTGCGCCTGGAGCACATACGGCACGCCGTACTTCCGTGCGTAGTGCGAGGCGATGACGGTGAGGAGGGTGCGGTGGTCGTGGATGTGGATAACATCGAATCGTGCCGTCTCTCTCTTTGCGACCGCCGGCATGCGGTAGGGTATCACCGGCGGTGTCGCGCCGGGGATATACCTGCGCAGGTTCTCGAAGTAGTAGACGTTCATACCGTCGACATCGGTCGGGCGGTTCGTCGGCAGGTCGCTTGGGTAGATGCTCCGGTTCGTCGTGTAGACCGTGACGGCGTGCCCGTTCTCGTGAAGGTTCCGCGATATGTCGTATGCGACCCGCGCCACTCCCCCCGACTCCCAGACCGGTTTAAAAAACGGTGTAACCTGCAATATATTCACGCATATCCCTCTGTATATCGTTCTCTCAACCGTCTCCTGATCACGCCTGCATAACAGTTCAGGCAGAACGGGGTCACCAACCAGACCCCGCACTCGACCAGGGGGGCGAGGCCGTGCTGCCTGATGCGGTAGCGGTAACTCTCCAGGTTATAGGTGATGTACTCCTCGCCGATCTCCTCAAACCACCACCTCCGGGTGACCCTGCCGTTCTGGACGCTCTCCGAACACTCCGTGATCCAGCGCTCTACCTTCTCCCCTATCCGCCCCTCCGCCGCCTCCGGCTGGAAATCGTCGTTGATGAAGCAGGGGATGACCGTATAGTCCCGGATACCGCCCCGGTCAAGGTCTACCGAGAGGATCATGGTGCTCTTGATCTTCTCTTTGAAGAGTCCGGTATCGAACTGGAAGTTCCCGAGGGAGTAGGCGATCAGGCCGTCCTTATACCGTTCCAGCCCCTGGATGGTGTGCGAGTGGTGCCCGAGTATCAGGGTTGCTCCGCCGTCGATGAGGTCGTGGGCAAGCCTGACCTGGGCCGGAGAGGGGTAGTAGACGTTCTCGATCCCCCAGTGCAGGGAGACGATGATGTGGTCGCAGCGGTCCTTCAGCCTCCTGATCTCGTCGATGACGATCTTTTTCTTCAGCCTGGATACGGCGACGCCCGGCGGCGACCGGAACATGCCGTTCGTATACGCCAGGAATCCGAGTTTGATCCCCCTCCTCTCGACGACCAGGGCCTGCGGCGGCCCGTCGCCCCGTGCGCCGCCGATGTAGGCGATACCGTGGCTCTCAAGCACGTCGAGGGTCTTTTCAAACCCCTCCCGCCCCATATCGAGCGTATGGTTGTTCGCGAGGCTCAGTATATCGAACCCGGCCTCTTCGAGGTATTCGGCCGCCTCCGGCGGGGTTGTGTTGACCCAGCGCTTCCGGCTCGGATCGCCGCTCTCGGAGAGGACCGTCTCCAGGTTCCCAAAGAGCAGGTCCTTCTCCTGGAGCTCATGGTGTACCAGGTCAAACGGTCTTTTCCCGTTCCTGGTCCAGAGCAGCACATCCCCGACAGCCCGCAGCCGCACCGGCGTCATACCTCTCTCCCGGAAAGGGAGGGGCCGCGCCTGAAACCCGCTTTCATCGCGGTTCTCTCCGGGCAGGGCCGCCGTGTGCGGATCCCCCGGAACACTCCCCTCCCCCTCGAAGCATCGAGCTCCAGACAGGCATTGCAGCGATATATACCTTTGCCTCGATTGCCGCCCCGGATAGGCCGCTCCCGGCGCTTCCGGCAGCCCTGTGAGCCTCCGGACTCCGGGTGGAGCACGGAGCGGTTCCAGCACTGCAGCACCCGGGGCGCCGAAGCATTAACAGGTCATACGCCGACCATGTGATGGCAGATGATGAGAGTTACCCCCACTGATCCGTGTGATGAAGCAGGGGTCTGATGCCGTTCTGTATTTATCCTGAGAGCCGGTCTCCCGTACCGGGCATGCGGTACCCGGGCACCGGACCATTCCCCGCCTTGAGGCTCTCTTCTTCCGGGGCACCCGCACGGGCGTGCGGGTGGCTGTAACCGTCGAGTTTTGCAGGATCTGCCGGGACGGGAGGGCATGCGGTATCCTGCGGGTATGAGCCGGCCCCGCTCTCATCCCTGCGCCTTCCGGGCTTGGGTCTTCCCGCTTCTCCATCCTCTCACCTCCGGGAGATAAAAACGGACATTTCCGGGATCGGTCCTCTTAAAACTACGAAAATTCCCGTAGTTAAAGCAAGATATTTATTTTCGTCAAATCAAGAGATGATCGATACCATGCGAGGAAAGGCAGCACTCCTGGGGATCGCCCTGATGGTCCTCTGCGCCGCGGTGATCGGGAACGTCACCGCAGAGACGCCGGAGGAATCCGGGGACAAACTGATCCACGTATCCGGCACCGGCAAAGTAACGACCACGCCCGACCAGGCCATCATCGTGCTCGCGGTCGAGATCGAGAACGCCGATGCGAAAGTCGCGCAACAGCAGAACGCCCAGAAGATGGATGCCGTCACGAACGCCCTGAAGAACGCCGGCATCCCGGCAAAGGATATCAGGACCGCCGGCTACAACATCATGCCGGTGACCGAGATAGACGACAAACCCCTGGCGACCTCCCGGGTTAAATTCTATCGGGTGACCAACAACCTCGAGATCACCTTACACGACGTCGATCGTGCAGGCGAGATCGTCGATATCGCGGTCGCGAACGGGGCAAACCGGGTTGACCGGCTCATGCTCACCTTGAGCGATGAAAAACAGCAGCAGTTCCGGTCGGAGGCCCTGACCGCCGCCGTGAAACAGGCGCGAAGCGACGCGGATGCGGTCGTCGCCGCCCTCGGCAAGACCGTCGTCGATGTCAAGGAGGTCAATGTCGGGAGCAACTACATCCCCATGGCCTACGATAACCGCTACCTGGCCGCTACTGATATGGCAAAGGGCGCCAGCGCCCCGACCCCGGTCGAGATCGGCGAGATCGACGTGACCGCGACGGTCTCCATCGCCTACATCATAGCGTAACCCTCTTTTTCGTCTGCAGGCCCGGGGGTGCTCCGAACTCCCGGGCCCGATACCCCCCGGGTCTGCCGCATCGGGTAGCATAATCGTTTGGGAAGAGAGACCGGGAGATGGAGTTTTCATCATGTTCACCATCACCGAGGTCTACAACAACATCCCCTGCCGGGAGGGTCTCACGCCGGACTGGGGGTTCTCCTGCCTGGTCGAGGAGGCGGGGCTGCTCTTTGACACCGGGGCGAAAGGCGACGTACTGCTATCCAACATGCGGGCGCTCGGCATCGACCCTGCGGATATCAGGTACCTCGTCCTCTCCCACGACCACTGGGATCATACCGGAGGGGTTCGCGCGATCCTCGGCGTAAACCCCTCGATGGAGGTCTTCGTTCACGACGCCTTCACCGCGCAGACGCTCGGGATGATCGGGGAGTACACAAAACCCCGGATCGTCCGGGAGTGGATGGAGATCGCGGACGGTATCGCCGTCACCGGCCCGCTCGGGACCGATATACGGGAGCAGTCGCTTGCAATCACCGCCCCCGGCGGCTATCTGGTCATCACCGGGTGCGCGCATCCCCACATCGGCCGGATCGTCGACCGGGTCTCTCAGGAGGGCAGGGTATGGGGGGTCGTCGGCGGATTCCATACCGTCACCACCGGGGATATCGGCGCGCTCGCCGGTGTGGAGTATCTCTCGGCATCGCACTGCACCGATGCGATCCCCGAGATCCGGGAGAGGTATCCGGGGACCTTCCGGCCCGGCGGGGTGGGGAAGGTGCACCGGGTGTGAGAGAGGGGTGCACGGCACCCTGCAGAGAATTTACCCATTTACGG
>OFEK01002057.1_pt1 | contig 11713 bp, 7 predicted proteins | sample 1521131 | NCBI WGS metagenome assembly OFEK01 (sample SAMN05720209, study PRJEB24109) | activated sludge metagenome | isolation source: Anaerobic digester | place: China | collected 2015-12-16
ACTCGGCGAGCCCCCTCCAGAAAGCCCTCGCGAAAGGCCTGTTTCTTCTCCCTGGTGGCGCCGGGACCGCCCGGACCGTCGTCGTAGAATCGCACCAGATTCCGTCTTGCACTCGACCTGTTGGCTGCAACCATGATCAACTCCTCTCTTGTCAGACCCATGGGTTCCCTGATCAACTCACTGGCGGATTCCGCCAGTGAGCAAGTGGCTGTCGATGCCGCTGCCTGCTTCGAGACTGCCCCCTGTGCTCGTCCTCGGCACTGTGGCCAGGCGGTGCCGACTCACGGTGGGATCCTGCGTGATACTGGCGGATTCCGCCAGTATGCGTGCAGCGATTCCAGCCGCCCGGCGGCCGTGATACTGTCGGAATCCGACAGTATGAGTCCGGACCAACCCCAAGCCGTGTGTGCCTGTCTCAGGGCGTTACCCTCTACATCTGCACCAGAGGCGAAACTGCCGCGCGCTGCGTGGTGACCTTGTCAGAATCCTGACGGAGTTCCGTCCGAGCGTCGTGGCTGGCGAGACCGCTGCCAGAGGGCCGCTCGCCAACGTGGCCGACACGCCTTCCCCGGCACTCGGCTGACGTATCGCGGGGCTGTGCCCTCTATGTTTGCCCGTGGGCCGAATCTGCCGCGCCCGCAGGGAGAAGGTTCCCGACCTGATGTGTCCCCGCAGGCGGCTTTGTGATCACGCTCGATCCATGTGGCCACGTCGCATACTGCGGAGTTTCCGCAGTATGACCCGCTGACAAAGGCCCGTACTGCACACAGTGCGCAGTATCATGCTCTGGGGCGCAGGCGGTGGCCGTCGGCCTGCGCTGCTTGGTCCCCATCCGGGCTGGGGCTGCGGTTGGCTCCTCGCGCTGGGCTCCGCCGCCGTAGCCTTTTCGACCGTGACGCGACAATGAGGTCCCGCAGAATCGAAAGCGGGTGAAATTGTGCCACTAATGTCATCCGCCCAGCACGTCAGGGCCCCGGGGGGGGCGACGGCGCGGCCGATTCGCGACTGTGCCCCTCCTCAACCGCTATATCCGCTGAAAAACAGTGAACTGCTGCGGCAACTCCTTGGGAATCTCGTGCCGCACCCCTTCACCATGTACCCGAGTGCAGGGCAATCTGTTCAGTCTCCGCCCGCCCAAGGCCAAGAGGCAAGAGAGCCATGCCAGCTATGGTCCGGCACCCTCGACATCTGCAGTCACGGCGCTTTTGTCGTGTAGATTCTGGGGATCTCATCCGTCAGCCGGGACTTCCAGCGCCCCCATTAAGCTACATCCGCTTGTTCGCCCAAATCGTCGCGCAGATTCTCCAGGAAATGCACCGGCGGCACCTGTGATTGCGGGGGCCGTTCGCCAGTCGCCATGCTGCCAGAAGCCTCGCCATGCCGGCCGTCCCTCCATCTCCCTACCGGCTATATCCGCGCGAGCGAGGGTATTGCCGCGCTGGTTGCCAGAAAAAGAGCTTCTGCTCCCGGCTGTCCCAATGCTTATTGCCGGACAGGGTCGATTTGGCACACGAAAACTGGCCGCTGCCGAAAAATCGTTACAGATCTGGTACATTTCTGAGCATGGCCAGCGACCAAGCCGGCTTCGGGCACCGTGCCACGCAATTGAGTTTCCGTGTACGCATTACCGCCTCCAGCTTCCGGCACCCTCTACATCTGCAGTCGGGCCGAATCTGTCGCGCTGATTCCGAGTTTGTCCCGCCGATCATGGTCACCGCCCCCCGACTACTACTTCTGGGCGCAGCCGTCCGATCTGTTGCGCGAATTCTGCTTCGCAGTCCCCCTATTCGTTACTTACCCCGTGGCGGCAGAAAGTGTCAACCCGCCCCGCATTCGCCCGCCCACCGGAGGCCGATAGAGGCGCCCCTGTTAGTTTCATACCCCGTGGCGGCCCAACGTGTAGGCAGGAATCCCAGACCTCTCTCGGAGTGTTGCATGTCTGGCATGCCGGGACACGCAGAAGACACGCTCCCCTACTGGTTATATACCCCGTCGCGACCAGAACCTTAGCAGGCAAGTGCCGGCGGTGACCCTGTAGCCAAAGAACGGGCGAAGAACGAAGCCTGACCGGCACCGGCATCCGGCGGAGCGCAGCATGAGTCCCTCCATAAGGTTATTTGCCGCTCGACACGGGGATTTGCCGGGAAATCCGGATTGTCTTTGGATGTTTTCGCCTGCGGAGTTGGAGTCTGTCTGCGTCCGGCCTTGATGTGGTCCTCTACTGATTAACATACCCGAACGGCGCGCGGTTTGGCGTAACTTGCCACGGGATTTGCAGAGAATCTTCCTCGGGCCCCGACGGACGTGCATTTGGCGGCGAAGCTGACCTGGGGTGCAACGGACGGATCGGTGATGGCCTCGCGGAGCGCTGACTCTATGGCGAGCAGACTCCGGGTGCGAGGCCCTCTTGGTAGCAGGCTCCCTTGCCGACAGCTGATCTTGCTGGTAGCCGAAGAGCACCCCGACCTTGAGCGGGGCCGGGGCGATGTGACGCGAGGCGGCGTGGGGTGGGCTACTTGCTGGCGGCCGCGAACTTGCCCTTGCCAACCTTGCGGAACCGGGCAGCGGCACCCTTGCTCTGGCACTCACGCAGCACGGCACTGTACAACGTAGCCGAAGGTGTCCGTCCCTTGGTCTGCCAGAGGCCCGTCGCCAGCACCTTCTCGACCATCTCTTTGCAGGTCATGGGCTCGCCCGCCTCGAACAGCACCTTGGCGGCGAGGTTGAGCAGGCTGTTGCGTACCTGTTTGCCACCCGTGGCGTCACGTTCGCCCGTGTCACGTCCGGATTCGCCGGTCGCGTCTCTTGCCGCCTCGCGGCTCTTCTTCGCCTCCGGCACGGTGACGCCCTCAGCCAGGTTGCCTTTCTCGACGGCGGCGACCGTCTCGGCCACGCCTTTGTCGTCGGCCTTTTCGGCGATGATCGGCATGGTCCGTTTCGGCCAGAGGCCCCGTAATCTTTGGGAGCTGCGAATTCTCACGGGCTTCCCGCTGCGGAGGTTCAGACCATCCCACCCGCCGCGGACGTTGACCTTGTCCAATCTGACGGGCACCACGTTCCCCGAGACTTTCGCTGCATACGTCTGGCCAACCTTCACATTGTCCTTCTTCATCTTCATCTCCTTCGTGTTAGGCCCGGCTCGCGGCCGGGCAGCCTGTCAAAGACTGGCCTCTTTCAAGAGGTCGTGGTATGCCTGTTCGCCGCCGACCAGTCTCACGAGGCGGTCGGCCAGCCACGCGAGCTGGTCGTGCACTTCGCGGTTTGTGCGGCGGCCGTTGAGATGCACCCGGACGGCGTTGGCCAGCGTGGCGACAGCCTCGGGGCTGAGGCTCTCCTTGAGGGCGTCGTCGAGCCAGTCCTCAGGACCGTCGTCCCCCGGCACGGTCACCCGGACCTTGCGGCCCTTGTGCTCCACCTCGTAGGTGCGCGGCGTCGCGTCGTCATGACGCGGCGGCTGGCAGAGGTGCGTATCCACCACCGGGTCCTTCTTGCGCTTGCTCATGGTTTCATCCTCCTTGGGTTCGAGTTGTCTGAGGAGCCATTCGGCCGTGGCCATGTCAGCGCCTCGGCCAGCCACCATTGCTTTGTGTTTCTGCGCCGCGTTCATTGCTGTCTCTCCTCAGTCCGCGAAGCGTTCGATCTCGCGGCGGTATTCCTCGACGTCGCCGTGGGTGCCTTCGCAACCTTCGAGTATCCGGTGGAGGTTGCGTGCGAAGCGCCGGCGGGCATTCTCGCCGTCGGCGTCGCTTCCGGCGGTGACTTCCAGCGTCGTGCCGTTTGGGCACCTCGGCGTGAGGATTACCACCTCGATGTCGGGGCTGCCGCGTCGGCTGCTGATGGTGGCGTAACGACCCTGGCGTCCTTCGATCTCGATTCGCGTGATTCGCATTCGTTTCTCCATCTTCTGGCCTGCGTTCCACACATTAAGCGGCCTGCATGCGACCGGAGCAAGGGCATTCCGGAAAGAAATGCCGAATGTCGCATGAGATCCTCCGGGGCCTGCAATGACCCCGTCTGACGCGGCACCGGCCGCCCGGTGGCTGTCGGTCGGCGGCCGCCAGGCAATGGGGGCCGAAGCCGGCCCCTGAGCGGTCTGAATGCCCGAGTGAGTATGCCGGGGGGGCATCACGGAGGCCGTGGGTCCCGGGTCGCTCATTCCGAAAGGTCTTGAATAGAGCACCCTTGTGCAGTATCCTCCCGGAGCTCGCATCGCCCCCAGGGGGCAGTCACGTCATGCGGGCTGACAACTGCGTGGCTGGCCGATTGCATCAAGGGAGTCGAGGCATGCCTCTGCCCATGTACCAGATCGAAGTGCGGCATCCGGGGCTGCACAAGTACCGGCTGATCCGCGGCCGAGACCGCCGCGTGGTCGAGGAGAAGGCCCGCGCCCAGATGGCTGTCTGGAACGAGATGTGGCAGCGGCAGGTAGATCGGGAAAACGCACGTCAGCTGAAGCAGGCCAACAAGGAATGGGCGGCCGATCGAACGACTGAGGCGCGCCAGGCAGTAGAGGAAATGGGGCGCATTCTGGCCCGCGGTCTTGCAGGCAGCAAGGCGATCAACTGGGATGCGTTGAAGGACCACAGCCCGTTCCTTAAGCCGCGGCCCGGGCAGCCCGACAGACCGCACTTGCGCCACGAGCCCAAGGCCAATTCCCCGGAGTACCGCGTTCCGCGCGTGTGGTTGCTTGACGAACTCTTCCCGTGGTGGCGACTTCGGAAGGTCCGCGAGGGCCGAGCCCGGTTCCGAAAAGCCCTTGCCTACTGGGATCAGGAACGGCAGGAACTGACGCAGCAATACGCGGCGGCGGTTCAGCAGTACAGGCGCGCATCGGCCCAGTGGGCATCCGAGGAGCAGGCGTTCCGCACTGCCCAGGCCGCCAGAAACTCGGACGTCGACGACCAGAGGCAGCGCTACGAGAAGGGAGAGCCGGAAGCCGTTGTTGAGTACTGCGAGATGGTTCTCTCGAGGTCAGAGTACCCGGAGGGATTCCCGCAGCAGGTCGATCTGGAGTATGTCGCCGAATGCAGGACGCTGATCGTCGACTGCGAGGTGCCGGCTGTCGACACGATGCCAAGCATCAAGGAGGTCAAGTACGTTCAGTCGCGAAACGAGCTAGTGGAGGTGCCCTTGCGGTCCGGCGACGTCGAGAAGATGTACGACAGCGCCGTTTACCAGATCGCGCTCCGTACCGTGCATGAACTGTTCGCCGCGGACACGGCGCGGGCGATTGGGACGATTGCATTCAACGGTTGGCTGTGCGCTACGAACGAGAAGACAGGCCATCCCGGCTGCTGGTGCGTGCTCTCGTTCCTGACGGGCCGCAGCGAGTTCACTTCGACCAATCTGGCCAGCGTCGATCCCAAAGCATGCTTCAAGGCGCTGAAGGGCATCAGCGGCGCCCGTCTCTATGGCCTCACTCCGGTCAAGCCCATCCTCGAGATCTCCCGTGAGGAGAGGCGCTTCGTGGCCTCTGAGGATGTACCGCCGCAGGACGCCGGCGTAAACCGTGCCACGACGGCGACTGCGTTTTCGCGCCCTGCGGCAGGCGATTCGACGGGCAAGGCCGGCCCCGACGATGCCTTGGCTCGCCTGAGACAAGATACAGACGCGCCGGCGGCCGAGCCCGTCTTTCCCGGGGAGTTTGTTGGCCCCGGCAGGGACTTGAACATGGGCCCTTGGGGTGTCCTTCATGGGCCGATGATCTACATGGCCAACGGGGCGGCCCGCGGTGTTCCCGAGCCGTCGTTGTTAGATGCCAGCCTGCCGGTGAGCCGGACCGACACGCCGGCGAACGCGTGGTCCTTGCCGTATTGGCCGAGCTATAGCGACTGCCTGCCGGAACAGCGTGGCCTGTACCTGCGATGGCTGACTTGCGGACGCAATGACCCTGTGATGCCCATCGGCTACGTGTTCATTTACTTCTATGGGTTGGAGCGCCGCGTTCTCGTCGACCATCAGGACCACGATCCGATCATCCGCGAGGTACTGCGCCTGCTTTCGATCTACCACACGTCGAACTCATTCCGTGGCTACGCCACAGATTTCCTCTGGACGGCCATGCTCCTGGCCCTCAAGGCAGGAGGCATCTCCCCCGAAACGCTGGCCCTGGCTGTGACGTCCGCGCCTCCTCACGACGATAACGCCATGGCAACATGCTTGGCCACGTTCTACCTGCGCAAGGAACCGCTGCCGAAGGAGATCGCATATACCATCGCCGCGGCGGATCTGAAGAGCCCGCGCAGCGTAATCGTGCGCCGCAATGGGCAGATGTTTCGCAAGTTGTTCTATGAGAAGTACGCCGCCGCCCACGGCCAGGGGCTTGTCCTCCAGGCCTCGAAGCGGAATACCCGAATCCAGTACCATGCCGCCAGCAGCGCCCTTGGTCGGCTGTCGCTTGGGTTGGAACGACTGACGATACCCAGCGTGACGGGCATGCCCAGCCAATTCGCTCCCCTGGTCACCCTGTGGACCGACTGCATCGAGGAACTGCGGGCTTTCGACCGCGCCCACAAGGCTGAGGGCCCGGCTGCCGCCATGACAACGGCCATGTATGAGGCCCTTCCTTCCGAGCTTCGAAAGGGTGACCACCCGGAAATCGACGCATGGTTCAAGGTGAACAACGATCACGTTGATGACGCAGGCTGGGCCGTCGTTCCCGCGTCGGCGCTGGCTGGCATCAAGGGATTCCCGCAGGTCGCCCGGCTGACGAAACGGCAGTGTGCGGAGATCCTGACTACGGCGGACGTCCTTGAGTTCGGCCTGGAACCCGATACCCGGATCACCGGGAAGATCTGGCCATGGGACCAGAAGATCTGCCTTTTCCTTCTGGCCGAAGAGCCCGGCCACGAGAGCGGCTCCTATTCTGCCGCCGCGGCCATGCTCGAACTGGGCATGGGCATGGCCCTGACTGACGGTACGGCCAGCGAAGACGAAATGGCTCACATGCTGCGTCATCTGGAGAGCCAGTTCGAACTGACCGCGAATGAGAAGCTGCGGCTGCGGGCGCGTCAGCATCTGTTGCTGACGGGCGAGGCGGGCGACAGCCGTCTCGGCCGCAAGCTTCAGGCGAAGCTCTCTGTCGAACAGCGCCGACTGGTGGGCAAGTACCTCTTCGCCGTTGCCGCCGTCGATCAGGTAGTGACGGGCGACGAGATGCGCGCCCTGAGAAAGGTCTACCGTCAGCTCGGTCTCGATGCAACGGAACTTGACAGTCTCGTGTCTGCGGCCGGACCGGGGTTGCACGCCGACGGGCTGGTCGAGATTGCCACGGGCGGGCCGCGGGCGCCGGGGGAGACGATTCCACCCGGGCCTCATGCGGCGTCTGCCGAGACCTTCGCCCTCGACATGGCCGCGGTGAACCGTATCATGTCCGAAACGCGCCAGGTGGCCGAGATCCTCACCGCGGCCATGAAGGGGGACGGTGAGGAGCCGGCCGAAGAGCCTGTGACAACGCCGCAACCAGCGGCGGTCGGAGCCACAGAGTCGCCTCAAACGGCCACGGCGGTCTTGGAGCAACAGACAGCTACTCCGTGGGAGGGGCTCTCCCCGCGATTCCGGCCGTTCCTGGCGGCGATGTCCGGGCAGGCCGCTTGGCCGGCGGCCGACTTCGCCGCACTGGCTCGCCAGCACCACCTGATGCCCGCCGGGGTGGTCGAGGCCATCAATGAGTGGTCGCAGGAGCATCTGGGCGACTGGGTGATCGAGGACGGCGACCCCGTGCGGGTGCGCCTTGATCTGTTGAAGGAGCAATGGGATGCGTAGCATCACACAGCGTGAGAGGTCGGCGGTGCTGCAGTCCCTGGCTGCGGGCGTGGTTCCGGCGGTCGGACTGCCGCACATCCAGGTGGGCCGCAAAGAGGAAGTGACGGCGGTCATCGAGGACCTGAAACGGGCCGAGAGCGGGGCCGCGGGCATCCGGTTCGTGGTCGGCCGCTTCGGCAGCGGCAAGACCTTCTTCCTGAACCTGATGCGGACCGTGGCCCTGGAGCGCAAGTTCGTCGTCGTCCAGGCCGACATCACCACCGAGCGGCGGCTTCAGGGCACCGGCGGTCAGGCCCGGGCCCTGTTCAGCGAACTGATGCGCAACCTCTCGACTCGCGGCAGGCCCGAGGGCGGGGCGCTCGGGAACCTGGTCGAGAAATGGATCGGCGAAGTCGACTTCGCGGTTCGCCAGGCCGGCGGCGACGACGAGGAGGTCAAGAAGAAGCTGACTGAGGCCCTCAACCCGCTCCTGGACTTCGTCCATGGGTTCGACTTCGTCACCGTGCTGACCCGCTACTACGAGGGCTACCTGGCCCAGGACGAGGAACAGGCGCAGTCTGCCCTGCGCTGGCTGCGGGCGGAGTTCACCACCAAGACCGAGGCCCGCCAGCAACTCGGCGTGCGGACCATCATCGGCGACGACTCGGTATACGACTTCCTGAAGCTCTTCGCCTCGTTTGTCCGCATCGCGGGATACGCCGGGCTGCTGGTGAACATCGACGAACTGGTCGTCCTGTCGCACCGCCTGAACAACATCACCGCCCGGAACAACAACTACGAGGCCCTGCTGCGGATTCTGAACGATTGCCTTCAAGGGAACACCCAGGGTCTGGCCTTCCAGTTCGCCGGCACGGACGACTGCATCGAGGACCGCCGCCGCGGCCTCTACAGCTACGAGGCCCTGGCCACTCGCCTGGCGCCGAATCGCTTTGCCACCGACGGCCGCAAGGACTACTCTTCGCCGGTCCTGAAGCTCGATCCGCTGACACCGGAAGACTGCTTCGTTCTGCTCTCGAACATCCGCAATGTGCATGCGGAGTACGACTGCGGCAAGGAGCTGATTCCCGACGAGGGCATCGTGGAGTACCTGCGGCTGTGCAGCCAGCGGATGGGCGCCGCCTACTTCCAGACGCCCCGCGACACGGTTAAGGATTTTGTGGGATTGCTGCGAATCCTGGAGCAGAATACCGGCACGGATTGGCGGCAGGTGCTGAAAGTGAATACAGCGGGGCCGCCCCAGGCATCTTCCGCCGATGCTCAGCCTGGACAGCCACCCACGGGGCCGGCCGCGGCCGACCCCAAGCCTCCCCAGGATAACGCTCCCGGCGGAATGAGCGAGTTTCGACTCTAATGGCTACCGATGCCTTCTCGCTCCTGGCCAAACCCGTTCAGCGTGCCCTCTGGCACATGAAGTGGGCGGCGCTGCGCCCGATCCAGGTCGAAGCGATCCACAAGATCATCGAGGGCGACCAGGATCTGATCCTCGCGGCGGCAACGGCCTCGGGCAAGACCGAGGCGGCGTTCCTGCCGATCATCTCACGCATTTACGAACACCCGGGCAGTTCTGTCCGGGCGCTTTATGTCGGTCCCTTGAAGGCCCTGATCAACGACCAATTCCGCCGGCTCGACGACCTGTGCCAGCACGCCGAGGTTCCCGTGCACCGCTGGCACGGCGACGTGTCCGCCAGCAAGAAGCAGACGGCGGTTACCAAGCCGTCAGGCATTCTGCTGATCACCCCCGAATCGCTCGAAGCTCTGTTCGTCAATCGCAGCGCAGCGCTGGCCCGCATGTTCGCCGACCTTTCGTTCGTGGTCATCGACGAACTGCACGCCTTCCTTGGCCGCGAGCGGGGTACGCACCTCAGGAGCCTGCTCTTTCGCTTGGCGCGCCGCGCGGGGGTCAACTTCCGCATGGTCGCGCTGTCGGCCACGCTCGGCGACATGCCGCGAAGCGCCGAGTGGCTGCGCCCGGGTGAATCGCACCGCGTCGACCTGGTCACCGACCAGGCGGACCAGAAGACCATCCAGTACAAGCTCTACGGGTTCCACAATCCACTCCGTCCCGAGGCCGAGGACACATCGGACCGGGGCTCGTCGGCCGCCGCCGTCGGCGTGAACCACAAGCTGGTAGACGAGATGATGGCTGCGTGCTGTGGCTCGAAGAATCTGATCTTCTCCAATACCCGGCAGAACGTGGAAGTCTATGCCGATGCCCTCAACGAACGCTGCCGGGCCGAGGGACGGCCGCCGGAGTTCCTGGTTCATCACGGCTCGCTCAGCAAGGAAGTCCGCGAGCAGACTGAGGAACTGATGCGCGGTTCGCGGCCCGCGACCACCGTCTGCTCGTCGTCGCTGGAACTCGGCATCGACATCGGTTCCGTCAAGTCCGTCGGACAGATTGGCGCTCCGTGGTCGGTCAGTTCGTTGGTGCAGCGCCTCGGCCGCAGCGGCCGGCGCGAGGGCGAGCCGTCGATCATGCGGGTGTACGTCGCCATTGACCGACCGGACAGCAAATCGGCTCTCGTCGACCGTCTCTATCCCGAGTTGCTTCAGGGCATCGCCCTCACCGAGTTGATGCTGGAGCGGTGGATTGAGCCGCCCGACATCCGGGGACTTGATCTGAGCACCTGCCTTCAGCAGGTACTGAGTGTGCTGGCCGAGACCGGGGGAACGTCAGCCCAGAACCTGCTCGATACGCTCGTCAACGATGGTGCGTTTCGCGGCGTGGAGCCGGACCTGCTCGTGGACCTGCTGCTGAGCATGGCCGAGCACGACCTCGTGGAACGCATGGAGACCGAGGGTGACCTGATCCTGGGCATTGCCGGCCAGGAGATCGTTTCGCACTATCAGTTCTACAGCGCCTTCGCCACGCCGGAGGAGTACCGTGTCACGTGCGATGGGCGTTTGATCGGCCTGCTGCCAGCCCTGTTCCTGCCGTCGGAACGGGATCACCTGATTCTGGCTGCACGCCGCTGGGAAGTCGTCGGCATTGACCATGATCGCGGGGAAATCGAGGTTCGGCCGGCCCGTTCTCACAAACCGCCGAAGTTCCTGGGGGGCGGTGGCGAGATCCATTCACGCGTGCGTCAGAAGATGCGAGAGGTGGTGACTGGCAACGGGGATGCTCGCTACCTCAATGACGAAGGCACCCAGATGCTGCGAGAGGCGCGTGCAGCCGCCACGGCTGCCGGCCTGGCCAATAGGAACGTCATTCCTACAGGAGACGGCTCCTGTGTCTGGTTCACATGGACCGGGACGGTCGTCCAACGCACGCTGATGGCCATGGCCAGAATGCTCGGTCTTGACGCTCAGGACCAGAACGTCGCCATCGAATTCGGTCACTCGACGGACGAGGTCAAGGAGCGACTCCGCTGCCTGTCGGCCACCTCCCCCGCGGCCCTGTCCCTGGCCGAGCACGTCCCGACCCGCTTCATCCGGAAATACGACCCGTACCTGAGCGAAGACTTGCTCCGTCGCCAGCTGGCTGAATCCTTGCTGGATGTTTCAGGAGCCATGTATCTGGTCAGCGCGGCGACGGTATAGCCCATGTGCGGACTCCTTCGGATGGTCTACAAGTGCTCTACCGCAACTCAGTCACGACCAGTTTCTGGCAGACTGCACGCGTCCAGGCCGCTGTGGAGACAGCTTGACAGTCCTTGTCTATTACTAGATGATGTCGCGATCTGATGGCGAGTCCGCACCTCTGAATTCGTGGCTATTGCCTCGGGGAGGTTCATATGGCTGACATCGTGTCGGGTCTGGCCGGAAGGCTGAGCGAACCTGAATTGAGCAAGCCGCTACAGGAGGCCAGTCGGTCGTTGACATCGCTCGTTGAGGACGGTGCTTACGTCGGCGAAGTCTACTCGCTCGGATACGACGAAGCCCTTGTCCAGATACACGACTTCCACCGCCAACAGGTCGGCGGCATACCTGCACTCTCCTTCCTGAT
>OFEK01002066.1_pt1 | contig 11665 bp, 7 predicted proteins | sample 1521131 | NCBI WGS metagenome assembly OFEK01 (sample SAMN05720209, study PRJEB24109) | activated sludge metagenome | isolation source: Anaerobic digester | place: China | collected 2015-12-16
CTGGTGAGAGATTATCGGTTCACGGACGATGAGCGTTGTTATTTGAACCGGTGCGCTGATGCAGACAGAACGATGCATAGCGCCGGTCTACCTGCTCCGATCCCATGAAGAAGAAAGTCGGGTGAGCTGCTCGATAGACACTCAACCGATCGACGGGTTGGCACGATTACCGGGGGAACCGGCAGGAGGGTCTGGATCTTCCGGGCACATCCGCAGTTCGGCTAAACCCCTCCCTCGGCCGTTGCAGGGCAACTCGTTTGAATAGGACCCCCCTCAAGCAGCGGCCTTACAATGCCGCACAGTTCAGAGAGGAACAGAGCCCAATCATCCCGGTTGTTGAAGTCGTATGAGAGTCGAATTGCCCGGATGAGAAGTGGAATATCTGCATTGATGCCCTCAGGGGATGGTACCGGGAGGATGAAGTCTTTCTTCTGCTCCAGGAGGACTTCGGGGTAGAGGAGCATACATCGTCGCCATGGGTCACAGAGTAGTCGATGCTGATCGGCGGGGAGAGGGAGACGAGTTCGTTCCGGTGCTCCGGCGAGAGGGGGGTGCCGGCGATCGCGTCCCGGTGGATGGTGTATCTATCGGGGAGCCCCCCGTACTGCTGGAGCGGCCGTGCGCCTTTCAGGGGCTCCAGGATGCCGCGTGCGATGAAGGTGTCGACCGCTTCGATGAATTTGTGATGCCTTGACTGATCGGCGAACAGGTTGATCCCGCGCTCTTTGAGGGCGCTCTCGATCCCGGTGAGATGGATGCGCTTATTCCTGTGCTCGAGCACGATGGTTCTGATCAACCGCTCCATGGTTCCATCCGGGACTCTATGTGCGATTTGATATAGTCTCTTCGATCTGGTGGGGGATGGAGGGGTTTTAGACCTTTGAAAGGGTCTTATTTGGAGTAGAGCATGCTTTTCGGGGTAAGAGGTTAGGTGTCGTCAATCTACCCCAGGCGTCTGGAAAAACCGTCACGGATAGAATAAACGTAGATTTCTGGCCTGCCACAGGCAGGAATTTTCCGCCGGCGGTGGCAAATAGTACCCTTACGCAGTTTTTCGTCGGGTTCTCTTGCGACCGGTCTTTCCTGCCGCACGCCCACTCAGTGCCTCCCCGACTGCCTCTCCAAGCATCTGTTCCAGTTCACCTTTTTTAAAGTACTTGGCGAGTTCCTTGTCAGTGTCTGCCTTTGATCGCCTTGACATAGTAGACTCACTGATTTCCCGAATGGTCCATAAATCTGTGTGCGAGAACCTGACAATCAAACCGCCTCCCTCTAGAGGTTTTACTCTTGCAGGGTGGCTTAAAGGCACCGGCTTGGGTTTTGGCGGTTCCCCACCCCAGCAGGACGACTTCAAGACAAATCCCCACGGTTTCATTGTCCGCAGACTCCATTTGACGGAATGAAAGCATTTATTTCGCTCTTATCCGAGCGGTCTCAAAATTTCATCCAAACATATAACTGCCAAAATCCAGAATTCTTTTACTATGGTTTCCCCCATCTCCTCCGCTGAGCAGATTTTATATATTGTTAACCGTTCTCTACAGGGCCGGGAGAATAGTATTGTAAATATTCTCAATGACAAACTGACTCTGTCTGTTTTCTCAGAAATGGAAAAAAGCCTCAGCAAAGTAAAGGAGATTAACTTCATCCTCCGTAACACTTCCCCGACGCCAGGAAAAAAGGAGATTAACCAGGAGTTTGAACTTGCCCTCAATCCAGCCGATGTGCTCTTCAACTCCTACGAGATTCGGGAGAAGAATAAACTGCAGTACTTTAGTAAGGCCAGAAGGATGCATGATTTCATTAAGTCACATGTCAATGTCAGAAAGGTCACCTCGCCGGAGTTAGTGAAAGGGAACATTCTACTGATTGATGACGAGATCCAGATTCAGGGAACTTCGTCTCTGGAAATCTCCTATCCAAAAACAATTCATGGGCTTCCTCAAATTCATTTTGACTCGATGATGAATAGTTCGATGGATAAAGCACAGATTCAACAATCACTTTCTGCATTTCATACACTTTGGAATAACAAGGGTTACACGGAGAATTGTAAAGAGGAACTGCTTGCGGGACTGCAGTATATCTATAAGAATTACTCCCCCGAGTTTTTATACTACTATACACTTTTCACTCTCTTTGGAGACCAGTTAGACTCAAGCGTTGAGCATTTTGAGAATGATAGCACGAGATTTAAGAAGTCAAAAATCTGGTCAAGTTTATATAATTTCCAGAAAGACGCGGTTGTTTCTGCAATTCAAAAAATCAATCAATATAATGGATGCATTATCGCTGACAGTGTTGGCCTCGGGAAGACTTACGAGGCTCTTGCTATCATCAAATATTTCGAGATGCGGAACGACAATGTTCTGGTTCTGGCCCCTGCAAAACTCTATGACAATTGGGATTCGTTCAAGAGTCCATATGTGGATAATCCATACGCGAGTGACAGATTCAATTACAAGATACTTGCCCATACAGATTTGTCGAGGGAGAAGGGGTATTCTCGGAGCGGGCTTGATTTGTCACGAATTGACTGGGGCAACTTTGACCTTTTGGTGATTGACGAGTCACATAATTTCAGGAATAGGACCGAGAGCAAGGATCACGTGACACGCTATCAGAAACTACTTTCTTCGGTTATCAAACAAGGGGGAAATACGAAAGTTCTGCTGCTTTCTGCGACCCCTGTAAACAATTCCCTGGTTGACCTAAGAAACCAGATCAGCATCATCACCTCTGAGCGTGATTTTGCATACGAAGAGGAAGGAATTGAAAGTGTTGCTCAGGTTCTCGTTAAAGCCCAGCGGGCGATTAATGAATGGTCGCTGAATCCGCGGCGGAATAAGACGGAACTTTTGGATCAACTTTCTTCAGAGTTCTACAAACTGCTTGAGAAGGTGACAATTTCCCGGAGCAGGAGACATATCACGCGGTATTACGGGACGGAAAACCTTGGGGTGTTTCCAAAGAAGCGAACCCCACTGACGTTCCGCCCAGGCATCGATTCAAAGTCAGAGATCATGCGGTTTGAGGAGGTGAGCGATGAGTTGGAACTTTTGCTTCTTTCAGTCTATTCTCCTATGGCGTATATTCTGCCTGAATATAAGCAGATGTACCGGGAGAAGTTTTCGACGAAGATTGACGGACGTGAGGTGTTCTTCCATGAGCAGCGGGAGAGTATCAATGTCAAACTTCACCGCTTTAATCTCTGTAAGCGTCTGGAGAGTTCTGTTTATTCATTCGGAGAGACACTTCATCGGATTTTGGAGAGGATTGAGGGGTATATTCTGACACTGGAGAAAGGGGAGGATCTACGTACAAGGGTAGATGGATATGACACTGGTGATGAGGAGGCATTCCTTGAGTACAAATATGAGATTGACGTGCGGCATCTGGATGTGGCGGGTTATATCCAGGATTTGAACGCTGATAAGCATAGAATTTTAAAAATATGCAATCAGATTGATATCATTCTCTCTGAGAAAAGGGATTTGAAGCTTCATACTCTTTCGGGGTTTGTTCTTGATAAGGTCTCAAAGACGCCCTACAATTCAGAGAACAAAAAGGTTCTAATCTTCTCGGCATTCGCTGATACGGCGAATTATCTATATGATAACCTGGCTCCAGCTCTTTCAAAATTGGGTATTCATACGGGAATTGTGACCGGAAGCTCGGAGCCTCGCACGACGATTAAGGGTGCAAATTTAAAGTATAACGAGATTTTGACAAACTTTTCGCCGCGATCCAAGGATCGAAAGGCGGTCAACAATGCGGGGGATATTGAGGTCCTTATTGGGACGGACTGTATTTCAGAGGGTCAGAACCTTCAGGACTGCGATTGTGTGGTGAATTACGATATTCAGTGGAACCCGGTTGTTCTGATTCAGCGTTTCGGAAGAATTGACCGTCTTGGGAGCACGAATTCACAGATTCAGATGGTGAATTTCTTCCCCGATATGGATTTAAACGAGTATCTGCAGCTTGAGGAGCGAGTGAAACGCAAGATGGTTGCGGCAAATATCGGTTCGACGGGGGACGAGGATTTGCTGGATCCAGAGATGAACGACTTTTCTTTCAGGCGGCAGCAACTTGAGCATCTGCAGAAAGAGGTTGTTGAACTTGAGGAGATGAGCGATACCATTTCCCTGACTGATTTGAATATGAACGAGTATCTGAATGAATTGTATGATTTTGCGAAGAGTCATCCTGAGATTCGTCGCGTACCTACAGGCGTCTTTTCGATTGCCTCCGGGGAGGAGAAAGGATGCCTGTTCTGTTTCCGCCACCATGAGAATCTCGCAAAACCAAAGAGTGATAGCTCTCTGTATCCGTATTATCTGATGTATATGAAGGATTCAGGGGAGGTTTATATTGGGTTGCATAAGGCCCGTGAAGCTCTGGCTGAGTTCCGGCGTATCTCCTACGGTAAGAGTGAGCCTGACGTTGCACTGTTCAAAGCGTTCAATGCAAAAACCCACGATGCAACTGATATGAGCAGGTATTCAAAGCTGATTACGAAGGCGATCTCTGCGATTACCGGGGCAGAACGGAAGCGTGCTGACGAGAGTATTTTTGATTTTACGGGTTTTTCTAATGAATTTTCGAATTCAGGCGAGGATGATTTTGAGTTAATAAGTTTCTTGGTTGTGGAGTGACGTGATGTTTGGAATCCCTGATTCGTATTATATTGGAAAGGTGACTGATGTTCGCTGGGGCCGGGTCCTCTCAGAGTGGGAGATGAGCCGTGCGAAAAAGAGGAAATTCTCAGGAATTGTAAAGGAGCTGAAGGTTGAGTATGTGGTAAATAACTCAGAAATACCTGCGTGTGTAACTGAGGAACTGAATGTCTCTGCAGTTCAATTTCTTTCAGTACGAGTTGAGAAGATTTCTGCGGCTTCATTTGTGTGTGAGATTCTGCAGAAGTTGATTAAGACGCTGTGTGTGATCCGGGTTTATGATGATTCAAATGAGGCTTTTTCATTTGCTTTGAAACGCCTGAGTAAGACAGATCTAGAGAATATTGTTGTTCAGGAAGGGTTTATATCGGGTCCCTTTCGATCTGGGTCTGGCTGTGTAGAGTCTCAGCTGGTGGAAAAGTATTGTTCGTGGGGCACCGTCGTGAACAGGACCAATCTGTATTCCTGGTATGTTGAGTTGATGGTGAAGGCCTACATGATGTCACATCGTGGAGAGTGGTCGAGAATGGAGGAACTTCTTTCCTCGAAGGTGTGGTTCAACACAGACGATGTTCTGGCATTATTTGCGATTTTGCAGGAGTTGTCACAGTTGACCAAGGAGAGGTGCTGCGTGGTCAGAATAGGGGATACGGTGAGGGTTAACGGGGAACTGAAAAGGGTATTTAAACTACTTGGGGGTTACTTGTGAGAAAGGATGATTGGGTGGACTTTATCTGTTGATTTACTTCAGGGTTACTGTTTTGATTATAGTATAGGGCTATCTTCCAATATATTCATTCCAGAACTTGTCTTTAATTCCGAGGATCTTCTTCCAAGAAAAAGCCTCTGCCTCCTATCTGCTTGACTAGGGTTTTGAGTGGAGTGCATTTGCTGATGGCAGTTATCTTGCCAGGAAATCAACGCCTCCTCCGTCACGTTTGCCTCTTCGATACACTGGATCTTGAGCAACATTTCTATTTGGGTTGTTGAACTAGCTTCTCCGGAGAATCGCCAGGAATATGGATTCGAAAATTTCTCTAGAAGTTAGGATCTAATCCGCACATTTCATCAGATTAATAAATACCCTTGACAAAAGATGTTTCATGAACTTTCCTCGCATGTCTTCAACAGTATCAGACCCTGCATCTGATAACCTCTGTAAGTTGTCCACTCTGTTCCCATCAGTCGTTAAAGATGGTCAGGTCGACTTCGAGGCCCTCAAAGCTGAACTTGGACAATTCGAAGAGGTTGGAAAAGAGCGCTATGAACTCATCTGGGCAGGAAAACAGGAGGCAATGAAGAACGCCATAGGGGGAATTGAAGGAAAAACACTGAAATATATTCCCGAAGAGAGCAAAAACCCTGAAACTACGGAAAACCTCTACATTGAAGGAGATAACTTGGAAGTTTTGAAAATCCTGCAGAACAGTTACATGGGTAAGATTAAGCTGATTTACATCGATCCTCCCTACAATACTGGGAGTGATTTTGTATATCGGGATAATTTCAGACAGACTGAAGGTGAGACTGCTGTTGAAGAAGGGGATGCTGCTGAAAGTGGGGAACGCTACAAGATAAATCCAAAGTCTTCAGGCAAATATCACTCCAAGTGGCTCTCGATGATGTACCCAAGGCTCCGTCTGGCGAAGAATCTGCTGAAAAATGATGGTCTGATTTTCATTAGTATCGACGACATTGAGGCTGGAAACCTGCGAGAAATCTGTGATGAAATATTTGGTGTAAATAACTTCCGTGGTCAGATTACAAGGGCCACCGGAACTCCCACAGGGCAAGGAAACGCCACTCTTGTTAATGAAATTGATTACATGCTTGTCTATGCCAAATCGGATGATGCAGTTTTTTTTGGTTTACCCTTGAACGAAGAGGATGTAAAAATTTACAATTTACAAGATGAAGACGGTCAATATCTTATACGACCGCTCCGTAAAACAGGTGGTGAAGACCGTAAGGCAGACAGACCAAGCATGTATTTTGCTGTAACTGCCCCAGATGGAACATCCATATATCCAATTGGTCCCACTGGATATGAGAGTAGATGGAGATGCAGTGAAAAGCAATATCATGAGTTAGAGAAAGTAAACCGTATAGAATGGAAAAAATCAGGGGGTGTTTGGAAAGTATATCAAAAATTCTACTTAGAGGGGAGAACCAAACAGGCATCAAATCTTTGGACTCAAATTGAAGGAAACAAAAAAGCAACAATTACAATGAGGGACATTTTGGGGAAGGACATCTTTGACTTCCCAAAACCCGTTGGATTGTTAAAACAAGTAATTGCTATTTGCTCTAAATCGGACGATATCATTTTTGACTTCTTCTCTGGCTCAGCTACAACAGCCCATGCAGTCATGCAACTCAACGCAGAGGACGGTGGAAACCGTAAATTCATCATGGTTCAGTATCCTGAAGAATGTCCAGAAGATTCTGAAGCCGCCGAAGCAGGATACAGAACCATCTCAGATATCGGGAAAGAGCGCATCCGCCGCGCTGGTGAAAAAATCGCCAAAGAGCGCCCAGAAGCGAAAATCGACACAGGATTCAAAGTATTCAAAGTGGACAACACCAACATCCGCTGGATAGCCGCAGAAAACAAAATCGGCGACACGACGCTTGCAGATGCTATAACTACAACAGGAAAGGATCTCCGTGACTTCCTCCCGAACACCAAAGACGTAGACGTTGTCTATGAGATCCTCATTCGTCAGTATGACATGCCGCTCTCCGCAAAGATTGAGAAGCTTTCAGCAATTGGTCCCAGAACCTACAGCATCGCAGACGCACTCATAGTCTGCCTTGAGGAAAATGTCACCTCGGAAACCATTGACACAATAGCCGCAATAGAACCGGTCCCGCACAAAATCATCTTTAGAGACAGCGCCTTTGACGACGACATAGCACTCAAGGAGAATACCATGATGAGGCTTGATGCTCTCATGCAGAAACATGCACGCGACGGAAAACAGCCTTACCGCGTTGAATTTCTCTGACGGAGGAGAGTATGGCAAACCCAATAACGTTCAAATTTGTAGATCTCGACTACCAGCTTGACGCAATTAACTCCGTGGTACAACTATTCAACGGTCAGGACAAAACCGAAGGAGACTCTATCTACCGCTCCGCATCTCTGGGCGAAATTGCCGAAAGAGTTCTCGGACGAAATCCCCGTTTTCAGGTCCCTAAGAGGAGGATTCTTGAAAATCTCAATATAATCCAGACTGAAAATAAACACCTCATACCCGATGATATACTCTTTGAAGGGTATAACTTCACCATAGAAATGGAAACGGGCACTGGCAAAACCTATGTTTACCTCAGAACCATTCTCGAGCTCCACAAACAATACGGATACCGCAAATTCATCATCGTCGTGCCAAGCATTGCCATCCGCCAGGGCGTTGAAAAGAGCATCGAACAGCTCAACGACACATTTAAAGCACTCTACGATGGTCTGGAGGTCAAAAGCCGTGCATTCGTCTACAACTCAGGAAACCTCGGCGAACTTCAAAGCAGATTCATCGAAAACACGGATTTATCTATCGTCGTAATGAACATGCAGGCCTTCAACAAAGACACAACCCTCATCAAAAAGGAACGTGAAGGCAGAACAAAACTCTGGGATTTAATGCGCGACGTCAAACCGATTGTGATTATCGATGAGCCCCAGAAACTTGAAGGCGGCAAAAAGAAAAGTGCCTCTCTTGTCTCCATCGAAGAGTTGGATCCTCTCTTCATCCTTCGGTACTCAGCAACCCACAAAAACACTTACAACATGGTGTACAAACTTACCAGCTACGACGCCTACAACCAGAACCTCGTCAAAAAAATCTGCGTAAAGACGGTCTACGGTGAAGTTCCGACAGACTTCCCCTACATTAGATACGTCAGGTTCACCAAAGATCTCAAAGCAAAAATCGAAATCTTTGCCCGCGATGAGAAATACGGAATCATCAAAAAACGCTTCGACGTCCTTGATGGATATAAACTCTCCGAACTATCAGGCGGTCTCGAACAGTACAAAGGTATGTATGTCGAAGGAAACCCCCATAAGATCGAAGGGCTTACTATCGCCAAAACAAGGAGCCAGGGACAACTCACCCTCTTCAACGAAACAGCCAGAGACTCCGCCTGGGGTATCACCATCAAGAACGGAAGCGACACCTTAACACTCCTCCCTGGCGATTGCACGTACAACGAAGTTCTCCGTGAAACAAACTCTGCAGTAATCAGAGTACAGATTCAGGCTGCAATTAGAAGCCACCTCGACAGACAATTTTCTATCCTTGAATCAGGTAAAGAAATAAAAGCGGTAGCCCTGTTCTTTATTGACTCTGTCAAAAAATACCGTAGTGGAAATGCAGATGAACCCGGGCTCTACCTTAAAATCTTCGAAGAAGAGTATCAGAAACTCATTGAAAAACCAAAATACAAAGATTACTTTAAAAAATACGCAAAACACTTCCCCGATTACAAAAACGTCCAGAAAGTTCATGAAGGATACTTCGCCATCGACAAAAAGCAAAAAGTCGTCGATCCTGAAGAAATTTCACAAACCAGCAACTCCGACACATCGGTCGAAGATCTCTACAAAGCAAAATCCAAGGAAGACATCGCCCGCGGAATTGACCTAATTTTACGCGACAAGGAAAAACTCATCTCCTTTGACGCCCCCCTCGCCTTCATCTTCTCCCACTCAGCACTTCGTGAAGGCTGGGACAACCCCAACGTCTTCACCATCTGCACTTTGAAGGAATCCAGCAACGAAATGGCAAAGAAGCAGGAAATAGGGCGCGGACTGCGGCTTCCGGTCGACACATCCGGAAACCGCTGCCATGACGAGGACATCAACTGGCTCACCGTCGTCGCAAACGCCTATTACGAAGACTTCGCCGCAAATCTCCAAGCAGACTTCGATGAAGCTAACAAATTTGACCATGACATAGCAACTCCGTACGAATTCATCGAAACCCTCCGCACCGCGAAACTCCCGCGGGAAAAAATCACCAAAGATCTCGCAAAAATCTTAAGGGACGAACTCAAAAGCAAAGCAGTCATCAACTCCAAAGGCAAGCTCAACAAGAACGTGGACATTTCAAAAATATCCTTCAGAGATGCCACATTAAGTCAGTACGAGCAAGCAATCCAAGATGCCTTCATCGAAGTAATGACAGAGAAAGGCAGCAGAATCCACATCAAAAATGGGGATGAACCTGAAGAAACAAACGAAAAACACAGTTACATGCATGAAGCTGCCTTTATACAGATGATGAACGAGCTGCAAGTACGCCTTGAAAAGCGGACGTTCTACCAGGTTGAAATCAATTCTGCAGAATTCATTGAAACCGCGGGTCGAAACCTCCAGCGGCTGCTTGAAACAAAAAGTCTCATTGAGCAGACCATCACAGTCACCACCTCAGAAGTTGAGATGAAGATAAATGGGAAAACCACACTCAGCGAGGAGGTAACAGGCTACTATACTGATAAAATGCCCTTAATCTGGCACAAAAAGACTGACTTTGAGATAATCAACTATATCATGAAGCAGACACGACTTCCACGGCTGGCCATCTACTCCATCCTAAACGAAATTGATCCCGAATTGAGGGAACATCTCAGGGTGCAGGACGTTCTCGACAAAGCCGTGAAGGGACTGCAGGATCTTCTGACTGAACGCAAATCAAAACATGTCTCCGGCTATCAGGTGATCGACAACTATCTCTTCGACTCAGGAGAACTATTTATCCCTGATAAAATCGATTCAGATACCCTCCGCGAACTCGAATTAAACGAAGGCTTCACCAACACGGCCTACAAAACCCGGCCGCAGAACAGGAAAGCAGTTTACAAATACTACCGGACCGACAGCAGAGGCGAGAAGGACTTTGCCAGAGAACTTGACGGAGATGAACATGTCCTGCTCTTTACCAAACTTCACAAAGGTGGTTTTGTCATTGACACACCAGAAGGGGACTATTCGCCGGACTGGGCGGTTATCTACAAACACGACGACGACACAACAAAGCTCTACTTCATCGTCGAGACTAAGATCGACAAAGAAGGCAAGGATTTGACGGCTGTGGAGGATACGAAAATCAGATGTGGGAAACTGCATTTTGAAGCTGTATCAGCTTCACTCGGCAAACAGGTTGAATATTTCAAGGCGAAGAGTTATAGAGAGTTTAAACAGCGGGTTGAGGCAAAAAGAGAGATATAAATACTGTAGGCTCTGTGGAAACAACTAGATCTCAGATTTGAAGGCCTCAAAGAGCGTACATCTTGGATTCAGGAAGATATAAAAGCGTTACTCAGGTTGGTGTGCCGGTTGTCGAGGCTTTCTTAACACTCTCCCGACACCTTTTTCTGAATCGGAAGAGTATTACGAGTACATGACCCACTGGATCGCCTCCTCCAACCGTGACAACTGGAAGATCCTCGAAAAGAAGCACATATGGGGAGTACCTCGGCGGAACAAAAACCTCATGCAGCGGGTGAAGCCCGGGGATACGATACTCGTGTATGTCCGGCAGGAGAAAGAGAACGACACGATCCTCCCCTCAGCGATCACCGGAGCCTACAAAGTTGTATCCGAGCCCTACGAAGACCGCACCCGCCTCTTCGTCACCCCACCACAGATGGGCGACGAGGTTTTCCCCTTCCGCATGAAGGTCCGGCCGGTGGCAGTCTTCGCCGAACCCCTTGAGTTCAAGCCGCTGATTCCTGATCTTAAATTCATCACGAACAAAACGATGTGGAGCGGCCACCTCCGCATAGCCATGCGTGAGATACCCGAAGAGGACTATCAGCTTATCCTCAAGCGGGCCGGACAGGTGGCCTGAATGGCGTCCGAGATCGTCGGCGTCACCTTCCCTATCCCTAAACACTACATGAAGCGCTTCTTTGCGGAGGGAAAGATCGTCTTCATCAAACCCGCCACCGTCTTCAAAGAGCTCCGGAGCGGCATGAAACTC
>OFEK01002068.1_pt1 | contig 11651 bp, 12 predicted proteins | sample 1521131 | NCBI WGS metagenome assembly OFEK01 (sample SAMN05720209, study PRJEB24109) | activated sludge metagenome | isolation source: Anaerobic digester | place: China | collected 2015-12-16
GGCTGACGATTCCATCAATACGGTTAAATAACCAGCAGATCATTGGTAAATAGATAATAGATGATGGAAGAGATCCTCGCCATCCTTCTCGCGGTCGCGATAGCCGCGGCGCTCTACTACCTCATGAAGAAGGCCCTGACACTCGTCATCAACGCCATCGCCGGCCTCATCACGCTCTGGCTCCTGAACTACTTCAATGTCCTCGCCTGGTTCGGTGCACCCGACATCCAGATCAACCTGGTGACGATCCTCATCTGCGCCCTCGGCGGACTCCCCGGCGCCCTGGTCCTGGTCCTGCTCCACCTTGTGGGGATCGCGATCTGAGGGATTTTTCGACCACTTCCTGTTTTTCGATGGGTGGGGTTTCTTCCAGTCCGGCCTTTTATCTGGTCTCACGCGAGAGCGACAGACGGTACGTCAGGAACATAAATCACGGTTGCCATCCCACCTGGACCCGGCCGGCCCGCTCCCGTGACGCACCCCGGACCGAAACCCTTATCTTCCGCCGTGAGTCTTCGGGACCATGGCTCTTCCCCGGGCAGGCATGCTCGTTGCAGTTGTCATTTTGGCCCTGTATGCGATCACCGCCGCAGTCGTGCTGACCACACCTTACGAGAGCCCGTTCCGCGTCGTAGCCCGCCTCCTCGCCCTGTGGGGGTTTCTTTCTCTCAGCATCGCGGTCATCCTGACGCCGTTCCTCCGGGAGATCATGAAGATCTTCGGCAGACCGTTTCTTGCGGTGCACCATACCTTCGCCGCCGTCGGCCTCCTCCTCCCGACGTTGCACCCCGTGACCCTCGCCATAACGTCGTTAAACCCCGCCATCTTCATCCCGGTCTTCTTCCCCTGGGAGCGGTTCTGGCTGAACGGAGGGCGGCCTGCCCTCTACCTCCTGTATATCGCGTTCGCAGCCGTGGTGCTTCGGAAATACATACCGAAATACTGGCGATGGGTACACGGCCTGATGTACGTCGTCCTCCTCTTAGCCATCGTGCATGGGAACCTGATCGGGACCGACTTCGAGAACCCGGTCATATGGGCGCTCTTCAACACGCTCTTCGCCCTCGCCGTCGCGGCGTTCATCCTCAAGCGGTGGCAGAGGATGCGGAAGAAGCAGGCACCCGGTCGGAGCGATGCCTCGAGGGTGTAAAGCCTGCCCGGAAGGGCATGCGTCGCACTCGCACCTATCGGTGCTCCAGCTCCTGCCCTTCGGAACGTCGCTGCTCGAAAATTGCTGCGCAATTTTCTCAAGCTCCGTTCCTGTCGGAACGTCGCTTTTAAAACAAACTTGCCTCTGAGTAGACCATGATCTGGTCCTGGAATATCTCAAACGGTTTGATCTCCCGAGAATGGGCCGAACGGCGCATCTTCACGACCTCAAGGGCCAGGTGTACTTCGGTGAGCCCCGGTGAGCGGATGTAGCGAAGGAGGATCACCGTATCCGCCAGATACTCGACAAGACCGTACTTGCTTCCGTCTGCATTTGCCGTGTCGGTCTCGCTCGTCAGCGCCAGGGTGCAGTCCTCATCTCGCATCACTTCAATGAGCCTGAACATCTCCCGCCGCCGATCGGACGCGTCCTCAAAGAGTCCTTCGAAGAGGGATATTGGGTCGATGATCACCCTTGAGGCTCCGGTGCTCTTGATGAGGGCGGGGAGCTCGCTCTTGATGCTGCTGATTGCGAGGTTGAAGTCGGTTGGATCCAGCTTGAGCAGGTAGAACCGGTCGCCGAACGCCTCCGTATCCCAGCCTTTCTGTGCCATGGTAGCACGGAGGAGTTCCTCCCGTTCTTCGAGACTGATATAGATCACCGTCTCCCCCTGGCGGAGTCCCTCGTATGCAAACTGGAGGCCGAACGTTGTCTTCCCGGTGCCGTAGGTGCCGACGAGCGCGCAGATGCTCCTCTCAAGAAGCCCCCCGGAGAGCATCGCATCCAGCCCTTCGACTCCGAACTTCACCCGACGCACCATCATACTACCACCCGTATGTTGCGCACCTCGAACCCGCCTGTTGCTGAAATTGAGAGCGCGAACTTCACCAGATCCTTATCCTCGAGGCGAGGCATTACACCCCGGAACTTCTCAAAATACATGACCCGTTGCCGGCGCTGTGCACCCCCCTCCTCCCAGCGGAAGGAGATCGTGGCATCGACGCAGTCGACAATTTCGAGTTCCCATGACTGATCCAGGATGCCGGAGGTGAGCAGGAGATAGATCGTGGTATTCCGGTGCTTTGCTGTTCGTTGCAGCCCGCGCAGGAAGGCGATAAATGCGTGCCGCTGATCCCCTTCCATCAGCGGCGGTGCAATATCGGTCAGCGAATCCAGGACGATCAGGCTGTTCTTCGAGCATCCACCAATCACCCGGGCAAGTTCCGCAAGGATTTCGCTGTTCTCCTTGCGTTGCTTCTTCTGCAGACGTTCGACGATGCTTCCTTCCCCGTACCAGTCCGGAGGGACGATGCTGGCATCGAAGTAGAGTTCCGAGAGGTCGTGAAAGACTATCTCCTCTCCGAGTTGATCGTAAAGACCCGGGTTGAATGAAAGCGCTATCTCTCTCAGGATATCCTCCCGCATGCGGGTGAACGTCACGTATGAGATGCTCTCCGGGAGCAGAAGGTGCTCCCTGCCCGCCCCGCTCCGCTTCATCAGGGAGAGTTGCATGAGGGAGGTCTGCACAAATTCGACGTTGCCGGCACCATGCTCTCCGAGGAGCAGCACCGCTGACCCCGGTGGGATGCCCCCCTCCAGCACGGGATCGAGGGAGGTGATGCCCGTCGGCATCCGTAACTGGAGGCGGTCGTGCATAGATACACATCGTATATAGAGAGAATGATTAAAATATTCTGGTTCTGTGCAGTATTCGATGATTTCACAGCTGCAGCGGTCATCCCCGCTAAAAGCAGATTTTATAAGCAAGCCCTCCACATCTCCTATTGACTCAAGCAACTCCCGGGAATTGCGGCCCGTCTTCGAATCCCGGGTTCAAGGGCGTTGGTCACGGTGAGTATGAGGAATATCGTCAGGAATCCCGTCATGCAGACAGTGTGCACGGCGGGCATGTTTCCAGTGCGGGTGCAGCAATGACACCGGGCGGCGACCGCCCGGCAGATCATATCCCTCCCGCCGGGAAGCGATCAGGCCTGCCCGGCTTTCTAGACCGTGTTCTCCACTCATGGAAGGGCAGCGGGACTGCAGGGGAGTACGATCCCGCAATGCATGGTCCCCTGGTGGAAGCAAAGGTCCCTCCGGGTTACGAGGAGCTCGATCGCTACTGGATCGCCGAGGGCCTCTCGCTTGCCGTAATCGCCCGGAATATGCAAACGAACCAGCCAGAACATCTTCTCTTCGAGCCGGTGCTTTCGGATTTCGAGTATGAACTCCTGGAACGGCTCTTTGAAGACCTCCGCGACGCCCTGATCCTTGAAGATCACGACCTGGCATCCGATCGCCGGATGGTTCTCGCCAGGAAGATGCAGGAGTTGCTCGTGGAGTACGGCCTCACACTCACCGATGCCTCGATCTATCGGCTCCGCTATTACCTCGAGCGCAACTTCCTCGGCTGGTCGCGCATCGATGCGCTGATGAACGATCCCCGGATCGAGGATATCTCCTGTGACGGGACAAACGTTCCCCTTTTCCTGTATCACCGGGAGCACCAGAACATCAGGACAAACATTCTCTTTGACGAGGAGGCGTTAAACTCATTTGCGATCACGCTCGCTCAGCGTTCGGGTAAGCACGTCTCTATTGGAAGCCCGCTCGTGGACGCGACCCTTCCTGACGGTTCGAGGCTGCAACTGACGTTCGGCAGCGAAGTCACCACCCGGGGCACCTCGTTCACGATCAGGAAGTTCCGGGAAGAGCCGTTCACGCCCGTCGAACTGATGGAGACGAACACCTTCGACGTCGACCAGCTCGTCTACTTCTGGATGGCGATCGAGAACAACAAAAGCCTGCTCTTTATCGGCGGCACCGCGTCGGGGAAGACTACATCCCTCAACGCCGTCGCCCTTTTCATCCCGCCGCTCTCAAAGATCGTCTCCATCGAGGACACCCGGGAGATCACGCTCTACCACGAGAACTGGGTCGCGACCGTCACGCGCGAGACAGTAACCGAGGGGCCCGGCACCAATACCATCGGGATGTTTGATCTCCTCAAAGCCGCCATGCGGCAGCGCCCTGAGTACATCCTGGTCGGTGAGGTCCGGGGAAGCGAGGCCCAGACGCTCTTCCAGGCGATGAGCACCGGGCATACGACGTTCTCCACCATGCATGCCGGCGGGGTCGACGCGGCGATCCACCGTCTGGAGAACGAACCGCTCAACGTGCCGAGGAACATGCTCCAGGCGCTGGACATCATATCCGTTCAGTCGCTTACTCACCGGGGGCGCGACCACGTGAGACGGTGCCGGGAGATCGTCGAACTTGCCGGGATCGACTCGCTTACCGGCAACATCCAGGTGAACACGGTCTACGAGTACAACCCCGTGCCCGACACCTTCACCTTCTCGGGGCGTTCCCGGATCTTCGCTGAGATCATGGCGTATCGCGGGTGGAGCCGGGTCCAGTTCGATGAAGAGTTGCGGATCCGGCAAAGCGTCCTTCTTGCGATGCGCGAGCAGGGTATCAGGGACTACAGGGCGGTCGCCCGGATCATCCAGGCCTTCACTACCGAGCGGGATCGGGTGCTTGCTTCCCTCGACGATCTCGGCAGGTTGATCCGGTGATGCTGCCCGCCCGTGCACACGCTTACCGTCTCGTCCATCGGCTGGTGCAGCGCGACCCCGTACGCTACCGGCATCTCCGCGAAGATCTCGTTGCGGCGAACCTGGGAGTCACCCTTGACGGCTACCTCCTGCGGGCGTTCATCGTCTCCGGGCTCTTCGGCACCTTCTGGGCGGTTGCGGCGTTCCTCGCAATGCGCCTTTTCGTTCTCCCACAGGTGGGCATCAGGGTCTACAACGTCTTCTCCCTCCACCTGCCGGCATCCATGCTGACGGACCCGGTACTCGGCATCCTGCAGGGTATTGTAAGCATATTCATCTTCATCCTTGCCGCCTACGTGATCTATGTCTTCTTCCTGTGGTACCCGTCCCTGGTGAAGAAGAACCGGGCCACCCGGATTAATCTCCTGATCCACCACGCCGTCGCCTACATGTATGCCATGCGCCAGGGCGGCGCGGAGATCATGGCGGTCATCCGCTCAATAAGCGCCAACCCGGCGGTCTACGGGGAAGCCGCCCTGGAGTTCCGGCGTGCCGTCCGGGACGCCGACTACTTCGGCTACGATGTGCTCACGGCGCTTCGGCACCTGCAGGAGACAACCCCATCAGACAAACTACGCGAGTTCGTGCAGGATCTCGTCTCCGTGGTCGAGAGCGGGGGAGATCTGCTTGCCTTTCTCGATACCCGGGTGCGTACCTACCAGGAGGAAGCCCGGTTTGAGCAGATGACCTTCCTCTCCACACTCCAGCTGGTGGCCGAAGCCTATGTAACGCTCTTCGTCGCCGGACCGCTCTTCCTCATCATTGTCATGATCGTCATGGGGTTCGTGAGCAGCACGCCCGTTATGCAACTCTCGGTCGTCATCTACCTCCTGGTCCCGGTTGGCTCGCTCTTCTTCATCCTCTTCGTCGACGCAATCTCGATCAAGACCGAGGGGATCGAACGATGCATCGAGGAACGCTGGCTTCACGAGTTTGGCGACGTCCGGGTTGAGGAGCGGCCCGGCGATGAGCCGCTCGTCCGGCAGCTTGCGCACTACGACAGGATCCGCAACCTTCGGGCCTTTCTGCGCCACCCATTTCAAGCGTTTCTCATCGAACCGAACCGGACGCTCTATGTGACGGTGCCGGTCGCGCTCGCTTACGTCACCCTCGCCTTTCTCAGTACCCCGCCCTACTCCGACATCGAGGTGATGATCGACGTCATCGACGACCACCTCATCATAGCGTTGCTGATCATCCTTGCCCCCTTCGGCATATTCCACCTGTTCTGGCAGAAGAAGGCGATGGATATTGAGGCATCTATCCCTGAGTTCCTGAACCGCTTTTCCGGGATAAATCAGGTGGGCCTGACGCTCGCGCAGGCGATAACGATTCTCGTGAAGGCTGATCTCGGGGTGCTGTCCTACGAGATCAAAAAGATCAAGCGTGACATCGAGTGGGGCGCGACTGTGCAGGATGCGCTGGTACGGTTCGAGGAACGGGTACAGACCCCCACCATTGCCCGGGCCGTCACCCTGATCACGACAGCGAGCCGGATGACCGGAAGCATCGGCGATGTTCTGAATATCGCGGCCCGCGACGTCGCGATGTCGGAGACGCTCAAACGCGAGAGGCGGGGCGAGATGTTCATCTACGTCATCATCGTCTACCTTGTCTGCACCGTCTTTATATTTGTCGTGGCGGTCATCGACGCCCAGTTCCTCTCCGCGCTGGCCACGGTCGACGTTACGACGACAGGCTACATGTCCGGCTCGATGTCGTTTGGGAACACAGCCATCGTGACGTTCGAGCGCCTTCTCTTCCACGCCTGCCTCATCCAGGCGCTCTTCTCCGGCCTGATCGCCGGGGAGATGGGAGAGGGCTCGATCCGGGCGGGGGTCAAACACGCGGCTGTGATGGTCTTTATCGCGTTTGTGATCTTCACTATACTCCTGTAACTCTGTCTTTCGAATGTGCCGCGATAGGATTTTATTCTCTGCCCGCCATCTCTTTCCTGGTGATGCCAGATGTGCACAGTCGGTGGACCGGTCGATATCGAGTTCAATGAGCGCGTGAAGGGCACAAACTACCGCTGCAAGGAATGCGGCGAGAAGTTCAAGGGTGTCGGCAAGCGGCCCATGTGCCCGAGCTGCCAGTCGGAAGATGTCGAAGAAGTCTGAAGGCGGCGCTTCCGGGGTTTCCTCTGCCGGGCCGGGCGTTGCGACCGTACCCCTCGGCGATGAACCCCTCCTCATCCGGGGAGAACGCTCTTTTCTACTTGTTGCAAAAGCCGCCTCGCGGTTTACACTTTGCATTGAGACCCCTGACGACGAGTACTGCCAGGCGGTCGACCCCGACGACCTGGTCGCTGTCTCTATGCCGGAAGGCGGCCCCATCGAGCAGGCACGCATGATGCTCGAGCTGGTCCGGCGCTACCACATCCCGCTCGTAGTCCTTCCTAAAGATCATCCCGGCTCGAAACGGTTATCGATGGTCGTCTCGGTCGCCCCGGAGATCCTCCTCGCCTGCGATATCCGTCGGGGAACCCATCCCGAACAGCACCTGCTCTGCTCATCGGTGGAGTTTTCGGGGCTCTCGCTTTCCGGGGTTCCGGGGGGCATCGCGATGAAAAATCTTCCTCTCGGCGTGGAAGTGACATATCTGGAAGCGGAAAAAACCTCAGCAGACAAACAACAATAAATATATGCTCAATTTCATCAAATATTCATACGCCGTGAGAAGGAGGGTTTGATGAAGACCGATGTCCTGAAAAGCATCAGGGAAACTGAAGAAGAGTATCAGGCAATGATCCGTGATGCGCAGGCTGAGAGGAAGAAGAGCCTCTCGGATGCCGAGATGGAGGCTGACAACCTGGTCCTGAAGGCACAGAACGATGCCGCGGAGTACAGGAATCAACGCCTTGCCGAGGCACGGGCCCAGGCGCAGAGCAGATATGCAGAGATTGTTAAGGAGGGTGAAGCGCGCGCAGAACAGCTGAAGGCAGCGGGGAACAAGAACCTTGCAAGAGCTGTAGACTTGATTGTTGCACGGTTTAAGGAGCAACTGCATGTTACGGCCTGAACAGATGCGCCGGCTGCTCATCGCGACCCCGAAGGGTGAGATCGAGACCATCATCAGCGAGCTCTACCGTCACAACGTCTATCACATCGAAGACTTCGTGCCGGAGAGCGAGTCCGCTGAAGCGCTCTCGATCGGCCACCCGCTTCCCGGGGCGAGCGATGCGGCTTCGGCGCTCATCAAGGTCAGAGCGATCGAGAATGCGTGCGGGATAGACCCGGATAACGTAGAAATCAGAACAAAGCTCCCCGCATCGAAGGTCAGGGCGATGATAGAGACGGATCTTCCCTCCATCCAGAAGGAGGTAGAAGACCTCGTCGCAACACGCTCGAAGCTGGAGGCGCGGCAGAAGGAGCACGAGCAACGCGCAAGAGAACTGGAACCGTTTGCTGCGGTCCCCCTGGATCTGGAACTCTACCGCGGGTATACGCGGTTTACCGTCTTTACCGGGCATATCATGCACGATGTGTCCATCGACGTCCCCCACGAGAAATATTTTTCCGATAAGGTGGACGGCAACATGATCGTCGTCGTGGTGGCAAACGAGCACCGTGAAGAGGTCGAGCGAACCCTTCTCGATGCCGGGTTCCAGGTGATCCCCATCCCGGAGGAGACCGGGGCGCCGGCTGATCGCCTGGCGGCTCATATCGACGAGACCCGGCAGGCAAATACCGAGATTGCCGCGGTCAATGAGAAGATAGCGGGGGTCCGGGAGAGGCACACCGATCTCCTGGTAGCATGCGATGAACTACTCACGGCTGATGTAGAGCGGGCGGAAGCCCCGTTGCGGTTTGCTACCACAGAGGAGACCTTTATCACTGAAGGGTGGGTGCCTGGCGATCAGGCGGAGAGGATCCGGGATGCACTCGAGCGGGTGACCGGTGGGCGGGTATACATCGAAGAACTGGAGATCGAGGACGATTCCCGTGTCCCGGTGGAGTATGAGAACCCGTCGTTCGCCTCACCGACCCAGGTGCTCATGGATATCTACGCGCGGCCCAGGTACTCCGAGCTCGACCCGACGCTGATGGTAGCCGTTGTGTTTCCCATCTTCTTTGGGTTGATCCTCGGCGACGTGGGCTACGGAGCAATCCTGCTTGCCCTGAGCCTCGGGCTGCGGAAGTTCCTGAAAGGCGACGAAGGAAGGATGCTCCTCAAGGTGCTCAGCTACGCAAGCATCTCAAGCATTGTCTTTGGCATACTCTACAGCGAGTTCTTCGGGGCCGCGCTCCCGTGGCCGGCGCTGATCTACTCCCGGCACCTCAACATCGGAGGGGAAGTGCACGGCCATGGCCCCCAGATAGTCGAGCTCATGCTCCTTGTGATCTGGATCGGTATCCTGCACATCACGCTCGGGCGCATCCTCGGTATGATCAATGCCCGGAAGCTCCACCACGGAAAGCACGCGACAAAGGCGTTAATCGCCAATGCCGGCTGGCTCGGGACGATGTGGGGTATCCTCATCCTGATCTGGTCGTTTATCCCCATGCCGATGATGCCCGACCTGACAGGCTTCCCTGTCGCCATCGCGGTCGGCGTCGTCGTCCTGGTGGCAGGCGTCATCGGGATTGCGCAGGAGAACCCGCTTGAACTTGTCGAACTTCCGACGATCATCAGTCACGTATTGTCCTACGCCCGTCTGATGGCGGTGGGCTTATCATCGGTCGCCATCGCGATGGTGATCAACTTCATCGCGATCGGCATGCTGATACAGCCCCAACTCGAATCGATCACCCCACTCGGTGTGATCCTCATCATCTTTGGTGTTCTCGTCCTCTTTATGGGGCACGCGCTGAACACGGCACTCGGCCTCATTGGAGGCGGTCTGCACTCACTTCGTCTTCACTATGTTGAGTTCTTCACCAAGTTCTACAAGGGTGGAGGCATAAAGTACAACCCATTCGGAATGAAATCAAAGTTTACGGAGGAATAAGAAAATGGTAGATTTTGGCACAGCAGAACTGACTCTTGAAATGGTACAGGCATCGCAGTTGGGAATGAGGGCACTTGGCGCAGGCCTCGCGGTCGGTCTGACCGGCATCGGTGCCGGTATCGCGGAGATGGCAATCGGTTCTGCAGCCGTCGGAGCGACGGCAGAGAACCGTGACGTATTCGGTCTGGTGCTGCTCCTTACGGTTATTCCGGAAACCATCGTCATCTTCGGTCTTGTGGTTGCACTGCTGCTTCTGTTCTGATGGAGTGAACCATGGGACTCGAAGCAGTCGTGAACGAGATCCGGGAGAAAGGGCGAAAGGAGGTCGAGGCGGTTCGGGCAGAGACCCGTGCCGAAGTCGAAGAGATCCTGAAGGACGCACAGGCCCGCGCCGCCGAGATCAAACTCTCGGCTGAAGAGGAGGCGGACCGGGCGGCCACCCACATCACCAATCAGGAAGCCTCGGCGGCGAACCTCGTCGTCAAGCGGCAGGTCTTAAACGCCCAGAAGACGCTCCTCGATCAGGTCTATTCGGCCTCGCTCGCTGCTGTCGGTGATCTGCCTGCAGAGTTCCACGAGAAGGCGCTCACAGACCTGTTGAAGAGAGCGGCGAAGGAGATTAAGAAAGGTACCGTGCATACAAACGAGCGGGACATCCCGGTTGCCGAAGGAATCATCTCCCGGTTAAAGACTCTCTCGGGCTACGCCGTGGGTGACCCGGTTGAGATTCCCGGCGGCATCATCGTCGAGAGTATCGACGGCGAGCTGCAGCTCGATTTCAGTTACAGCACGTTTCTGGATGAGATCTGGGAATCCGCCCTGAAGGATGCGTCGGATATACTGTTTACATGAGGGGGTTCATACATGGCAGGGATAAGTAGCGGATTGGCGACCAATTACATCTACGCCTGCACCCGCATGCGGGTACGGCGCTCACTGCTGATACCGCGCGAAGATTATCTCCGGATGCTGAATATGAGCCTGCCTGAGATCACCCGGTTCATCGGCGAGACCACCTACCGGTCCGAGATCGATGAACTCGGTACCTCCTTCTCCGGGATCAACCTCGTCGAGGTGGCCCTGAGCTGGAACCTCGCCAAGGAGTACCAGAACATCCTGGAGCTTGTGCCCGGGGAACTGAAATACTTCACCGCCAGCTACCTGCGCCGATGGGATATTCAGAACGTCGTCACCATCCTGCGTGGTAAGATGCAGGGGGTGGCGCCGGGCAAGATCAAGGAGGTTCTGGTCCCGGCCGGCAGGCTTGATCGTGTCGCCCTTGATCGCCTTCTCGCTGAAGATTCACCGGAACGAGTCGTCGAGGCGCTCAGGGGCGAGCGGTTCTACCCGGTCCTTGAGACGGAACTTCCCCGCGCGATGGAGACCGGGTCGTTCGCCCACCTGGAGAACGAACTCTACAAAGGCTATTACGCACGGCTCATCGCCGACGCGAAGGAGGGCGTCAAGGGCGGGAATATATTCCTGAAGTACATCGAGCTCGAGATTGACACCCGGAACATCCAGAACCTCTTCCGCCTCCGGGCAGGGCACGTCCTTGAGGACGTGCGGGAACTGATGATCAGTGGCGGCTCGTTCTCGGTGGAGGAACTGCAACGACTCTCAGCACTTGAGGACCGGGATGAATTCATCGACGGCTTAAAGAAGCGGGTGAGGTCGGTGCCGCTCTTAAACACGCTCGAGGCGATCCGGGGCAAGAGCGCCATCCACGAGATTGAGGTTGCGTTGACCCGGGTGCAGCTGGACCAGATGGAGCGGATATCGAAGCGGTACCCGTTCTCGGTCCTGCCCGTCATCGTCTACCTGGAGGAGAAGAAGTACGAGGTCGCGAACCTTCGCGCCCTCGCCCGGGGCAAGGAAGCCGGCCTCCCCGGTGAGCGATTACAGGGCTACCTGGTGATGTAGAATGGAGATC
>OFEK01002069.1_pt1 | contig 11649 bp, 7 predicted proteins | sample 1521131 | NCBI WGS metagenome assembly OFEK01 (sample SAMN05720209, study PRJEB24109) | activated sludge metagenome | isolation source: Anaerobic digester | place: China | collected 2015-12-16
TCCGTGCGGTTTGCGGGTCAGCAGTCCCTTGTCGGCCATGACGTTCATCAGGCTCATGATCGACGTGTAGGCGCGGCGGCGCGTGCGGTTGAGCACGGTCATGACGTCGCGAACGGTGGACGGGCCGCGGTCCCAGATGACCTGGAGAATCTCCAGTTCGGCGGGCGTAGGATGCGGGCTGCGCGGTCTGGCCATCGAACAGACTCCTGAACAACTGAACACCGATGCCGCACGACGTCGGCAACCACTATTCTGCGCCTTTTACGGCGGAAGTCAACCGTGCAGTTCCGCGGGCGTGCATTCACATGAAGAGAAGCAAGGGGCCGGCGCCCCGGTCACGCGGTGGCTGCCGGCGCGGTTGGCGTGGATGCGGTGCGTCAGTGTGCGCGGCGGCGACGAAGCACGAGGCCCGCGATGCCGGCGCCCAGAAGGCCCAGCGTGGCGGGTTCCGGGATGGCGGCGGCATTGATGACGAAGTCCAAGCTGGCCACGGTGTCGGCATAAGTGGTCGAATGGCCTACGTACGGGTTGTCCGTCATCATGAAACACGGGTGGTTCAGTGCTTCAAGGCTGGCGGCGAGGCGGCGCATGCTGTCGGGCGGGACGTCGGTGTCCTTGCCGCCGACCGTGAGAGCCACAGGCATGGAGAGAAACTGCCCAGGGACGAGTTCCGTGCTCCGCATGATGTACTGCTCGGGTACCTGTTCCTTGGTTCCACCGTAGCTGAGCGCAATGGCCGGCAGGAAGGCGGGGTTGTTGAATTCGACCATGTTGGCTGTTCCATTGAAACCGCAGACTCCTTCGATCAGGTCCGGGTGAAGGGCTGCAAAGATCGGTGCACTGGTTCCACCCATCGACGATCCGCACATGATGACGTTGCGCACGTTGTACTGTGCCCTGAGCAGGGCGATGAGCTGGACCATGTCGGCTTCGGCGGCCGGCCCCATCCACGAGGCGATGGCTCGGTAGTCGGGCGAGATGAAGATCATCTCGTGGGCGGCAGCAGCGGCCCGGGTGCCCGTGAGTACGCTCTGCGTGCCCGTGACGAACTGCCACCGGTCGGAGTTGTGGCCGTGCAGGGCAATGAGGATATCGTGGGGCTGCGAGTTATCAAATCCCACGGGGAGCATCTCGACGTACTTCTGGACGGTGCCGTCGAGGGTGGCGATGAACTGCTTGTCCACGGGGGCGCCGAGTTCGCCGGCCACGGTGGTGTGGGCGGCGACGGAGGCCAGTGCCAACGCCAGAACGATGATTCCCAGTGTTCTCATGATTCCCATGCTCAGCTCCCAGCCTTCATCGGAATGCCAGTCAAACCGCCTAACTTGAAGGGCCCCATGTTTCTACAACGATGCGGGCATCAAAGTACAATATGGCGCATTCTCGTCGGAAAAGCAAACCGTGAAACAGGAATTGGGAGGGGATTTTTCCGGGGGGTCCCGGGTTTGTCAAACGCGGAAGTCCGCCGGGTGGGGGAAGCCCGGGTGTGTCGCAAGTCCTGATACGGTCATGGCCTATCGCATCGAGATGAGCAGGAGGGGAGGACAGATTAATACTATGAAAGTTGACTTTCACAAAATGCCGATCATAATTGAATCGGCAATGAACAAAAGAGAGGTGTTGAGCCATGGCGCGGGACAGTAACAGCCGGTGGGTCGATATGTTGGGTGACGAGGACCAGGCGTTTCTCAAGCGGTTTCTTCTGGCCTCTGGGTCGCTGAAGGCATTGGCGCAGGTCTACGGGGTATCGTATCCGACCATTCGCCTGCGGCTCGACCGGTTGATCGAGAAGGTCAAGCTTGTGGACGACGTGACCGTCCAGAGCGAGTTTGAGCGTCGGCTGAGGGCCCTTCATGCCGACGGCAAGGTGGATGTCGAAACCATGAAGGCTCTGTTGGCCGTTCATCGGAGCGAAATGGAGGGGCGACATGAAACGCATCGCACTGACGCTTAGTCTGGTTGTTGCACTGGCTTCGCCGCTATGGGGAGCCGAGACGCTACGGACGTTCTCGTGGTCCGAGGCGCAGCGGCAGGGGACTCTGCCACAGGGCAGGGTTCTGCCGGCCACGGCCGAGACGCCCTTCGAGCGGCTCGAGGTGGGCAGCACGGGCGGCGCGGCGACGATCGAGGTGCTGTCCATCGAGAGCCCGGGGATCGCCCAGGCCACCTATGCCGTGCGGGGGCATGTTCGTTGCCGGAACGTCCGGGGCAACGCGTATCTGGAGATGTGGAACCACATGCCCGGCGGGGACAGGTTTTTCTCGCGGACGACGGCAGCGAGCGGGCCGATGGCGACTCTGACGGGCGACTGCGAGCGGCGGGCCTTCGTGGTACCGGCATACCTGGACGATCGGTCGGACCGCCCCGTGCGGCTGACGCTGTCGGTGGTTCTGCCGGGGTCGGGAACGGTCGAACTGGATTCGGTGGAGCTTGTCGAGTTCGGACCGGGGGAGGATCCTCTGGCGGCGGCGCAGGGCGGCTGGTGGAGCCGGCGGGACGGCGGCGTGATCGGGGCCGTGATCGGCGCGTCGCTGGGGCTGGTCGGGGCCGTCGTGGGCGTGATGGGGTCGCGGCGGTCGCTGCACCGTGCGGCCCTGGGCGTGATGATCGCTGTGGCCGCAGCGGGCGTGGTCATGGTGATGGGCGGCATTGTGGCCCTGGCGATGAGACAGCCGCATGCCGTCTGGTACCCGCTGCTGCTGGGCGGCACGATCAGCGTGGCAGTCTTCGGGGGTCTGATTCCTGTGGTGCGCCGGCGCAGGCAGCAGGACGAGATGCGACGCATGCAGGCCATGGACGTCTCGTGATCGTGATTGCTCGGTCCCGGGAGCTTTGCCGGGACGGTTCTGCCGCATGTCTTTCTCCAAGAGACCACCTGCGCGAGAGCTTCTCTCCGTTCGACCCTCCCCGCCCCTCGACTGTGCTCGGGGCGCCTCTCCCTGCAAGCAGGGAGAGGGATCTCTGGGATAATCATGTCTGACGGGCAGACATCGCATCCGGCGATCATCGGGTTTCGGTCTACTGGTTTTATAGTTGACAGTATCGCGGCTGTGCGTGTATCGTGATAGCATGAGTTGGTGTGGTGCGGCGGGGTGTTGGGGCCGCAGGCGGGTCGGTTGGGTCTGTGAGGGTCACCTCGCGGACGGCTTGTGCGGGTCCGAGGCAATCACCAGTCACTGAAAGGAGTGCGGCCGTGACGACGACGAGGGACAATGCGACATCGTTCGACGAGGTCGAAGCGGTCAGGTCGCTTCACGCTGACTACACGCGGCTGACGCAGGAGCTTGGTGGCGTGATTGTCGGGATGGACGACGTGATCGAGCAGATGATCATCTCGATCCTGTGTCGCGGTCACTGCATTCTGGAAGGGGTGCCGGGACTGGCCAAGACGCTGCTGATCTCGTCGCTGGCGTCGATGCTGGGCCTGACGTTTCGCCGCATCCAGTTCACGCCGGACCTGATGCCGGCCGACATCACGGGAACCGACGTCCTGGAAGAGGACCAGACGACGGGGCGTCGGGCGTTCCGATTCGTCAAGGGGCCGCTCTTCGCTCACGTGATCCTGGCTGACGAGATCAACCGGACGCCGCCGAAGACGCAGGCGGCCCTGCTGGAGGCGATGCAGGAGCGACAGGTGACGGTCGGGGGCGAGACGTACGCGTTGCCACATCCGTTCTTCGTGCTGGCGACGCAGAATCCGATTGAGCAGGAAGGGACGTATCCTCTGCCCGAGGCGCAGCTGGACCGGTTCATGATGAAGATCAAGGTGTCGTATCCGACGGAGGCGCAGGAGATCGAGATCGCCAAGCGGGTGACGACGGAGTATCGGTTTGAGCCGCAGGAGGTGCTGACGGGGGAGCGGATCGAGCGGATGCAGGGGCTGATCCGCAAGGTGCCGGTGGGGGATCACGTGTACCAGTTTGCGGCTCGCCTGGCACGGATGACACGGCCGGGGGAAGGTCAGCCTCCGGCGTTCGTCGGCGAGATGGTAGCCTGGGGCGCGGGGCCGCGGGCGACGATTTTCCTGCTGCTGGCGGCGAAGGCGCGGGCCGTGTTGCACGGGCGGTATCACGCGACCACGGAGGACGTGGGGGCCATGGCGCTGCCGGTTCTGCGGCACCGCGTGATTCCGACGTTCAACGCCGAGGCGGCCGGCCACGACAGCGACGACATTGTGCAGCGGCTGCTGACGGAGGGATTGGCGGTCAGGGGGGCGACCAGGCACTGAGCCGGGGCGTCGCGGCGGGGATGGATCCTTTCATGTCGGGGGACGAACGTGAGCGTCAACGGTCAGGCCTTGCCGCACGCTGATTTGCTCGACCCGATGGCCATGTCGCGGCTGGGTCAGCTCGAGCTGATTGCGTCGCGGATCGTCGAAGGGTTTCTGTCGGGCAAGCACCGCTCGCCATACAAGGGCAGCAGCGTGGAGTTTGCCGAGCACCGGCACTACAGTCCGGGCGACGAGACGCGGCTGATCGACTGGCGTGTGCTGGCCCGGAGCGATCGGTGCTACATCAAGCAATTTGAGGAAGAGACGAACCTGAAGTGCCTTCTGGTGCTGGACGCCAGCGGGTCGATGGGGTTCGGGCATTCGACAGTGACGAAGCTTCGCTATGCGCAGATGGCGTCGGCGTGCCTGGCACGGATGATGCTGCACCAGCAGGACGCGGTGGGGCTGGCGGTGGTGGACGGGTCGCTTCGGACGTTCATTCCGCCTCGGTCCAGGGCGAGCCATTTCCGGGTGCTGGTGGAGGCCCTGGGTTCGGTGGTGGCCGTGGGGCCGACGTCGTTGGCCGGGGAGCTTCGGGAACTGGGCAAGCGGCTGCGGCGTCGCGGTATGATCTTCGTTCTGAGCGACTGTTTCGACGACGTGGAAGGCACGCTGAATGCGCTGCATCATCTGCGTCTGCGCGGTCACGAGACGATTCTGTTCCACACGATGGCTCCGGAGGAGCTGTCGTTTGCGTTCAGCCGCTGGTCGCGGTTCGAGTGCCTGGAGACCGCTGGCCATCGCATCGACCTGGACCCGTCGGCGATTCGCAAGGAGTACCTGCGTCGCGTGGGCGAGTTCCTGGGGCGGCTTGAGGCGGGCTGCGGGGAAATCGGTTGCGATTACATGCCGCTGGAGACCAGTCGGCCTCTGGCGGAGGTGCTGGGCCACTACCTGTCGCGTCGCGCGGCCCGGGTCCGGTAGGCCGGGACGGCCGGGGCTGCGGCGGACGGAACGCAGCAAGGCGAGAGACTATGAGCTTCATTGCGGGAGCGTTCCTGGTCGGGTTGCCGCTGGCGGCGGCGCCGATCCTGATTCATCTGCTGAACCGGCGGCGGCGGAACGTGGTGCGGTGGGGGGCCATGCGGTTCCTGGTGGAGGCGACGACTCGGCGGCGTCGCATGTGGCGCATCGACGATCTGCTGTTGATGCTGCTCCGCGTGCTGGCGGTGGCGGCATTCGTCTTCGCGCTGGCGCAGCCGCTGGTTTCCTTCGGGCTCCTGAGCAGCCGGGGGGCGCGCGATGTGATCATCGTGCTGGACGCGTCGATGTCGGCGTCGCGTGTGGGCGATGACGGATCGGTCTTCGACCGCGAGCTGGATGCGGCCAGGGAGCTGATCGGGCGACTCGGCGAGGGCGACACGGTTCGCGTGCTTCTGGCGTCCGGCGCGCCGCAGTGGCTGACGCCGGTGGCGGTACCGGTGAACGAGGATTCGATGCGCGAGCTGGCAGCCCGGCTGGAGACGGTCAAGCCCACAGCGGCAAGCGCCGACATGCTGCGCTGCGTGCAGGAGGCGATGGAAGCGGAATCGTCCAGCCGCACGACGACTCGCGTGGTGGTCGTGGTGACGGACGGTCGAGCCTGGGGCTGGCGGACCGAGGCGGCGGAGGGCTGGAAACGGATTCGCCAGATCGCCGAGGAGTCGACCCAGCCGACGACGGTGAACGTGGTGGACGTTGGGGCAACGGACGGTGCGGCCGCGGCCAACCTGTCCGTGGAATCGGTCGTGGCGTCGCGCACCTTGGCGGCGCGGGATCAGCCGGTGGTGTTGACGGCCACGGTTCGCAATCGCGGCGCAGCGGCGGCGGACGGGTGTCTGGTGGCGTGGTTCGAGGGCGATATGCCTCTGGGCGTCGGCAGCCTGTCGCGGTTGGCTCCGGGGCAATCGACGACGGTGTCGATCGAGCATGTGTTTGCGACGGAGGGGGCTCGGGAGGTGTCCTGTCGCCTGGAGCGGGAGGACGAGTTGCCGATGGACAACGCCGGCCGCGTGGTGGTGGAGGTGGTCGGCGAGGCGCCGGTTCTGGTGGTGACGTCGGGCGGCGACAGTGTGCAGCTGGACGACGACACGGCCTATGCGCTGGCGGCCCTCGGGTGCGATTCCACGGGTCAGCCGCGGTCGGCCCAGGTGGTTTTCAGGCCGCATGTCGTGCGGGTGGAGGCGCTGGCGTCCGAACGGTTGTCGGACTACTACTGCTTGATTCTGGCGAACGTGCCGACTCCCTCGGAGGCGTCCGCGGCCGCGCTGACGCAGTATGTGCAGGAGGGCGGCGGGCTGTGGATCGCCCTGGGCGACTGTGCGGACGCCGCGACCTTCAATGCGCGCTGCTTCATCCGCGGCGCGGGGTTGTCCCCGCTGGCCATTGGCGACGCGGCGGGCGATGCCGAGGACTGGGACCGTGGGCTGTCGATTCTGCCTCCGGCGGCGAATCATCGGGCTACGGCGCTCATGGGCGACACGGAGCGTCTGGACATCGACCGGGTTCGTGTGCGGCGTCGGTGGCCGCTGATGCGGACCGAGGGCGACAAAGGCGTGTCGGTGTTGCTGGCGGTTGACGGCGGCCTGCCGCTGGCGGTGGAGAATCGGCTCGGTCGTGGGCGCGTCATTGTGCAGGGCCTGCCGCTCGGGGCGCGATGGAGCAATCTGCCGGCATGTCATGTGTTCGTGGCGATGCTTCACGAGTGGCTGTGGTACCTGTGCGAGGCGGCGACGCCCGAGCGTAATCTTCACCCCGGGGATACGGCGGTTGCGCGGTTCCCGGCCGGCCGGGCGGTGGACGAGGCAACAGTGACGACGCCTGACGGGCAGACGCTGCCGGCGCAGGCGATGGCGGCCGACGGCGCGACGAGGGTCGCGTTCGCAGACACGCTCACGCCGGGCGGCTATCGCATCGCGGTGACGTTTGAGGACGGTACGGCGGCGTCGGTGCCGTTTGTCGTGATGCGCGACGCGGAGGAGTCGGATCTGGAGCCGCTGGGGCCCGAGCGCACACAACTGCTGGCCGAGGTAAGTGGGTTGCGGTTTGAGGCGGACGGGTTGGCCGAGGCGCAGAGTGCGAATCAGGCGCCGCAGACGCAGCCGATCTGGTGGCACCTGCTGGTGGGATTGCTGGGGGTGATGGCGGCGGAGCTGGTTCTGGCCTGGCGGGCGACGGCCGGCCGCATGGTGACGTCGCCGGGCGTGTCGATGAAGGCGAGATAGGAAAGACGGCGGATGCCCCAGGAACACACCGAAACGTTTCGCGACGTGATCTACTCGGGACCGTTCTCGGTCGCCGCACTGGTCGGGATCGCCGTGGCGGCGCTGGCGATTGTCGTGCTGCTGGCGTGGCGCGAGTCGCGGGGTGCGCGGCCGTGGCTATGGCCGATCGTGGCGGTGTTGCGGATGGCGGCGGTGGCGGTCGTGCTGTGGATGTTGGCTGGGCAGACGTTGCTGACAACGTATCGGCACACGCGGCCGAAGGCGGTGGGCCTGCTGGTGGATACGAGCAAGAGCATGGGCGTGGTGGATCCGGTGGAATCACCCGGGGCGGCCGCGCGCTGGGCCTCGGCGCTGGATCCGCAGGTCGCCGAGGGGGTGCGGGCGATGGACGGCGCGGCGGCGGCGCTGTCGGTGTCGCGGAGGTACCTGGGCGAGTTTGCGGAGGCATTTCGCACAGGAGGCGACCCTGGGCGCGGCGTTTCGTCGCTGGAGGCCGGGGTTCGATCGCTGGAGCAGGCCGCGGCCATGCTCGGGGACGGGCGAGATGCATTGCCGACGAGTGACGGGAACCTGGGGGCCGATGCCGGCGCGATCAGCGACGAGGTGCAGAGTCGCGTGTTGGCCGAGTGGCGGACGTTGAAACGCGATTACGAGGCGGGGCGGCTGCACGTGGATAGCCGGGCTCCGGGTCGCCTGAGGAAACTGGGCGAGGCGGTCGCGACATGTGCGGCCCGGGCGAAAGCCGTGGCAGATGCGGCCGCGGCAGCATTCGAGGCGGAGGCCACGGCGCCGGACAAGGCACACCTGCGACGGCTGGCCGACCGCACCCGCCGTGAGAAGGTGGACGACCTGCTGAGCCGGGCCGACCGGGGTTGGCTGGCGGAGGTGCGGAAGAAGGCGCGAGTGATTGCCTACGATTTCGCATCGCAGCCGGTTCCTTCGGCGCAGCGGCCGGAGGACGGAGAAGGCGGCGCGGGGCAGGCGGATGCAGGATCGCCGGTGGGAGGCACGACGGACCTTGCGGCCGCGTTGGAGCAGATGGCCCGCGACGGGGCGACGCAGCCGCTGGCGGCGGTGGTGCTGTGCACCGACGGCGGGCACAACAGCGGCCGCGATCCGGACAAGGTGGCGGCGGCGATGTCGCATCTGCCGGTCTTTGTGGTTCCGGTCGGCAATCCGGATCCGGTGCGGGACGTGATCCTGCATCATGTACAGGGGCCGCGAACGGTGTTCGTGAACGATCAGGCGGTGATCGAGTGCACGGTGGACGCCTATGGCTGCGCGGGCGAAGAGCTTGTGGTCGAGCTGCTGGACGGCGAGACGGTGGTGGAGAGTCGGCGGGTGCCCGTGGCGTCGGACGTGTACGCGCGGCAGGTGTCGTTTGGCCGCAAGGCCGAGGTGCTCGGGCGTCGCACGTACACGGTGCGTGTGAGCCAGTTGCCGGACGAACGGGTGGCGGACAACAATGCGGCGGAGGTGGCGGTCGAGGTGATCGAGGACAAGCTGCGGGTGCTGCTGGCGGATAATCTGCCGCGGTGGGAGCATCGGTATCTGAGCAATCTGTGGCGTCGTGACGAGCGCGTCGAATGTGACGAACTGGTATTCGAGCCGCGGCGGGACGACGGGCGGCCGGCACGGGGGACGGGGTGGCCGGCGACGGTGGAGGCCTGGCGGCGGTACCAGGTGGTGATTCTGGGAGATCTGATGCCGTCGCGGCTTGGAGCGGCGGAGATCGATCTGCTGGAGAAGTACGTCGGTCAGCGCGGGGGCACGGCCATCGTCATCGCGGGAACGGAGTCGATGCCGGAGCAGTTCGCGGAGACGAGGCTGATGCAGATGCTGCCGGTGGAGCCGTGGCGAGAGACTCCGCGTGACAGGTCGGGGTTCGCACTGCACCTGACGGCGCTGGGACGGGACACGGCGGCGCTGCAACTGGACGACAGTCCGCTGCGAAGCGAAGGGTTGTGGCGCGATATCACGCAGCAGTTGCCGCTGTACGAACTGTCGCGTTACAGCAAGCCGAAGGCGACCGCACAGACGCTGATCGAGGCGAGGCCGCTGGGCAGGCAGGAGTCGCTCCGCGAGGGCGCGCCGGTGTTTCTGTGCTGGCAGACCTACGGGAGAGGGAAGGTCATGTACCTGTCGGCGCCGGCGACGTACCAACTGCGGTTCCGCCACGGCGACCGGTATCACCATCGCCTGTGGGGCCAACTGCTCCGGTGGGCGGCGGCGCGCGACATGGACACCGGCTCGAAGACGGTCCGCATTGCGGTGGACAAGAACCGTTACACGTTCGGCGAGGAGGTTCAGGTGAGCGTGCGGCTGAGCCGGCTGGACGGTACGGCGGTGGAGGATGGGTCGTGTCGCGTGGTGGCGCGGCTGGACGGGCGAATACTCCAGAGCGTGGATCTGACGCCGGACGGGGCATCGCCGGGGCTGCTGCGGGCGACGCTGGAAGGGTTGCCGGCGGGCCCGGTGCGTCTGGAGCCGGCGGGGGCGACGGTTCAGGAACTGCTCAATCAGGAAGGCTACGACGAACCTGTGGAAACGATCGCCCGGATCGATCCGCCGGACGAGTTGGAGTTGCGCAACACGCGCTGCAATCTGGCGCTGCTGGGCCAGGTGGCCGAGGCCACGGGCGGCGCGGTGATGCCTCCGACGGCGCTCGATGCGGCGATGGGGCAGTTGGATCTTTCGCCGGAAGTGACGGAGCGGACGGAGCGGCAGCCGACGTGGGCCCGGTGGGCATGCCTGTGGGTGTTTCTGGGCTGCCTGACGGCCGAATGGATCGTGCGGAAACTGGGTGGCATGGCGTAGAGTCGGCCTCCTTTTGGAGGGTGCGATGATGTCGGCGAACGAACGCGATGTGACAATGCCGTCGGCGGTGCGATCACGGTTGCGGGCGGTACGGCGGAAGCAGATCATGATGCGGGCCGCCGAGACTGTGCCGGCGGCGCTGGCGGTCCTGCTTGTGGCCACGCTGCTGGCGATGGGCATCGACTATGCGGTGGTGCTGTTCAGCCCGGCGGCGCGGGCGGCGGTGACGCTGCTGGCGCTGACGGCGGCCGGTGCGGCGGCCGTGGCGGGGCTGGTGCGTCTGGTGCTGGCCTGGCGGCGGCTGCCCGCGGTGGCCCTGGATGTGGAACAGCACGTGCCGGCTCTCCAGGAGCGGTGGTCCACGGTGGTGGAGTTGGCCGAGGGGCATGACGCGCCGCCCGTGCGTGGCTCGGAGGTCCTGATCGGGCAGGTGGCCCGGGAAGCGGAAACGCTGGTTCCGGCGGTCGCCCGGGAGCGGCTGGTGTCGGGACGGGCGTTGCGGTGGTGTGTTGTTGCGGCGGCCGCGGCTACGGTCTTGTTCGCCCTTGTGCTGACGATGGGGGGCGCCACCGGGCGGGTGCTCCTGGAACGGTTCCTGCGGCCGATGGACGATATCACCATGACCCAAGTGGCGAGTCTGACGGGCGACTGCGCCGTGCCGCGCGGCGAACCGCTGGAAATCCAGGCCGGCCAGAGCGGCCGCCGATGCGCCTCGGCCACGCTGGCGATACGCAATGGGGACGACCTGCCTCACGAGGTGTCGCTCACTGCGGGCGAAGGCGAGGGTCCATCGTTCCGATATCCGATTCGCGCGGTGAACGAGTCGTTCGCCTACCGCATCCGCTGCGGTGACGGTCAGACGCCGTGGCACGAGGTGACGGCCGTCGATCGGCCCGAGATCGCCCAGGTGAAGTTCCGGATCGTGCCGCCGGAGTATGCACGGCGCGAGCCGGTCTCGGCAGATGCCCTGCCGAGGCAGTGCCGGGCCCTGGAAGGCAGCCGGCTGTCGGTGTCGCTGCTGCCGAGCAAGGCCGTGGAGGAGATGTCGCTGCACGTGGAGAAGGGCGACGCCGTGAAGCTGGCCCGCGGCGACGGCCAGTGGTACGTCTTCGATGCGCTGCTCGACAAGACGCTGGCCTTCCGGGTGCATGCCAGGGACTCGTATGGACTGACGAACGCCAAGCCGCCGTCGTGCCGGATCGTGGTCTATCCGGACCAGCCGCCGAGCATTGAGATCGTGTCGCCCGAGGAGGAGATCTCTGTGCGGCCGGACGAGGTGGTGCCGGTGGATGTGAGGATCAGCGACGACATCGGGATCGAGTCGGCGGAGTTGGTGGTGAGCCGCAACATCGACGGCGA
>OFEK01002074.1_pt1 | contig 11595 bp, 8 predicted proteins | sample 1521131 | NCBI WGS metagenome assembly OFEK01 (sample SAMN05720209, study PRJEB24109) | activated sludge metagenome | isolation source: Anaerobic digester | place: China | collected 2015-12-16
AGCAGCGCGGGTAGTCGCACGTCCCGAAGTACGAGGCCGTCGCCGTCGGCGCGATCGCAAGCCAGCCCCCGAGACATCCCCAGAGGACGGCGAACGCGACGATGTAGGCGGGCACGCCGGGCGAAAGCCACATCAGGACGGAGGCCGCCGCGATCAGCGCAAACGTCAGCATCGCCGTCTTCTGCGGGGTTATCCTGTCCGCAAGCCCGCCGAACGCCGGCCGACCCAGCCCGTTGAAGACGGCGAAGAACCCGACGAGGAGCGTCGCGAGCCCCGCATCGACCCCGGCGAGCTCGGTCCCGACCGGTTTTGCGATCGAGATCGCCATGAGCCCCGCGAGGCAGCCGACGAAGTAGCAGGCGAAGAGCCCGTAGAAGGCCCCCGTCCGGAGCATCGCCCGCCGGTCACACTCGCAGACCGGCGTCGTTCCGACCCCGGGCGCGGGCGCCGACCAGCCTGCCGGCCGCCAGCCCTCCGGCGGGAACCGGAGCGGCAGGGCCGAGAGGACCAGGATGGCGATCAGCGCGGCCCCGAAGACCTGAAACGTCGTCATAACCCCATACGCAGCTATCAGGGCTCCTGCCGCGTTCGCGGTGACGAAGGCCGAGAACCCGAAGCCGAGCAGGGCGAGCCCGACGGCGAGCCCCCGCCGGTCCGGGAACCACCGGGCCGCGACAGCGACCGGCGCCCCGTAGGCGATCCCGACCCCGAGACCGCCGACAACCCCGTAGACAGCGTAGAGGGCCTCGACCGACGTCGCCGTCGAGGCGAGGAGCCACCCGAGGCCGGTGAGGAGCCCGCCGGCGACCGTCACCTTCCGCGGCCCGTAGCGTTCGATATACTTCCCGGCGAGCGGCATCGCTATAGCGAAGAAGGCGAGGAAGACCGAGAACGGGAGGAGGACCTCCCCCGCCGTCACCTCCCGGCCGAGCGCCTCCGTGAAGTGCGCCGCAAGCGGCGCGACAAAGACACTCCAGGAGTAGATGCTCCCGAGACAGAGGTTGATGAGGAGGCCGAGGGCGACAAGCCCCCACCGCCCCTTCTCCGCGGGCAGCCCGAAGACTGTGGATGCATCCGGCATGGGAGTCTACTCCTCCAGGGTGGAGACATCGCCCGGGTCCATGCCGAGCTCGCGGGCTTTCAAGACCCGGCGCATGATCTTGCCGCTCCGGGTCTTTGGGAGCCGATCCATGAACTCGATCTCGGCCGGCACCGCAACGGGCCCGAGGCTCTTCTTGACGTGGCGGGCGAGTTCGTCGGTGAGGGCGTCGCCGGGATTTGCGCCCACGCGGAGGGTGACGAACGCCTTGATGACGTTCCCTTTCAGGGCATCGGGCTTCCCGATGACCGCGGCCTCCGCCACCGCATCGTGGGAGACGAGCGCGCTCTCGACCTCCGCGGTCCCGATGTTGTGCCCGGCGACGACGATCAGGTCGTCGGCCCGGCCGAGGATCATGATGTAGCCGTCCTCGTCCTTCACCGCGAGGTCTCCTGCAGTGTAGCAGCCCGGGATGGTCTCCCAGTAGGTGCGGTAGCGCGCATCGTTCCCGTGGACCGTCCGGAGCATGGCCGGCCAGGGCTCCCTGATGACCAGGAACCCCCCGGTGCCGGGCGGGACCGGCTTACCCGTCCGGTCGACGACATCCACGACGGCGCCCGGTATGGCTCTTCCGGCAAACCCGGGTTTCATTGCCTCGCCGATCATCGTGGTGACGACGTGCATACCGGTCTCGGTCTGCCACCAGGTATCCACGACCGGGCACTCTCCGCCGCCGATCCGGTGGTAGTACCACTCGAAGGCCTCGGGGTTGAGGGGTTCGCCGACGGAGCCGAGCACGCGCAGCGTTGAAAGGTCGTACTTCGCCGGCCACGCATCACCGTGGCGCATGAACATGCGGATTGCGGTCGGAGCGGTATAGAAGATCGTCACCCCGAGGTCCTGGACCAGCCGCCAGTAGGCGCCCGGGTCCGGGTAGTCGGGTGTCCCTTCGGCGATGACGACGGTCGTCCCGACGGCAAGCGGGCCGTAGACGATGTAGCTGTGGCCGGTGATCCACCCGGGGTCGGCGGTGCACCAGAGGATATCGCTCTCCTTGATGTCGAAGTCGTGGCGCGCGGTGTAGTAGGTCCCGACCATGTAGCCGCCGCAGGTATGGACGATACCCTTCGGTGCGCCGGTCGAGCCGCTCGTGTAGAGGATGAAGAGCGGATCTTCCGCATCCATCACCTCCGCCGGGCAGTCCGGTGCGGCCCGGGCCACAAGATCGGCGTAGTCGACCTCCCGCGCGGGGTCGAGGTCGACGGCCGGTGTCCCCCGCCGGAAGACGACGGTCTTTTCGACGCACGGCGCGTGGGTGAGCGCCTCGTTCACGATATCGCGGAGCGGGATGGTCTTTCCCCGCCGGTAGCCGACATCTGCGGTGATGACGACCTTTGCCTCCGCATCGGTGATCCGCATCGCGAGCGCGCCCGCGCCGAACCCGCCGAAGACCACCGAATGGACGGCCCCGAGCCGCGCGCAGGCAAGCATCGCGACGATCTGCTCGGGGACGAGCGGCATGTAGATGCAGACCCGGTCGCCCTTCCCGACGCCGAGGGACTTCAGGCCGTTTGCAAACCGCATCACCTCGCGGTAAAGGTGATCGTAGGTGAGGACCCGCTCCTCCCCCGCTTCCCCGCGCCAGACGACCGCCGACTTATCCTTCCGGTCGCCAGCGGCGTGGCGGTCCAGGCAGCTCGCGGTGATGTTGAGCTTCCCGTTGACGAACCACCTTGCGTAGGGGTAATCCCACTCCTTCACCCGGTCCCAGCGCTCGAACCACTCAAGTTCCCTGGCAATGCCGTCCCAGAACCCCTCCGGGTCACGCATGAACTCGCTGTAAGCCTGCGCGTAATCCGGCACCCAAGCAGCCGCCCTGCACCGGGGGTCGGGGGTGTAGCGCTTCTCCTCCAGTTTCACGGCGAACGTCTGTTCCATTGTACCAATTTTACATGATTAATCATGCCGGATTGCCCCGGTCAGAACCCGCATGGGTCCGATGCCGTGCAAAAGCGGAATGATCTGCCGGGTCCGCCGACCGTTATGGCCGATCGGTCCGTGGTCGTGCTCCTGTACGTGGGGCCGCCGGCGACCCGTGCCGGCCCCGCCAGGCACCTCCTCCCGTGTGGCGCCCCTATCTTACATGATCTATCATGTGAATTTTATCACGATCAATAATGTAGAATATGGAGATAAATGTTGCGGTGGGGTGGGCGATGAGGTGTGCTCTGCCTGAGAGATCCTAAAGCCAGCCCTTCCGGTTGATGGCCACCGCGATGAGCGAGGAGACGATCAGGGAGAGGACGATGATGATGAGGAACCCGTAGGGATGGTTCTCGAGGGGGACCGGGACGTTCATACCGAGGAAACTTGCGATCATCGTGGGGATCGCGAGGATGATGGTGATCGATGTGAGGAGTTTTAAGATGTTGTTGAAGTTGTTTGAGATGATCGAGGCGAAGGCATCCATCGTCTCGGTCAGGATCGTCGAGTAGGTGTTCGCCATCTCGATCGCCTGCTTGTTCTCGATGATGACGTCCTCAAGAAGGTCGGTGTCGTCCGCGTACATCCGGAGCGGCTGGAACGTCAGGGTCTTGTCGAGGACGATCTGGTTGCTCTTGAGCGACGTCGAGAAGTAGACCAGGCTCTTTTTTAAGTTCATCAACTGGATCAGCTCGCGGTTCCGCATCGACTGGTTCAGTTCGGCCCCGATACGGTCGGATATCCGCTCGATCTGGCGCAGGTACTGGAGGAAGTAGGATGCGTTCCGAAAGAGGATCTGCAGGACGAACCGGGTTTTCTTGAACGTGTAGAAGAGCTTCACCCGGCCTTCCGTGAAGTCCTGGACGATCGCGTTCTCGCGGAGGCAGACCGTGACGATGGTATCGGGCGTGACGATGATCCCGAGCGGCATCGTCGTGTAAAGGATCGTCCGTTCGGGATACGGCATCGGGATATCGATGACGATCAGGGTGACGCCGTCCTCCGTCTCGGTCCGGGGCCGCTCCTCCTCGTCGAGCGCCGCCCGGAGGTAGTCACCCGGGATGGCGAGCTTTGCCGCGACCTCCTCGATCTCACCTGCGGTGGGGTTGATCATCGATACCCAGGAGCCGGGCTCGAACCGGCCGGTCTCCTCCGTCCGTGGCACCGGGGCCGCTTCAACCGTGCGATAGATGCGGATCATGCGGTCTCTCACCCCTCCGGGGAGGGCTCACACTCTACTGTTGTCGGCGGGCGGGATGAAGGTATGGACGCCCGCCACGAAGTCGGGCCTGAAAAAAAGGGTTAGAGGACCAGGAGCAGCGGTGCAAAGACCAGCGATACCATGGACATCAGCTTCAGGAGGATGTTCAGGGACGGGCCCGACGTGTCCTTGAAGGGGTCGCCCACGGTGTCGCCGACGACCGCCGCCTTGTGGGCCGGCGATCCCTTGCCGCCGAGGTGGCCCTGCTCGATGTACTTCTTTGCGTTGTCCCAGGCCCCGCCGGCGTTCGCCATCGTGACGGCGAGGAGGAACCCGGACGCAAGCGAGCCGACGAGCAGGCCGCCGAGCGCCTCGGTGCCGAGGACGAACCCGACGACGAGCGGCGCGGCGACGGCGAGGATGCCGGGCAGGATCATCTCACGCAGCGCCGCGTTCGTGGAGATGGCGATACAGGAGGTGTAGTCAGGGTCGGCCGTTCCCTCCATGAGGCCGGTGATCTCCCTGAACTGGCGGCGAACCTCGTGGACGATGCTGTATGCCGCCTTGCTGACTGCCATCATCGTGATGGAGCAGAAGAGGAAGGGGAGCATCGCACCGATCAGAACGCCGATGAAGACGTTCGGGACCGCTACGTCGATGGTCGTGAGACCGACCGCCTGGGTGTAGGCGGCGAAGAGGGCGAGCGCCGTCAGGGCCGCAGAGCCGATGGCGAACCCCTTGCCGATGGCGGCGGTGGTGTTGCCGACGGCGTCGAGCGTATCGGTGATCTCGCGGACTTCGGGTTTCTGGTGCGACATCTCGGCGATGCCGCCGGCGTTGTCGGCGACCGGGCCGTAGGCGTCGACGGAGAGGGAGATCCCGAGCGTCGAGAGCATGCCGACGGCGGCGATGGCGATACCGTAGAGCCCGGCGACCTGGTAGGATATGTAGATCGCGACGGCGACGATCAGGACCGGCCAGATGGTGCTCTCCATCCCCTTTGCAAACCCGGTGATGATGGTGGTCGCGGCCCCGGTCTCGGTGGACTTCACGATTGAAAGGGTCGGTTTCCGGTCAAATGAGGTGTAGTACTCGGTGATCAGACCGATAGCGAACCCTGCGATGAGACCGGCGACGGTGGCGTAGAAGACGCCGATGTACTCCGCCCCGAGGATCTGGGTCACCAGGAAATAAGTGGCGATGACGACCAGGACAAGCGCGGAGAGCAACCCTTTGTTGAAGGCCATGTGGATGGCGCTGCTCTCGGTCTTGTTCGTCCGGACGAAGAGCGAACCAATGATGGACGCGACGATGCCGACTGCCGCGATCAACAGCGGGAGGACGATCACGTTCATGAGCTCCGCGTTCGGGAACTGCGTGGCCGCGACGGCGACGCCGAGGACCATCGCCGCGATGATCGAGCCGACGTAGGACTCGTAGAGGTCGGCACCCATGCCGGCGACGTCGCCGACGTTGTCACCGACGTTGTCGGCGATGACGGCCGGGTTCCGGGGGTCGTCCTCGGGGATGCCCGCCTCGACCTTGCCGACGAGGTCGGCACCGACGTCTGCGGCTTTGGTGAAGATACCACCGCCGACACGGGCGAAGAGCGCGATCGAACTTGCACCGAGACCGAACCCGGTCACGATGGTGAGCACTTCGGCTTGAGCCAGCCCTGTTACGGTGCTGATGACCAGATAGGCAATCGAGAGCCCGAGAAGCCCAAGCCCGACCACGGCCATGCCCATGACCGAGCCGCTCGAGAACGAGACACGGAACGCATCCGCGATCCCGCGCCGTGCGGCGTTCGTCGTCCGGACGTTTGCGGCCGTGGCGGTGAACATGCCGATGTAGCCGGCGGTCGCCGAGAGGACCGCGCCGAGGACGAAGCAGGCGGCGGTGAGCACGCCGATCCCGAGCGCAAGGACGACGGCAAGCACGATGACAAATATTCCGATAGCGCGGTACTGCCTGTTCAGGTAGACCATTGCTCCCGTGTGGATAGCGGCAGCAATCTTCTGCATCAGTTCGGTACCCGTTCCCTCCCGCTTGATACTCGTATATGAGTATCCTGCAAACAGGAGAGCGAGAATGGCACACACGGGTGCCAGATACACCAGATCCATCTCTCTGTATTCCTCCGATTGTGTAACATATACAATGGGATTCAACACTTTTAAACATGCGGAAAGAATCCGGAAGATATACAGTGTATCAGCTGAAATCCATCACTTCAGGCTGGAGCGTCTGGAGATCGATGACAAATGCCCGCGCGGGCGTGGGATTGATGTTCATCTGCTTCTGGAACGCCGTCTGGGACTGCCAGGTGCCCGTGTTCACCCCGAGGACACCCCGGTAGCGGGTGATGCCGCAGATGTGGACGTGGCCCGTGAGGAGGATCTCGGGAAGGGGATCGATGACGAGCCGGTCGGTCTTCATCGCGGCGATGGGGGTCCGCATCCCGTAGGGAGAGGCGAGCAGCCGACGTTTCAGCATCTCATCCATGATCTCGCCGGGCCGCTCGTAACTTGCCCCCGGGATGAGCCCGATCATGTCGTCGATCGACCGGCCATGGTACATCAGGACCCGGACGCCCTGGAGGTTCAAGAGGCAGGGATTCTCGACGAGGGTGCAGTTTGACGGGAATCTTGTGGTAAACTCCGGCGGGATCGCCGGTTGCGGCTCGGCCATCCTGACAACGTCGTGGTTCCCCGGGGCGGCGACGATCCGGATCCGGGAGGGGAGGTCGCGGAGCATCTCGGCAAAGACGTCGTACTGCTCGTAGATGTTCTTGATCGTCAGTTCGTTCTCCTGTCCGGGGTAGATCCCGATGCCATCAACGAGGTCACCGGCGATCAGGAGATAGCCGGCATCGGAGTCCTGGAGCCAGTCGGCGAACCGGTTCCACGCCTCTTCGAGGAAGGTGTCGCTCCCGACATGGACGTCGGAGATCAGGACCGCTTTCCCCGGCCTATCGCTCTTGAACGGGGCGTTGTTGATGGGGACATCGGGCCGGGAGAGCTGTTCGGCGAAGAAGAGCCCGCCGTCGCTTGAGAGTTTTCCCTTGACCCCGATCACCTCGTCGGGGAGGATCCGCTCCGCTTCCGCAAAGGCATCGTCCCTTCCTTTGTTGAAGAGCACCCGGATGGCCCCGGTGGGGTCCTCCACCTCGACGAGCCGATGCCCTTTGGCGGTCGTCCGCACATCGGCCACCATCCCGATGATGCTGCACTCTTCATCCCGGTAGCGGTGAGGAGACTTCGCCAGTGCCTCGATCGGCATTACGGTCATCCGGCCCCGGAGCATCGAGGAGAGGTTGTTGTAGCGGTCCCTGAAGTAGTGGACGGCGTCCTCGTGACCGCTGACGCTCCCGGTGGTCCCGGCGCTCCCCATGATCACCTCGAGTTCCGGGTCGACCAGGAACCGGGTGCCGTCCCGGACTTTCCGGAGGCCCGGGATATGCTCCGCCGAGACGACCAGGGTATCGCCCGGGACTCCTGCCGCTATCCGGTCGATGAGTGAGGGGTCGTTCTGCTCACGGATGTAACTCACCACGTCGGGATGGACCTGATGCTTCAGCGCAAGGAACCGGCGTACGATCTCGGCGTTGGCGAGCATGGACTTCATGTTATTCTCCCCCGGGCAATATGGGTTTATCCTTCTCGCGCTCCGACACCGGTTCGGGCATCCCGGAGAACCTATGTATATGAAGGATAGCAATCTCTTTAGAACAAATGTCGGATACCACCTGGCTGCAGCGTGCAGCATCGACCCTCACGGCGTTCCGGGAGAGCGACCACCCGGTCATCTCGCTCGCCCGGGACCTCCTCTGGGTCGTCGCCGTCGTGGGCGGTATTGCCCTTCTTCTCTACCTCTTTGCCGGCACCTGGCCGGCGGTGGTCACGATCGAGTCGGAGAGCATGGTCCCGAACATGAACGTCGGCGACCTGGTGCTCGTCGTCGACGAGGACCGGTTCGGCCCCTTGACGACCTGGGCCGAGGGGCAGCATGCCGGGCATTCATCCTTCGGGAACTACGGCGACGTGATCGTCTACCGGCCGAACGGTGCCGATTCCGTCCACCCGATCATCCACCGGGCGATGACCTACGTCGATACCGCCGCCGTGGAAGAGTCGGGGCTCGGGGCCTATTACGATGACCCGCATGGCGGCTACATCACCAAAGGCGACAACAACCCCTACACCGACCAGCCGAACCTCCGGATCTCCGGCATTGGGGTGATCGAGCCGGTGAAGAAGGAGTGGATCGTGGGGAAAGCCCTCGTCGCGGTGCCGCTCATCGGCTACCTGCCTCTGCACCTCGTGGAGTTCGCCGTCGTCGTCATCCTTATCATCCTCATCCACGACTTCGTCCTTGCGCGGCGCAAAAAGGAAAAGGGATAATTCCGGAACTACAAGAGAGCTGCTACCATGCCGTACTCGCTGCATACCCTGCTCGACGATACACTCGCCGGCCACCGGCTCACGGAGGAGGAGGCCGTCCGTCTCCTCTCGACGCGCGACCGGGGCGTCTGGGAGATCGCTGCCGCCGCGGACGAACTCCGGGAACGTAAAGTCGGCGACACCGTCACCTACGTCCGCAACCAGAACATCCATGTCACCAATATCTGCAAGAATCTCTGCGCGTTCTGCGGGTTCGGGCGGCGAGCAGACGACCCGGAGGCATTCTGCGACGATATCGATGCGATCCGGGAGAAGGCCCGGACGGCGATGGCGCGGAGGGTCACCGAGATATGCCTGCTCTCCGGTGTCCATCCGGAATACACGCTGGAATCTTATATCGACCTCATCTCCTGCGTGCGGGAGGCGGCGCCCGGCGTGGACATCCACACCGCAAGTCCGGATGAGATCGCCTGGGCGGCGAAACAGAGCGATCTCTCGACGGTAGAAGCGATCGAGCGCCTGCGTGATGCAGGCCTCGGCACCCTGCAGGGGACGGCGGCCGAGATCCTGGTCGACGACGTCCGGCGGGTGATCTGCCCGGCCAAGTGCGACACGGCGACCTGGGTCCGGATCATCAAAGAGGCCCATAATCAGGGCATCCGCTCGACGGCGACGATCATGTACGGCTCATGCGAGAGCGAGGCAGACCGCGCCCGGCACCTCGTGATCCTCCGGGAGATCCAGGACGAGACCGGCGGGTTCACCGAACTGGTCCCGCTCTCCTTCCTCCACGAGAATACGCCTCTCTACCAGAAGGGTCTCGCGCCCGCGGGCGCCACCGGCCGGGAAGATCTCCTGCTCTTTGCGGTCGCGCGTCTCTTCCTGGACAACTTCGATCACATCCAGATCTCCTGGGGCAAGGTCGGGACGAAGATGGCGCAGCTCGGACTTCTTGCGGGCGGCGACGACCTCGGCGGGACGATGTTCTGCGACGACGTCAGCACGGATGCCGGCGGCGAGGGCGCCGACTACCTGGACCCGGGCGAGATGCAGCGGGTCGCCGAGGATCTCGGCCGAACGCTCCGCCAGCGGACAACGACCTACGAAATCGTGTGAGTCCGGTCGAAGGCCGGTCGAAGACCGGTTTGCACCGGCTGAGGTGTAAGGCCGGTCGAAGACCGGTTTACATCGGCTGAGGTGTAAGGCCGGTCGAAGACCGGTTTACATCGGCTGAGGTGTAAGGCCGGTCGAAGACCGGTTTACATCGGCTGAGGTGTAAGGCCGGTCGAAGACCGGTTTGCACCGGCTGAGGTGCAAAGCCGATTCACATCCTGTTTAAGGCCTCCCTCCCCGGCATCCCGATCTCGATGCGGCGCTGTACCGCCGGGAGATTTGTCGCCTTCACCTCGGCATCCATCAAGTCGTCGAGGGTATCCAGGGTCGATTCTTCCGAGACGCCGACGATCGCCGCGGGGACCCCGACGTTTGCCAGTGCCTCGATATCGAAGCCGTCCGTCCCGATCATCCCCTCGTCGGTCACCCAGGTCATCAGGCTGGTGTTCCCGACCGGGATGACGTAGCCGTATGCGTCCTTGTAGCTGAGCCTTGTGCGCTGGTGGCACAGGATCTGTTGAGCCATGGCCGCCGGAGTACTCCCCGGAACTGATAAGTGTATGCACCACCGTCGAAAGCACCCGAAGGTTCTTCTCCTGACCGCGCCAGATCAACGTATCGCATCGGGAGGAATGAGGTGCGTGACGCTGCGACTGCGACAGGTGCTTAAAGATGTGTTTGCCGGTCATCGGCTCACGGAGGAGGAGGCAATTTGTCTCATGAAAACGCGCGACCGGGGCGTCTGGGAGATCGCTGCCGCCGCGGACGATCTCCGGGAACAGAAAGTCGGCGACATCGTCACTTACGTCCGCAACCAGAACATCAACGTCACCAACCTCTGCGTGAATGCCTGCGGGTTCTGCGGGTTTTCCCGAAAACCAGGGGACCCCGATATTTTCTTCCATGATGAGGCAATGGTGCGGGTGAAGGCACGGCAGGCGCATGAGCGCAACGTGACCGAGGTCTGCACGGTGAGCGGCCTCCACCCTGAATTCGACGCGCAATCTTACACTGATGTCTATTCCTGGATACGGGACGAGGCCCCCGGGGTCCATATCCACGCGAGCAACCCGATGGAGGTGGCCTATGCCGCAAGAAAGAGCGGCATCTCCACCCGGGAAGTGCTGGAGATGATGAAGAGCGCGGGTCTTTCCACCCTCTGCGGGACGGCGGCCGAGATCCTGGTCGACGAGGTCCGCGCGGTGATATGCCCGGACAAGATCGACACCGCAACCTGGGCCCGGATTATCAGGGAAGCGCACAGCCTCGGTATCCGGTCGACAGCGACGATCATGTACGGCCACTGCGAGAGCGAGGCGGATCGCGCGCGGCATCTTGCGGTTCTCCGGGACATCCAGGACGAGACCGGAGGGTTCACCGAGTTCGTCCCGCTCTCGTTCGTCCACAAAAACACTCCCCTCTATCGCGCGGGGCAGGCCCGGCCCGGGGCGACCGGCAGGGAGGATCTCCTGCTCTTTGCGGTCGCACGCCTCTTCCTGGACAACTTTGACCACATCCAGGCCTCCTGGGTGAAGCTGGGGACGAAGATGGCAGGGATGGCGCTTCTCTCCGGTGCGGACGATCTCGGGGGAACACTCTTTGAGGAGAGCATCTCCCGGGAGGCTGGCGCCCGGGACACCGAGTACCTGGACCCTGCCGACATGCAACGGATAGCCACGGACCTCGGGCGGACGCTTCGGCAGCGGACAACGATTTATGATCTTCTTCCGGGCTGATCCCCGGGAGGACCGGATCGATTCGCCGGGTCTCTCTAGTGCCCGTTGTCTCCTAATTCTCTAAGATCATCGGGTAGAGCCGCTTGAGTTTCCTCCTCGCATCGGTTGTGGTGAACTGCC
>OFEK01002077.1_pt1 | contig 11577 bp, 10 predicted proteins | sample 1521131 | NCBI WGS metagenome assembly OFEK01 (sample SAMN05720209, study PRJEB24109) | activated sludge metagenome | isolation source: Anaerobic digester | place: China | collected 2015-12-16
TATATATGAACTGATAAGGGTTGTTATAAGCAGCTTGGCAGGCGATGCAAGCCAGGAAGTACTCCTTGACAGGATATGGGACTATATTTTTGCCAGGAGCCCCATATCTTCAACCAATGTGCTTGAAGATGTCATTTCGTTTATATGTAATACCATTATTCAACATATTCGTAAAAATCCAATAACTAAAGATTCTACATTAAATGAAATTTTGAAATATATTGATGAAAATTATTATAAACCGGACTTTTCCATTCAGTTGACAGCAAGTGCATTTAACATGTCACCATCATGGCTAAGTCATTATTTTAAGCAAAATATGTATATTACTATAGCTGAATTTGTCCAGAATAAAAGAATAAAATACTCACAACAGCTTATTCTTGAAAATGAGTGTTCGACAAATGAAATCTCTGAACAATTAGGATATTGTAATGTATCAAGTTTTATTAGGGCTTTTAAAAAAACAGTAGGAATGACACCCAAACAATATAAGGAAACATTTGGCAACAGTAAACCGTAAGGTTCGGGTGTGTATAATCAAATTTATTTTTGATATGCCACGAAAGGAATTGTTATGAATAGAAAAATTTTACCAATTGAAGTAAATGTTTGTGATAAATTCTGGAGCACGATAATAGAAAGGAACAGTGAAGTGACAGTTCCTGTGTGCCTTAAAAGATGCGAGGAAACAGGAAGGATCTCTAATTTCGCAAATGCTGCACTCGATAAAAAAGGCAGCTTTCAAGGCAGATTTTATAACGATGCCTGCTTGTATAAGGTGATAGAAGGAGTAGCAAATACCCTCAAACTAAATCCAAATCCCGTATTGGAAGAAACGGCTGACAATATTATAAATAAGATTGCTGCCGCTCAAATGAACGATGGATATATTATGACTTATTTTCAGCTTCAAGAACCGGAGAATCGCTGGACCGATATGGGAATGCATGAAATGTATTGTGCAGGACATCTACTTGAAGCGGCTATTGCCTATTACGAGGCAACAAGAAAAGTTAAACTTTTATGTGTTGCGATCCAGTTTATAGAACATATAATGTGTTTGTTCGGCGAAGGCAAAAGGCATTGGGTCCCGGGGCATGAAGAAATTGAACTTGCTCTTGTAAAATTATACGATAAAACCGGGGAGAAGAAATACCTTGAGTTCTCAAAGTGGCTGATTGATCAGCGTGGAAAGGGCTTGTCAAGGGGGAGAGACTATAGTCAGGAATTTTATAACACTAAATACAATCAGGATGACATACCATTTGTTTCGCAAAGAATTGCAAAAGGGCATGCTGTTAGAGCAATGTATCTTTATAGTGCCGCAGCAGATATTGCATATGAAACCGGTGATAATAGTTATATTTCCGCTCTTTTAGGCATTTGGGATAATGTAGTTCAGAAAAATATGTATATAACAGGTGGTATCGGTTCTACTAAATTTAATGAAGGTTTCAGCACAGACTATAATTTGCCCAATAAAACAGCTTATTGTGAAACATGCGCTTCTGTGGGAATGGTATTATGGAACTATAGAATGTGGCGTCTCACTGAGGAAGCAAAGTATTTTGATATTGCAGAGCGCGCTATGTATAATGGCGTTCTGTCTGGTGTAAGCATAACCGGCGATCTGTTCTTTTATGATAATGTATTGGAAAGCGATGGAGATAAAAAAAGAAGTCCCTGGTTTACGACTTCATGTTGTCCTACTCAAATTGCACGTTTCATACCCACAGTGGGCAGCTATTTCTATATGAATAATAATAATTGTTTGTGGATAAATATGTATGGTTCTTCTCAAGCGAAAATTGAGATAGATAAACAAGATATAATAGTCATTCAAAAAACTGATTATCCATATGATGGCAAAGTAGAAATAATATTTCATACAAAAAATAAGTTTTCAGCAAAAGTCAAATTGCGTATTCCAGGATGGTGTGATAATTGGCGCTTGCATGTGAATTCAGCAATTAAAGATGCTGCTATGGATAAAGGGTACCTCACTCTTGATAGAGAATGGTCTGATGGGGATGTTATTACTTTAGCACTGGATATGCCTGTTAAACTAAACTACAGTCATGAATGCGTTGAAGAAAACAAAGGCAAGGCTGCAATTTCCAGGGGGCCTCTTGTGTATTGCATTGAAGAGATTGACAATATGCAATATGATGATGTAAAAATTGACCCTCATGGTGAATTCTCTGATATCAGCGCAACTATAAATACTGCAGATAATATAAATACTGAAGATCCCGCTAATGATGTAAATACAGTAAATTCTGCAGAAACAAGATTTATCCGATGGGATGTTCAAAATATAGATGCTGTAGCTGTACCTTACCATTTATGGAACAACCGGGGACAGGGGAAAATGAAGGTATGGATTCCTCTTATTCCATCATGTTGATGTCAAGTGGGTGTTCGGGTAAAATTCGCATAACTAATAAAAGGAGCGGTCTTTATGTATGAAAAAATATATAGTAAGCTGCCACTGGGTCAAGTATTGGCTGATGGCTGGCTAAAAGTGCAGCTTAACATGCAGGCAAAAGGACTTACGGGAAATATAGAGTCAATATGGAGTGATCTTGGCCCGGATAGCGGATGGCTGGGTGGAAATGGAGAGAGTTGGGAGCGAGGCCCTTATTATTGCGATGGACTTGTGCCGCTTGCTTTTCTTTTGAAAGATAATGTTTTGCTGGAAAAAGTGGAGAAATGGATTGGCTGGACACTACAAAGTAAAAAAGCAGATGGATTTTTTGGCCCGGGAAGTAATGATGACTGGTGGCCAAGGATGGTTATGCTAAAAGCTTTGATGCAGTATTATGAAGCAAAGCCAACTCCTGATATTCTATCCCTAATGTCAGATTATTTTCAGTATCAGCTTAATAAAATTGATGATAAACCGCTGACTGACTGGGGAAAATTTAGAGCATCAGAAAATATTGATGCTATTCTATGGCTTTATGAAAAAACTAATAAATCAAACCTTTTGAATTTGGCCGACAAAATATTCAAACAGGCTTTCAATTGGTCTGACTTCTTTAAGGATTTTCCTTATGAGAAACCAATAGGAAATTATATGAATTGGCAGGAAGTACATGAAGCCCATCTTCCTGTAAATGAAAGAACTATGCGTTATCCGGATTATATGAAAAGTCATATAGTTAATGTAGCAATGGCAGTTAAATACCCGGCTTTGGCCATGCGCCTGTATAACGATCAGGAACAAAAGGAAATTTTAAAAAAAGGCCTTGAAGATTTGTATAAATACCATGGAGTGGCAAATGGAATGTTTATCGGAGATGAACACCTTAACGGAAATAATCCATCCAATGGCAGTGAGCTTTGTGCTGTCGTGGAATTAATGTATAGCCTGGAGAAAGTTTTGGAGGTTATAGGAGACACATTTTATGCGGATTTGCTGGAAAAAGTCACCTTTAACGCTTTACCGGCGACAATCGATAAGGAATTCTGTTCACATCAGTATTTACAACAGGCAAATCAGGTTTTATGCACCATTGCAAAAAGAGATTGGTATAACAATTTAGATGACTCAAATATTTTTGGACTGGAACCTAATTTTGGATGCTGTACTGCAAATATGCACCAGGGATGGCCTAAGTTTGTGCAAAATATGTGGCTAAAAACTAATCGTGGTTTTGCTGCCATGCTTTATGGTCCATGCACACTAATAACAGAACTTAATGATAGAAACAAGATTAAAATCCATGAGAAGACTAATTATCCTTTCGAAGGAAATATAGATTTTAATATCTGCATGGAAGCTCCTGAAACTTTCGAATTGCAATTGAGGATTCCGGGATGGTGTAAAACATTTTCCTTGTTTGTAAACAGCAGCAAGGTTTCCTATACAATTAGAGATGGGTTTATACATATAGAAAGATTATGGAAAGATGGAGACTGTGTTAAACTTATTTTAGATATGCCAATTATAAAATCATTTTGGGCAAATAATTCTGTTTCTATAGAGAGAGGTCCATTACTTTTTGCTCTAGATTTGGAGGAAAGGAAAAAGCTGATAAACCGAAAGCCGCCTTTTGCAGATTGGGAGCTGTATCCTCATAAGAAATGGAACTATAGATTGCTTCTTAATAATATGAACGTTAAAGAAAACTTTAATAATTTAAATATACATGATAATAAAGATGAACAAAGCGAAAGCTCGAACCCATTTAAAGAAAAAAATAAATTCGTTGAGATAGAAGTATATGCTGCTCCTTGCGAAGAATGGAAAATTGTCAGAAATAGTGCAGATCTTCCTCCAGAAAGTCCTGCTGCTGTAGATTCTGATAATTGTATTAAGCTGAGATTAGTACCTTATGGATCTACAATGCTCAGAATTTCCCAATTCCCATGGGGTGATATACAATAGCTGCGATACAAGCAAGGACAGTAAAACAGTTAAATATTAGAGGTATGCAAGAGCAAATTTATTTAGCACATAGCAGGAATGTAGCAGGAATGTAGCAGGAATGTAGCAGGAATGGAGCGTAAAATGAAAATTTATTTAATTGACCTAGACGGCACATTATATAGGGGAAATGAACCTATTGAATACGCTGCTGAATTTATAGATTATTTGAACCGCAATAACAGAAAATACCTTCTGACAACAAATTGCCCATTAAATGGCCCTGAGGAAATTGTTATGAAATTAAAAACAATGGGCATAGCTGCAACAACAGATAAAGTTCTTACAAGTGGAATGGCCTGCAGAGATTATTTATTAGAGCATTATTTTGGAAAGAATGTTTTTGTTATAGGTTCACCAAGTTTCAGGAAATTGCTTTGCAATTCGGGTATTCAATTAACAGATGAATATTCTGATGTAGTGGTGATAGGTTATGATCAACAGACAACTTATTCACAAATTAAACAGGCATGCATAAATATACTAAATGGTGCTGAATTTATTTCAACAAATATGGACAATGTAATTCCATTTGGAAAAACGTTCATCCCTCACACAGGAGCAATTACATCTGCAGTGGGATATGCTGTAAATAAGGAGCCTGTTGTTATTGGAAAACCAAATCAACATATGTTTAACAGTGCTGTGAAAATATTAGGTTGCAATAGAGAGGATTGCATTGTTATAGGTGATAGACTGGATATTGATATACAATTTTCTTATAACAATGGTATCCCTGGGTATTTGGTTTTTACCGGGGTGGCAAAATGTACTGATGTGGAAAATAGTATTATCAAACCTGACAAATGTTTTAATAATTTAAGAGATATTATAGAGATGGAGAGGAGAAATTTTGATGTTTTATAATCCGTATGAATTACTTAAAATCCAAAATTACGAATGGGTAAAAACAAATTTTCATACTCATGCAGGTATTTGTATAAAAGGTGATTGTGGTGAACTGCCAATGAATGAAGTTATTGAAGCATACAAAAAAGCTAAATATGGTGCTCTTGCAATATCAAATCACAATAAATATATACCACAAGAAAATGAGTATTCAGGCATTAATATTTTAGATGCTGTAGAGTACAGCAAGCACCCCCATATGCTTCAAATCGGGGTAAGAGACTATGAAGATATATCTCATCAGGATGCAATTGATCACACAGTTGATAAAGGCGGATTTGTTATTTTGTGTCACCCTAACTGGATTAATAAAGGTTACTGGGATTGGGATAAACTGGGCCAACTTGATAAGTATACCGGCATCGAAATATTGAATCCTGTCATATATACTCTTAAGGGATCAGGGTTGGCACTTGACACATGGGATTACCTGTTATCTAAAGGTAAAAAAGTCTTTGGGTTCGGTAACGATGATTTTCATCAATGGCGTGATCTGGAGCGCAGCTATAATGTAATTTATGCAAAATCAAACAGTTTTCAGGACATTAAAGAAGCAGTTCAAAAAGGATGCTTCTATGTTTCCGACGGAGTGGCATTGTCTGATTTTGCTTTTGACGGGAAGACAGTTACAGTGAAAGCAGGCTTGTTTGTGGAAACGTATGTTGAGGAATATGAATACAAGTTTATTGGCTTAAATGGAATTGAATTATACAAATGCCAGGGTAAATCTGCTAGTTTTGATATAGATATAAATGAACCCTATGTGCGTATAGAAGCAACTGCTGAACATGGCGCTAAAATGTATTTACAGCCATTATTTAACTGTAGATATTTTCCGAGATTTTAAACTATAATAACAGACTCCATGAACCAGACAATCTACAGCCTATAGATTTAATGCAATATCAACTTGAGCATTTAATACCGGCTAGCCTGTTTCTGTACTCTCCGGGAGTTAAGAGCATCATTTTCCTAAACACTTTATAAAAGGATTTGATATCATTGAATCCACAACATTGATAGTAATCAGGATATGAATCTACAGCAATATGGGGAATAGAGAATGAATCAAGGAGATCAATGCCTTCGCTGCCTTTTTCACAAGTACATATTATTGCACCCTGAACTCTCATTTGAATCATTTTTTTTATCAGTTTTACCTCTCTTGAGATATCCCAATTGCTGCTTGCAGCAAACATATAGTGTTTGTGTTTCCTGCACGAAGATTCTTAGCAGAAATATTAGGTATATAATTCGGTTTTTCGGCTGCTGCGAAAACTTTTTTCTTTGTTTCTTTACTAACACGGACACTTCCCTTAAATACCAAGGAAACAGTAGTATCTGAAACCCCGGCTTCACGGGCAACATCTTTTATAGTAACCATAGTATTATTAACTCCTGTCAGTCTCCTGCCGGTACTTTAAATTTTGGTTTATATCCAGGTAATAAATTTTTTCTTATTTATGACATAGTAGGTTTGACGTCAAACTAATTATAGCATAAAGGGAATTACTTAATTTGTCAATGGGTTTGCTGTGATAAAAGTGGTATCTGAGTTGCTTTGATAAATAAGTAGCATTACTCTTGTTTTTTCCCTTATTTACTAGTAAACTGAATAATGAAGAAAATTAACTACATAAGGAGGGGATAGTTTATGAAAATATGTATTATTGGATCTACAGGTCATTACGGTATTGCTCTTGATGGTATCAAAAATAAAAAAGAAATATCAATAGCAGGTATTGCACCTGGGTCTTTAGGTGAGAATGTGTCTTCTCTTTATGAAAGGCTAAGTAAAGAATACCCTTCAGTGCAATACTTTGATAATTACTGCAATATGTTGGATGAAATAAAGCCCGAAATAGCAGTTGTATGCTGCTATTTCGCTGATCAGACAAAGGTAGCCGGTGATGCTCTAAAAAGAGGAATACATGTTTTCATGGATAAACCGGTGGCTACATCATTAGAAGATCTTGAAACACTAAAAAATATTTATAAACAATCCGGTGCTCATCTATCAGCAATGTTAGCCATTCGGGCAACTCCGTGGTTCCTTACTGCTCATAAATCTATTAAGGAAGGCTCAATAGGAGAAATAAGACTTATGAATGCACAAAAGTCTTACAAGCTGGGAGTAAGAGGCGAGCATTACCGAAAAAGAAGCATATATGGAGGTACGATACCATGGGTTGGAAGTCATGCAATAGATTGGTTGAGTTGGTTTAGCGGGGAAAAATTTCTTTCAGTATATGCTTCACATACAAATCTTTATAATCAGGGACATGGAGATTTAGAAGCATCTGCACTATGCCATTTTATTATGACAAATGAAGTATTTGCTTCTGTAAGCATAGATTATTTACAGCCTAAAACAGCTAAAAGGCATGATGATGATCGAATTCGTATTGTAGGAACAGAAGGGGTTATTGAAATAAGAGACCGGAAAGTGTTTCTTACAAATGCATCTGCAGATGGCGCACAGGAGCTCCATTTATTGGAACCACAAAACATATTTGAAGGATTCATAAAAAAAATTAAGGGAGAAGGTAAATGCCTTGTTAGTGCCGAGGAATCATTTTATAACACCGAAGCATGTCTTATGGCAAGGACTTCTGCAGATGAAAAAAAAGTAATTTATTTTGAAAAAGCTGTTAGAAATATGTAAAATATAAATTAGTATTTGAGCATAGTTATTGAATACAAATGCAGCAAAAATTTCTCTAATAAATTGGGATGATATGTGAAACTTGCGGCATTGGCACAAAAATATACTTGCCAACTATAATAACAGCTACAATAACTGCCATAATAACAACTATAATAACAGCTACAATAATAGCTATAATAACAACTATAATAACAGCTACAATAATAGCTATAATAACAACATCATAGCAGAAATATATTTTGAGAAGAGAGGTAAGAAATAATGGGAAAAATAATTTGTTTTGGTGAAATAATGGCTAGGCTGAACCCGGAGGGATATCTCAGATTAGGTCAGGCAAAGAAACTTGAAATTTCATATGGAGGAGCAGAAGCAAATGTGGCGGTTTCTCTTGCGAATTATGGTCTAAATTCAGCATTTGTTACAAAATTACCCGAAAACGATCTTTCAAAAGCAGCAGTAAAAGATTTAAGGGGATACAATGTTGATGTTTCGGATATAGTTTATGGCGGTGAAAGACTAGGAATATACTTTGCTGAAAAAGGGGCATCTCAAAGGGCTTCCAAGGTAATTTACGACAGAAAGTATTCCTCTATAGCTACAGCTGGAAGGCAGGACTTTGATTGGAACAAAATTTTTGATGGAGCCTCATGGTTTCACTTTACCGGTATAACTCCGGCACTTTCTGATGGTACTGCAGAAATTTGCCTTGATGCATGTAAATGGGCAAAGGAAAAAGGAATTACAGTAAGCTGCGATTTAAATTATAGGAAAAACCTGTGGTCCAGTGAAAAGGCTGGAAAAGTTATGAGTGAATTAATTAAATATGTTGATGTTTGTATTTCTAATGAAGAAGACGCAGAAAAGGTTTTTGGCATTAAGGCGGATCATACCGATGTTGATGGAGGACAACTGGATCATAAGCGGTATCGTCAGGTAGCACAGGAGATTTCATCACGATTCGGCTGTAAAAAGGTAGCCATTACATTAAGAGGAAGCATCACTGCAAATGACAACAACTGGGCGGGTATGCTTTACACTGATGGGGAGTGCTGCTTTTCCAGAAACTATCTAATTCACATTGTTGACAGGGTAGGCGGTGGGGATTCCTTTGGTGGTGCCCTCATCTACAGTCTGGTATCAGGTTATAGTTCCCAGGATGCTATAGAATTTGCTGTGGCAGCTTCATGTCTAAAGCATACTATTGAGTTTGACTATAATCAGGTAACAGCTGATGAAGTAAAAAGTCTGATAAAGAGCGGTGGTACAGGCAGGATACAGAGGTAGTACATAGGAAAGGTGAAATAAAGAAGGGAGGTCTACCATGAAAATTTTTATTATGACTGATATGGAAGGTGTATGTGGTGTAATAAACCACGATGATTGGGTGATGCCTGATGGCAGGTATTACGAGGAGGGCAAAAGATTGCTGACAATGGAAATTAACGCAGCAGTTGAGGGCTTTTTTACTGCGGGGGCTACCGAAATATTTGTAGCAGACGGTCATGGAGCGGGAGGTATTAACCAATCCCTGCTGGATAAAAGAACGATGTTTATTAGAGGTTTCCCTAAACCTTATCCCTTCAACCTGGACGAAACCTTTGATGCAGTTGCATGGGTTGGACAGCATGCAAAAGCGGGAACACCTTTTGCCCATATAGCACATACAGGATGGTTCAATGTTTTAGACTACAAAATAAACGGAATATCGGTAGGGGAATTTGGACAAATGGCTATGTGTGCAGCAAGCTTAGGAGTAAGATCAATTTTTGGTTCAGGTGATGAAGCCTTTACTAAAGAAGCTTCAGGGCTCATTAATGGAATCGAAACTGTAGCGGTTAAAAAAGGACTAAATCCCGGCTCAGGAGATAAGTGTGATGGTGAGGCTTATAGAAACAGAAATTTAGCTGCTATTCATTACCATCCGCAAAGGGCTTGTGAACTAATAAGAGAAGGGGCTGAAAGAGCCTTAAATAGATTTATTGCTAATAAAGAGTCTTTTCAATTACTTGATTTAGAACCGCCATTTATTAGAAAAGTAAAGTACAGGCTATACAAAGGTACTCCAGCATACACAGCTTATGCAAAACATGAAAGCGATTTTATTGAAATGATGAATTCAAAAGAACATACTGTGATATAAGTACGAAACTTCGCTTGTTGGGTGCATTTAATTTATCTGAAGAAAATATTGGTAAGGGGCATTAGTGAAGGCTCTAAGCACCGTAACGATAGCCCCTGGTAAATATTTCTTCAGATTTGATAAATGCACCCCTAAGTGATTATTTCAGTCGACAAAGTGTCGTCCTAACGATATACTTTAATTATATATAGCTATCGTTATGACGATAGCTTATGAGGAGGAATTCTCAATGATTATATCATGGTTCACCGCAAATCGTAAAACACGCTGACCTTAATAAGGGCAAACCCTATAACGATTACGGGCAGGGCTTTTATTGCACAAAAAACTTGGATTTGGCGAAGGAATGGGCATGCCCAAAATGGGTATAATAAGTGTGAGGTGGTTGCGGTTTTTGAACGTGATCTGGATCCAGAGCGTATTATCAGGGAGCTTGCTGTAAAAAGCGGACAAAGTATTTTCAAGGGAGACACTTTAATTATTTTCGATGAAATACAGGCTTCAGAGAGAGCATTGCTCTCCCTAAAATATTTTTATGAAAAAGCGCCTGAGTATCATGTTATTGCTGCGGGAAGCCTGTTAGGGGTTGCTTTAAATCGGGAAAAGTACTCATTTCCCGTAGGTAAAGTAGAAATGATGACACTTTATCCCCTTGATTTTGAGGAGTTTTTATGGGCAACCGGGAATGAAGCTCTAAGCGTAATGATAAAAGAAGCATACGAGCGCATGATTCCTCTATCTTTGCATGAAACTGCACTCGAATTATATAAGACCTATATAGTAGTTGGTGGTATGCCAAGAGCTGTCATAGAATATGTTACAACTAAAGACTTTAATTTTGTTCTTGCATCACAGAAAACGCTAAATGATGCATACATAGCAGATATGGCAAAATACGCCTCCCCCGGTGAGACTACGAAAATAATGGCAGCTTGGAACAGTGTCCCAGCGCAGCTGGCGAAAGAGAACCGTAAATTTCAGTATAAGCTGATAAAGACAGGGGCAAGAGCGTATGAATACGAAACACCATTGGATTGGCTGAGAACAGCAGGAATTATTAATAAATGTATAAGAATAACAGAAGGCAAAATACCATTAAGTGCCTACACTGACAATTCTTCTTTTAAAGCATATATGATGGATACGGGATTACTTTGCTCTAAATTCGATATTCCAGCAAATGTTATTATTAATACTCCTCATGGATTTAATGATTTTAAAGGATCGTTGGCGGAGAACTATGTAATGCAAGTCTTAGTAGTGACATCCTCACCTCAATAAATTGAGGCGCTTCCATGTGGAAGTTCGGTGGTTCCTATCTCAAGTGGAAGAGAAATGAACTCCAGTTGTTCCGTTTCCGACCCACCTTCATCAATGGAACCTTAGGTAGTGCCACTCTACCCTCCTATGCGGGATTGTACCCCA
>OFEK01002079.1_pt1 | contig 11567 bp, 10 predicted proteins | sample 1521131 | NCBI WGS metagenome assembly OFEK01 (sample SAMN05720209, study PRJEB24109) | activated sludge metagenome | isolation source: Anaerobic digester | place: China | collected 2015-12-16
TTCCGTCCCGCAACGCCACCATTTTTCCCATATCATTGTTCTTAATTAACTGAAATGCCAACGTGCCGAAACACATCGAAACCATTCTATCCAACGAATCGGGCGGCCCTGAACGCATCAGATACCCAAGTTTTTGATACATGGTGTTCTGCCCTGTGATCCTTTTGATCTCTTCGGAAATGACCTCCCCAATTCCACCCAGCTTCCTATGACCATATGCGTCTGTCTCACCACTTTCGATGATTTCTCCATCTTTGAATGTAGCGCCTTCAGACACGGTCATAATGGAATAATTGGAGGGACTGCGCTGTTTATCCTCAACCATCAAGCCTGCCAGCTTTCCCATGTCAAAAGGAACCTCTGAAATAATTGCGCGATCTACATGCGATAAATATGCACTTATCAGGCTCGTTTCACCAGAATTGCGCCCGAACAATTCGATCACCCCAATGCGCTCATGAGAACCTAACGACGTGCGCATATTGGTGATCATTTCAACACTACGGGTGATAGCGGTTGAAAAGCCGATGCAATAATCGGTGCCATAAACATCATTATCCATGGTTTTTGGAATGCCAACGGTCGGAAAGCCTTCGGTGGTCAATCGCGCTGAATAGCTCAGTGTATCATCACCACCAATAGTCACCAAAACATCGATATTGAGGTGGTCAAGAATCTTTAAAATATGGGGGGTGAAATCGTACGTTTTGTTGCCAAGGTCTTTCCCTTCAGGAGAACCTTTCAAGAAATCCGGAATATCTTTTTCTTTCACAGACTGGGGGTTTGTGCGTGAGGTGTGTAAAAAAGTGCCACCATTCCTGTCAATCTTCCTGACGCAAATATCATCCAATTCATTCACGTAATACTCATGGGTTGCCGGTTCATCCAAATCATAGTGTAATAAACCCATCCAACCACGGCGAATACCATATACCTTGTACCCCTCTTCGATTGCATTCAAAACGACCATTTTCACGGCAGGGTTTAAACCGGGCACATCGCCTCCCCCGGTGAGAATCCCAATTGTTTTTGCCATACTTCCTCCGATGTTTCAGTGCGAAATTAACCGGAGCAAGTATAGCATAAATTGTACAAATGTCACTCAGGTTTTATGTAATTCCTCATGGTATCCTGGTACAGCCACCCCCGAATCCAGTACATGCTTACTATAACGTGAAATCCAGTAAACCAGAACAACATCTTGGGGAGCTCATTCTTTCCGACCAATATTTCCGCATCTAGAACAAGAATCAGGATACTGAACGCCATATAAATACCCAGGTTGATATACCCGATGATCTTTGCAGTTTTATTATCGCGATTTACCCATTCGTGAAATATTTGCAATAAAGCCGGCAGGAAAAGGATATTCAGAGATGGTGTGCGCTCCCCGAACCCTACGGCTAGAAGTGCCAGGATGATATGGAAAAGCCAGTCCCGCTTATCAGGATGATCCAGGTCTTTGTGAGTGCGTATCCACTCAAACACGATCACGGCGAAGGGCGCTACGATCTTGATATCGGTCACGATGTTCTCTAACCCCAAGCCAAGATCTGCAAAGGAGCTGCGGATCATTCTAATGTTCGCTTGTACGAACTGGAGCCCCCATTGCTCTTGGAGCAAGTTGCCTGAGAAACCCAACAAGGCAGTTGTGATCAAAAACCATATCAGAAAACCGGCTTGCCTTTGACGAAGGCTCATCACCAGAAAGAAGATCATTACAGCCAGAGCCAACCCGGGACTCATGGTCGCCAATCCGCACAACATTCCCGCCAATTCAAATTTTCCCTCTTTGATTTTTTGGTACGCAAAAAGCAACAAAGCAAAGGACAGGGCAAGCAGATCTCCACCAAGAATCGAAATGAGCGAAAACACACTGACCAGAATAAAGATGGTCAGGAATACCTCCCGCTTCGTTTTGAAAAAGAATTTTCGCTCAAAGGCAAGCGCCAGCAAAATGCAAAGACAAGTCATCCACAATGACCTGGCTGTTTCGAAATTGGTTAAATAAGTGAATGGATAATAAAGAAATAAGCTATATACCGGAACAGTGAAAGACGCACCTTCAGGCAGGGGAAAAAACAACGATTCCTCAGCCGTTTCAGCTATCCGCTGAATCGCCTGGCTGCTATACGGATTGATCTGCTCTGATCGCAACAACTTCAAGCTACTCCACTTGATATAGAAATCTGAACCCCCAATCACATTATGCGCAACGATCAGGCAAAGAACAAATATGCCCACGACGGTTATTACGACAATAGCGATAGAGCTTGACGGTTTATGCTTCTGAAAGAACTGAGCAACGCGATCTTGAATCCGAATATTGTTCTTATTCATAGTATTTTTTGAGAACGGATATCCATATTGTACTTATTAAATACAAAACTGGCATTTCATGAGCGGTCTTCTTTAGGGTACTATCAGTGTACTGAATGGAACAATTGCAAATATTTGTCTTTGTTAGCTGACCGTGCGATCTTACCGCTGCTGGTCTTTATCAACCACTTTTCATCCACAACCAACACATGTCGCAAAGCTATCGCCGAGTTCCTCGTGACCTTCTCTTTAATAGTGTTCGCTATATTTTCTTTATCTACAACAGTACTATCTTTTTCGGCAACAATAACTACGTCCTCCGTGCCGGCTGTTTCATTAAAGATACCAAATGCCACCACCCTGCCAGGGTGCACTCCTTCGACTTCCATAGCGATCGCTTCGAGATCTTGGGGATAAATGTTCTTTCCACCTACAATGATCAGGTCCTTCTTTCTTCCGGTGACAAACACCTCCCCGCCTGCAATGTAACCATAATCACCGGTCCGAAACCATCCGTTGATAAATGATTTGTCCGTGAGATCCGCCCGATTGTAATATCCCGAAAACAGACAATCGCTTTTGATAATAAGCTCCCCGATTTCCCTTTCATTCAGGGTTTTCCCATCATCGTCAATTACTTTGACCGATACACCTTCAATTGGGCGACCGGTTGATACCATGACAATCTCTGAACCGCCTTCTCTCACCGGGATGGCTTTTCTATCGATCTGCAAGCTATCGCGATCAATTCGATCTTCAACAAGCGTTGACTTGATGCCACCTTGTGTAACAGCAAATACGTTTTCAGCCATCGCATAACTTGCGGCAAGCGCCTTTTCTTTTAGCCCATACGATTGATACTTTTGTAAAAAGGCTTGATGACTTTCATAACGCACCGGTTCAGAACAATTGATCACGGCTCGTAAGGTCGTCAGGTTCACCTCTTCCAATTGTGCATCCCGTACTTTCTTTGCACAAAAGTTATAAGAAAAGTTAGGAAGCCAGCACAGCGTGCCCTTATAGGTACTGATCGCTGTAAAAAGACGATAGGGCGCTTTGACCCAGTCAAAAGGAGACATCATCACCAGGGGAACACCGCAGAGGATCGGCATGAGAAAACAAGCGATCAATCCCATGTCATGATAGAGGGGCAACCAGCTAACAATGACGTCAGTTTGCGGGTCAAGATCGATGGCATGTGAGTAATGGTCCAACTGTTGAAAAACAGCTTTATGAGAAAGCGCCACCCCCTTTTGCAATCCGGTCGTTCCCGAAGAATGCTGCAAGAGAACCACATCATCCTCATCGCGTGCCAGACCAGGTAATGATTCATCTGTCAGAGGCTTTGTTTGCGATGGAACATCCTCGCATAAAACGATGTGATCCACTGATAGACGTTCGCTGAACTGGTCGAATACCTCTTGTTTGAAAGCGCGATATGTCATGATCGCCTTTGGTTGTATGATCTGGATCAATGATTGGAAGTCGTGTTGGTATTTTTCAGGCAAGAGTTTTTCAGTCAGAAACGGCATAATAGATGGAACAGCACCAGCCAGGATGGCACCATAATAGGCATAGATCAGATCTACGCTATGCTGCAACACCAGAATGATGATATCGCCAGGTTTGATGCCCGTTTTTTCATATTCACGGGTATACCGATAGGCGTTTTCCAACAAGTCCTGGTAAGTGATCGTTATATCTTCTTTGTCTGTACTTTGAAAATAGAGGATCGCTTTTTGTTTTTGGTGTTGATAGTGGTCGAATAAGACGCAAGAAAAATTCTTCATTTTTATAAACGTTGCAACACAAGCTCTGCCAGTTGATCCAGTGTGTCAAATGTATCGGCTGACAACTCGGCGTCATCGATGTGTACGCCATACAGGTCTTCGACGATCAATGCGAGATCTACGAGCGAGAACGAATCCACCAATCCGCTGCTGATGAGCGCTTCGTCAGCTTCGATTACCCTATCCCGCTCTTTCAAAATCTCGCTGGCGATCTTTTCTCCAATTTGCTTAATGATGCTTGTCTTTTCCATGTTCATTCAATTTTAGTGCATATCCCTTACCGTTTTCCAAATTCGATCCAATGTTTCTAACGCATCATAGCTGCGTTCAGTCCATGCCTCAGGTGAGATATGGAAATTATCGCTCCGCGTTGCATCCATTCCATTATTCGACATGGTATGGGCGGTATACCACCAATTAATCATAGGCAAATCATATTCATACGCCAATTTTGCGATCGTGTAATTGATCGAGTTATCCCCTTCAGTGTTGTCAGCCTTCGTCAGCAAGATCGGCACAACACCTTCGGATATCAGATAGTCGAGAACCTGGCGCAGATACCCTTCATAATTCTCAGCAGAGCGCCCTTCATACCACAACTCAAAGCTGACGAAAGCAAAAGCCGGATTATTATTGCGCACTTCGCACTGCAAAGGATTTTCATTCGGCTGGCATGCAGTTGGATCAGCCATCAAAGGATTCAAACTGGATGGTGCATTTAGCCCTCCCTCAACTGCATATCCATCTCGATTGAAGTATCCCCTGAAGTCATCAATGGTTTCCTGCAGCCCCTGCTGGCTTTCCGAAAGATACAGGGTCTGTCGGTCAAAGAAGCCCATAAATGCTTCTTTGATATTTTGGCAATCGCCAATCTTAGAAAAGGCATTGGGGTTTCGCCCCAACTCTTGCCCATGACGATAAATGTCCAATACGGTTCCCGAAACCTGGGGAATGACCTGCCATTTCATCCAATCTCCTGGAGCCAACCGGGTATCTGGGGTAGCCGTGTAGGCAGGTGTTTCCGTGGCTTGGGGGGTTGGAGTAGCGGCAATTGTTTCAGTAAATAGTGGAGTCATGCTCGCTTGCTGCATGCCTTGAGGTACGGGTGTACCCTCAGTTGTACTTGCTTTTGAATCTGAACAACTTGCCAATAGAACGGATCCTAGAATGAGAAAAATCAGCAATTTGCTTTTCATTTACTGCGCAGGTCCTTCTCAATGAATGAATATATTTTTTCCGACACAATATCAACGCCCTGTTCGGTATAATGAATGGCGCTGTTGGTAAACAGGAACTCAGGAACGGCATCCCATAAATCGATATATTGTATCTCCATTTCAGCGAACTTTGTTGAAAGGAATTCCCGGTACGAATCAAAAGCCCAGCGTGGATAGTACAGGTTGTAGCGAATTTCGCTGTTTTCGCCTGTACTAATCAAAATCGGTTCGTTTACCACGATCACTTCAACGTCCGGATTTTTTTCAATAAAATTCGCGATCACCGATATGTCAAGATCACCCTCAGAAATGGAATCTCCGGCAATACCTTCATACGCATCATCGGCATCGAGATCTCTGGCGGCGGGGGAAAATTCTTCGGGGACATACTGATCGATTCCCGTGGATACCCACATGGGTGCTAATAGTTGCAGGTGGATGCGGTCGTAAATGCTCCTTCGTTGATTGATGAACGTCCTCTCCCAATAGTTTTGTTGGGGCAGCTCCCCGATGTCAAGAGCATATTTATTGATCACTGCATTGGCCTTTTCTGGATTGTTCAGAACGATCGGGGCATCTTTGTAAGAGTTCTTCACAAGTGAATTCAGCGTCACAAACCAGATCACCATATCCGGTTCATAGCGCAGGGCTTGATCGACGATCACAAGATCTTTCAGCACGGAAATTGTCGGATATCCCAGATTGTATATTCGCGTTGGCTCGTCGCGTGTAGATAAGTGAGAATCAACGATGGCTTGTAATCTTGCTGCGATTGTCTGATCATTTTCCAGGAGGGTTCCCCATATCGAGGAATCACCGATCAAGACAATGGAGTACTCCGCCGTTGCATCCGCGGCAGCGATACGATGTGAATCGAACATCGCATTGATGTCATCCAGAGTGAGGTTATACGATAAGCCGGGATTTTCCCCGAATGGCAACCGCTGTCTGCCGGGAAAAACCGAATTGTAAAGAGAAATTGCCGAGAAATTCGGAACTTTTAACCATGGGTACACAAAATTAACCACCAGAAGAACAAGAAGGGTCTTCCAGATGATTCTCCATGGGTTAATCTTCGGTTCGCGCATAGTATCAAAACCCTTTGCCAAATAATTTCATAAAGATTTCCCATGCATCAGGAAGAGACGGGCTCAAGAACCACACCCATCCCAGGCTGACATACGTGAAGGTTGCCATTGTCGATAAACCTCCAACGAGCGGATTCAACACTTTGTTTTCACGAATGCCGTTAAAACGATTCTTTATAAAAGAACTCCACCGATTCTGGAAAAACAAGCCGAGACCATGCCACACCCCCCAAAAGAAAAAAGACCATGTGATGCCATGCCATAGTCCGATGATGACCATTGTGGCAACCTGCGTGATAAACAAGATGAGATTGGGTGATTGGGTTAAAGCGGACTTGCGCAAAGTGCGGTTCAACGGGTTGAAAAAATACGTCCGTATCCATTGCGAAAGCGTGATGTGCCAGCTATCCCAAAATTTCGTCAGGTTGCTCTTCAGATAAGGACGGTTGAAATTTTCTGGCAATTTGATGCCGAGAAATAACCCAAGCCCGACAGCGATATCGGTATAAGCGCTGAAATCAAAATATATTTGGAGGGAATAAAAAAACAGAACCGCCCACATCCAGCCAGAAGATGTTATCTGCCGTGCATTATCGGGGTTCAAAGCGATGAGCGCCAGGCTATCAGTCAGAACAAATTTTTTGAACAATCCGAAAAATAGCCGTTTTCCTCCCTCCAGCATACCTTCCTGAAAATTGTTCGCCGGTTCTTCTATCTGGTTGGAAAAGTCATCATATTTAGCAATTGGTCCTGCGGTCAACGTTGGAAAAAACAGGCAAAAATTTATGAACCGCAGCAGGTTAATTTCTTGAAGCCGTTGTTTTTGATATTCGCGGATAACATGGATCATGCGAAACGCAACATAGGAATACCCTATCCAGCGAACATCCACGCTGGAAGCCAGGTCAGCATTCTGCCGGAATGCCATTCTCCAACCCCGGCTAGCCAAAGTGCCGATTTGAGGCTGTTTTAGAACAACAAAAAGGATCAGGATAAGGATCAAGAGAACTGTTAAATAATGCACTTTGTGCCTGAAAATGGCGAGCAGGCCGATTGCACAAACACAGACGAGAAGGAAAGCGCCCAGAATAGTTTGGTTTACATTTTTGTCCAATACGGTTGTTCTTAATCCCGGGATCAGTTGTGGTAGAAGAAAAGGCAAAAAACCCAACAAAGAAAGCAAACTGATCTGGAATATTTCTTTTGGCGTGATTTTCTCACAAACCCCCATCCCAACCGCAAAGATCAAAACCAGCATCACCCACGGCAGCAAGATGTTGGCGGAACGAAGGGAGGACGACGGTTGTAAGAGAAATAAAAAAAATATATTCGCAATGAATATTGCTTTTTCTTTATTCCTCTCCCTATCCACAAATCGAACCAGCAAACTGGTTATTCCAGCACAAGCAATTTGAACGATGGTCATTTAGAAACCCTGATAGATCCACAGCGGGGAGGTATCGACACTAAAGATCAATACAGCCATAATGATCAGCACCAAAGCAACCACCCACATGTTTTCTGCGCGTTTATTTCCGTTCATAGACGAAAGATTATTTATACCCACACACCAGCCATTCACCAGCCTGGTATTGTAGAGCGTAAGTGCGAACACTGAGATCAATGGAGCGAATTTCTTCGTTATAGGTGAGATCAATCGTTCCAGAGCACGCAACCTCAGCCTCTGAATTGTCGGAAGCTAACGTCTGGCATTGCACAGCATTGAGCGCCGCTTTGACAGAAAGGAAAGAATCGGTTTCCAGCTTCGCCTGTTCCTCCCATTCTGCACACGATAAGGCGACCGCTGCATCAGAATCTTGACTTACAAGTGCATTAAGATAATTCAACACAGTATCTGCCGGATCAGACTCTGAATTACAGCTTACCAGCAAAAAAGCTAGAACGAGAATTGAAGCACATAGCGCAATTGTCTTTTTCATGATATCTCCTGTGCCTATTTTAATGCATGTTTATGGGGAATCAAAAAAGGAGATGGTATTTGCCACCATCTCCTTTTTTGCCGCTCTTCGTTTTAGATGTTTTTTCCAAAAATACGGTGATTCTTGTACGGTTTTACACCCAAATTTAGCAAATCTTTTCTCATTTGCACAGCGGTTTCAGCGATATTGGTCAATTCGCCATGCACAAAATGATGACTCTTGGCGGTCTTCTCGATCTCATCGAACAGCAGAGCATTCCCTCCAAAGCCTTGATATTCCGGTAATACTCCCACGCCATTGAACTCAATCCACTTGGACTGTTTTACTTCTCTTTGGATATCCAAGATCAATGCCGGGGTTAAAACACCGCGGGGATGGCGCTGGAAAGCTGCTGAAATATCCGGAAAGGCTAGTAGGAAGCCTACAATTTCATCTTTGTATGTAATGATCTTGATCAGATCGGGGAGCGCTACAAATGTCAGATCTTTAAAAGCCCAATCCACTTCTTTTTGTGTCAACGGGTAGTATTCCCAGTTGTTCACAAAGGTTTTATTGTACGCATCTCCGATGCGTGAAACAAATTTGTTTAATTCTGATTTTGTTTTGAATTGATGAACTTTGAATTTCCCCTGTTCCCGCACCTTATTTGCCACAGTCTGCACTTTTTCGGGCATATTGAACTTTGCTATTTCGGCATAACAGGAGATCCAATCCACAACTTTGGTAAATCCCAGATTTTCCATGAATCTTGGATAATTCTCTTTGTTATAGTTCATCATGTTCATCATCTGGCGATGTTCAGAACCTTCTATCTGAAAACCGTATCCATCAAATGGCGAAAACCCTTTTGGACCCAGCAAGTATTCCAACCCCCGTTTATGCGACCAATCAAAGGCACATTCAAACAATTTGTCAGCCACCGCCTGGTCATCTACACTGTCGTACAAATAGAAGGATGCCTGTTTTTTATTGTGATACTTGTTGTAAACCTTGTTTTCGAGCACGGCAATTCTTCCCACAACCTCATCGCCATCCATTGCCAGAAAAAAATCGGCATCGGAATGCTCATGGTAGGGATGCTTATCCCGATTCAGCACATCCTTGACGCCACTTTTCAACGGCGGCACCCACTGCGACACACCCTTAAAAAGACGAAACGGCAGGTCAACGAATTCATTCACATCTTTTCTTGATTTTGTATCTACTTTACGGATTGTAATCATAATTTCTCTCCATGAAATAAAAACAGTATACTCTAGCTTTGGAATCTGGTTATACTAATACAGTATACAAAACACCAAATTCGGAAAGAAGTGATGATAAAAAATGGAAACTTGCAATAACAACGACTGCTTATATCACGAAATTATTCAACAGCCCGATCTGGCTCAAGAGCTGGTCCAGCAGGAATTGCCAAGGATCAGGGAAATCGTGAAAAATGTGCGCGGTCAGTTTGATTATGTGCTCATTGCAGCCAGAGGGAGTTCCGACAACGCAGCCAGATACGCCCAATATCTCTTTGGGATCAACAACCGTTTTCAAGTTGCACTGGCAACTCCATCATTGTTCACCCTGTATGCTGCTCCTCCCAACTTGCATAAGGCGCTTGTTATTGCTATTTCGCAATCTGGCATGTCGCCAGATATTATTGAAATCATCAAAAACGCTCGTGAGCAGCAATGTCCTACCATTTGCATCACAAACAATGTCGAGTCACCCTTATCTGCAGCTTCCGCCTTCACCATCCCCATTCACGCAGGTGAAGAAAAAGCGATCGCTGCCACAAAATCGTACACAAATTCTCTTGTCACACTCGCCATGCTTTCCGCTGTCTTTCAGGAAAACGATGTGTTCACCAAACAGTTATTGCAGATCCCCGAATTCATGAAAACCACGATTGATTCTGCTGAAGCCTCTCTTGCATCCATCCAACGCTATCGATATATTGAAAATTGTGCGGTTTTAGGCAGAGGTTTGAACTATTCCACTGTGTTTGAAATTGCGCTGAAGGTAAAAGAGTTAACCGGTATCAATGCCAACCCCTATTCCTCTGCGGATTTCCGGCATGGACCAATCGCCACGGTTTACAAGGGATTTCCGGTGATCAGCATTGCCCCTTATGGGCATGCCTTCGATGATATGGCGCAAATGTTTTACGATGTCAAACTGCTGCAAGCAGAAACCATAAGCATATCTGCTGATGATAGAATTCTTGCTGAAAGCAACATCGGATTCAGGATCCCGAAAGAAATACCTGAAACACTTTCCCCGATCGTAAGCGTAATCCCGGGTCAGTTCTTAGGGCGACAACTAGCCATAGAAAGAGGGTTGAACCCTGATAAACCCCAAGGATTGCGGAAGGTAACCGAGACTTTCTAACTCAATGGAGGTTTTTCATGGATAAATTCATCATCGAGGGGGGAGTTCCCTTGAAGGGTGAAGTAACACCATCTGGAAATAAGAATGCTGCGCTTCCTATTCTGGCGGCGTGTGTTTTGACAGAAAAGCCAGTCATTCTTCATAACGTGCCTGATATTCTCGATGTGCATAGCATGCGCGCTTTGTTGGAAAGCCTGGGAGTGAAATTCGAAACAATCGATGCGCATACCTGGAAAGTTCAGGCTGCTGATATTTGTCCGGCTGAACTGGATCCTGAACTCTGTAAAGCAATCCGTGCATCAATCCTGTTGGCAGGACCCATGTTGGCTCGCGCGGGGTATATCACGCTCCCCCCGCCCGGCGGTGATGTGATCGGTAGAAGGAGAGTGGATACCCACATTCTGGCTCTTCAGAAACTTGGAGCTGAAGTTGAATGCAATCGTATCTTTGCCTTTCGCTGCGATCATTTGAAAGGGGCAGACATTTTGCTGGATGAAGCCAGTGTTACCGCCACCGAAAACGCAATCATGGCTAGTGTTTTGGCTGAAGGGAAGACAATCATCCGCAACGCAGCTTCTGAACCCCATATCCAGGAGTTATGCCAATTCCTGAATATGCTGGGGGCAAAAATCGACAATATCGGTTCGAACACCCTTGAGATCGAAGGGGTAAAATCGCTTTCAGGCGGCGAATTCACGATTGGACCCGATTATCTTGAAGTTGTCAGTTTTATCGGGGCTGCGGCTGTTACAAAAGGAGCGATCACCATTAAGAACGCCGGAACGCAATACCTCTCCATGGTGAAACTCGTTTTCAACCGCCTGGGGGTGGACT